>JACCDQ010341085.1_pt1 | contig 10657 bp, 21 predicted proteins | sample 7446031 | NCBI WGS metagenome assembly JACCDQ01 (sample SAMN15323442, study PRJNA562643) | freshwater metagenome | isolation source: river surface water | place: USA:Blue River Watershed | collected 2017-08-17
GTGGAATCAGGTGTAAAAAAAACCCGGCCTTGCTTCGAAAAGTTACATCTGCGACAAGCGGCAGCTAAGTTAAATTCGTCGTCCGTTCCACCCAATGCCAGCGGGTGTATATGATCGACGGTATCCGCTTCATTACCGCATAAATAACACGTCCAATTATCACGACGTAATATCTGCTGACGCAGCTTCTTCCAATGAATGCTGTTGGTCTTGCGTCCTGATTGGCTACTCATCTTTACCATTCTTCCGATAGTGAGCAAAGCCTTCTTTACTTTTAAGTATATCTATTAAAGCATTCATCGCTTCGCTGCTTTCACTAAAGAAAATTAATCCCTGCTCTTTATCAATAACCCATTTGCCATTAAATTCTTTATCCATTACTGCCAACCTTTCGATTTAAGATGAGCCAATGATAGACAAGGCGTCCCTTTGTACCGATGGCTCACGTATCGAAGCCACCAATCAATTTGTGTGTATGGATTCATATATTGAACCTTCTTGTTACGCATTTGGAATAACCCATAATGACTACCATTTACCGCACGCCAATTCCATCGGCTTTCACGATAAGCCACTTCATAAGCACACTTGAATTGTTTGTAATTAACTATCTTTGAATGTAGATATAACTTGTAATGATCCGTTGATTGCGCAGCTTCGGCATAGGTATTGCCCTGCGTGATAAACGTAAACGCAACGATTAACGAAATGATTTTTTTATTTATCTTTATTTTATTTATCTTTTTAACTTTTAGGAAAGTTGAAAGATATTCATTCTTGAAAACCCTTTTACTGCTGGTCTTGCTCGTTACGGGTCCATCGTAACGGGTGCAGTCAAGGGCTTTGAGCGTGGAATACGCCGATGGATTTATAACTCTTTTATAACGTTTTGATAACATTTCGTTATAATTCACCTTACCTTTATCCCCAGCCTGTGCAAAGCCTGTGCATTACTTTCGCCTATTGCATAAAGCGCAGTTCTGAATACAATGGGTTTACTAGGTAATCCATCCGGACGTTCAAATTTATAATTATAAGCTAACGGAACGATTGCATCACTAGCCTGCCAAATACGATCCCACCATTTACCCCTAGTTACTGGCAGCAACGCAATCCCCCCGCCATGCTCGATAAACTTATCAACCCATTCGGTCGGACTTGAATAAGGTGGATTCATCCATACGTTACCGAACCAATCAGTAGCAAGCCCGTCATTGCAACATTTACAAAACCAAGTTTTCGCACTGCTATTCGGTTGTTCATGTGGCGAAGCCACGTCCAAGTCAAATTCAACGCCCAAAAGCTCAAATAGGGCTCTTGGCGTGTAATGCTCATCGCTTTGACCTTTTGGTTTTAAATGATTTGTATTGGTCATTTATCGCCACCCCAACCCGTTCCCTTAAAGTGCACGCCGCTGATACGGTAATCGCGGATCATGGCGACTTCACAATCCGGGCAATCCGGAATAACCCATTCAGCTGCAAAGGGTTTAAATATAGTTTCACGATAACCGCACAAGCGGCATTTCCAAGCGTAATCAGGCATTAGGCAATTCCTTTATTTTCATTTGTTCGCATTCATAGCATTGAACTAAAGCCTTATCTTTTGGCAGTTTCACATCGTCGGCAAATACGGCGTGTTTTGTGCGCTTGCCACAATTAAGGCAGTCTAGGTAGGTCTGCTCCATAGTTGCTCCTAATCAACGTATCAATAGGCATTAAATGATGTTGTGCAATCCACCAATTAGGCTGGCTGTGATGGCGATAGCGGTCGCGTTTAGCGATAGCCACCGGAATCCACCCAGCTATTCGGTAGAACGGGTATTTACCTGTAACCAAGATGGCAATATCCGAATTACGATCGTATTCATGGACGATTAAATTACCATCGTCCCAGTGCGTCCATTTAACTTCAAAGATGTCGCCTACGTCTGCTTTAATCTTAAACTTTGATTCGAACGGGTCAAATGGCAGATTTAAGTATTTGGCTACGACTAACTCAGCCGATACCGTTTCAGCGTATTCAGCGACGTATTCGTGGAACGTCAGATTCTTGTTATATCGCTTTGCCATGTCCGGCGTGTAGTTAGCAGCTTTGATTAGGTGTATAGCTGCTTCGTGGCAGGCTATCGCTTCACCTAGTTCAATCTTTACTGTCTGTCCTACAATCATGAATCAACCCGGCAATCCTGGCAAAGTTCCAACCAATCATCGGTGTTACCAATAAAGACGGTCATTACCTGGCTTTCACGCTTGTAGGCGTAGCAGCTATCGCATTTACGAGCGTTTTCGCGCTTGATGTCGCTGTCGCCATCAAAGTAAACGATATAGCGTAAACCTGTTTCACGGTCAATTTTAAGCATTTCTACGTATCCCATTACTTAATCCGCCAATTCCCGGTCGTTGCGCTACGTACCGCCCATACCGCGTCGCATTGTGCAGATTTAGTCTTTTCGGTGCAGAACCAGCCGCCCCATTCACGCCCATTCTTTTCACCATGCTTGAATATCATGTGTCCATGCTGGCAGATAGGTGATTCAGCCATGACTTCGCTACCTAACTGAGCTTCGAGTTCAGCGGTAACGGTTGCAGCTGTTGGCATTGATTCCTGGCTTGCAGCTTTAATGCCCCATGCGCCTTGATCGTCGGCGTTGATGTCTTTCGCCTTGCTACGTTCGACCTGTTCCATAGTTTCGCGATTTGGCTTTTCATCTAACCCTAAAGCCACGCTTAAAACTCTACCAATCGCGCTGGTCGTCGTATCTTCTACAAACCATCGTTTCATTTGATTTGGATAAAAGGCGACGTTTCCATAAGCAAAATCCCTAAACGATGGCGCAAGGTCGCTAGCGTCGCGGTAGAAGTCCGCCTGGACTAAGACGTAGCCTGTGCCTAAATCGTGTTCGATGATATTGGCAATTATTTTGTGCTTTGGGAACTTTTCGTGTGCTAGCTGCACCTTTTGATTCACCGTCAGGTAATTGTCTAGAAATCCCATTATTCATCGTCCTTATCATGCGCTTTATTGCAGAATACGCAATCACAATTACATTTGGTCAATCTATCCGTTTTTGTGATTTCTTTAAATTTCCATTCGATTGTCTGTAAATCTAAATAATTTCGCCCAGCGAATTGATTTCTAGTCATTCCATTAATCCAGCTGTAAAACTCCCATAGATTGCGATCGCCGCAATCTGTACATTCGGAATCATAATTGCGCTCTAATTTGCTCATTATTTCACCAGCTGACTAACGTGGCGATTTACTGAGCGACCGCGTAAATAACCTTTAACTTGCCCCGCGTCGAACCCGCGTAGATAACCAACGCCAAAGCCCATCGCAAAGAACCAAATAAATCCGATCCATTGATATACGTTCATAATTGCTCCTGATATTGGTACGAGCCAACCTCGTACGCAGGATTAACTATGAAGCCCCTGACTAGTCAAATGCAAGTATTAGCGTAAGTGTGGGCGTGTCTTAGCGGTCGTGATTTTCTATGTGCTTAATCAGCATTGTGCGTATTTCCTTTAAATCTTCACGCACGCCATTAGCAAAGCCATTAGACACCGGACGCGAATTCTTTTCAGCCTTAGCCGCGAATAAAGCCGCAATCCCGGCAATAGTCGAACTAGCGACCATTGCGACCGCTGTGATTACTTCGGTCATTTTTCAGACTTAACCCCAAATGACGCGTCCTTTGGATTTAACCAACGAAGCAAAGGCGGCAAGACTGCCGCTAGCCCGGCTGCGCTTAGCTTCTTAGGATCAGTTTCGCCCGCTAAATATAAAGCTAAAGCAGCACCCGCGAAAGCGCGAGCGTAACTAGCTGCGATTGTTTTGACGTCTTTCATTTCTTTAGCAGACCCTTCTTTTTTGGTTTAGTTTCGACTTGCTTAGTTAATTCTACCTTTGGATACTCGCCTTTGAACGGAACGTACTTAGGACGACTGAAACCGATTACGTGGCTATCTAGCGGACGATTCTTAACCATAACCATTCCGCCATTGTCCTGCGATTTGTCGGACGTATTGCCTTCGATGGTAATTACGTGCTTGTCGTGTACTTCGACGACAATTCCGACGTGCTGGATTGCGCCAGGTGCGCCCCAACCTAGATATATCAGATCGCCGATTTGCGGCTTATCAGTAACCCAGCGACCAATTTCTTTCATGTCGGCAGCACCTTTAATTGTGCTAATTTGTTTTGGCGTGCCTTTTACGCCTGCATGGTTTAAGCACCAATCGACAAAATAACCGCACCAAGCCAGCCCGTTATTGTTATTGTATTTAACGTTATTTACGGGTGTTTCAGTTACGCCGATTTCATCGCGTGCTACACGCACGACGCGCGCAGCTGTGCCTAGTGGGTATTCGCTCACTTAGATTCCTTTAGGCTTTCTAAATATGCTTGGTAATCTGAATTAGATTCATCTTTAGGAATAAATAATAAATTACCATTGCCTAAATCTGCTTTAATAATTTCGCCATTTAGCATTTCTACAATTTCATATATAATTTTCATTTTATAACTCCGCCTGAACTGCGACAAATGCGCTTGCATTATTTGTATAAATGTATCCTGCCTGACCTGCTGTAAAGCCAGTCAAGCCAGTTTTAGCAATAACGGCTATGCTAGAAGTTGTTGTTGCGTCTAAACTAAAATCATCAAAAGATTTTGCGCTAGTGGTATAAATCTGATAATAACCTGTGCCAGAAACTAAAGATAAAGTCGGCGTTGTTCGCATTTGAACTAAAAGTGGAATTGTTCCTTGCAAAGCACTCGTCGAATAAGTAAATCCCATTGATAAAGCTTTACTATTTCCCGAAGCAATTAATTGATAATATCTTTGGCAAGCCGCTAATTCACCTTGTTTTGTGCCTGTTGCAGTTTGGAATGGTGTTGCGGTTGAGCCTGCTTCGGCTTGAACGCCCCAGAAATCGAAAGTATTTGTCTGAATACCAAGCGAACCAGTTCTTGCGTTAAAATCTGATCCAGCCGATGCGTAAAGATTTAAACCCAAGAAACTTGAAGTTCCAATAGTTTTACCTGAAATTGATGGCATTGTGTAAGTAACTGAATATCTTGCCCAAGAAGTCGAAATAGTAACTTGTCCAGCATAATTAGTAACGGTTGCACTTCCGCCCGACCCAAAATTTTGATTTATTTCGACTGCAATTTTTGGTGTTCCACTAGCCGCTTTTGCCCAAAAAGAAACCGTTAAAGTCTGATTAGCGAAAACTCTAACATCTTCAATTTTTTGCGATAATGTGCTTTGTGCGCTGGATAATGTTTGTCCAGTTGTTTGAATTCTTGCAAAATTTGTAGCTTCATATCCAGCTACTGGCGCAGTTCCAGCGGTGAAAGTTTGAGCCGAATAGGTAGTAGTTCCATCAACCATAAAACTTAACCATCTATCAAAGCCATAACTACTTGCAGTCGTTGTGCTTGTGAAACTTCTTTGATTCCAGTCAAAAGCTCCGTTAATGATTTTGTTTTTACCTGCTGAATACTGACCGCCGCCATAATTAGCGACGTCAAAATCTAAAGTAACTGTGCCGGAAGTTCCGCCACCTGTTAAACCAGTTCCGGCGGTTACGCCTTCAATGTCGCCTGTTTCGCTTGACCAGGTGAAATCCATGTCTGTATTTGAAGCCTTCTTTAAGACTTGTCCGGTCGTGCCGCCTTTTAAGTCCATCATCGAAGTATCGATGTCTTGACCTAAAGCTGCGATTGCAGTCGCGCCATCTTTAACCAAATCAGTCGATTGCGGAATATCCCAACCGAAATTCGTTGTTGTCGTTGCCATTAACTAACCACTCCAATCGCGTCTAACCAGGTAAGTGTAGAAGATAAAGTATTCCAATACTCAGTAGGCGCGACCTGATTCCATTTAACCGCGACTTGATTAAATGCAACGGGCGACGCGTTGAAAGTTAGGTTTAACCCATTGTAAGAAGCTCTAAAAGACCAGCCTTCGACATAACCTTGAAATATGCCATTGGTCGCAATATTGTTAGGTAGCCCGTCAATTTCTACGGGTAGCCCCATAAAGATATTTAAAAGGGCGTCGCGATCGGTGTCGTCGATTTCAGGGTTGCCTAAATCAAAACTAATTGACTGGAAACGCTGGTAAGGCGTTGAACGTAGTGAAATGTAGCGTTCAGCTAAGTCAGCCGCGTCAGCTGCACCAAAGACGTTCCATTGGACATTTGTAGCGTATAGCCCGAAATTGTCCTGCGACGTAGCGTCTTCATAGGTATAAGTATCGCTGTAATTATTGCCATAATTTAGAACCAGCTTATTACGCACGTCGCCTAGTCTTTGCGTAGTCGAAATACCGCCCCAGCCAGCCGCGCCGCCTGGTAGCGTCGTGTAGCCATTAGCGGCTAGATAATCTTGTCGGTGCGTAGTGTCGGCATACCCGATATTTCCATTTGCGTCCTCAAAAATATAACCAAATGCGCTTGTTGCTATTTGTGAAATTAAATCGTAAAGATTACGCGGATCAGTATTGACCGCTATCATTTCATAATCGCCGGGTGTATCTATGTCGCCGATTCCCTGATTTTCAGCATTTGCCCAAGTCGTCGTCGGATTGTAAGTCGCCCAGCTTTGCGAAGCCGATACGTCAGTCCAGCGACCAGCCAAGTAGGCTTCTAGTAAAGCCAAAATCTGATCGCCTTCATAATCCTTCGGTACTGAAGTTTCGCTAATAATCTTCGCAAGACGACCCAACGCACCAACCGCGACGACGGTCGCATTTGTTACGACTGCGTCAGACCCTGCATTTTGAATCCCGATATTTATATCAGTTACCCAACCGCCAAAGATAGACACGTAAGCACCTGTCGAATCTTTAACCTGAATTGTTAGCTGGTAATTAATGCCCCAGTCATAAACCGAGTTATCAAGGTTAATTAGCTGTAATTGGCAATACCCGGCGTTAGCCTGGCTAAATATGTCGGTACGTCCTGAAGTAATAGTCAGATTGGCTAAAGTTGCGTCGGTGACTTCGTACCCGTCAATCGTTACTTTCCACTCAGGCGTCCAAACGGTCATAGTCCTGCGAGCATTCCCGCGCCAGCTGTGCCGCGATAAGTTCCATTATTAAATGCCTGAATAACTGAAGCGGTAAAGCCTGCTTCGTCAATAACGCTCGGAGCGTTTACGTTGATTGTTACCGTTGGCGTTTGTCCGGCAATAGTTAAAGGCTGTGTAAATGGTTTTGCTCCAACGCTTGCAAATGTACCAGCGACGACGCCCGTCGGTGTTGAGCTGCTGGTCGTGGCGATAGTTTTAGCTGCGCCTGAAGTGCCGCTACTACCTGTTGAACCGCCGCCAGTAACTCCACCGCCCCCAGTAATGCCGGAAACGCTTGGAACGCTTATCTTCGGAACGTTAATCGTCGGCGTCGAAACCTTTGGAATTAGTGGCACGTTAGGCAATAAGGGAACTTTGTTATAGGCAGAAATTAGATTATTAATCAATCCAATCGCCCCATTAACTAAGGTCGTGATTCCGTTAGCCACTTTGCCAATAATATCGATTACGCCGGAAGCTACCTTACCGACGACAATCAAAGCCCCAGCAAATGCACCTGTAAGAATTGGCACGACATAAGTACCAATCAAATCCCCAAATGCTTTGAAAGCGTCTTTGTTACGATTAATTGCGTCTAAGACTGGATCGATTGCTTTTTCTTTAAGGAAATTAAAAGCAGGTACGATTTTGGTATCAATCATATTAAAAAGACCAAGCAAAATTGGAATTAATTTATTGCCAACTGATTCCTGGAATTCCGCGAAGCGTTGCTGCATGATTGCAATTTTGCCTTGAAAGGTTTCAGCGTTTCGAGCAGCTGCGCCGCCGAATAGATCGCTAAGACGTTGCTGAACTTCAGTAAATGACTTACCCTTCAATTCTGTTGAAGATAAGCCGACGCCCAATTTACCGAGCGCGGTGGTTTGTCCGTCATAGGCTTTACCTAACGCATTGGCAACCGATTCAACGCTTTTACCTGTTCCCGCGCTTATATCTAAAGCGAGTTGTAATAACTCTTGGGATTTGGTTACGTTATTGGTCGAAAGTGTTAAGCGTCCTAATGCTGCACGTAAAACCGTATCTGATACGCCCGTCGCCATTTGCATTTTGCCGATAAATGCTTCAGTTTGTTTTACCGCTTCAGCAGTCGCGCCAGCGGCATTTTCTAAAGTCTTGGCTAAGCGTGCCTGTGCCGCTTCATCTTCGATTGCAGCTTTTACTCCATCTACGCCTAACTTAACTGCATACGCAGCAGCGGCAGCCGCAGCCGCCGCAAATGCAGCTTTAGCAGCTGCGCTAAATTTGGCGACGCCTTTTTCAAAGCTCGATAATTCCGCTTCGGCTTGATTTGTGCCTTGCTTTAAACCCGTTAAATCTGCGTCGAACGTGACCTTGACTTTTGGAATTGTTGCCATTAATCCACCTTATTCGACTTTATAACATCTTGTAACATTTGAGCATATTCACGCGCTACGACTGGAGCGTAATAATCAACCGCCGGATTAATCCAATAACCGGAACGATTGCGACCGACTTTAAATCGGCTAGTGAATGCTCGACCGATTGAATCGACGCCTTTACGTGATCCGTATTCTGTTCCCCAAAGTAGCGCGCCTGCGGGTGCTTTGACTTGCTTCTTTGTTTCGCGGCTACGATAAGCACGACCGACTTTCTTTGAACCGCCGACATCGACGCGAACTAAACGATCACGTTTAGCCGTAATGCTTTGTGCGACTAAACGGGTTTGTGGCGCAGGTGCAGCCATAGCAAATTGCATTAATTGACCAGCTAAACGCTGCGATAGTGGCATAGCACCGTCGCGCACCTTTTGGCTTGTTTCTTTATCAAGCGAACGAAGGACGCTTAGAAGCTCTTTAAACTCCACCGGGTCGACGGTGATTTCGAATGTGCCTTGTTTTGCCACCGCTATCCCTTCGCTCGTTGCTCTAATATTTCGTATATTGTAAGGATAACTTCGTAGGAATCGATTGATTCCACGCTAAGACCGGACGCTATTGCTAGTTCGTAGCGGATTCGTTCAAGGCTTCCGGTTGGGTAGCTTTTGGGTCTTCGTAATCACCGACTTCGACATTTTCAACCGTTAATTCCCATACGTCGTACGGTTTTGTCGGTTTACCTGCTGCGGCTCGAACGTAAGCGCAGTGCGCTAGGAAAAGAAAATCAGTCTGCTGGAACGATTCAATTCCTTTAATTGCATAAACGCTTTTACCTGTTTTGCGTTCCCACTTACTCCACTCAGGCAAAGCCGCCAAATACTCAGCGGCTTCGCCATTTGTGTAAGTTACCTTCATATTTAGTTTTATCATTTTGTGCGCTCCTGATTGTTATTTTTTAGCTGAAGGTTTCGCTAGGTGTTCCGACTACTGTGAAGGTCAGCGAAACGGTTTGTGCGCCTGGTGCTGCGCCACCGATTGACGGAACTTCAGGTAATACGTTAAACGCGAATACTGCGCCTGTTGCAGCTGTAAGCGATACCGCTAGCGTGGTGTTTGGAGCTGATTCCCAAGCAGTCCAAAGCGCCTCGCATAGTGAACCGCTTGCGCCCCAATCGGCGAGCATTTCCAAAGCGAAAGACCATTGATCGTCTATATGTCGATACGCTTTTCCATCTAAGGTCTGATATGTATCGATTGTTGCTGTGTTTGAAAGAATTGCGCTTGTTGCTTGCGCGTCGTAAGAAGTGGTCGCGATCGTCAAGGTTAGATCGCGTCCAGTTATGACGGTCGTTGCCATTTATGCTCCTAGTTAGTCTGTGTGTAGTGCGTTGATAATTGAATCTCAGCCATTAAAGACGAACCGTTACCGACTGTTCGCGGTGCGACCGAATTTACTGAACCAAGTTCGTACCCCGACGGAATAACCGCCAGAATGCTAATAATCAGCTGCTCTAGGTTATCTAGTGCTGCTGCATTGTCGGCGTTTTGTACGCCGCAAGTAATAACAAAATTTAATTTAACCTTTGTCTGTGTTTTGCCAATTAAATCGATTTCCATATAAGGATCATCGGGAACGATTACGACGAACGGATTTGGCGGAAACTCCGGTACGTGGTCATAAACATTGGCTGTAACACCTGCAAAGGCAGTCGCTAGTGGCTGGCGGACGCTCGAAAGGATTGTGCTGGCAGGCATTAGTTGACCATAGTTTCGACATCGATATACGGAGCAAGTAAGCCAGTAACTCGTTGGAGCAATCCGCGCGATAAACGATATGGCTGGACTTGAAAATCTGCTCCATCAATAACACCGCCTACCGCTGTTCGTGATTGGTAAATTTCAGTAGATACCGCAAGCACCGCGTTTTCAACCGCTGGAGTACTTGCATAAAGTGATTCGGCGTTATACCCGGATAGATACGCCTTGCCTGCCGGAATGATTGCGCGCTTTTCAACGTCTGCATTTGTAATAGCGACAGTAAAGACGGTAGGCAGTAATTTATCGTCGGTAATAGTGAACGTGCCAGCGAAAGGAGCAGGCACGCCACTAATTACGACGGATTGTCCTTCGACGAAATAATGCTCGCGAATTGTGTGGAAATACCCCACGTTATCCACTAATTCGTAAGCATTAATTCCTGAAGTGTTAGCGACTAAC
>JACCDQ011620938.1_pt1 | contig 10654 bp, 9 predicted proteins | sample 7446031 | NCBI WGS metagenome assembly JACCDQ01 (sample SAMN15323442, study PRJNA562643) | freshwater metagenome | isolation source: river surface water | place: USA:Blue River Watershed | collected 2017-08-17
ACGGAATATTTACCACCTGAACGGGACTAACCCCGCTGAATCCAACCGACTCGTAACTGACCGTGAGGCTGGCGTTGCCCTTGGGGAAACCGCTTAGGGTCGCTTCCATCGGGTAGCACTGCGTGGTGGAAACATTCGACTCCGCCTTCACGACGAGGGTCTTGCTGCTGCTTCCAGACACCAACTTGAAGGTGCAAAAACCGCCGTCTTCGGCGACGTTTGTGACCTGCGCGACTACACCGATGGTTCCCGCGGTGGCGTCCACATTGAACATCGTGATCTGCACGCTTGCGGGCTGCTTTGCCACCGTAGTTGGGGTTGGGCTAGCCGGTGCAGTTGACTCGCTCGGCGAGTCGGTCGGCAGGAGGGTGGGAATCGGAGTCTCGGTGGGGAGACCGGTTTGCCCCCAGTTTGGGTAGAGCAGCGAGCATCCGCTGAGAGCAACAACAAGCGAAGCCCCGAGAGCCAACATCGTGGCCGACTGCACTGCGGTTTTGGCTTTCATAGCAAATCCTTCCGCGGGTGAGAACCACTACTCGGTGGCCGCCTCACCCTTTATTGTCTGCTGAACCAACTGATGAATGGCTGTGAAATTTGGGTTAACCACGTCGATGGTGGGAGGCACCAACTGAAGCGGTTTGATGCCAAGTTTCTTGGCCTTGATGGCGAGATCGATGTAGGTTCCGACCATGCCGTTTGGGATGTCCGTTTTCAGCAGTTGCTTGCCGGCTCCGGCGATGTCCTGGAAGCGGGCGAGCACGTTGGCCGGGTCGAGTTGCTGAAGCATCGCGTCCTCGACCTCGCGCTGCCGCTGCATGCGGGCATAGTCGCTCGAACCGTGTCGAGCACGAGCAAACCACAGCGCGGTTGAGCCATCCATGTGCTGGGTTCCCGGTTCAATCCAACCCTTTACATTGATGGGCTGCCCGTTGGCATCTTCCTGGCCACCAATCGGTAGACGCTCCTTGACCGTGACGGTAACTCCGCCCAGCGCATCGATGAGGCGCTTGAAACCAGCCATGTCCACCAGCACGTAGCTCTGGATGGTCAAACCGGTCACAGCTTCAACCGCGTCCTTGGTGGCTTCGACGCCGGGGGTTGAGCCGCGTGACTCGGCATCTGGGTAAAGGTCGGAGTGGCTGTCGGTGACATCTTTGTAGATCGCGTTGATGAGGCAGTCAACCCCGCAGCTCCAGCCGTTCGGGTAAACCGAGAGCATTGGGGAGCCGGCCACGAATGGGGCCTTCTGGAGGTTTCGTGGAATTCCGATGTTGACGGTCTCGCCGGTCACCGCGTCGATGCTCAGCACCGAGATGCTGTCCGGGCGCAACCCCAGCCGGTTCTTTCCTGCGTCGCCGCCGAGCAACAGGATGTTGTACCTGCCATCCACCGCCTGGGTGAACCCACCCTGGCTGAAGATGCTGCCCATCAGGTTGCTCTGCACGCCCGCTAGGTTGCCCGCGTAGCCTATGCCGCTGGTGCCCAAAATTCCCACGATGACCAGGCTGGCGAGCGCGATCAGGCGCGGCCGCTGAGGCAGGCGGTTCAGGTAGAGCAGGCGTAGCGTGTCGAGTGTGAGGAGCGCGAACAAAATCGCGTAACCAATCAGGAAGGCCGCGAGCACGAAGGCCAAAATTGGCGCCGTCACCAATCCGAAGAGCCAGGCCTTGTTGACCAGCGCCAGGAGAATCGCCAACAGGCCGAGACCCCAAAAACTCAGGGTGGCGACCAAACCGATTCTCGCGAAGCGACGGTTGCCGGCCACCAGCTGCACCGAGCCTGGAATAACAAGGGTGAGGACTATTAGCCACGCCGCGCGCTTGGTTAGCTGCGCAGAACTAGCGCGTTGTGGATCTCGAAGCGGACCACCGAGTCGCGCGGCTGCTAGCGGGCGCGGTGGGCGCTGACCTAGAGTTGCGATTTCAAATTCTCATTCTTGAGGGCGACCTGAGCCGCAAGATCTTTGGCGAAACTCTCGAGACGCTTTGCAAGCTCGGCGTCGAATGCGCCCAAAATCCGCGCCGCGAGGATACCTGCATTCTTTGCGCCTCCGATTGAAACGGTGGCAACCGGGATGCCGGCCGGCATCTGCACGATCGAAAGAAGCGAGTCCATGCCGTCCAGGCGTGCCAGTGGAACCGGAACACCGATGACCGGGAGGGTGGTGACCGAGGCCAGCATTCCTGGCAGGTGAGCGGCACCGCCGGCACCAGCAATCACAACTTTGATTCCGCGACCTGCCGCGGCCTTGCCCCACTCCACCATTCGCTCAGGGGTGCGGTGAGCCGAAAGAACCTCGACCTCGCTCTCAATTCCGAAGTCCTTGAGGGCCTGCACCGCGTCCGACATGACGCTCCAGTCCGAGTCGGAACCCATAACTACACCCACGACTGGCTGCGACATGCTGGCTCCTCTTCACTGGTAAGGCGAACGTGCCAATTTTATTTTTGAGCGAGCCAAACTGGCCGCAGGCTGCTGGGTGTGCCGCTATTTGGGCGAGGTCGGCCGCTACTGACCGCGCAGCTTTTGCGCCGCGCCACGAGCCTCACGCAGTGCCCAGTTGGCGTCATCAGAAATCACGGTGACGTGACCCATCTTTCGGCCGGCCCGAGCCGATTTTCCGTAGGTGTGCACCTTGGCAGCCGGATGGGAGGCCAGAGCAACGGCGTATTGCGGAAGGAAGTCGTTCTGGTCATCTACTCCCAGAAGGTTCACCATCACTGCGTGAGCGGCAACCAGGGTGGTCTCTCCAAGCGGTAGGTCCAGCACCGCTCGCAGGTGCTGCTCGAACTGGCTGGTGACCGCGCCCTCGATCGAGAAGTGCCCAGAGTTGTGGGGACGCATCGCCAACTCGTTGATGAGCAACCGCCCATCGGTGGTTTCAAAAAGTTCTACAGCGAGGACTCCGGTCACACCGAGCCCCTCCGCAACCGCTCTGGCGATGCGAGCGGCCTCAATCAACTGGTCGGCGCTGGCCCCTGGGGCCGGCGCCAAAACCTCGGCGCAGACCCCGCTCTCCTGAGTGGTTTGCACCAGTGGCCAGGCCAAAAACTCACCACTAGGGCGGCGAGCGCTCAGCTGCGCCAACTCGCGCGTGAAGTCGACCTTCTCTTCGGCGAGTAGGTGGCCACCAACCTTGGCGAGCCCCGCCTCGCTCAACCAATCGGCTGCATCTGCGCTGCTGCGAACCACGCGCACGCCCTTGCCGTCGTAGCCACCGATGGGGGTCTTGAGGATTGCTACCCCACCGTGTGAGGCAATGAATGAGTCGAGCGCTGCGGCATCGTGGATTTCTGACCAGTCCGGCATGGGCAAACCGAGTTCTCCCAGTCGGCGACGCATGTCGAGTTTGTTCTGCGCAAAAGCCAACGCGCGACTCGGCGGCTGAACGTTGACTCCGCTGGCCTCGAGAGCTTCCAGCACAGCAAGCGGAACATGCTCGTGGTCAAAAGTGATGACATCAACGGTCTTCGCGAAAGCGGAAACCACTTCGAGTTGGTTGTAGTCGCCAACCGAGGTTGCAGCCAGTGCGGCAGAAGAGCCTTCGGCCTCGGCTAGAACCCGAAGCGTGATGCCGAGGTTGATGGCGGGCGGGGTCATCATGCGTGCCAACTGGCCGCCGCCAATCACCCCAACTCGGAGTTCAGTCATCTGCTCTACCTGCCCTAACGATCTCGACTAGCGGTTCTGCCCGGCCAGTTTGCTCAACTCGGTGGCCACCAGTTTCGCCTTGGGAACCGACGAAATCTCGAGAGCTTCTTCGCCTGCCACAAACAGTGTGATAACTCGCGAACCCAGTTCCACGCGCTCGACGTTAGCGTGCGAAACCGCTCTAAAGTTCTGCCCGAACAAGCCGGATCGCTGAACCACGCGCGAGGTGGTTATGTCTGTCCAGGCGGTCAAGTATCGGATGAGGGGAACCACGAAACCGAAAAGCGCAATCGCCGCCGCCAAACCGTATAGACCGTACTTCTGCCAAGCCTCGCTGAACTTGTCATTCAGGAAACTAATCAGGAAGGCGGCGAGCGCTAGGAAAGCTGAGGGGATGATGAGTCGCGAACCGCGGGCGCGAAGCCGCACCAGCAGAAACTCGGACTCAAAACTCACTCTTCTAAATTACCCGTCTTGTTGGGCTGGTCGCAGGTGAACGATGTCGCCCGCCGCGACCGCAACCGGCTTTCCGGAAACTTCCAGCTCGAGGCGACCCAGGGTATCGATGCCAGTGGCTCTTCCGATTAGCTCAGTTCCACTCGGCAACTGTGCACTCACCACCGCCCCGATGGTTGAACATTTGGCTAACACAGCTGCGCGCAAACCACTGGTTTGGGGGTTCAACCCGTGGTCGTGGAATCGACCGAACCAGTGCTTCAGCCGGGCGAGGTAACTCGCCAACACGAGGTCGAGAGCGGCATCGGAGTTGGCTGGTAGGCGCGCCCCTGCCAAAGTCAGCGAGGTAGCGGTGGGAACGGGAAGCTCGTCCGCGGTTTGCAGAACATTGATGCCAGCCCCCACCACGACGTTAGAGGAATCGGGGAGCAGTTCGCTCAGCACACCCGAAACCTTGAGTCCGCCGATCAGGACATCGTTGGGCCACTTCACAGACACATAACCGTCGCCCAGGAAAAGTTCATCGAGCGCTTCGGCCACCGCGAGCCCGGCCAGCAGCGGAATCCAGCCGAGAGCCTGCGTCGATTGGTTGGCGGACAGCTCAGGGCGCAGCAGAACACTGATGGCGAGCGCCCGCCCGGGTGGGGTCACCCAAACCCGGTCAAGCCTGCCCCGCCCCTGCGTCTGGTTGTCGGTGGCTAAAACTGTGAAGATCGGCAGCGCTTCTGACGTGGCTAAGGCAATCAGGTCAGCATTGGTGCTACCTGCGGTATCGCGCCATTCCAGTCTGGGCGACTCCCGCTGGCTCAAAAGGAACTCCATCTTTTTAGCGTAGGTGTATTAGGTCTTTGGGTAGTGTTGAGGCACGCCTTTTTGACTGATTGACTAGAGGCTAGACAACCGAACCGGAGTGAACTTTGTCCTCAGAGAACTCATCGCCCGACCTGTCGACCACCGCTGGAAAGCTGGAAGACCTGCGTCGTCGCTACCACGAAGCGGTTTACGCCAGTGGCGAGGCCGCAATCGCTAAGCAGCACGCAAAGGGCAAGAAAACCGCTCGCGAGCGCATCGACCTACTTCTTGACCCGGGTTCGTTCGAAGAATTGGACGAGTTCGTTAGACACCGCTCCACCGCATTCGGAATGGACAAGCAGCGCCCTTACGGTGACGCAGTAATCACCGGTGTGGGCACCATCAATGGTCGCCAGGTTGCCGTGTTCAGCCAGGACTTCACCATCTTCGGTGGCTCACTCGGTGAGGCCGCGGGAAACAAAATCATCAAGGTGATGGACCTGGCTATTGCAACCGGTGTCCCGCTAATCGGAATTCTCGACTCGGGAGGCGCTCGCATCCAAGAGGGTGTCATCGCCCTCGGCAAGTACGGAGAAATCTTCAAGCGCAACACCGCCGCCTCCGGAGTCATCCCTCAGATCTCGATCATCATGGGTCCGGCCGCCGGTGGCGCTGTGTACTCTCCAGCGCTGACGGACTTCGTCATCATGGTGGACAAGACCTCGAACATGTTCGTCACCGGACCGGACGTCATCAAGACCGTCACCGGTGAAGACGTTGGCATGGAGGAGCTCGGCGGTGCACTCACGCACAACCGAACCTCGGGTGTGGCACACTACCTAGCCACCGATGAAGACGATGCGCTCGACTATGCCCGGGCCTTGCTCGGCTACCTCCCAGAGAACAACCTGTCCGAGACGGTGGCGTACGCCCCGGCCGCATCCCTTGATGTCACCGATGACGACCTCGCGCTCGACACGATCATCCCGGACAGCCCGAACCAGCCTTACGACATGCACACCATCATCGAGTCGCTGGTGGATGACAACGAATTCCTCGAGGTTCAGGCACTTTACGCCCCGAACATCATCATCGGTTTCGCCCGCATCGATGGCCGGAGCGTGGGAATCATTGCCAACCAGCCAAGTCAGATGGCGGGAACCCTGAACATCGACGCAGGAGAAAAAGCCGCTCGCTTCGTGCGCTTCTGCGACTCGTTCAGCATTCCGATCCTCACGCTGGTGGACGTTCCCGGCTACCTACCCGGCACCGACCAGGAGTGGGCCGGCGTGATTCGCCGCGGCGCTAAGTTGCTCTACGCCTACGCCGAAGCCACCGTCCCGCTGGTAACCGTGATCACTCGCAAGGCCTACGGAGGCGCTTACATCGTCATGGGCTCGAAGCAGCTCGGCGCCGACATCAACCTGGCCTGGCCAACCGCCGAAATTGCCGTGATGGGTGGCCAGGGTGCCGTGAACATTCTGTTCCGCGACCAGATCAAGAAGGCCGAGGAAGCCGGCGAGGACGTTGCCGCAGTTCGCACCCGCCTAGCCGCCGAGTACACCTACAACGTAGCCAGCCCCTTCCTTGCTGCAGAGCGCGGCGAACTCGACGGAATCATCGAGCCATCGGCAACTCGCGTCGCAGTCATCAAGGCACTGCGCGCGCTTCGCACCAAGCGAGCCAACCTGCCGCCTAAGAAGCACGGCAACATTCCGCTCTAAATCGGGCAAATCGAGAACTCAGAAACCCAGGCACCCATGTCAGATTCCGAATCGTTGGCCCCGCACCTGCGGGTGGTCGCGGGAAACCCGACGCCCGAGGAACTCGCCGCGGTGGTCGCTCTACTTAGCGCCGCCAGAAGTTCAGCGGCGGCCGAGCCGGCATCAGTGCCCGCACCAAAGAGCAGCTGGTCTCGCAACCACGGACACCTGCGTGCCCCGCTGAGTGTGGGTCACAACCAGTGGCAGAACAGTTTCCAACGAGGCCTCAACTAAATCCAAAACCAAACCCGGCGCACCCGCGCCACTAATCAAACGGAGAACGCAATGACGCGCCAACCAACCGCAGTAGACCAGATCGCCGATGCCTACCTCGACCGCATGGTCGAACTCAGCCCGAGCTTTGCCACCTACGTTGGCCGTCCGGGCAGCGAGCACCTGCTGGATGACGAATCACCCGAGGCAGCCGAGCTTTACCACAGCGAGCGCCAGAAGGTACTTGCGAAGCTCGCACAGGCAACCGCCGTTGATGACACCGACCGTGTCACCATCGACGCCATGCGCAACCGCCTTGAACTCGAAAACGAGATCTACGAGGCCGGTCTGCACCTGCGCAACATGAACGTCATCGCCTCGCCGGCGCAGGGAATCCGCGATGTCTTCGACCTATCTCCAACTGCCAGCGTCGAGAACTGGACCCACCTGGTTGGGCGCATGCACGCAGTTGCCGATGCCCTCGCCGGCTACCAGGCGAGCCTTGCCAAGGGTCTGGCTTCAAACGACGCCCCCGCAAAACGCCAGGTCTCGCAGGTTATCGAGCAGGTCGAGCAACTCACCGCTTCAGACGGCTTCTTCATCAAGTTCGCCGCAAACGCCATGGCCGGTGAGGAGCAGCTGCCTGAATCGCTTCGAAACGACTTGGCAGCCGCCGCTCGGGTTGCCACCGATGCCTACGGTGCCTTCGGCGAATTCCTCAAGGGCAAGCTGCTCCCGGGTGCCACCGCCGAGGACGCAATCGGCCGCGAGCGCTACGGTTTGCTAAGCCGCACCTTCCTGGGTGCCACCGTCGACCTCGACGAGACCTACCAGTGGGGCATCGAGGAACTGGCGCGGGTCACCGCCGAGCAGGAGGCCGTGGCTAACGAAATCAAGCCAGGTGCGAGCGTCAAGGAAGCCATCGAGTTTCTTGACGGCGACGCCAGTCGCAAACTTCACGGCACCGATGCCCTGCAGCGTTGGATGCAGCAGCTCTCGGACCGCGCCGTCGCAGAGCTGGGAAAAACCCACTTCGACATCGCCGAACCGATTCGCAATCTGGAGTGCATGATCGCTCCCACCCAGCACGGAGGTATCTACTACACCAGCCCGAGTGACGACTTCAGTCGTCCGGGTCGCATGTGGTGGAGCGTTCCAGTCGGTGTGACCGAATTCGACACCTGGCGCGAAACCACCACGGTTTACCACGAGGGCGTTCCAGGCCACCACCTGCAGATCGCTCAGCAGGTCTACAACAAGGACCAGCTCAACTCCTGGCGTCGCCTGGCCAGCTGGTGCTCTGGACACGGTGAGGGCTGGGCCCTCTACGCCGAACGCCTGATGCAGGAGCTCGGCTACCTCGATGACGCTGGTGACCGCCTGGGCATGCTCGATGGTCAGCGTATGCGCGCAGCTCGAGTGGTGCTCGACATCGGTGTTCACCTCGGTAAGCCTCGCCTCGACGGCACTGGCAAGTGGGACTTCGACTACGCGCTCGACTTCATGGGCAAGAACGTCAACATGTCTGCACAGTTTGTGAACTTCGAGGTGAACCGCTACTTCGGTTGGCCAGGACAGGCTCCGAGTTACAAGATTGGTCAGCGCATCTGGGAGCAGCTGCGCGAGGAGGCCAAGACCAAGGCGGGCTCAAGCTTCGACATCAAGGCTTTCCACAAGAAGGCGCTGAACCTGGGTGGTCTCCCGCTAGACACGCTTCGCTACGCGCTGTCGCTCTAGACAGGGCTGCGGAGAGTTCGGCAAAACTTCAGAACTTAGGGAAGCGTCAACCAGAGATCCGGTTTGCTGGAGTCTGGTCGCTGAGCCACAACCTTGACCAAGAAGTTTTCGCCGCGCTGAGTTCGAATGGTGACGGTTCCAGACTGTGTGCCGTTGATTGCTTTAGCCACGCTCTTCTGCAAACTCAGCAGCTCGGCTTCGCCCAACTGCCCTAACCCAACCTCGTCGCGGAACGACACCTTGACCCCACGCGCCCGTGCCTGACGAATCGCCACTCGAATCTCCGGGTTCAGCAGTTCGCGGTTGTTGAGCTCGTCGCGAAGCATAAGTTCAACCTGGCGGGCCTCTCCCCTGGCCTCGGCCGAGAGCTTCCCCTTCGAATGAACGATTCGCTCGAGCGTGGGGAAAGTGAGCTCCAGCACGCGCTGTACCAGGTGCTCGCGCTGGGTGCGGGCGGCTTGGTTGGCCAGCAACCGCAGTTCGAGTTCGCGCTGCCTGTCCTTTGAGCCAGAAGCTCGGCTTATTGCCGAGTCGATTCCTTTGGACAGAGCCGAAACCGCAACCACCAGAAGCACAGCGCCCACCACGCCGGAGGTTAGTGCCACGGGGAAACCTCCCCAGATGACCACCAAAATCACTTCGATGCCAACTCCGACAATTCCCATAACCCGGTGTCCACGACCGGCGATGATGGCGAACATGGCCGAAGCTGCACCCACGTACCAGGTGGTAAAGCTTCCGTTTGCAGGAATAGCGGTTGGGTCAAGCAGGCTGTTTGAGAGAGCGACCAAAGTGACTCCGCCAACCAACCCCAAACCACCGAGCCAGATCGGTATGTGCCGATAACCGGGGAAGAAAATGAGCAGGGTAACCAGCCCGAAGTACATGGCAAATGGGATCCACGCGACTTCGGGGTTTGAGAAACTTCCGTACCAGGGCAACCCGAGTACCAGGTAGTTCATGACGAACAGGTAGCTGAAAACCCAGATTGACGTTCTCGACATTGGTTTCATCGGGGCCACTCCAAAATCACCTGTGTGCCGCGATGCTCCTGCTGTGACTGAACCTTGCCGCTTCCGCCAATCGACTCCATGCCGTGCGTGATCACATGGCTGATCCCCAAGCTCTGGCTGCGAACCGAACTCCGCCAGAAACCCTGACCGTCGTCGACCACGGTGATTTTCAGGCGCTGCCCATTTGAGCTCATTGCGAGTTCAAACTGGCTACCCTTCGAGTGACGAAGCGCGTTGTCCACTGCCTGAAGTGTGGCTTGGGTGATTACATCCACCTGAAGGCTGGGCACCTGAATGTGTTCGGTCTGTGAAACTCGAAAGGTGAACCTGTCGGTCTGACCTTCCACTAGGCGACGCAGTGCCGTGAAAAGGCTCTCCGAGCTTACGGTGGCTGGTGACTCGGCAGCCAACTCGGACTGGTCCGTCAGTTCCGCAACGGCGGTCTGCGCCTGATCGACCAGTCGGGTAGCTTCGGCATCGGTGGTCTGCTCAATTGCGTGCTCAATCGTCATCAGCACCTTGCTGTGTAGCAGTGCGGTCGTCCGGTCGAGTTCGAGCGCTGCCGCCTGCTCAATCGCTAGCTCGTTTGCTGACTGAAGCTCGGCCTTGCGAGCCTCATCGGCTTCCGCCGCCCGACCTCGAAGCGCGGCGACCAGGGATGTGAAGACGGCGGCAAACAAGAACGAGTAGGTGGCGTCTTGCGCGGATGGAAGAAATGCTTCTCCGCCGCCCTCCGGGCGAGTGTGCAGCAAAATCCAGAGCAACGGCAGCGCAGTAAGTACCGCCCAGCCGAGTTGCTTTCGCAGCCCAAAACCCGCCGACAGGGCCCCCATTCCGAGATTCCACCAGATCCAGGGGGTGAAATCCTGCTGCTGTGCGACAGCGGGACCGGCCTGGTAACTCCAGGTGGCAACGGTTGCCAGAACCCCAAAGGCGTGGAGTCCGTACCAGATCGGATTCCGAGAAAAGAAGTATGAACTTATGAACATGCCGGCAACCGGAACGGTGACCAGCAACCAGGTGATCCAA
>JACCDQ010395038.1_pt1 | contig 10651 bp, 12 predicted proteins | sample 7446031 | NCBI WGS metagenome assembly JACCDQ01 (sample SAMN15323442, study PRJNA562643) | freshwater metagenome | isolation source: river surface water | place: USA:Blue River Watershed | collected 2017-08-17
AAAACCACTTGGATCCGCATCGACAGTCCGATATGATAGAAGTATGAATCACCCCGAGCCCAGCGCTGTTGCCGACTGGGACCTCTCAGCGGAGGAAGCGTTGCACCGCCGGCGCGTGCGGCGCATGCTGTTGGCCGGAGGGGCGGTGATGATGGTGGCGGCCCTGTGGTGGGGCACCTATTTCGGGTCCCAGGGGTGGTGGTGGTTGGTCGCGTCTGACGTGCTCATCTTCACCGCTGGTGCGGCGGTGGCGGGGCTGGCTTGGCAGCGGCGTTTGCGCTCGGCGGCGCTGATCATCCTGCCGGTGGTGTTGACGGTGCTGGTACTGCAATCTTTGTTGTTGGACGTGCCTTCCGCCGCCGCGCCGCGCTCGGTGCATTTGTACCTCCTGCCGCTGGCGGTGTTCGCGCTGGTGGCGTTCCGCCACGACAAGCCCTGGCTGGCGCGCGGGGCGCCCTTGCTGTGCCTGGCGCTGTTTCTGGTGTTTTCAGCCACCCAGGCCGGGTGGGGCAGCGCTTTCCGCTTGCCCGATGCCTTGCGCGTTTGGGGCAGCTGGATCAACGCGCTGCTCGCGGTGTCCACCCTGTTCGCCATGTTGTACATCTTGCAGACGGACGCATCGCCGCTGACCGCGCGCCAGATCGAGCTGCGCAAGGCGCTGGACCGGGGCCAGATGGTGTTGCACTACCAGCCGCAGGTGGATGCCGAACGCGGCGTGGTGGGGGCCGAGGCGCTGGTGCGCTGGCGCCACCCCACGCGCGGGCTGGTCATGCCGGGGGAGTTCATTCCACTGGCCGAGCGCACCGGGCTGATCTTGCCGCTGGGCGACTGGGTGCTGGTGGAGGCCTGCCGCCAGCTGGCGCTGTGGGCGCGCGATCCGGCCTTGGCGCCGTTGGTGCTGTCGATCAACGTGAGTGCCGCGCAGCTGCACCAGGCCGATTTTGTGCCCCGGGTGATCGACACCCTGAAAACTACCGGCGTTGCCCCGAACCGCCTGCGGCTGGAGTTGACCGAAAGCGTGTTGGTGCAGGACGTGCAGACCATCGCCGGCAAGCTGGCCGAGCTCAAGGCCCACGGCGTCACGCTTTCGCTGGACGATTTCGGCACCGGCTTTTCGTCGCTCAGTTACCTCAAGCGTCTGCCGCTGGACGAACTGAAGATCGACAAAAGCTTTGTGCAGGACTTGCTGGAGGGCGAAAGCGACGTGGCCATCGTCGGCTCCATGCTGGCGCTGGGCCGCAGCCTGGGCCTGAAGGTGATTGCCGAGGGGGTGGAAACCGAGGCGCAATGGCGCTACCTGCGCGACCACGGTTGCCACCTGTTCCAGGGCTATTGGTTCTCGCCCCCGCTGACGCTGGAGGCGTTCGAGGTTTTGGTGCGCGAGCCCAAGGCGCCCGCGCTCGACCTCACCATCACCATCGGCGTGGTTCAGACCAGCGCCGGGTAGTCGGTGTAGCCCTTTTCGTTGTCGCGGCCACCGCCATAGAAGGTGTTGCGGTCGGGCTGGTTGAACGGGCCGCCTTGGCGCAACCGGCGCGTCAGGTCCGGGTTGGCGATGAAGCCCTTGCCAAAAGCCACCAGATCGGCGCCGTTGCTCAGCGCGGTCTGCACCAGCGCAGCGTCGTAGCCGTTGTTCACCATCCAGGCCCCGCGGCCACCCGCGTCGCGGTAGGCGCGCAGCAGGGCCGCGTAGTCGAACGGGTGCGGGCCTTGCTGGTGGTCGCGCGGGCCGCCGGTTTGCCCTTCGACGATGTGCAGGTAGGCCAGGCCCATCGGGGCCAGCGCTCGTACCACGTGCTCGAACAGCGGTTGCGGCGCGTCGTCCTGCGCGTCGTTGGCGGCCGTCACCGGCGACAGGCGCACGCCCACCCGGTCGGCGCCAATTTCGTCGCACACCGCCTGCATCACCTCCAGCAACAGGCGCGCGCGGTTCTCGATCGAGCCGCCGTAGGCGTCTGTGCGGTGGTTGCTGCCCTGGCGCAGGAACTGGTCCAGCAGGTAGCCGTTGGCGCCGTGGATTTCGATGCCGTCAAACCCGGCGTGGATGGCGCGCCGCGCGGCCTGCCGGTAGGTGTCCACCAGGCCCGGCAGCTCGTCCAGGCGCAGGGCGCGCGGCTCGGACGTGTCCACGAAGGTGCCCACTTTCTGGCCGTTGTCCTCGGTGAAGATGTAGGTTTTGGTGTTGGCTCGCACCGCCGAAGGGGCCACCGGGGCTTGGCCGCCCGGTTGCAGGCTGGTGTGCGACACCCGGCCCACGTGCCACAGTTGCACCACGATGTGGCCGCCCTCGGCGTGCACCGCGTCGGTCACGGTTTTCCAGGCGCGTTCCTGTTCGTCGGTGTGCAGGCCGGGCGTGTCGGCGTAGCCGTGGCCCTCGGGGCAGATCGGCGTGGCTTCGGTGATGATCAAGCCAGCGCCGTGTTCGGGATGGGCACGCTGGGCGTAGTAGGTGGCCATCAAGGGCGTGGGCACCTGGCCCGGCGCACGGTTGCGGGTCAACGGGGCCATCACACTGCGGTTGGGCAGCGACCAGGCGCCGACTTGGACGGGATCGAAAAGAGTGGGCGTGTTCATGGTGGCAGATCATAGGCGGGCCGGCGCCTCGCCGTTCCGGTGTGGGGTCATGCCCTCTTGCATAATCCGGCATCCGGCACCCACCGCACATGACCGACGCCTTTACCCCACCCACGCCCACCGTGCGCCCCTGGCTGCGCCGGTTGGCGCTACTGCCGCTGCCGGTGTTCCGGGCCGCGGGCTGGCTGTTGGGCGCGGTGTTGTACCTGGGTGCGGCACGGCGGCGGCGCATCGTGGCCCAGAACCTGGCCCTGTGTTTTCCCGACACTCCGGCGGCCACCCGCCGCCGCTGGACCTGGGACACCTTCAAGCATTTTGGCCAGACCTTTGTGGACCGCGTCTGGTTGTGGCACGGTGCGCCCGACATCACCCGCAAGCGCGTGACGCTGCGCGGGTTGGAGCAACTGCCCGCCGGCGGCGTGCTGTGTTTCGCCCCGCACTTTTTTGGCCTGGACGCCGCGTGGAGCCGCCTCACGCTGGACAGCGAGCGCCCCTGGTGGACGCTGTACATGCCCCAGGCACACGACGGCATGGACGCCTGGGTCGAGGTGGGGCGGCAGCGCCACGCCAGTGCCCACCTGGTGGCTCGCCACGAGGGCATGCGCCCCTTGCTCAAGGCGTTGCGTTCCGGGGCGGCGGTCTACCTGTTGCCCGACATGGACCTGGGCGCCGACCACTCGGTGTTCGTGCCGTTCTTTGGTGTCACGGCGGCCACCGTGCCCACGCTGGCGCGCATGGCGCAGTCGGCACGTGTGCCGGTGGTGCCCGTGGTCTCCCGTTTGGTGCCCGGAGGCTACGAGGTTGAGGTGCTGCCCGCCTGGACGAATTACCCGTCCGGCGACGACGTGGCCGACGCCCAACAGATGAACCAGCAACTCGAAGCCTGGATCCGCACCATGCCCGGCCAGTACCACTGGCTGCACCGGCGCTTCAAAACCCGCCCGCCCGGCGAGCCCACACTCTACCGCGACGGCGTGTGAGGCGCGCTCACTGCTTGGTGGCGCAGGTGTTCCAGCCAAAAATCGCGTAAGGCGGGCACCAACCCACCAGGCCAGTCAGCAGCGGTACCACGCCAACGTAGCCCCACAGGCCCACGGTGCCCGTCGCCGCCAGCGCGATCAGCACCAAACCCACCACGATCCGCAACACGCGGTCAATGCCGCCAACGTTCTTGGTCATCTTCACTCCTGAAAGCCAGTGCGCGAGGCACGGTGTCTGCATTGGACACCGCAGAGGGCGCGCTTTCTGTGACCCAGGTCACACAGCGGCGATGGCGCGCAGCCCCGCACTGTCGCGGATGGTGATGCATTCGCGCGACAGCGTGACCAGACCTTCGCGTTCGAAGCGGTGCAGCAGGCGGGTGACGATCTCGCGCACCGTGCCCAGTTCGTCGGCCAGGGCCTGGTGGGTGGTGCGCACTTCGGTGCCGTGGCCCAGCAGGGTGCCGGCGAGCCGGCTGTCCAGCCGCTGGAAGGCGACCGACTCCACCAGCGCGCTCAGGTCGGTCATGCGGGCCGCGAACAGCCCGAGCACAAAGTCCCGGAACGCCTCATTGGCCAAGGCCTGACGGAACACCGCCGGGGGCAGCAGCACCACTTCGGTGGGCGCGGTGGCTTGCCCTTGGGCGGTCAAGGGCTGGCCCGAAAACAGGCTGGCCGACGACACCAGGCACATTTCGCCGGGCAGCACCCGGTACAGCTCCAGTGCGCGGCCGTTCGGGCCGGTGCGGGCCACCCGCACCTCGCCGCCCAGCACCAGCGGAAAGCCCTGGCAGGCCGACTGCTCGCGGAACAGCACCGTGTTGGCTGGCACCTGGTGGCACGGCAGGGTGGCCAAGGCGTCGCGCAGTGGCGTGAGTGCCGGGTACTGGGCCAACAGAAGGTTCAAGCGGTCGGGCAGCATGAATTCATTGTAGGGGCCGGAACATCGGCGCAGAAAGTCGGGAACTTTCGGTCCTGGGCACAATCATTTTGTTTCTTGGTGATGGTTTGATTCAAATTATTTGAATGTCATCGTCAAGCCATCCGCACTGTGCGCCCCATCACTTTTTCTACACTGCCGGCATGTCTTCTCATTCTCCGTCTTCTGGCATGGGCCGCTACCACCCGGTCGCTGTCGCGATGCACTGGTTGCTGGCGCTCGCGCTGGTGGGCTTGTTCGCGGTGGGGCTGTACATGGTCAGCCTGCCTTTTTCGCCGCAGCGCCTGAAGCTGTACAACTGGCACAAGTGGGCGGGCGTGTTGGTGTTGAGCGCGTCGTTCTTGCGGCTGCTGTGGCGTTTGTGGCGCCAACCGCCGCCGTTGCCGCACACCGTGGCCCAGGCCATGCCGGCCTGGCAGCGCTGGGCGCACCAAGGCACCCACCATGCGCTGTACCTGTTGTTCTTCGCCGTGCCCCTGCTGGGCTGGGCCTACAGCTCGGCGGCGGGTTTCTCCATCGTGCTGTTCGGTGTGCTGCCTTTGCCCGACTTCGTGCCGGTCAGCCCCGAGCTGGCCGAGGCCATCAAGCCCTGGCACGGCTGGGCCGCTTACGGCATGGCGGGGTTGGTGTTGTTGCACGTGGGCGGCGCTCTCAAGCACGCTTTGATCGACCGCGACGGGCTGCTGTCCCGCATGACGCTGGCGCGCGGTTGAATGTCTTGTTTCACTTTTCAGGAATGTTTCACATGAAACCCACCCATGGCTGGGCGTTGGCCGCACTGGCGGGCGCCTTGTTCAGTACCTCCGTGGCCGCACAGCAAAAAATCGTGCCGGCGCAAAGCGAAATTTCGTTCGTCAGCCGCCAGATGGGCGTGCCGGTGGAAGGGCGTTTCCGCACCTTCGACGCCAAGGTGGCGTTCGACCCGGCCAAGCCCGCCACCAGCCAGATCGCCTTCACCGTGGACGTGGCCAGCGCCACCCTGGGGGTGCGCGAGACCGACGCTGAACTGCCCAAACCGGTCTGGTTCAACACCGCACGCTTCCCGCAAGCCACGTTTCAGTCCAGCGCGGTCAAGGCTGTTGGGGCAGGCAAGTTTGAGGTGGCCGGTAAGCTCACCATCAAGGGCGCCAGCAGTGACGTGGTGGTGCCCGTCACGCTGGCCCAGCCCAGCGGTCCGTCGGGCGTGACCACCGCCACCGGCAGTTTCCCCATCAAGCGCCTGACCTTCAAGATCGGCGAAAACGAATGGGCCGACACCTCGATGGTGGCTGACGAGGTGCAAGTGCGCTTCAAGATCGCATTGACCGGCGTCGGCAAGCTTTGATTTTTTCTTTTTGTTTTCAACCTCACCACACGGAGTTTTTAACCATGCGCAACACCCTGGCTGCGGCCGCACTGGCCACCCTGACCCTCGGCGCCGCCCACGCGGCCGATTACGCCATCGACCCGACCCACACCTTCGTGACGTTCGAGATCGGTCACTTCGGCACCTCCACCAACCGTGGCCGTTTTGACAAGAAAGAGGGCGCCATCCAGTTCGACCGCGCCGCCAAGACCGGCAAGGTGGACATCACCATCGACATCGCGTCCATCAACACCGGCACCGCCGCGTTCGACAAGCACCTGCAGAGCGCCGACCTGTTCGACGCTGCCAAGCACCCCAAGGCCCGTTTCGTGTCCGACAAGCTGGTGTTCAATGGCGACAAGGTGGCCGAGGTGCAGGGCCAGTTGACGCTGCTGGGCAAGACCCAGCCCGTGACGCTGAAGGCCAGCCAGTTCAACTGCTACGAGAACCCGATGCTCAAGCGCGAAGTGTGCGGTGGCGATTTCGAGACCACCATCGACCGCACCGCGTTCGGCATGAACTATGGCGTGGACTGGGGCTTCCCCAAGAACGTGCGCCTGGTGATCCAGGCCGAAGCCGTCAAGCAGTGATGGCTTGAGCGCTTTGCGTGCTCAGGCGCGCAAAGCTGCGTCCAGGCGGTCGACGACTTCGGCCCAGTCCGCGTCGTCCGCCCATTCCTCGCGCAGAAGAGCCGCCTGCGCGGGGGTCCAGAATGGGGCATCGGCCAGGCAGATGTGGCCCGGCAATGGCCGGTGCATTTGCAGAAAAGCAGCCACGTGGTCGTTGTCCGAGGGCAGACCGAGTTGCTTGAACAGCTCTGAAAAACGGTGAAAGTTCGGTTCCATGTCGGGCCTCCAGCGCGCTTGTGCGATCCTGAGACGGATTGTGGCGCTGGATGGCGCCGAGGTCAAAGCCGTGCCAGCAGGGCCGCAAAGCCCGGGTAGTTGGTCGGTTTCAGCCCATATTTGCGGGTGGCTTTGCCGAGTTTGCGGCCACTGCGCAGCCCGTCCAGAAATGCGGGTCCGTCAGTGACCTGGCTGCCACCCACCAAGGTCACACCCCGTGCGAACAGTGCGTCGGGCAGCATGCCCGCACCCGGGCCGATCATCGCAAATTGCTGGGCCGAGCGGCAGCGGGCCAGCATGGCGTCCAGCGTGTCGTTCAACAGCACGGTGCTGGTGGACAGGATCTTGTGGCAATCGCGCAGTTCATGGGCATCCAGCGTGACGCGGTACCGCGGGTGTTCCATGGCCAGCGCTGGGTTCAGCTCGGCCACCGTCAGGCGCGCGCCGTGGCGCGTCACGGCATCCACCAGCGGCGGGAACAGGCCGATCATGCCAATGTGTTCATGTGGCTGAGGGTCCAGGCCGCCGATGGCATCGGTGCTCGCGGGGGGCTCGTAGCCAGCGCGGCGAAACAGGCTCTGGCTCAGGGCGTTGGCGGCGGCAAAGCCCACGGTGCGCGCGGCGCCATGGCCGTTGGCGTACTGGCGCGCCAGGCTCAGCGCATCGGCGCCGGCCAGGTGATGGTGCCCGTGCTGGGCCTGCAAGCGGGCCAGGGTGTCGTCCAACAGCACGTACGACAAGCCTATGGCACCATCGTCCAGCTCGACCGCGCAGAACTCCCCCAGGTTGTCGCGGTGTGTTGGCTGCGGGGGCAGGTGCAGGGCGCGCACCCGGGGCAGGCGCATCCATTCGGCAAGGGCCTCGATCTGGTCGATGTACGCATCGGCAAACTTCACGTCGGTGTCTCCTCGTCCGGTTCGGGGCGGTTGCCGGCAGGCTGCATCAGGGCGCGGTGAGGCGCTCCAGCCGGGTCAGCCATTGGATGGCGTGCGCCTGGCTGTCGCCGCACATGTCGGCCGAAGGCTGGAGCCCCTGGCACACGGCGGGTCGCTCAGGCTGCCCGAAGATGCGACACAGCTGGCGTTCTGTCAACTGCACACACCGAACGCCGGCGGGTTTGCCCAAAGGCATGCCCGGTATCGGGCTGCTGATGGACGGCGCGGTGCAACAGGCCCCGCAGTCCGGGCGGCAATCCATCAGGCGTGCAGCCGGTGCGCGGCCCACAGCACCTGTTGCACCACGTTGCGCACCGCTTGCTGCTGGGCTTCCTGGGCGAGGTGGCCCTGGTCGTCAAACGCTTCGCTGGCTTTCGCCAGGGCAAACTGTTGCGGTGCCACCCAGCATTGCAACTGCCGCAGCAACGGCGCCAGGTGCGACAGGCTCCGCAGCCCGCCCAAGGCCCCGGGCGAGGCCGACAGCAAGCCGACCACCTTGCCCTGGAAGGGTTTGGTGCCGCTGGACCAGACCGGATCGCCCTTGATCGGGCTGGACACCCAGTCGATGGTGTTTTTGAGCAGGGCGGTGTAGCTGCCGTTGTACTCGGGCGAGCAGACCACCCAGGCCGGGTGGGCGTGGAAGATTTCCTTCAGTCGAACCACGTCGCGCGGCGTGCCTCGCGCCTCCAGGTCGGCGTTGTACAAGGGCACGTCGAAGTCACCCAGCTCCAACAAGGTGACTTGCGCCCCCTCGGCGGTGGCGATACGGGCGACGTTGGTCGCGAGTTTGCGGTTCCAGGAACCGGCGCGGGTGCTGCCGGCAAACACGAGCAAGGGTAGGGGTGTGGTCATGCCCCGATTCTGGCATTGGTCGTGGGGCGCCAGAGCGCCTGATCGGGATAGTCGGCTTGCGGCACGGGCTTCTTGCGTGGGGTGCCCGAGTGCACAGGGTGCAGGCCAGCGGGCTTGGTGGGACAATACCGGGTCTCGCGCTGGCATGAGGCCGGCGGCGTTGTTTCACGTGAAACAGCCTTGGCATGTTGGGCGGCCCGATGGCCGGCCCTGGAGCTTTTCGATGTTGTACCCCCAGGAATTTGATGTGATCGTTGTCGGTGGCGGCCATGCCGGGACCGAGGCCGCCTTGGCCGCTGCGCGCATGGGCTGCCAGACCTTGCTGCTGAGTCACAACATCGAAACGTTGGGGCAGATGAGTTGCAACCCCTCGATCGGCGGCATTGGCAAGGGGCACCTGGTCAAAGAGGTGGACGCCCTGGGTGGCGCCATGGCACTGGCCACCGACGAAGGCGGCATCCAGTTCCGTATCCTCAACAGCAGCAAGGGCCCGGCGGTGCGCGCCACCCGGGCCCAGGCCGATCGCATCCTGTACAAGGCCGCGATTCGGCGGATGCTGGAGAACCAGCCCAACCTGACCTTGTTCCAGCAGGCGGTGGACGACCTGATGGTGGAGGGCGACCGGGTGGTGGGTGCGGTCACGCAAGTGGGCATTCGTTTCCGTGGGCGCGCGGTGGTGCTGACGGCCGGTACGTTCCTGGACGGCAAAATCCACGTCGGGCTGGAGAACCATTCGGGGGGGCGCGCGGGCGATCCGCCGGCGGTGAGTCTGTCGGCCCGGCTGAAGGAACTGAAGCTGCCGCAGGGACGCCTGAAGACCGGCACCCCGCCCCGGTTGGATGGGCGCACCATCGACTTTGCCCAGTGCACCGAGCAGCCTGGCGATGGCATGCCCGGCTCGGACACGGCGGATCGCCCAGTGCCGGTGTTCAGCTTCATGGGTCGCACCGACATGCATCCGCAGCAAATGCCGTGCTGGATCACCCAGACCAACGAGCGCACGCACGAGATCATCCGCTCCGGCTTTGACCGCAGCCCCATGTTCACCGGCAAGATCGAAGGGGTGGGGCCACGCTATTGCCCCAGCGTGGAAGACAAGATCAACCGTTTTGCGGACAAGGACAGCCACCAGATTTTCCTGGAGCCCGAAGGGCTGACCACCAACGAGTTCTACCCCAACGGCATTTCCACCAGCTTGCCGTTTGACATCCAGTACGCGCTGGTGCGCTCCATCAAGGGGCTAGAGAACGCGCACATCCTGCGCCCGGGTTACGCCATCGAGTACGACTATTTCGATCCGCGCGAGTTGAAGAGCAGCTTCGAAACCAAGCAAATCAACGGCTTGTTCTTTGCGGGACAAATCAATGGCACCACTGGCTATGAAGAGGCGGCTGCCCAAGGGTTGTTTGCCGGCATCAACGCCGCGTTGCAAGTGCGGGGCGAGGCGCCCTGGTTGCCGCGCCGCGACGAGGCCTACCTGGGCGTGCTGGTGGACGACCTGATCACCAAAGGCGTGACCGAGCCTTACCGCATGTTCACCAGCCGGGCCGAGTTCCGCCTGCAGCTGCGCGAGGACAACGCCGATATGCGCCTGACCGAGCAGGGGCGCCAGATGGGCTTGGTGGACGACGCCCGTTGGGGTGCGTTCAACCGCAAGCGCGACGCGGTTTCACGTGAAACAGAGCGTTTGAAATCGACTTGGGTCAACCCGAAAACCTTGTCGGCCGACGAGGCGGTGCGGGTGTTGGGCAAGGGCATTGACCACGAGTACAACCTGTTCGACCTGCTGCGCCGCCCGGGGGTGGCGTACGACGCGCTGATGTCGATGGAGGCGGGCCGGTTCGCGCCCCAAGACGTTTCACGTGAAACCTTGGCCGATTTGTACGAGCCCGTGGTGGAGCAGGTGGAGATTGCGGCCAAGTATTCGGGCTACATCGACCGCCAGCGCGATGAGGTGGAGCGCGCCGCGTACTACGAGCACCTGCGTTTGCCGCTGGACTTGGATTACACGCAGGTGTCGGCCTTGAGTTTTGAGGCGCGACAGAAACTGCAGAAGCACCGGCCCGAAACCTTGGGTCAGGCCTCGCGCATTTCCGGCATCACGCCGGCCACGGTGTCGTTGCTGCTGATTCACCTGAAGCGGGGCAAGTTCAAAGGCTTCGCCCAACTGCCCGAGGCCG
>JACCDQ010857028.1_pt1 | contig 10650 bp, 2 predicted proteins | sample 7446031 | NCBI WGS metagenome assembly JACCDQ01 (sample SAMN15323442, study PRJNA562643) | freshwater metagenome | isolation source: river surface water | place: USA:Blue River Watershed | collected 2017-08-17
CAATCAGTCCTCAAGCACACTATTAACGAGGCTGACAAGTATGCCGATGACGTATTTAAAAACGGCATTAAGACAGAGCAAGACATTGTAGGGCGTGACTACAATAACCCAGTGGCGTTTAAGGTAAGTCTTGAGCGTGTTACTCAGAACATCAATGCCTATGCTGACCGTAAAGGTTTGAGCGATGAGCAGCGCAATGTATTGTTGCGTGAGCAGACATCCGCATTGCATGCCTCAGTATTGACTGGCGCATTGGCTAAGACTGACATGCGTTTTGCTGACACTTACTATAAGTCAGTAAGCGCTGACCTTGGCGCTGAGGATTCATTGAAGTTTAAGAATTTTATTGAAACCGAAAAGAACCGTATTAAAGCTCAAAGCGAGAAATACAATGAGGGCGAGATATGGAAAATGTTTATGGATGGCAAGAATGACCTTGACATTTTCAACAGCCAAGCATTTGCAGGACTAGAGCCTAAAGCCAAGATGCAGATAATGTCTACAATTTCTAACGCAAGAAACGTGCGTGCAGACATTACACCTGAGATTTACAGTAAGGTTTGGGCGCTATCAAGCAATCCGCAAGAGTTGGCTAAGATGACTGACCAGCAGATTTATGCAATGACACCTGAGATTGGCGAGAAGTTTGTTAAGCAATTGCTAGTTAAAAAGGTAGACTTTGCTAAAAATCCTGATGCCATTACCGTTGACAGTGACCAGTTCAAGACCATTGCTAAGCAATACAACATCACTGGCAAAAAAGAATTAGTTGAAGTTGAATACAAGGTTAAAACGCTGATTGACCAAGAGCAGCAAGACAGAGGTCGCAAGTTGACCTTTGCAGAAAAAGATAAGTTAATGCGTGAGGCATTTGTCAAGATTCCAGTGGATGTTGAGGGCAAGTGGTTTACTCAAAATGTTCGCTTATATGACTTGGCAAATATCAAAGAGAAGTCTAAAATCGCTATCAGTGGTTCTGACAGGAAAACAATTGTAGATAGTTTATCTAAGGCAGGCATTGAGAATCCATCAGAGGCACAAATTCTCCGAGCATATATTGAATTGAAGAAGAAATAATGGCACAAAAAGACTTAGACGCATTTGTAAATACCGAGGTTCAAAAACAAGGTCAACGAGATGCGCTAGGTCAGAGCCTCTCACAAGGCGCTACGTTTGACCCTGATGCCTATGCTAAGAACATGGCGATTGCTGCCAAGACTGGCACGACAACGCAGATGGTCAACGATTTCCCACAAGAGATGGGTTATCAAGCCAAGTTGTCAGGCGTTAACGTAGACCGTTTAGTTGACAAGAATCCGTCACTGTCTAAGTTTTTAGCGTCTAACATTGATAATTCAGCGCTTGCTCATGACGATGTAGATACTTTAGGGTTCACAGAGATACTGTTAAGACCAGTAGACTACATTCGTTCATTTGCTGGCGGAGCTGTAAAAGCTATTGGTAGCGACATCTCAGGTCGTGGCGTGGTGACTGACATTGCGCAGCGTCAACAAGATGAGATTCTAAAGAATAAGGGCGTAAGCGCATGGGCTAGACTGTTTGACCAGTCAGTTGACACAATTATCAACGCTCCATTAAACCTACAGAAAAAGCTAACATCTACAATCCCAATGCCTGAAGACATCGGCGCTAAAGAGATTGGCGGTGAAATTAAGAAGTTTGGTAATTTTATCTCTCCACCTAAAGAGCGTCAGGCGTTTGACACTGAGGTTGCTGAGGGTATTGGTCAGATTGGTTCGCAGATTGTATTGTCGTTGACTACTGGCGGCTCATCTTTGTATTACCAAGGCGCTGATGTCATGAATGACAAGGTTGCCAAGGATGATACAACTCAGGCACGTAAAGACATTGCAGTGATTGGTGGCGGTGCAGTCACAGGTATTACTGAAAAATTTGGCTTAGATAAGATTCTTAACCGTGTGCCGCCTGAAGTTAAAAACCGCACATTGCGATTCATTGCTGACAAGGCTGCAGCATTTGGCATTGAGTTTGCGCAAGAGTTGACAGAAAACATTGCTCAAGACGTTATTCGCAAGCTAACAACTGACCCTAATGCAGAGATTGGCGATGGCGTATTCCGTGAATCTACAGTAGCTGGCACGGCTGCAGCAGTAGTCCGCACGGCGTTAGGCATTAAGTCATTTAGACAAGCTAAAGACCAGCAAGAATTCTTTGAGGCACTAGGCGACAACGCTAAGGCATCTAAGCTACGTGAGCGCAATCCTGAGAAGTATGAGGAATTGCTCAACATGATTACTGAGAATGGTCCATTGCAGAATATCTTTGTTCCGCAAGAGCAGTTCAAGACCTATTTCCAGTCAGTCAACAAAGACCCAGCACAAGTTGCACAAAGTTTAGGCATTACTAACTACGATGAGGCACAGTTAGCAGGCGGTGACTTGGTTATCCCAGTTGGCAAGTTCGTATCGCAGATTGCTCCTAGCGATGATTTGCAGGGCTTGATTCAAGACTTGAGATTAGCGCAGGGTTTTGATACGCCACGTGAGGCGCAAGAGAAAATGGCTAACCTAGAGGCAGATATTGCTAGGTTACGTGAGCAGTTTGAGGCGGATGACGTAAACCGTGAAGTGCAGACTGCTGCAATGCAAGAGATTAAGGCAGACATTGAGGGTCAATTGGTTCAGTTAGGCATGACAGCCAAGACAGCTAATGACTACGCAACGATTGCTGCTGCTGGTTTTAGGGGTATTTCAGTCAACGCTTACCGTGAAATGACACCTGAAAAGCGTGAAAGTATGGTTCGCCGCATCTTCAAGCAGACAGAGTTCAAGGTCAGCATGCCGATGAAGACAATCTTGAAAGACAAAAAGATTGACATGCAGCTTGACCCATTACTTGAATCATTACGCAGCAAATCCAGCTTTGACCCTAAGAAAATCTATGGTCCTACCCTAATTGAGTTCTTGAATCAGCGCAAGATTAAGATTGTTGACGACATGGGCGAGTTGGCTGCACGTGATATTGACGTTGGCAAAACACCGTCTAAGCGTTTAATTGCAGGCAAAGGCGACACTGGCGTAGGTTTAGAAGATGCTGCTGAGTTGGCGCATAGCTGGGGTTTTATTCCTGAAACCAATGAGCGTTTATTCCTAGAGGCATTGGATGAGGATTTGCGTGGCAATCCAGTCTACAGTGCTGAGTTTACAGATACAACTGCTGAATCCTATGTAAACCAATTAGACAGCCTACAGTCATATTTAGAGCGCAACAACATTGACGTTCGTGATATGACTAACGATGAGATTCGTGCAAAGTTAGATGAGATTGCTGCAGCTCCTGAGGTAACACCTGACTTTTATCAGGGCGTGCCACGTAATGAATTTGATGCGGTTAAAAAACAATACGAAAACACTGACGAATGGTTGCGTGCGCCTGACGGCAGCCCTACTAATTTGACTGAAGACCAGTGGGTGCAAGTGCGCACTCAGTCATTTAAAAACTGGTTTGGTGATTGGGAGCAGGCATATAAAGACGGCGGCGTATTTAGGACTGAGCTTAGCGTATCTAAAGTTGTCGGCAGCAATGGTGAGCCATTGATTGTTTATCACGGCACAGATTTTGGTGGGTTCTCTGTATTTGAAGAGCCTACAGGCATGACACGTGGCAACTTAGGCATATTTACAACTACTAACCGTGACATGGCTTTGACCTATGTGCGAGCAGAAATTGGCAAAAAGACTGTAGAAGTTAAAGCTGAATACACCGAAAAAGAGCTTGACAGTTTATATAACGTGCAATTTGTGCAAGATAAAAACGGTTGGCGTGGCGAGGCTGATGTATTTGCAACTGATTATTATGCAAATAAAGAAGATGCTATTGCTGAGGCAAATAAAACAGTTCAATCTTTACCAAGAAGTAGAAGACAAGGCGCAGGAATTTATGAGTTATTCATGAATATCCGTGATGTTTACGACATTGATTTTAAGGGTGCTGATTGGACTGGCAGCATGGATGGCACTCCAGTTGTAAGCATCAATACAGATGGCGCAGTTTCTGAGGCTAAAAGATTTGGCAATGATGGCGTAGTTATTCGTAACGTAGTTGATGATGGTGGTGGCGTTGGCAATTATGCTGGCGAGCCGTCAGATGTATATGTGGCATTTAAGCCTAACGACATCAAGTCAGCTACAGGCAATATCGGCAGCTTTAGACCTGAAAGCACAAATATTCTATTTCAGACTATTGATAAAACTGAAACTGAAGAGTTTAAAAAGTGGTCAAAAGGTCATGATTTAGTCAGAGAGGGTGATTATTTTGACTATGAATCAGGCGTTGGCGTAGTTGTTGAGGCGCTGCATGGCACGACTGGCGACTTTGAAGTATTTGATTTGTCTAAGGGTAATCCTGAATCTGACTTAGGCGCAGGCATTTATTTCTCAAATACTACTGATGACGTTGGCACTAACTATGCTGGCTTAGGTCCTGATTTGACGCAAAAAGTTGAGCGTTTAGCTGAACAGATTGCTGACCAAACAGACCGCAAATATGATGACCCTGATGTTGTTGCTGAGGCACGTGCCAAGTTTATGACTAATCAAGGGTTCACGATGCCAGTCTACGTGCGTTTTGATAACCCAATGGTTATTGGTGGCAACTATCAGACAACATTTGATTACTCCGAAGAATATGACGAGGAAACCGATGAGTTCGGTGAGCCTACTGGCACGCTTTTAGATGTTATTGATGCAATGCGCAATGTTGCTGATAACTTTGATGACTTGCCAGTTGAATCAGCAATTGAAGAAGTTATTGTTAAGACATTAGATAACGGCAACGAGATTACTGCTGAAGATTTATTAAAGGCAATGAAAGAATCTCAGGCAATTATTTATGCAACTGATGCTGATGGCAACATGGCTGCTGGCGAATTTATCAGACAGGTATTTGAAGAGGTTGGTTTTGACGGCTTTATTGACACGACTGTAAGCGAAAAGTTCAAGACAATGCAAGGCATGAATCCTGACACGGTTCACTATATTGCATTTAATCCTAAGCAGATTAAGAGCCGCTATAACAAAGGCACATTTGACCCTGATACTGACAACATCATGTATCAAAAAGCCACTGAAGATTTGGAATTAAAGCGTGGCTACGTTAAATTTGGCGAGGGTAAGAACAAGACAGTTGAGATTGCTCTACTTGAAAATCGTGATTTATCTACATTCTTACATGAGATGGGTCACGTCTACTTGGAGATTCTTGGAGATGTTGCACAAGACCCAACAAGCAGCGCACAGACTAAGGCTGACTATGCGACTATCCTTAATTTCTTAGGCGTAAAAGACCGTGCTGAGATTGGCGTTAAGCAGCATGAGATGTTCGCACGTGCGCATGAGGCGTATTTGCGTGAGGGTAAATCTCCTAATGCTGAGTTGCGCTCTGTATTTCAAAAGTTTAAGGCATGGTTAACACGTATCTACAAAACATTGCAGCAGCTAGATATTGAGCTGAATGATGATGTTCGTCAGGTATTTGACCGTATCTATGCAACTGACGCAGAGATTGAGGCTGCTCGCACTGAGGCTGACATGACACCATTGTTTGCCAGCGCTACTGATGCGAACATGACCGATGCTGAATTTGAGGCTTACACCAACTCAGTTCGTGATGAGGTAGAAGTTGCAAAAGAGAAGTTGCAGCAGAAGTTGATGCGTGAATTTGAGCGTGAGCAGAAGATTTGGTGGAAAGAGGCACGTGGCGAGATGCGCAAAATCGTTGAGGAAGAAGTCAACGAGATGCCAGCTTATCGTGCATTTGACCAGTTAGCGCTAGGTTCATTGCGTGGTCAAGAGGGTATCAAGCTAGATTACCTAGATTTGGTGACACGTTACGGTGAGGCATTTGTTAAGACATTGCCAAGACCATATGTCTACGCCAAAAAAGGTGGCGTTGATGCTGATACGGCTGCAGAGATGTTGGGCTTTGATTCAGGCGAAGAGCTAGTAAAAGCGCTTGCTGCGTTGAAACCACGTAAGGAATACATTGAGGCTGAAACTGACCAGCGCATGAAAGAAACTTACGGTGACATTCAGACTGATGGCTCATTTACTGATGAGGCTAGAGCTGCAATGCACAATGAATCACGTGCAAATGTCTTATCTATTGAGTTAAAAGCAATCAAGCGTAAGCAGCGTGAAATGTTGCCGTTCGTAAGAGCTGAGCGTCAAAAGGCTACTGAGGCACGCCGTCAAGCGATGGATGCAACTGATGTGCCGCCATTGGCAGTATTCCGTGCTATGGCTAAAGGCATCATCGGTAGCAAGCGCATCATGGACATTACGCCATATGACTATCTACTTGCAGAGCGCAAATACAATCGCAAAGCATTTAAAGACATGGCTGCTGGTAATTACCAAGAGGCTTTCTTAGCTAAGCAAAAAGAGTTGATAAACCACTACATGTATCTTGAGGCTACTAAAGCACGTCAAGATATTGACAAGGCACGTGAGTATTTATCTACATTTGATAAGGATGCAACTCGCCAGCGTATCGCTAAGGCAGGTAAAGATTACCTAGACCAAATTGATACATTGCTAGAAAACTTTGAGCTGAAGAGAGTGCCAACTGTTCTTATTGAGCAGCGCATGAGATTGGCTGATTTCGTTGCACAGCAAGAGGCAGCAGGTAACTACGTCAACATTCCTCAAGAGATGATTGACAAGGCTAATACCACTAACTACAGACAGACGACTTACGATGAATTTTCTGCATTACGTGATGCCGTTAAGAACATTGAGCATTTAGCTAAGTTTAAGAACAAGTTGCTAGTGCGCCAAAAGGCACGTGAGTTTGAGAACGTCAAGGCTGAGTTGTTGACCACATTGAAAGATAACCGTCAGCCAACTGGTGAGCTTGAGCGCTTAACAACTAAGTCAATGAACATGCGTGATAAGGGCGCAAAAGCATGGCGTAAGTTTGACGCAGCGCACCTAAAGGTTGAGCAGATTGTTGAATGGCTAGATGGCGGTCAGATTGATGGTCCTTGGTCAAGATATTTCTTTGACTTGGCTGATGAGGCGCAGACTAAAGAATACGACTTGCACCGTGTTGTGACTAAAGCATTGCGTGACTTGCAAGAGAATATGCCTCGTAAGTGGCAGCAATCTCTATATGACAAGACTGCAGCTAAGTTGCCTACAGTTAACAATTTGACTAAGTATGACCTTATCGGTATTGCTTTAAATACTGGTAACGATGGCAACTATCAGCGATTGAAAGCTGGGCGCACATTGCAAGACGGTCAGCAATTCCCATGGACTGAAGAGCAGATTGATGCAGCTTTGACTTATTTGACTAAAGAAGACTGGCAATTTGTTCAAGGCGTATGGGATACAGTTAACCTATTATGGGGTGACATTGCAGCGCTAGAAGAGCGCATGACTGGCATTGCTCCGCCTAAAGTTGAGGCAAGACCATTCAAAGTGACAACTCAGCAGGGTGAAACTATTGAGGTTGCTGGTGGATATTTCCCAATTGTTTATGACCGCCGCATGTCAGACGTGGGTAAAAAGCAGGCTGAAGTGCAGGAATCAGTGCAAGACTTTTTTTCTAATGGTCACGGCAGAGCGACAACATCTAAGGGTCATACTAAGTCACGTGTAGATAGTTATTCTGCTCCGCTTAACTTGGACTGGTCAGATACATTGTCTTATCACATGTCTAACGTGATTAAGGATATTTCGCACAGAGAGGCGATTCAGGGTATCTACAAGATTTTGAAAGACAAAGAGATAGCCCTAGAGCTAGAGGCTCGTCTTGGTTCTGAGTATACAAAAATGCTCAATGATTGGACAAGAACTTTAGTGCGTGACCGTGCAGATACTTTGTATCAGGCGCAAGGTTTGGCTAACATCTTGATGAAGACAAGAACCAATATGGCTATTGTGACTATGGGCTTTAAGGCTACTACAGTCTTAGCTCAGGTTGCTGGCGTTGGTCCTGCTCTTGATTTTGTTAAGCCACGCAATTTCTACAAAGGCATGGTTGAATTCTTTGTTCATCCTAAGCAGACGTATGACTTTGTGACATCACGCTCAGGCGAGATGCGTAACCGTTTAAATACAATTGACCGTGACGTTAAGGATGGCTTGGCGTTGACACGTGGCGAAACAGGTATTTTGCCAGCAGTTAAGCGCACGGCTTTTTACGCAACTGGCGTTATGGATATGGCAGTGTCTATGCCTACATGGATGGGCGCATATAAACAGGCTCTCAATGAGGGTAAGACTGAAGAGGATGCAATTCGTGCTGGTGATAGAGCTGTTCGTTTATCACAGGGCGCAGCAGGCGCTAAGGATATGGCAGCAGTGCAGCGTAACAATGAGCTGACTAGATTGCTGACTATGTATTACACGCCATTCTCTGCTTTGTATGCTCGCTTGCGTGACGTTGGTGAATCAACATCTAGCATGAAAGACTTGCCAAGAGCTGCAGCACGATTGATGGCATTGGTAGTTTTCCCTGCAATCGTTGGTGAATTGCTTGCTGGGCGTGGTCCTGACGATGACGAAGATGAGGTATGGTGGGCTGCACGTAAGGTAGCGCTATACCCATTGGCAACTATTCCAGTTGTTCGTGATTTTTCAGGATTGACTGAGCAGTGGATGATTAACTTAATCGGCAACGGCAATATGGAGTTTAAGCCTGAATATCGCTTATCTCCGATTGTCACTGCAATTGACAAAGTATCACGTATTCCAAGTAAGATTGGCGATGTCATTATTGGTGAAAAAGACTTTGATGAAGTGGCTTGGGATGTGTTTGAAAGTAGCGGTTATGTATTGGGATTACCAACAGCGCAGGCACGTATCACTGGTGAATATCTACAAAAGTTATTAACTGGTGAAACTTCTCCTGAAGATGCAGCAGATGTATTAAAAGGTCTTTTGTTTAGACCGAAAAAAGATTAGAATTTTGCAAAGGATTAAGAGGTCAATATGACAGTCAGCTCAACAACTTCAAAAGTATCGTATTCAGGCAATGGCTCAACTTTAGCCTTTTCCGTTACGTTCTATTTTCTTGCCAGTGCGCATCTTAAAGTTGTTGTGCGCTCATCTAATGGCACTGAAACTGTAAAAACATTAGGCACGCATTATACGGTGACTGGTGCTGGCGACCCAGCAGGCGGCACAGTAACTATGCTTACTGCTCCTGCAAGCGGTGAAACGCTGGTTATTTCACGTAATGTGCCGTTAACTCAGGTTACTGACTATCAAGCTAATGACCCATTCCCTGCTGAAACGCATGAGCAAGCGCTTGATAAACTAACTCAGATTACTCAGCAGGTGCAAGAAGAGTTAACACGTGCAATTAAGTTGTCAGTGTCTAACACGATGACATCTACAGAATTCACAGTTGGCGCAGCTACACGTGCAAATAAGGTTCTAGGATTTGATTCTGCTGGTGAATTAGCGGTTACTCAAGAGATTGGCACGTATCGTGGTAACTGGGCTGGCAGCACTGCTTATCAGCAACGTGACATCATCAAAGATACAAGCAATGCAAACATCTATATTTGTGTCACTGCTCATACATCTAGCGGCTCACAGCCTATTTCTAGCAATACTGACGTAGCTAAATGGGCTTTATTAGTAGACGCTGCTAGTGCTACTGCTGCTCAAGCTGCTGCTGAGGCTGCGCAAGCTGCTGCGGAAACTGCTCAGGCTGCTGCTGAATTAGCTGAAACCAATGCGGAAACAGCAGAAACTAACGCTGAAACAGCCGAAACTAATGCTGAAACTGCTGCGACTAACGCAAGTAACTCTGCATCTGCTGCTGCGACAAGTGCAACAAACGCATCTAACAGTGCGACTGCTGCTGCAACATCAGCGACTAACGCATCAAATAGCGCATCTGCTGCTGCTACCAGCGCAACGGCTGCTCAGACTGCTGAAACAAACGCTGAAACTGCTGAGGCAAATGCTGAAACAGCTCAAGCTGCGGCTGAAACTGCTGAAACCAATGCTGAAACTGCGGCTACTAATGCTGCCAGCTCAGCTAGTGCGGCATCTACATCAGCAACTAATGCTGCATCTTCTGCATCGGCTGCATCTACATCTGCGACAAATGCTGCAAGTAGCGCTACGGCTGCGGCTGCTAGTGCAACTGCGGCTGCTGCGGCGTTGGATGAGTTTACTGATACTTACTTGGGCGCTAAATCTAGTGACCCTAGCGTTGACAATGACGGCAATGCGCTAAGTGCAGGTGACTGGTATTTCAATACAACGGCTAATCGCTCACGTATTTATAGCGGTTCAGCATGGGATTATGTAGCGGTTGATTCATCTACAGTAGTAGTTAAAACAAGCGCTACTGGTTCTGCAATTATCCCATCAGGCACAACTGCTCAACGTGATGCAAGTCCATCAAATAGCTATTTCAGATATAACACAGACCTAGATTCTTTTGAGGGATATGTTGATGGCGCATGGGGTGGAGTAGGTGGCGCACAGGCTGGTGGTGTGATTTATGAAAACAGTCAGACCGTTACATCTAACTACACGATTACTAGCGGTAAAAACGGATTTAGCGTTGGACCAATCACAATTGATACTGGCGTTACAGTTACCGTGCCAAGTGGCTCAGTATGGACAATTATCTAAGGAATAA
>JACCDQ011084999.1_pt1 | contig 10650 bp, 11 predicted proteins | sample 7446031 | NCBI WGS metagenome assembly JACCDQ01 (sample SAMN15323442, study PRJNA562643) | freshwater metagenome | isolation source: river surface water | place: USA:Blue River Watershed | collected 2017-08-17
ACTACATGATTCAAGAAACCATTGATAATGAGTACCGTAGCTTAGTTTTTTTCTTTAATGAGAAATTATTAAAGGGTTTTGTAGCAGGACATTTTGATTTATTCAAAAATTATTCAGAAACTGATAACTCACAATCGGATGAATTATTTGTCTTAGAAATTACCGAAAGTTTACGAAAATTTACGGAGTCTATTTTCCCGTACTTTAATCTCAAAACCCAGTATTTAAACCACTTTTTGAATTTAAAACTTCAAGAACTGTTATTACATTTACTCGAAATTGACCATACAGGACAGCTTAAAGCTATTTTATACGCTCTTTATAAAGGGGAAAAAGTTGATTTAAACTTCTTGATGAACAGCTACTATTTAAAACCACTTTCGATGCTCGAACTATCTCGCTTATCGGGTAGAAGTTTGTCGGGTTTCAAGCGAGATTTTGAAAAGCAATTTAATAATACCCCTGCTGTTTGGCTCAAAAACAAACGACTCGAACACGCAAGATTACTGCTCGAAAATTCTTCTAAATCGGTTGCCGAAATCAGTTTGGATGTCTGTTATGAAAACGTATCTCATTTTATAAAAGCCTTCAAGGAAAAATACGGATTCACCCCTAATTCTTTCCGAAAAGAATACGAAAATGATTAAAAATCTCAAGATAAGCACCCTTGTTTATTTACTAATCCCTACGTTTATTTTCTTACTCACATGGGTGACACCTACCTGGGGAATTATGTCCTGTTTGGTGATTAGCTATGCTTCATGGAAATGTATTCAAGCTATTCATCAGTCAGAAAGCAGAATCCTCAACCCTCTATTTTCAAGGTTATCTTTCGTGAGTTGTATTGCGTTAGCCCTTATACTCAATCTTTTAGTGGGCATTGGAGAGTTTCGAACACAGACGCTCGACTTCATGTCTAATAACCTAAAAATAAGAGATTTAGTCACTAATCCTTGGCCTTTGTACTATCCTGCATTCAAGGTTTATATGTGTTATTACTTGGGTTATTACCTTCCGATTGCCAGTGTAGGAAAACTGACAGGACTAGCCTATTGTCGCTATATTGCCTTAGTTTGGAGTACGCTAGGAACATCCCTCCTCTTTCTTTGGCTTAGTACCTTTCTTTCCAAAAGTAGAATCGTCGCCATTTTGACCTTACTCTTTTTTTCTAATGCGTGGTGTTTTTACAAAATCATTTACTGGTTAGATTTTCAGCCTTATATTAATCCACCCTTCCATCTCATTCTCCATAAATACTGGTTAATGCGTCCTCCTTTTTGGGATGGTTTTGCATGGGCTCCACAGCACATACTACCTGCTTGTTTGGGTGCTTGTTTTGTCTTAGAAACTACATTTTCAAAAAAAGTACATCTTCATACACTCCTGTTAATGTTGTTGGCAACAATCTACTGGAGCCCATTAGCAAGTATTGGCTTGTTCCCTTTTGTACTTTATTTTTTTTTACGAGAGTGGAAGAATACTTTCGCTTCCAACAGCTTATTGACGAGTATTGGGATAATTCTCGGCTTTGTTCCACTACTGCTTTATTTTGTCAGTACGGAAGGAGTAAATAGTGGCAATACCCTCTTTATTTGGGAAGCTGGTGTAAGTACGTGGTTCTGGTGCTATTTATTCTATATCGGTTTCAATGTCTTACTTTGGTATTTTTTACTGAGCCGCTTTCAACATCCATTTAAACACCTTTTACTGATTGCATCCGTCCTGTTGACCTTGCTCCCACTCTATCAAATTGGTGAAGCAAACGATTTGAATGTACGCTCTGCTGTTCCTGCATTAATGATTTTTATCATTATTATTGCCTTTATTCTAACCAATTATCGACAGGAGAAAAACGTTTATTATTGGGTAATCTTACTCCTATTGGCTGTCAATTCACTCCCTACATGGAGTCAAATTTATCGAAGTAGCTTACCCTCAAAGCCTAAGACAAGCATTGAACGAGCTGATTGGAAGAATTTACATGATACCTTTTCGTTCCAAGCAGTGATGTATAAAGACAGCAGTGCAACCTTAGAATATTCCTTACAACAGGGTTCTATCTTTGAACAACACTTCTTGAAAAAATAGTAATCCAATAATTGCGTATCTTTGCATTATAACACAGTTAAGAATTATGGAAAAGAAAGATAGCCAAACGGCAGCATACGCACCAAAGAAACCCTTTGCGATGTTCGATGGTACTTGCCCGCAGTGTAGAAGTGGCAATATGTTCAAGTACTCAAGCATGAAAATAAGCAAGTTTGACGAAATGCACACGCACTGTCCCAACTGTAATTTACGCTTTGAAGTAGAACCTGGGTTTTGGTACGGAGCGATGTTCATGAGCTACGGATTTACGATTTTACTATTAATCGTCATGGGGTTTTCTATTTTTTACCTTTTCAATGACCCTTCGGTGATGTATTATATCGTACCAATTACGGTAATTTCTATCTTAGTTGTACCTTTCAATTTCAGAATTTCACGTTCGGTTTACCTTCACTTATTTGGGTTTATTAAATATAAACCAGAGTTGAATAAAAAAATTAAGTAATAATGCTAAATTTTGAATAATGAATTTGGGATTTAAAATATTAGCAAATCCCTTATTATTACACAATTACGTAATCGTATGATTCGTTTTGTTATAAATCACAAGACTATGAAACGAATCCTACTCACATTACTCGCTTTGAGCGTCCTTTCTTCCTTTGGGCAACAAGTTAACCCACAAGGAGCCAACATTGAAAGTCGTTTTCCTATCCCTCCTGCATTTCAACGGATTCCAGTTGTGAAAGGCTCTTTTGCTGCCTTTCTGAGAAGCTTTCCTTTAAAACCCAACGGTACTAGCGTTTATCTTTTTGATGGACGTAAGAAAACCAATGCACAACACGTAGCTGTATTGAACATCGACCGAGGGACACAAGACCTTCAACAATGTGCCGATGCCGTAATTAGACTTCGAAGCGAATACCTTTTCTCAATCGGATATTATAGTAACATTTCTTTTTCTAATTTCAGTGAAGAAGCCATGCGTTATGATTTATACAGACAGGGATATCGAATGACGAATAAGGGATATAAAAAGGTAGGAAAGGCAGATACGAGCAAAGAAGGTTTTAGAAAATACCTCGATATGGTGTTCAGTTATGCCAACACCTATACCCTCGAAAAAGAACTTAAAAGCATTAAACAACTAGAAGACTTAAGCATTGGAGATGTGTTTATCGTATCTAATCCCAAAAGTTATGGACATGCAATGCTCGTAGTAGATATGGCTCTGAATCCAAAGACTAAAGAGAAGATTTTCTTATTGGCACAAAGTTATATGCCTGCTCAAGATATTCACATCGTTCGCAATCCAATAACAGGTGGGGCGTGGTATTATAACAGCGACTTGGGTAGTACGCTATACACCCCCGAATGGACATTTCCTTTGTCGGCATTACATCGCTTTTAAGGAGGAATAAAGGGCTAATATTTGAGGTAAAACGGCTGTATCGTCGTCATTATCAATGACAAAATCAGCAAAAGAGCGTCGTTCGTCATCCGAAAGTTGGCGAGCGACAATAGCTTTAATCTCTTCCTCCGAACGCTTATCACGGCGAAGAATTCGACTGATTCGTGTCGCTAAGGGAGCTGTTATTAAGAGAATTTTATCCAAAAAATCATGTTTAGCACTCGCACTAATCAATGCTGCTTCGTATAATACAAAAGGAGCATCGGCATGAGCAGCAACCCACTGACGAGCGTCTTTTTGTACGCAAGGATGTACTAAGGCATTCAACTGTTGGAGTAATTCAGCATGACCAAAAACACGAGAAGCGACCCAAATACGGTTATAATCGCCCTCCGCTGTGTATGCCTCCTCACCCAGCAACAAGGTAATTTGATTTCGTAAAACAGCGTCGTGAGTAATGAGCCATTTAGCACGGCTATCTGCCTCGTAAACAGGCACTCCTAAAGAAGCAAAAACACGGGCAATAAGACTCTTTCCAGCTCCTATCCCCCCTGTAATACCCACTACTAATGTTTTTTTCATCCTTCTATTTCAATAATTCGGCTACTTCAAAACTAACAGCTACTTTGTCTTTGCTAGACGTGATAAGTGAATTTTTAGGGAATGCTATTTTCACCTCATCATCATAATTTTCCTGCAAGCGTTTACTTGGAATTTTAACTTCAAGAAAAGAGCCTAATTCCTCTAATGCCGATTGTGGTCCCACTAAAGTAACCGTTTTAGGATTTATATTAATCAAGCTAGAAACAACATAACGATCTTTCAAATGAATATTGACACTATCTACTTTAATGGTAAATGTTTTGGAAATTTTACGATCAAACTCAATATCAAAGCGATCGGCTACCACATAATTAACTCGCACATCATGAATTTTATCATTCAAGGAATCAGTCAATGAAGTCGTATTCAAATACTTCGTTTTAAGAGGCTTTGAAATTGGATAAACGATTGGGGTGGTATTGAGCGATAACGCTTTGCGGAGTAAACTCCAGCCGTTTCCAGAAACATTCACTAGTACTTTTTCGGGTAATGGTTGGAGAGGAATATACAACGAGTCGTCGTATCTAACTTGTAGTGGGAAGGAGATTTTTTGGGAATAACCATCCTTGTTAAGAGCATTCATTAACCAAAAGATTAATGCTGCAATAAGACTGATAAAAACAGCCTTTAAATCAAATCCTATAGATTTTGCTTTCATAAGAAGAAAAGTGCTTGAGAAACGAATGGGGAATGATAAAATACATGCTTTTACCAGTCCCCATGAATGTTAAATCTTATTCTGCACCAAGTTGAGAAGAAGCATCTTTTGAAATTGCTGATTTCAAAAATGTCATTCTAACACCCTTACTTGAATCCACTTCTACCAATACGGTTTTCTCTCTTACGGTTACAATCGTACCGTGAACACCACCTATTGTCACTACTTTATCACCTGCTTTTAGGTTATCGACATAAGCTTGTTGTTCTTTTGCCTTTTTTTGTTGTGGACGCATCATGAAAAAATACATGATTACAAACATACCACCAATCATTAACAAAGGGCCAAATTGAGCGGCACCACCTGCTTGTACTAAGATACTATTGAACATTGACTGCTATTTTAAGGTTTGTTTACGATTACTATAATGGTTATTAAATTACTTAAAAAGGTTTCTTTTTATTTTCCAGCACCTCTATTTTAAAGCCCAAGGTAATATCACTTGGTTTGGTGTTGGCATAAGCAGTTACCGTTTTATTTAATTTACCTATTTTGTTTCTACTATTAAACTTAACACTAATAAATCCTTCTTCGCCTGGTGCTACAGGATCTGTTGAATACGAAGGAGTTGTGCAACCGCAAGAAGCACTTACGTTGGTAAGAACCAAAGGAATATTTCCTGTATTAGTAAATTTATAGGTATGAAACACAGTATCACCCTCCGTCACTGTACCTAAATCCACAAAAGGAGAGTCAATCTTCATCACAGGAAATGCCGTTGCTGTTGGCTTCAACTCTTCTGCGGTATACCCTCCATTTTTCTGCTTATTTTTACAAGCAAATACTAAAAAAGAGAGACTGAAAGCGAGGAATAAGATTTTTTTCATGTGTGATGAATGGATTAATTTTCCGCTTTTGCCTTAATTTGACTCATCATCAACTCTACATCTTCCAACAAACGCTCTGCTTTTTCACGGGTTTCTGTAATTACTTTTTTCCCTTCTGTCTTCGCCATTGTTTCTTGAACCTCTTTTCCCTCAATTAGGTCAGTAATCAACTTTTTCAAGTCGTCACGATATTTTTCTAATTGATAAAACAATTTACTACGAGTATTTTCTCCTTTATCTGGTGCGTAAAGAATCCCCAAAACAGCACCTGCGGCTGCACCTGACAAAAATGCCAAAAGGGTTTTTGATGTTCTGCTCATGTTAATTTACGATTTATGAATGGCTTATTGAGACCAAAGTTATCTAAAATCTTGTTAGTTGTTGAAGCTTCGGTACTAATTTTCTTATGAAATACCGAACAAAGCCTCTTATTGAGAACGCATCCTTCGCTTATTTAGTGCAAGTTTACAAGCTAATCGCCAAACAAAAGAAATAACATACCCTTTATTTGTTATCGATTAATCCTCTACCCGACTTACGAATTACGCCCTCTTTTGTTAGTTTTTGAGAAAGTACATCCAACAAACCATTCACAAACTGACCCGACTTTGGGGTTGAATAATTTTTAGCAATTTCGATAAATTCGTTAATCGTTACTTTCGTTGGAATACTAGAGAAATTAATCAGCTCAGCTAAACCCAATTTCAGAATCAACATATCTGTCATCGCCAAACGATCAGCTTCCCAGTTTTTCGTTTGCTCCATCACCATGCCTTCGTAAGTAGCATCGTTATTTAGAGCATTGTCGAACAAGTCGATAAAGTAGCCTTTATCTTCTTCCCAGTTCATCGCTAAAGGTTGTAACGCTAAGTCTTCTGGAGCAGAAATTTTGAATGTTTTGGTTGTTAAGCTTTTCAAAACATCTTTATTCTCTTGCCAATTTAGTCCTTTTTCTTCAAAATAAGCTACGACCAAGTGATGTTTCAAAACATAGTTTTTCAGGATATACACCACAATGGCTAAATCCTCCTCAAACGTATGTTCAGAAGCACGCAGGTAGGCTTGGAATGTTTCATCCGTTAAGATGCCCTCAATAAATAATTTTTTGATGGTATTTAAGTCATCATCCGTCCATTTGATTCCATGACGGATTAACTCTAATTCAAAGGCAGGTAAATTGCGAAGGGCTTTAATAACGACGTTATTGCCCATACGAGCAGTTTGGTGTTCACTTTCAACCAAACGACGTTGCTGATCCCACACGGCAATGTCCGTGATTTCAACTAGCAACAATAACATTTTTAGGTAATCTTCATAAATGGTTTCTACTTCTTCCACCATTTTGGTTGTCAATTTCTGACGGTCACGCTTCACCGCTTCGTTATAGAGAAGTAAGGCTTTTTTTGCAGCACTTTTCGCCTCTACAGGAATCTGATCTTCTTTTACTTCCTTCTTGAACAACTCTTCAAAATGCGTTTCTGCCAGCTTACGCAAGCCTTCTAGCTTGGGCATCTGTGCTTCTTTAGGAATCATTAAACTAAGATCGGGTAAAAAATTATCGGCAATCGTATCGAATGCGAGTTGATAATTGGCACGTTCCGTAGTACGGAAGGCATAAATTGTTTGAAATGCTTTTATGCGGAGTAAGCGTCTGTTGACCATGGGGTATAATGCAAAGAACGTTTTGTGAGAAATTACCAGACCACTTGGCTGAAATTGTGGGTGCAAAATTAGCACTTTTTGCTAAATTGATAAAGCTTTCTGCCTGATTAATAGCATTTTTTGCATTTTCTAGCCTACTAGATTACCTACCTAAAACAGCAAACTTTATTTAAGGCTATTTTGAATAAGAATGTTTATATTTACAGATATTGCCTCTTAGCTCCCCCTATAAAATTCGGCGAAGCTGTATAAAAGTCAAACGACTTATTTTGACTTTTATACAGTTACAGCTAACTCCCTATCGCCAATCCTCTGTTCGATAAATCGTGAAAGCCGAAGCAATTAGCACAACATTTTTAACAATGTATTGCCCCGAAAGACTCAAGGCAAAACAACATTGCCATGTTTCGTTGGGCATCAGTAAAAGTGGTAAAAAAGTCGTCGCCATCTGACAACAAAATAGGAAAAAGGCAATTTTAGTAAAACGTGGAAAAAGCCATGCAATCCCAATAAGGCATTCTATAACACCTAAAAGGGGAATGAATTGATGGATACTTACAAGGGGGGCAATTGTCAATTGATGCAGCTTAGTAACAATTTGTTCCGCAGGTGATTTGCCCCAAATTTTGAGAAAGCCAAACCAAAAAAATACGGTAAATAGTGCAAGGCGATTCGCCCATAAAATACTTGTTTTTCTATAGTGTGTTCTAGCGATATTCATCTACAAAAGGATTAACGTTCCTGTGAAACACAGGAAAACTTGGAATAATCAAGAAATAGGCTCTCTTTTGGCTCTTTATGAGTTCATAAACGAGCAAAAACCTCCACTTTTAAAAAGGGAGTAAGAAAACCTTCGAATGAAGTTCGTAGGTATGAGATATTTGTTCATGGGTATTTGTTAGCTAGAAGAGTTGAATGTTCTTCTACCTAATACCTACAAACTCATAGCTAACACCTTAAAGGAGTTACGCTAACCTCGGAGGGGGCGACCAAGTCGTACGAATACCCGAAGGTATTAGGGGGAAATAAGGCGTTTCAGGGCATGGAGCAGTCCATTCCAAGACATAAAACAGGTGTTTGCGATGAAGGGTAGTATATTCTTTTAAGAAATTTTTAAGCAGTGATTGCCCTTTTTTACTTGGGTGTACAGGCTCTTTTACGTGCTTCGCTACGTGATCGGCGAGTTCCATAAAACGGTAACGAGCATTATCATCAATGCGACACAAGACATAAAGCGTATCTTTGTTCACTTTTTGACTCACCATGTTATACGGCTTACCATCCAATTCAAGTTTTCCTTCGATGGACTGATAAGATTCCGTACTTTTGTGCTTCGTTGTGGTGAGACGAGTCTTGAAAATGGCAAAATCACCATCTCGTTCATGAGCGGCTGTATAGGTGTCCGTATGTACCCACGCAGACGCAGCAAAGTCCTCTCCCTCAAAGTAGTAGAGAATGGAATAGCCCACCATGTTGTACATCAATAGGCAAATAAGGACGATGGAAACGAGTTTTTTCAAGAATACAAACAAGATTTATGTCAGAAAGTTAACAAAAAGGTATTTTTCAAACAATGATTTGTATCATTTTAATACAAAATAACCAATCCTCTGAGGCATTCATACGTTCTAAAAATACCCTTATCAACATAGGACTAGTTTTGTGAAATCCGTCTTTAAGAGGAAACTTATTGCCCCTTCAATCAGTTATAAATTTATGAAAGCATTACAACATCTCAATAAATATTTTCTCAAATACAAGTGGTATCTCCTTTCGGGAACGCTTTTTATTTTCATCTCCAACCTGTTTGGGGTTGTTCCTGCCCAAATTGTTCGCTATGCCCTTGATTTAGTGAAAGAAACGATTGATTTATACTTTCTTTTCGATGGTTTCAAAAACCAATCTATCATTTATGAAACCTTCGCTTTTTCGATTTTGCTTTATGGAGGAATTATCCTCTTAATGGCTTTATTAAAAGGGATTTTTCTATTTCTGGTTCGGCAGACGCTCATCGTGATGTCCAGACATATTGAGTACGATTTGAAAAGCGAAATTTACGCACACTACCAAACCTTACCTTTGAGCTTTTATCGTCAAAACAGTACGGGTGATTTAATGGCTCGTATCTCCGAAGACGTAGGCAAAGTACGTATGTATGTTGGCCCCAGCTTGATGTATGGAATCAACCTGATTTCGGTATTCGTCTTGGTCGTTTGGTATATGTACTCGGTCAATCCAACACTTACATGGTATGTCTTGATTCCCGTGCCTTTTTTGTCGGGAAGTATCTATTTTGTCAATACCATTATCAACAAAAAGTCGGAAGAAATCCAGCGTCAACTTTCTACGATTTCAACTTTTGTTCAAGAAGCCTTTTCTGGTATTCGTGTTCTAAAAGCTTTTGTTCAAGAAGAATCATCGAGTATTGCGTTTACGAAACAGTCAAATATTTACCGAGAAAAATCACTTGCCTTAGTTAAGGTAGATTCGCTCTATTCGCCTTTGGTATCGGTTTTAGCGGGATTGAGTTCGGTTTTGGTAGTCTATGTAGGCGGTAAAGAAGTAATGGCAGGACGATTAACGACAGGAAGCATTACCGAATTTATCATGTACGTGTATATGCTCACTTGGCCTATGATTGCCTTGGGTTGGACGACCTCTCAGATTCAACGAGCAGCGGCTTCTCAAAAACGTATCAACGAGTTTTTAGACATTAAAACAGAAATTGTTTCTAAGAAAAATATCATTCAAGAAGTACACGGAGCTATCGAAATGCAGGATGTTTCCTTTGTCTATCCAGACTCGGGAATTGAAGCACTGAAACACTTCTCAATGTCTATCAAAGCAGGGGAATCCGTTGCGATTCTCGGCACTACAGGCTCAGGAAAAAGTACGGTGGCAAACCTCCTTTGCCGTATGTATGACGTTACGGAAGGACGAATTTTGTACGATAACTTAGCGATTAAAGATTGGAACGTCAATCACCTAAGAGGACAAATTGGGTATGTACCGCAAGATGTCTTTTTATTCTCTGATTCGATTGCCAATAATATTCGTTTCGGAACAAATAATATGAGTGATGAGCAACTACTTCAGGCGGCAAAGGATGCGGATTTGTACAATAATATCATTGACTTCCCGAATGGTTTTGATACCGTACTGGGCGAACGTGGGGTGACGCTTTCGGGCGGACAAAAACAACGTTTGTCAATCGCTCGTGCCATTGCTCGTGAACCTAAAATTTTGATTTTGGATGACTGTCTTTCGGCGGTGGATACCAAAACGGAAAACCAGATTTTGAATAATTTACAAAGCATTATGAAAGGAAGAACGTCGGTCATTATTTCGCACCGTGTTTCTTCGGCTAAATTGGCAGATAA
>JACCDQ010259353.1_pt1 | contig 10649 bp, 10 predicted proteins | sample 7446031 | NCBI WGS metagenome assembly JACCDQ01 (sample SAMN15323442, study PRJNA562643) | freshwater metagenome | isolation source: river surface water | place: USA:Blue River Watershed | collected 2017-08-17
ATATCCCCGTGTGAATCGCTTTTGCCCCCAGTTTCTTGCTTGCGATCAAGTAGTTAACGATGCCATGGCCACGCGGAACCACAGGCAACGAATCGAACGAAAGGAAATGCGCTTGCTCGGTCATAACCTACTCTTACCGATATCCTGATTGGATCTCAAAAAAATGGGGCAAATGCCCCTTTGAAGTGGAATCGGGTTCCGTTAGCTGTTTAGCTACGGAAGGAGCACACCTCGCTAAGTCGGTGATCACTCATCAGAGCGAACTTGACGACTCCGCAGGGGTGAGCATCGTGAAGTGCTCAACAAAAGGCGGCGAAGCGAAGAACCCGCCCACCAGCGCACGCCATTCGGTGAACAAGGGAGACCCCCTGAAGCTCACGGTATGGTCCTCCAATGTTTCCCACGACAGCAGGAGCAAGTAGCGGTCGCCAGACTCGATGCTCTTGCGAAACGTGTGGCCCTTGAAGCCTTTCGCCCTTGGGAAGATGTTTTCGAGTGCTGTTTGAACGGCTTTTTCAAAGTCGGCCTGCGTGCCGTCTTTGACACGGATGTCTGCAACTTCAAGAATCATGTAAAACTCCTTGCAAATGGTCTGATGCCAACCAGTCTGTTCAGCTCAGTGAATATGGGTACCACCGTTGACGTCAATCGTGGCGCCGGTGACAAAGCCAGACAGCTCTGAAGCCAAGAAGAGGCAAGCGCCAGCTAGTTCGCGAGTGGAGCCTGTCCGCTTGAGGGGAATGGCATCGACAATGTCTTGTAGCCGCTCTTTCGACAGTCCATCCAGCATTGGGGTGTCGATCATCGCCGGGCAGATGGCATTTGCGCGAATACCCAAATGCCCAAACTCGCGAGCGATGCTTCTGGTCAAACTCAGGACACCACCCTTGGAAGCCGCGTAGTGCGCTCCACCGACCAGGCCACCGCCACGCTGTGCAGCAAGTGACGAAATGTTGACGATATTCCCCCCTCCGCGCGCAACAAACACCTTCAAGACACTTTGGCAAAGGTTAAATGCCCCCTTCAAGTTGATGTCAAGCATCAAGTCCAATTCCTTGGATTCGATCTCAAGCATCGGGCGGGTCCTGACAATGCCTGCGGAATTCACTAGGCAGTCGATGGTGCCATGCAGGTTGAGCACACTCTGTATCATTTGCTCACAGTCTTCCGACTGGCTGATGTCACAACGCAAGCCGTGTACAGTCACCGGCCGGTTCAAGCGACCTTCAATCGCAGCTCGAATGTCTCCGAGAACGCGATCGTCCATCAACAAATCCACCACCACTACTTTGGCCTCATGCTCAGCAAACAAATCTGCTGTAGCAAACCCAATACTGCGCAGAGACGCAGCTCCGGTGATAACGCACACCTTATCTTTGAGTAACATAGATTTCACGCTCATGTTAAAAATCAACAGGCATCTGACTGCGAATCCAGTCGATGGCCGACCGATGTGTTGGTGCCCAGCCCAGTTCCTCGCGCGCACGACGTGACCGAACCCTGCTGTTGCTCCCAAACGAGAAGTACGCTCGAGCAATGCCCCAGCGCTCAGCGGCCTCCTCTGGATCCAGATGCACGACGTTTTGAATTCCGAGCCTCAGAGCGAGTGCCTCGGCCAATTCAGCGTAGGAGGCTTCGCCGCTCTCTGCAAAGTAGAGCGCCCCTGCGGCACCCTTCTCCAGAACCAACTGGTACAACGAGGCGACGTCGTCAATATGTACGTTGGACCAGACATTCAATCCTTTGCCAACGATTTCAACGGCCCCCCTCTCACGCGCGTTCGCTGCCAGAAATGGAATCTGAACACTGTTCGGATTGAGTCCTCTGCCCACGCCATAGATCAAGCTCGGGCAGATTACCGATGTACGCACACCATCTTTGGCAGCCGAAAGAACCAGGGAGTCAATATCACGGCGGGCCTGTTTGAATGGATTGACGACCAGAGGTGTCTGCTCGTCAAAAACCGCTGGTGAACACCAAGCACCACGGGCATCATCGCCGACCACGCTCGACCCACTGGTATGCAAAAACGGCTTACCAGAACCCTTTAGCCCCTCCAGAAATGCCTGCACAGAACCCAGGTGGTCAGCATTGGCTGTGTTCACAACCGCATCCGAGCGCCGTGCCTGATCGATCAGCAAAGCTGCGTCATCCAAGCTACCCGTGATGGGTTCAATACCACTCTGCGCCAACCGCTGTGCAACGTCATGGTTTCGGACAAGTCCGCTTACTTCGTGCCCCTGCTCAACCAGCCGCATGGCCACGGAACCGCCAATGTAGCCTCCGGCGCCCGTCACAAATACTCTCATGGTGCTTTCCTTATTCTTCCTTGTGAGATCACAACATGAAGGTTGACAGTGCTGGGAAAAGGGCAATGACGACAACACCCACAATCAGCGCTGCGATGTACGGCCAAATGGCTGTCATCACATCGTCAGGCTTGGCATCGCCGATTCGACATGCGACGTAGAAACCCACACCGATAGGAGGCATCATGAGTCCGATGTTCATGGCACAGACGATGACCATGGAGTAGTGGATTTCGTTGATGCCAAGCTTCTTGGCAATAGGGAACATGATGGGTGCCAAAAGCAGAACCGCTGGCAACCCTTCAAGCAGGCAACCCAAGATCAAGAACACCAGGATGGTCACCCCCATGAAGGCCACCCAGCCACCAGGCAGGGTGGTGAGGAACTGCGATAGTTCCTGCACGATGCCACTCTGAGTAATAGCCCAAGCCATTGACGAAGCGGTGCCCAGGATGAGGAGAATGGCACCGCTCAGAGCTGCTGTTTCCACCAGCATGGAATACAGACGCTTAAGGCCAATGCCACCGTAAAGCACTTGACCAATCAACATGGCGTAAAGCACGGCAATGGTCGAAACTTCGGTAGCAGTGGCGACACCACTGCCAACCGCACTGCGGATCAAGAAAGGCAGTACCAGCGCAGGCGCGGCAATCAGTGCGAGGCGTCCAATGATCTTATAGCTGGGCCGCTGAATGTGCCCTGTGGATTCATGGCGCGCCTTCCAGCGTGCCAGGACCAACAGCGCCAACAACAGCACCATGGCCACAACGATGCCACTCTCGAACAAACCGGCAATGGACACGCCCGCCACTGAACCTAGAACGATCAGAACGATGCTAGGGGGCACGGTGTCTGCCATCGCCGCACCGGTGGCCAACAATGCGACCATCTCCGGCTGCTTGTTCCCTCGCCGACGCATCTCAGGGAAAAGCGCAGGCGCAACGGTTGCCATATCAGAAACCTTGGAACCCGAAATGCCGGAAACGATGAACAGCGAACCAAGCAGCACATAGGACATGCCTGCCTTCACATGGCCTATAAGCGATGCCAACAGGTCGACGATGGCCTTCCCCATGCCAGTCGCGTCAAGCACACAGCCCAACAACACGAAGATAGGAACCGAGACCAACACGAGGTTGGCCATGCCTTCGTCCATACGGCCAACGATGACAACCAATGGCACCGAGCTTGAGAAGGCCAAGAACGCCATCACACCGCAACCGAAACAAAACGCGATGGGGACTCCTGCTACCAAGCAAAGAGCAACCAAGCCACATAAGAACAGCAGAATGTTGAGCAAGCCAAGATTGGCGATCTGGGGAGAAAACCACCAGCACAAACCCACGAAAGCGCCCACACCCAGGAGCGCTGTAGTCAGGGCGTGCACGGGCACTGTCTTCGCTGCATAAACGGCAACCACCGTCAGCATCAGAATCAACCCAACGGCAATCGCTGTCACTCGGATACCGCTGGGAATGTCCAAGGCTGGTGTCCGCATGATCCATTCGCTTTCGACGTGTTCGATCGCAGGCCAGATCAAACCCATGAGGAACACTGCCACGGCCACCAACGCGAATGCATGAACATAGGTGCGAATCTGCGGCCGCAACATGTCCACGAACATGGTCAAACGGAGATGTTCGTTACGGTGCATTGCCAGAACGGAGCCCAGCATAGCCACCCAGATGAATGCGAAGGAGACCGCTTCGTCAATCCAGCCCACTGGTTGAGAGAACACGTAGCGCGCGATCACTCCACCAAAAAGCAAAAAAACGATGCCGACCATCAAGGCCGCACACATCACTTCAATCGGCACCATCCAGCGTTTGAGAAGCTGGAAAAGCTTCGACTCTTCTGGCGTCAATTCCTCGACTGCCACCATCGTGGCGCTGGGGCTTGGACTCGACATAGAGATCCCGTATTCTTAAGTTACAGCTATTTATTCAGATAGACGGCGCGCCACCGCTATAGAAGCCGTGGCGCCCGTCCCCTGATCGTCAATACTTCAACGTGAAACGACGCACTGCTTTATTACGCAAGTTTGCCGGTGTATTTTTCGAGCAAAGTCCAAGCCTCGGTGCCAAACTTCTTTTTCCATTCGGCGTAATAACCTGACTTCTGCAAAATGTCGCGGAAAGGCTTCCCGTCAACCTTGTTGAACTGCATACCCAAGCCCTTAAGCTTGGCTTCCAGGCTGCGATCCAACACGTCGTGAGCAGAACGCTGCTTCACCGCGTGCGACTCAAGGATGCGCGTGGCCAGAGCACGAAGATCTTCCGGCAACGCATTCCACGAACGTTTATTCCCCACCAAGGTGAAGCAATCCCAAACGTGGGAGGTATAGGAGCAGTACTTCTGCACCTCGTAGAACTTACCCGCATCCAGGGTGGGCAACGCGTTCTCCTGACCGTCAACCACCTTTGTTTGAAGTGCTGTGTACAACTCACCAAAAGGCACGGTTGCAGGTGATGCACCGAGGTCACGGAACATATCCGTGAGGATCGGACTGGCCGGTACGCGAATCTTCATGCCCTCCAGGTCCTTGGGCGAAGTAATGGGCTTCGACGCGTGGGTGATCTGACGGAAACCGTGGTCAAAGACCTTGCCGACGGCCACCAGATTTACTTTGTCAAAAGCACTGCGCATATGGGCGCCCAACTCACCGTCCATGGCCTTCCACACGGTGGCGTAGTCGGGGAACGCGAAGGCCACGGTATTGACAGAGGTCACCGGGATGAGGCTGCCCCAGATGGTACCGGCCGTACACACAAAGTCGATCGCACCAGAGCGGACTTGGGAGACCGTGTCGGTGTCGCTACCCAGCTGACCATTCGGATAGACATCAATCGTCAGTCGGCCACCAGACTCCTTTGCGATCTCTGCGCAAGCGGCCTTCAGGGCCTGCGTTGTCGGATGTGACTCCGGGATCGAGATCGCAATTTTCATCTTGTGGCTACTGCCCGCCTGCGCGAAGGCTGCGGCAGGAACCATGGCCGTTGCAGCCAGACCGGCAATTTGCTTGAGAACACCGCGACGGCTGTCAAGGGCTGTGTCGCGACTCACTGTGTAGTTTGATTGAGATGTCATGGATGTCTCCTTGGGGCTGGGTTGCGGAAGCTCAGAACACGTTGGGTTGATGAACCTCGATGACGTGACCATCGGGGTCGTGCAGGAAGACTTGGTGCCAACCCGGAATGGCCCAGCAGCCGTAATCCGAATAACGGATGCCAAGCTGATCGCACTTGCGCATGAAACCCTGGATGTCATCGGTGCGGAAGCAGAAGTGACCGTGCCCCATGGGGTTGACGAACTGCTTCATCTTGAAGCCCGTATCAAGGTCACGCTCCGACCAGTGGAACTCGATATCCCCGTCGGTCAGGAAGTCCACCTTGCCCGTGTAGGCACGGTCATCACGCTCACGGCTAATGACTGTGTGGGCTTCGTCGTTGATGGTGCCCAGGTCAAACAGCGTTTTGTAGAACTTTGTCAGCCGCGACAGGTTGTCTGTGCAGATGTTCATGTGGTGAAACTTGAATTGCATAGCGATCTCACTTTCGTTGACATGTTGAAGTTGCCCCGCAGACAAGAACCATCTGGCGCGGAACATGGATGAACAGGCGTCCTGCTCGACCCTGGGCGTACGATATCAACTTTCATCCATGAAGTCCACGATGCATACATGAAATCTAGTAGGTGTTTACCCTAGTGATTTCTTGTGTTTTAGCGCTGACAATGTGGTCATTGATGCATACGCAAAACTACATCTTCATACATGAATACGAAAACCGTTGAAAGTGAACCTCAATCTCAGGAAGAGCTTGAGTGGTGCGTTCGCACTGAAATTTGCAGCGTGTCCGCTGCACGCAAGGTGGCAGCGATGCTTGATCTGGATCCAGATGAGCTTGCGGAAGGCAAATCCCTACCCCGAGGTTGGCAGTTCATCCTTATGGCGGCAGACACGCGAAGGTCGTTGTTGCGCGCCGATGGCTTCCCCGGCTTGGGAGTGACAATGCCTGACCTCGGCTTGCCTCGACTGCTTCTTGGGGGACGCAAGGTAAGCTACAAGAAGGACATCCCCATCGGTGCAGTGGTGCATAGAAAAAGCGCCATACGCAGCCTCACCCGAAAAAAGACGGAAGCTGGGCCGATGGCGATTGCCACCATTCAGCACGATCTGCATGTGGGGTCTGACGAGCGACCAGCACTCGTAGAAGAACAGACCTACCTTCTGCTGCCAGCTCGCAAAGGTGGCAGTCACACCGAGATCACTAACTCGCAGCCAGCTTACATGGGGAACAAGACTTCAACGGTTGTTCCCGATGAAACCATGCTCTTTCAGTATTCGGCATTGGGGTTCAACTCACACAGAATCCACATTGACCGGTCACACGCGCGGAATGTTGAGGGCTTCCCAGACTTGGTAGTCAACGGGGGATTGGCTACGCTGCTGATGACAGAGTTCCTGCGGCGCGAGGTTGGGATCACACCGTCATCCCTGAAAGTTCGACATGTAGCGCCACTTTTTTGTGGCCGTCCTATCACGATGGTCGCGAATCAGATAGAAGGCAAGTTCCACATTCAGGCTTTCGACCACCGCGCTGCACTTGCCGTTGACATGGAGGTAGATACTCATGAGCTTTGAACCCATGAAAGGTGTACGCATACTGGACCTGACAAGTGTCGTCGTAGGGCCAGTTTGCACATGGCGGCTTGGCCAATATGGCGCAGAAGTCATCAAGGTGGAGAACCCGGAAGGCGACCTCATGCGAGGCCTTGGCGGGCTATCTCCGACCGGACAGCACTCGGGGACGTATCTGCACCTGAACCGCGGAAAACGAAACATCTGCATCGACCTGAAAAAGCCCAGTTCTCGCGAAGTCATGCAGCGCCTGATCAAGTCGGCTGACGTCATCGTTGCGAACATGAGGCCTCAGGCATTGCAAAGACTTGGCCTGGATGCCGAGAGCATCCGCGAGCGCCACCCTGAGAAAATCTACTGCCTGATAACCGGGTACGGTACTGATGGCCCATACGCCGGACTTCCGACTTATGACAGTGTTGTACAAGGCGCTACAGGCATGGCTGGACTCAGTCTTCGACGAGATGGGACGCCCAACTATGTACCGATGCTCATTTGCGATCATGTCGCTGGCGAAATCGCCGCTGGTGCCATTCTGGCAGCGATGGTTGAGCGCCGGACCACAGGCAAAGGGTGCAGCATTGAAGTGCCCATGTTTGAGACCATGGCATCTTTCGTGATGCAAGAACACTTGGCTCAGCAAAGTTTTGTTCCACCGGTCGGCCCGGCGGGAGATCTCCGGCTTCTCAGCCCACACAACAGACCCGTCCAGACTGCTGACGGGTGGATCTCGTTCACTGTCAACACGGATTCTCAGGTGAAGGCATTCCTGCGTGTCACGGGAAAAGATCACCTTCTGGAAGATCCCCGATTCAATAGCGTCGCGGCCAGGGCCAAGAACGTCAAAGAATGGTTTGAGCTGCGCGGTGCTCCTCTTACGGGCAAAACAACCGAGGAATGGGTAAGGTTGATGAGAGCGGCAGACATTGCCGTTCAACCCTGCCACACCTTGGAGTCACTCCCTAATGACGAGCACCTTAGAGCTGTAGGACTTATCAAGACCGAGCAACATCCGACCGAAGGGACCGTTGCCGCCATCAGAACGACCATTCGGTTCGATGACGGGTACCCCCCTCTGCGCAGCCCTTCGCAGCCGAAGGGATGGGAAACACGCTCAGTACTCCTTGATGCGGGGTACTCACCTGAAGAGGTTTCGGCATTGCTTAACGAAGGTGCGGCCATCGAGTCAACAAGCTGAGGCTCTCTACAAAGAAGGGCAGGCACTCGACCCAACCGGATGAGATACGGTATCGCAACCAGTTCGCGTGTCGCCCATACTGAACATTCGCGGTACGAAACATCAATTCAAGCTGCGCGCGCAACTACAGGCTGCGGCTTGAGTGCCCGTCGCCCCTCGCTCCGCGAGCACAACAGTCTCGACCCGATTGATCTTCAGCTACGTTCGAAATCCAGCGAACACTTTCATGTGTAAGGAGATCGTTTCATTGGCGTAGAATGCAAAAAGGAGATCCAATGAAAAACGTTGCCACTGATTCTGTTGAAACACCAGAGACTGAGCGTCGAACTTACTCTGCCCCAGCGCTAGAGAAAGGCCTGGACATCCTGGAAATTCTTTGCAGGAGTGAACAACCTTTGTCTCAAAAGGAAATTGCAGCAAAGATTGGGCGCAGTGTAGGTGAAATCTACCGAATGGTCACCTGTCTAATAGACAGAAATTATGTTGCACAAGTAGACGACAGCACCTACACCGTAACAACCAAGTTATTTGAACTTTCACACATCAACCCACCAACTCACAGGTTGTTGTTTGAAGCCGTTCCGATTATGCAACGACTTTCCAAAGAATTGGATCAGTCTTGTCACCTTACCGTCTACTCCCAGGGCAAGCAGGTTGTGCTAGCCAAGGTCGATACCCCCAGCGGGATGGGTTTCAGCGTTCGAGCGGGATCCGAGCTTGACGTTATCATCTCTGCCTCGGGCAGAGTGTTGCTTGCCTTTCAAGACGAGGAAACTAGAAAGCTCTGGATTGAAGAGTCACTTCAACGCAGACCTGACCAACTTAATCCACAACTTGGGGCAATTCTGGACACCATCAGAACAACAGGCTTTGAATCCATTCCAAGCGTTCAGGTTCGAGGCCTCTATGCAGTCAGCTTTCCTATTTTAGACACTCAGGGAAAAGCCATCGCAGCGCTCACAGTACCCTACTCCGAAAGAATTGATCAAAGCCAAAGAAAATCAATTCCAGACGTCACCGAGGCATTAGGTCATGCTGCCCGCAGGCTCTCTCAACGCGTCGGAGGAATTTCTATGGGAGCATTCTCTGGTCAGCGCCGGAGTTCAGGGACGTAGGACGAAAATGAGGCGCCCAGCATACCGACCACATTCAGAACACAGCTAGATCGTCCGTAAATTTTCATTTACAAATAAATTCGGCCAACTGATCATTAATATTGGATGCCAACTGACGCTGCGTGTGTATTCCCTGCGTCACTGATGTGACGATCTCCACACGCCGCTTGGCACCTGATTGGATTTCCAGCATCGAGTCTCTCGCTTGCTGAGCTATATCCATGCCACACTTGACGCTTACCCCTGTAGCCTTCAAAGCCTCGGCTGCCTCACGGGATTTAAATTGCAGATTTTTTGCAATCTCACCAATTTCAGAGGAAGCAATACGCGTTTTATCCGCCAAATTTCTCACCTCGGACGCAACCACAGCAAAACCTTTACCGGCTGTACCAGCCCGAGCGGCCTCAATAGCTGCATTGATTGCCAACAAATTGGTTTGAGCTGAAATTTGAGTAATTGTGTCCACCACAGCAGAAATTCTCAAAGACTGCACCCCCAAGGCATCTAGATCAACTTGCGCACGCTCGAGGGCATGCCCTAAACGTTCGATTTCGGCACCTGCCGCGGTCATCCTGAGTCTGCCTATTTCCACACTCTCGCTGCCGGCCTTGGCAAGACTATTAGCCATCGCCATATTTTCAAGAGCCTCATCACAAGATCTCAAAAGATCGCCAACAAGGCGTAAACTTATTTTAACTCGATCAGCAGCATATTTTATATTTTCCACTGGGCTGATATCTACATTTCCATATTGATATGAGACATCTTTCGGGAAATTTTCAGCGCAATCGAACTCACCTTCCTGGGAAATTAATTCCTTTGTAAAAACCCTCTGATGTCGAAGAAGAATGATCTGCCCAAAAAGCAGACCAAGAGAAATCAGAAGAGCGGGAACAGAGATCGCAAACACCCACTCAAGCTGGACTTCTTCCATAATCAAACGGAACACCAAGATCGCAATACTTAAAGCCGTAAGAAAAAGTACCCACACTGTTTGACGTGCCACACGGCCTGTGATGGCTAATATTTCACGGGCTTGATCTTGATCCATCATGGACGCCTAGATAATCGCATTCAAAAATTAGACTCACGCCTCTCGGCAAAAAGCAAGCATAACTGAGCCAAACCAAGCCAAATATTCTTAGATTGATCCCATCTCGTCTGGATCGAAAATCCAAACGAAATGGAGATCAATACTGAGCTAAAAATATACTACGCTGGTACAGCGTCTGGCTGCTCAGCCGGGGCGGCGCGCCGGAACGCATCCAGCTCGCCGCAGGCGGCGTCCACCGCGCGGATCAGGGGGTAAGGCGCCAGGTCCACCTTGAAGCGGCGCGCGCTTTCCACCTGGGGCACCAGGTAGCAGTCGGCCAGGGTGGGCGTGTCGC
>JACCDQ010063812.1_pt1 | contig 10645 bp, 8 predicted proteins | sample 7446031 | NCBI WGS metagenome assembly JACCDQ01 (sample SAMN15323442, study PRJNA562643) | freshwater metagenome | isolation source: river surface water | place: USA:Blue River Watershed | collected 2017-08-17
CATGGCCAATGCTGCCCACAGGTCGGCCTTTGTAACGCGCACCATGCGCCTGCGCGCAATCCTCAATCACCTTCAAACCATGCTGCGCGGCTAGCGCCATGATCGGGTCCATTTCGCACGGCCAACCTGCCAAATGCACACAAATCACCGCCCGCGTACGAGGTGTCAAAACTGCAGCGATAGTACGAGCCGAAATATTCCCGGAATCCGCCTCCACATCGGCAAACACCGGCACCGCCCCCGCATTCACCACACACGAAATCGATGCGATAAAAGTGCGCGGCGTCACCACCACCTCGTCCCCCGGGCCAATGCCCATGGCTTTCAGCGCCACATCCAGTGCCAGCGTGCCGTTGGCCAGTGCCACGGCGTGCGCTGTGCCACACCAAACGGCAAACTCTTTTTCAAAAGCACGGGTCTCGGTGCCCGTCCAATAGTTCACGTTGTTGGACATCACCACGCGGTGCACCGCGTCGGCCTCTTCGGGGGTGAAACTGGGCCAAGGGGAGAATGGGGTGTTAAGCATTTTTAGTCCGAATAACGGTTGGCAAAGCCATCCTTCATGAATTGAGCAACAGTTCTGCTAACTCTTCCCAATTGTTGACCCAATAAGTGGGCAACGCTGATTCCGGCAAACCCTGAGTTGACTGTGAATAAATGTTGCGATCGTTCCCCCGCATACCAATTCCAAGCCAACCCAGAGGATTGCATCCTAAAAAATCTTTTTGAACGTTGTCCGCGATGTATACATATTTTTCTGCAGGAAAGTCTTTTTGAATGGCTAAAAAGCGATCAGGGGATGGCTTTGCACTGCCGTAGTCCTCTGAAACGTAAATTGGGTAATGGCTTAAACCCAGAGATGCCAACTTAAACTTTTGCGTAACAGTCCGCCCATCAGTCAAAATTGCAACGGCTAATGCTGCTGATTTGATTTTTTCTAAAGATACAGAACAATTTTCGGACAGGTTTATATCAGGCATATGCAACCTGTACATCCACAAAAGCGATTCTTTAATCGAAGGTTTTAAGCCCGTCAACTCACATGCCAAAGATAGCCAATCAAGCTTTGCGTCCTGCAAGCGTTGCATTTGTATGGCTTCGTAGCAATCGATACCGCACAAAGAGTTGATCTGCCCACAAACATAGCGAACACCAGAATTCACATAATCAGCTTCTGGATAAAGAGTGTCATCCAAATCAAAGACAACAACGGTTCGCGCAAGGTCAATGCGCATTTTTCACCAACACATGTGCGTCATATCGCAGCATCATCAAATCCGAAGTCCATCCGTCAAAAAAACCAATCTCATTCTGCAACAAGTATTCGTCAATCAACCACCCTGGGTAATTGGCACCTGCTGAATACGAAAGCGGATAACCACCGCCAAAACGAGGGTTTATTTCCAGGGCTGCATAGCGCTTTTCGTGTGGATGCGCGAAAAGCTGAACAGTCAAACAACCACGCGCACCCTTGATCTTTGCCAGTTTGTCAATCAGGTACTCGTAAACATGGTGTTTACGGGTAACACCTTTGTTGATTTCACCGTCACGCACTTCCAGCCTATGGCGAGGAACTAAACACTTCAAAATGCCCTTGCGATCGTAATATGCATCAACTGTGTACTCCTCAAAACTCTGATCGATGAACTCCATGAACATCATCTTGGGATCATCGCGCATACCATCAGAAAGATCAGCAACCTGACTGAGCTTGGCAGCACCAACACTGCGACTGCCGTCATACGGCTTGGCAAAACAAGGAAAGGTGAGCAGTTGTCGATCCAAAATCTTGGGCACATCGATACCAACAGAATTGAAAAGTTGAGCAGTTAAACGCTTGTCACGGCATACACGCACCAGCGACTCATCCGAAATAACAAGCTCAATACCCTCTGCTGAAAATCTGTCCCTGTACTCTGCCAAGCTCAGCAATTCCGTATCTATCGTCGGTATAACCAGCCCAACTTTGTGCTGCAAACAAAGCTGCAACAGTTCATCCATGTACCCCGGGGCGGTCACACGAGGCAACGCAAATGCCTGGTCGGCAAGCTGGCAAGCTGCGGACATTTCGGGCTTCAAGTCAGTTGCTAACATCATCGACCGCAAACCACGCAGCTGCAATTCCTGCTTTATCGCTTTGATCAACTCCACCCGGCGGCCCGCCGAGAGCAAAAGCACGTTGGGTTTATTTGATTTCATGAATACCTTCAAACTTGGGCATCGTCGCATCGCCTGGCGCACTGATCCCATCGCGCACCAACACCTTGCGCACCGTGCGCCACAAAATTTGCATATCCAGCCACAGACTGCTGTGGTCCACATACCAAACGTCCAGCGCAAACTTGTCGGCCCAGCTGATCGCGTTACGGCCATTGACCTGGGCCCAGCCCGTAATGCCGGGGCGCACCTCGTGGCGGCGGGCTTGCTCGGGGGTGTAAAGCGGGAGGTATTCCATCAACAAAGGCCGTGGCCCCACCAGACTCATCTCGCCTTTAAGTACATTCCACAGCTCGGGCAACTCGTCCAAACTGCTGGCGCGCAAAAACCGCCCAAAGGGCGTGAGGCGCTCCGCATCGGGTAGCAAAGCGCCATCAGGGCCGCGCTCGTCTGTCATGGTGCGAAACTTGACCATGGTGAACGGCCGCCCATGCAAACCCGGCCGCACTTGGCAAAAAAGCACTGGGCTGCCCAGCTTGCGGCGGATCAGCCAGGCAAGGGCCAGCAAAGGCAGGGCCAGCAGCAGCAAAGCCAGCAATGCGGCCACGAAGTCAATCACACGTTTCATTCCAACCCCATCCCCGCCAACATCACCGCATTCACCTTGTGCACGTCGTACTTGTCCTCGGCCATCTGGCGCGACCGAGCACCCATGCTAGTTTGCAAACCGGGCTCGCCAATGAACCGGGCCATGGCCTGCGCCAAAGCCTCGGCGTCTTGCACCGGGACCAAAAAACCATTGTCGCCATCGACCACGGTCTCGCGGCAGCCAGGGGCATCGGTGGTAACGATGGCGCGGCCCATGGCCATGGCTTCGAGCACCGTGCTGGGCGTGCCTTCGCGGTAGCTGGGCAACACATACACACTGCATGCCTCAATGGCGGTGCGCACATCGGCCAAGTGACCCAAAAACTCGATGCTGCCATCGGCCACCCAGCCATCCAGCTCGGCCTGGCTGATGGCGCTGGGGTTGCTGTCGAACCAGCCCACCAGCGCACACCGCACCTGTGGGTAGCTGCGCTTGAGCAGACGGGCAGCTTCGGCATATTCGCGCACACCCTTGTCGCCCAACAAGCGGTCAATGAACAAAAACCGCACCGCTCCCGCCAAAGCCGCCGCAGGCAAAGGCCTGACAGCAAAGCTGGCCAGATCCACGCCCGAGCCATTGACCACACACACCGGCGCGTACGGCTGCAAAATGCCGCGATCTTGGTACAAAGCCAAATCGTCCGGGTTTTGAAAAAACACCCGCTGCGCCCGCGCCAGCGCCAGGCTGTACAAGCGCTGCACCAAAGCCTGCAAGCAGCTGCGCTGCCCTACCCCCTGAAAGGTATAACCCAGCCCCGTGACCAAGGCAAAGCGCTGGGGCACGCCCGCCAGCCAGGCTGCCAAAGTGCCGCAAATGACCGGCTTGATGGTGGAGCCCAGCACCAAGCCCGGCTTGATCTGCCGCATCAAACGCCACAACACCCAAGTCGTGTACAAATATGCCAGCGGATTGGTGCCGGTGCGCATCATGGGCACCTGGTGCACCGTCACGCCCATAGCCTGCAACTGCAGGCGCACGGGGCTGTGCGTTGGCAAATCAGGTGCTGCCACATGCACGTTAAGCCCTTTGCCTTGCAAAGCAGCAATCAAAGGACCACGAAAATTAATCAAGGATTCGGCAATGGACCCGACCAGCAGCGCTCGATTTACCCTACGCGCAGCAATATCATCCACCAGCAAAGATTGATAAAAAGCCAACATGCGGCCTAGATGGCCCTGGCGTTCAAAACGCTCAACGACACGCGCACGCGCGGCGCGCCCCATTTCTAGCAGAGTTTCTTGCTTGATCTGACTTGCAGAACGCATGGCATAGGCCAAGGCGGCAGCATCTCGGACCGGGACCAGCCACCCATTCAAGCCCGCTTCTATCACCTCATTGCAGCCACTGATGTCGGTAGCAACTACAGGCAGCGCCATGGCCCCCGCCTGCAACACGACATTGGGAAAACCCTCGCGGTAACTTGGCAACACCAACACATCCGCAGCCTTGAGGGCAGGCCTGATGTCGTGCTGAAAACCCAGCCAATGCACACGCGAGTTCGCCTGCAAACGGCGCATGGTGGCGTCGCCCACAGGGGCTGTCTCGTCTACGCCCCCCACAAGTAGCAAGCTACAGGTTTCAGGCAACCTTTCAAAAGCATCCACCAACTCGTCGACACCTTTGTCGCGGTTCAGTCGCCCAACAAAAACATAAACAAAGTCACTGGCCCTGATGCCACAACGGGTGCGCAAATCAGCCGCCGCCTGGGTCAAACCCGCCGCCTCGGGCGAAAAGTAGCCAACATCCACGCCCGCAATATTGCCGCTGCCAATAGGCTGCAATGCCTTGGCCGTGATGCGTCCACGGTCTAAATCACGCTTGACCCCCTGCCCCTCGGGCACCACATGCGTGGCACAAGCACACAGCAACCTGTCCACCCACACCAACACGCCACGACGCCAACCCTGTGCAGTGGGCCAAATCAAACCGGTAAAGGTATGCACCCGCACCGGTACCCCGCACACCCATGCGGCCAACATACACACCAAGCCAGCTTTAGGCGTGTAGGAGTGGACCATGTCGGGACGCAACTTCAGCAACAAACGCACCATGCACAATACTGACAACACATCACGCAGCAAATGAATGCCACGGTGCATGCTCACCCGGTAAACCGGCACCCCCTCGTGGTCCAGTGCCATGGCGTCAGGGCCAGGGCTTGTGACCAAGGCGACATCGAAATGCTGGCTCAGATATTTGGGCTGATCTCGCAAGATGTGCATAAAAGTCTCGGGCACCGTCGTCGCTATCAGCAACCGTTGCCGCCTTGCATGCACTTGTTCACTCGTCGTCATGCACTCAAGCCCTGCTGGTTTTGAGCTGTCAACCACGCCTGAAACATCAACACGCTCCACAGCTGGCTTTGCCAATTGCGCTGGCCGGACACATGCTCAACCCACTTTTTCCGAATGGAGGCTGGGTTAAAAAGTCCTTCTTGACGCAAACGACTTTCATCCAGCAAGTCTTCGGCCCAATCGCGCAGCGGGCCACGCAACCACTGGTCAATCGGCACGGCAAACCCCATCTTTGGGCGCTCGATCAACTCACGCGGCACATGGCGATAGAGCACCTCGCGCAGCGCCCATTTGCCCACGCCATCACGCAGCTTCAGGTTTTGGGGCAGCTGCCAGGCAAATTCCACTACCCGGTGGTCCAAAAACGGCACCCGCGTCTCCAGACTCACCCCCATGGCAGCGCGGTCTACCTTGGTCAAAATGTCGTCGGGCAGATAGGTCATGGCATCCAATGCCATCATGCGCTGCACATCGTCCAGACCGTGCAAAGGCAAAAGCTGACCATTCAGGTGTGTTGCGGGCTCTTGTGCGTCCAACAACACAGCGCCAGGCTCCCAATTGCTCACCAACTTCAGGTACAGCTCATCCACCTGTTTGGCATTGAGCAAAGCAGCCCCTTTGTGCAACTTATCGCCCACGTTTGCCCGACGCAAGGCGGCGGGCAACAGTGGCCGCACAGGTGCCGCCAAAGCGTTCCACACAGCGGGCGACAAGCATGTAATGCCAGCAGCGCCCGCCTGGCGCAAGCCCAGCGGCACTCGCCCCAACTTGCGCCAACCATCGCGCACCATGGTGTAGCGCGAGTAACCGCAAAACAACTCGTCGCCCGCATCGCCCGAAAGCGACACTGTGACTTGCTGACGTGCCAATTGGCTGACCAGAAAAGTGGGAATCTGTGACGAATCAGCAAAAGGCTCACTGTACAAACTGGGCAACTTCGGTATCACATCCATCGCCTGCTGCGGCGTCACATACAACTCGGTGTGGTCGGTCCCCAGATGCAGCGCCACCGCCTTGGCGTGAACGGCCTCGTTGTAGCCTTCTTCGTTAAACCCAATGGTGAAGGTCTTAACTGGGCGCGACGACTGAGCCTGCATCAAGGCCACCACGGTGGACGAATCAATACCGCCCGACAAAAACGCACCCAAAGGCACATCGGCCAGCATCTGCCTGGCCACAGCGTCTTTCAGTAAAGCCTCAAGCGCATTCACCGCCTCAAAGTCGCTGCCTGCAAAGGGTGTGGCCACCCCCTGCTCGGCAACTTGTGGCAAAGACCAGTAGCGCGTCAGCACAGGTTCGCGCTGCGCAAGCGAAACCGACAGCAAACACCCTGGCGGCAACTTGCTAATGCCTTGGTATATGGAATGCGGCGCAGCAATGGCGCTGTGGCGCATGTACAGCGCCAAGGCATCACGGTTGATGGCGGCAGCAAATACCGGATGCGCTTTGAGCGCCGCCAACTCAGAGCCAAACAAAAAGCATGCCTCCTGGCCCGCCCCCTGCCAACCGTAATACAGCGGCTTTTCGCCCAAGCGGTCACGCCCCAAAGTGAGGCTGCAGGCATGCTTGTCCCACACGGCGAAAGCAAACATGCCCACACAACGCTCGACCGTGGCGCGAACACCCCAAGCCGAAAAACCAGCCAACAGGGTTTCGGTGTCTGAGTGCCCCCGCCAGGCCGGGCCGGGCGCTGTGTGGGCCAACGCCCCAAAGCGATCCAGCTCAGCACGCAAATCCAAATGGTTGTAAATCTCGCCATTGAAGGCGATCACATAGCGCCCACAGGCCGACTGCATAGGCTGAGCCCCGGCTGGCGACAAATCCAGAATGGACAAACGGCGATGGCCCAGCGCGATGCCTGCGTCATGGTGCCAAAACCCAGAACTGTCAGGCCCCCGGTGCTCGATGGCCAGGGCCATGCGCCGCAACAGTGCAGGCGCCGCCTCTGCGCGGCTGCACTGCCCCGCACTCAAGAAACCTACAAAACCGCACATGGGGAGAAATCTGAATTCGGTTGCTGAGTGCTCATGACTTTTCAGCCATCACACGTTCATAAAACGCCATGTACAGCGCCGCCACATGGCCAATGTCATAGGCCACCGCCACCCGCGCACGGGCTTGCGCACCCAAGGCATAGCGTTGCGCCACAGGCAACGCCAGCAATTCAAACAAGCCATTGGCCAGGCCCGTCATATCCCCCGCAGCCACCACACGGCCGGTGTTGCCCACAATCTCGGCGCTGTCACCCACATCGGTCACCACACAGGGCACACCGCAGGCCATGGCCTCACCCAGCACATTCGGAAAGGCTTCGCCATGCGACGAAGACGCCAACACATCGAACGAAGCCATCAAACGCGGAATGTCCGAGCGCCGCCCCAGCAAATGCATGTGCTGCTGCAAACCCTTTTGCCCTATGGCGTCAAGCAGAACGGTATTGCTGGGGTCAATGCCCTGCCCGGCCAAGACAAACTGCACCTTCGGCATGCGCGCATGCAGCATGGCGGCTGCTTCCACAAACCCGGCATGGTTTTTTTGGGAGTCATACCGCGCCACCAAACCCACCACAGGGGCATCGGCAGGCAAACCCAATTCAGCTATTACGCTGGCACGGGCAGACGCATTTGGCACAAACTGGCCCAAGTCAAAACCATTGGGAATCACATGCAATTTGTTGGCCGCATAGCCCACCGCCGCATGCACCTTGCTGGCGCGGTTCGAACACGACAAAATGTAAGCCGGTACCAGCTTGGACAAGGCGGCACACAACCTGACCACCCAGAGCGTTGAACGCTTGTTTTCTGCGCGTGACAAATTGCTGTGACGAATACCCCAGATGACCCGCCTGCACCCCGCCAAACGAGCAGCCAAGCCGCCCAGCAAATCGGAGTGGTACATCCAGGTGTGGACTACGTCGGGCTGAGTCTGGCGTAACAAACGCCACAGACGCCACAACACCGCCGGGCTGGGCACGCCACCGCGCTGCATGCCAAGGGCATGCACCGAAATGCCCAATGCACGGATGCGCGGCCCCACTTCACCCAAGCCCATCAACGAAATGACGGTGGGCGTAAAACGCGTGCGATCAATTTGCTGCAGGAGTTTGAGCAGCATGGTTTCCGCACCGCCGGTGGCCAGGTTAGTGATAATGAGACTAATCCGCAAAATATACTTTCAACGCTTTAGCAAATTCTTTTTATCCGGCATAACAGATATCAATAAAAAAACCAAGAAAGGTACAAACATCCATTTTTGGCGTAAAGCTATACCCATATTGGCGGTAGTCATTGATAAAACGATCCATGCTAACATTGTGTAGGACCATATAAAAACCAGACTTTCACCCGACGACCTGTATTTACCTCTCAGAATACGATAACCACCAGCAAAAAACAAAGCCAAAAGGATTAAGTTATCGAAAGCCGCAGCAAGTGAAAATATTGAGTTAACCTCAAGCAGGCTGGGGCGAAAAACATATGCAAACATCTGCTCTGGCAAGCTCATAGCACCAATATCGATGCCACCACCGCCCTCCATGTTGTAACCTTGGCGCTCTTCAATATATTCATTTAATTCGGAAATATTAGCACCATCGGTGAGCCCTGCATAATTCAATGCAAAGGGGATCATGATGGCCGATACACCGAGTGCCAAGAGAGAAACGAATATTTTAGAAAATTTTGAAATTTTCCCCTCAATTAATAGCGCTGCAGTAAATGCCAAAATCATAATAGCGGCCATGTGTGGACGCACAAATAACATGATAGCAATGGCTGCAAACATTGTGAACAATCGCCTACGTAAGTATAAAGCAGCCCACAGCGCCAATGAAACAGCTAGGAAAGATATAGAGTCTTTGCCGATGGCCGAAGACCAAAAACTAACTGAAGGTAAAAATACTATTATAAGTGACAATTTTCTTATGAAGTCTTTCTTGGTCATAGACGCTATCGACATGCTGCTTGAAAAATACAACAATCCAATGACACCAAAGATATTAAATACCAAAAATGTAGCCACTTCAGACAAATTTAAATATTGCACCAACAAATGAACAATAAAATTAATCCCATCCGTACCCACTCCAAAATCTATATTCAAATCTTGAGCATCTTGATAATAAACTGACGAATCAGCACTAAAATGCAAAGAATAAAAGTAGTAAATAATACAGAAAAATGTATGCCAAGAATATAAATAAAATACTCTGGATAGGCCAATTTTCAATCCAGCACCAACTATAGAACATAAAAACAACCCGAATGAAAACACAATGGGAATGGACAAAATTAACCAAAATGAATGCATTGTATATTAATTTAGTTTAAGAAGACATCTTATCAAATCAAAGATCCCTCTCTTTTATTTTCATCAATCTCGAATAAATTAGCTCCAACCTAATTCTTAAAACATCTAGAATACTAATATTAGGATCATAAAATTTTGCCGATTCAACAATCGAATTAAGCTTATTTATCGTTTCTGATATACCGTATGCACTACTAGCTTCACGACATTTCATACCGATGTCCAGTAAGTCGTCGTGGGTATAAAGATTAATTACTTCATTTTTCAAATCTAATTTTTCAATGCCAGGCTCATCATCTCCGAAAATTGGTCTAGCGAAATGATCATGACTAGACACTAAGCCAAAACATTTTCTTTCTTCACATCTTTGTATTGCAATCAATGATGGCATTCCAAGCATTGCAGCACGTACAACAGCACCACCCATGCCATAAAAAACATCATGACTTAAGCATATTTTCTCATAATCAGCATCAGAAACATAGCCACCAATTTTGAAATTTTCAGGATGAATAGCATTGCGAATTTTTGCAGCCACAACCCCCTCAGAGGGTCCATCTCCGTATATTGAGTAAATGATATCGTATCCCTCAGTAATCAAGCCATCAACAACGTCAATCATTGCCAATACAGTTGAAATTTTGAATGGAACAAAGCGATCAATTGTGACAATTTTCAATGGCTTATTGATGCGCCCATTTTTATTTCTTTCAGCATTAATTTCTTGAACGACAGGTCCTGGTACAATATTTAATGCAAGACGCTCAAATTGGCACCTGTTACCAATATAAGAAGCTGCCACAGATGACCCACCTCTTGAACTGAATACAATATTCTCAGGAGGTATTTTTTGAATAATTTTTAAAATAGATTTGGCACGTGTTTTCGATACATTACGATCCATAGTGCCATGCCATTGCTCTGGATGATAATACCCCAGCACGATAGGAATTTTCACTCCAAAGAGCTTGCACACCGCATGGGAAAATATGCAATGAATATCAGACAAACAATAAATCACATCAATTTTTTTTGCTTCAAATAATACTTTTATCAGCATATCTTTATATGACTTTACGGCCCTCCATTCCGGATCAAGAGATTGCAAATTATCTCGTAGCAATGCAGTACCATTTAACTCTTTTGAAGTTGTAAATACTATTTTCATGATAACCAATCAGTTTTGGCGGAACTTCCAAACATAGATAGAATTTTATTTCTAACCACCCTTGACCCC
>JACCDQ011959449.1_pt1 | contig 10645 bp, 10 predicted proteins | sample 7446031 | NCBI WGS metagenome assembly JACCDQ01 (sample SAMN15323442, study PRJNA562643) | freshwater metagenome | isolation source: river surface water | place: USA:Blue River Watershed | collected 2017-08-17
GTGTGCAGCTTGTGCTCGCGCAGGATCTGCTTGATCTCGTAGAAGCGCGTCGTCGGGCTGCCAGCCTTCACGCGGATCCAGTCGGGCTTCTTCAGCGTCTCGGCCGCGACGACCTTGATGGGGATGCGCGCAGTCTTGGCCTGGGCCTTCTGCTTGGCGGTCGGGTCGTAGGCGGCAGGGGTCGACGGGATCGAGGAGGACGGCTGGTCGGTGGACATGTCGGAGGGACGTTGCGGGCTGCCGGTGGGCAGCGGGGGCGGCTCAGGGTGCGAGCAGCGCCGCGAGTTGGTCGGCCAGTCGCTGGGCGGCATCCGGGACCTCGACGGCGAGGCCGAGTTTAGCGAGGTCGACCGTCTGCAGCCCTGCATAACCGCAAGGGTTGATGCCGTCGAAGGGCGCCAGATCCATCGCCACGTTCAGCGCCACGCCGTGGTACGTGCGGTGCCGGCTGACCTTGATGCCGAGCGCCGAGACCTTGCCCAGACCGCGAAACGGGTCGCGCGGATCGGCCGGGCCGGTCAGCGCGCGGTGGTCGAACGGATCGTCCAGCCGCACGTAGATGCCGGGGGCACCGCCCACGCGATGACCGGTCACGCCCCAGGTCGCGAGAGTGCGGATGACCGCCTCCTCGATGCGGTAGACGTATTCCTTGACGTAGATGCCCAGGCGCTGCAGGTCGATCAGCGGGTAGGCCACCACCTGCCCGGGCCCGTGGTAGGTCACCTGGCCGCCGCGATTGGTCTGCACCACCGGGATGCCGGCGGGGGCGAGCACATGGTCGGCCTGGCCGGCCAGACCCTGGGTGTAGACGGGGTCGTGTTCGCACAGCCAGATCTCGTCGGGCGTGTGCTCGGTCCGCGCCTCGGTCCAGGCGCGCATCTCGGCATAGGTGGGCTCGTAGGGCAGGTGGCCACGCAGGCGGATCAGGGGTGCGGACATGGCCGGGATTGTCGTGCGCATCGACCTGGGCGGCGGTCCGCGCAAGAATCGGTCGACGCCGGCGACTCAGGGCTGAACCCCGCACCTTCACACCCGCACACCCGCTCAGGATCACCATGCCGCACCGCAGACTCTCCCTGGTCGCCACGATCGTCGCCGCCCTGACCTGCGGCGCCCTGCCGGTCGGGCCGGGCACGGCACACGCCGCGTCCGTCACCGACGGCAAGGGCTACGCGCCGCAGTCACCGCTGCTGGCGGCGATCCTCGAATACCGCGCCGCCCACTTCGAGACCGCTGCACGCGCCTTCACCACGCTGGCCCAGGCCGGCGAGCCGGTGGCGATGCACAACCTGGCCGTCATGCACCTGCGCGGCGAGTTGCCCGATGCCAGCGTCGAACAGGCCCGGCAGTGGCTGGAACGGGCGGCGCAGCAGGGCTTCGTGACCTCGGTGCTGGCGATGGCCGAACTGCACGAGAGCGGCCGGCTCGGTCGCAAGGACCCGGCCGCCGCCCTGCCCTGGCTGCAGGTCGCCGCGCAGGCCGGCCATGTCGATGCGCAGATCAACGTCGGCTCGGCCCACTACCTCGGACGCGGCACGCCGCGCGACGAGGCGCAGGCCCTGCACTGGTACCGCGAGGCGGCCAAGGCCGGCGATGTCGGCGCGCAGTACCTGACCGCGTCGATGTACGAGACCGGACTGGGCACGGCCGTCGACGAACGCCTGGCGCGCTACTGGTACGACCGCGCTGCCCGTCAGGGCGACCCGGTCGCGAAGATCAAGCGGGCCGAGCTGGACCGCCGGATGAAGGCCGGCGCCGAGCCTTGAACCATGCCACGGTGCCGCCCTTGGCCAGCCGCGCGACGACCAGCAGCAGCACGATCGCCGCGTAGACGCTGACCTCGTCGAAGCGCTGCTTGGACGCGCGCATCCACAGCAGGTGCAGCAAGCCCAGCGCGATGACCGGCCAGACCAGTTGGTGCAGCGCCTGCCAGCGTGCCGCACCGAGCGCACGGATCGCGCGGTTGAAGGAGGTCAGCGCCAGCGGCAGCATGGCCACCAGCGCCGCGAAACCGACCAGCGCGAAAGGCCGCTTGTCCAGATCGCGCACGATGGCCGCCACCTCGAAACCCATGTCCAGCCAGGCGTAGGCCAGGAAGTGCAGCAGCGCATAGCCGAAGGCGGTCAGCCCCAGCATCCGGCGCCAGCGCGCCAGCGCGGGCAGGCCGAACCACAGCCGCAGCGGCGTGATCGCCAGCGTGATGATGAGCAGCCGCAGCGTCCAGATGCCGGTGCCGCGCAGCAGCGCCTCGGCCGGGTTGGGGCCCAGGCTGTTGGCGACGATGCCCCAGATCCAGCCCGCCAGCGGCAGCAGCGCGAGGGCCAGCACCAGCGGCTTGACCCATGGCCGCAACAGCACGGCAGCGGTCATCAGTAGTTCTTCTTGAGGTCCATGCCGGCGTACAGCTGGCCGACCTGGGCCTCGTAGCCGTTGAACATCAGCGTCGGCCGCTTCTTGGCGAACAGGCCGTCCTCGCCGATGCGGCGCTCGGTCGCCTGGCTCCAGCGCGGGTGGTCCACGGACGGGTTGACGTTCGAGTAGAAGCCGTATTCCTGCGCGGCGGCCTTGACCCACGCGGTCGCCGGCTGCTTCTCGACCAGACGGATCCGGACGATCGACTTGGCGCCCTTGAAGCCGTACTTCCAGGGCACCACCAGACGCAGCGGCGCGCCGTTCTGGTTGGGCAGGACCTCGCCGTACATGCCGAAGGCCATCAGCGTCAGCGGGTGCATCGCCTCATCGAGGCGCAGGCCCTCGACATAGGGCCAGTCCAGCGTGCGCGAGCCGACGAAGGGCATCTGCTTCGGGTCGGCCAGCGTCACGAACTCGACGTACTTGGCGTTGCCGCGCGGCTCGACCTTCTTCAGCAGCTCGGCCACCGACCAGCCCACCCACGGGATCACCATCGACCAGCCCTCGACGCAGCGCATGCGGTAGATGCGCTCTTCCATCGGCGCGAGCTTGAGCAGCGCGTCCAGGTCGAAGGTACCTGGCTTGTTGCATTCGCCCTCGACCGTGACGGTCCAGGGCCGGGTCACGAACTTCTGCGCGTTGCGGGCCGGATCGGCCTTGTCGGTGCCGAACTCGTAGAAGTTGTTGTAGGTCGATGCGCTCTCGAAGTCGGTGAGCTTGTCCATCACCATCGCGCCGGAGACCGCACTGCGCGCACCGGGCAAGGCCGCTCGCTTGCCCGGTCGGGCGACGGCTGAGGCGCCCTGCGCCAGCGCCGGCAGGGCGCCCAAAGACGTCACCCCGGCCGCCACCCCTGAGGCGACCCCAAACCCCGCCTGCTGCAGCCAGCGACGCCGATCGGCATGCACGGCTGCGGGCGTGATCTCGCTGGACAGCGGATGGGTGTAGCCCAGGGCCTGGGGGTTGCGTCGGACGGATGGCATGCGCGCTCCTGCGATCGGATCGGTTGGAATGGAGGCTCGGTCGAGCCTTCCCGGTCGATTCTTACAGCGGCGCTGCGCACAGGTGTCCGGGCATGAAAAAAGCCGGTCAGTGACCGGCTTCTTCAGGAGGCGAGAGGCTTGATCAGTTCAGGCCGGCCATGTAGTCGGCAACCGCCTTGATCTCGCGATCGTTCATCTTGGCGGCCACGCCGGACATCTGCGCGCTGTTCTTGCGCACGCCGTCGCGGAAGGCCTTGAGCTGCGCCTCGGAGTAGTCGGCGTGCTGGCCCGACACGCGCGGGTACTGGGCCGGGATGCCGGCGCCGGTCGGGCTGTGGCAGCCGGCGCAGGCGGGGATGCTGCGGTCGGCGATGCCACCGCGGTAGATCTTCTCGCCCAGCGCGACCAGGTCCTTGTTCTTGGCGAAGCCGGGCTTGGCCTGCTTGCTGGCGTAGAACGCGGCGACGTTCTTCATGTCGGCTTCGGACAGGGCCGTGGCGAAGCCCTTCATGATCGCGTTGTCACGCTTGCCGGACTTGAACTCGGTCAGCTGCTTGACCAGGTAGGCCGGGTGCTGGCCCTGCAGGATCGGGTTGGCGGGCGAGCCGCGCGAACCGTCGGCGGTGTGGCAGGCGCCGCAGACCTGGCCGGCGATCTCGCCGCCCTTGGCCGGATCGACCTTGGCAGGCGCGGCCGGCTCGTTGGCCTGGGCCGGTGCGGTCACCATGAAAGAGGCCGATGCGGCCATCGTGACGGCGCAGATCAGTGCAAGAAGCGGCTTGGCAGGCGATTTCATGGTGGCGAGGTCTGAGAGATCCAAAACCCGACGATTTTACAATGGCCCCCATGAGCCCGACACCCAACCCCGCCGAAGGTGGCGCGGACGCCACGCGCGCCGCCCTGGCCTGGGCCCACACCGCACGCTTCCTGACCACCGCGAGCAAGCTCGAACAGCTGCCCGCGCACGACCTGCCGGAGATCGCCTTCGTGGGCCGGTCCAATGCCGGCAAGTCCACCGCAATCAACACGCTGGCGCAGCAACGCCAGCTCGCCTTCGCCTCCAAGACGCCCGGGCGCACGCAGCACGTCAACCTGTTCGAGGTCGGCCCCAAGGACGCCCCGCACGCCTACTGGGCCGACCTGCCCGGCTACGGCTACGCGGCGGTCGAGCGGGCTGCCAAGCTGCGCTGGCAGGCCGTCATGGCCGACTACCTGGCGCTGCGCCGCAACCTCGGCGGGGTGGTCCAGATGGTCGACTCGCGCCACGGCTTCACCCAGCTCGACCGCCAGCTGCTGCAGTTCGTGCAGCCGCGCGTGGCCACCGGCGAGGTCAAGCTGCTGGTCGTGCTGACCAAGGCCGACAAGCTCAACCGCAAGGACGCCAGCGCCTCGCTGCGCAACGCGCAGGCGGTGCTGGGCGAGCTGGCCACCGAGGATTCGGACGTCGGCGTGACCCTGTTCTCGGCCCTGTCCAAGGCCGGTGTCGGTGAAGTCGCCCAGGTGCTGCAGTCCTGGGCCCAGCCACGCGCTGCAACCACCGCGCCCGAGGATGTCCCCACCGATGCCTGACGACAAGGACCTGCCCGCACCGGTGCCGCCCGCCGGACAACCGCGCCGCCGCCCGCAGATGGTCGACATCGCCCGCCTCGCGGGTGTGTCGGTGGCGACGGTCTCGCGTGCGCTCAACGGCCATCCGGAGATCAGCGTCGCGACCCGCGAGCGCATCGCCGAGCTGGCCCGCAGCCTGAACTACACCGTCAACGCCGGTGCCAAGAACCTGCGCACCAAGGGCAACCGGACGGTGGCGGTCGTGGTGCCGCGCGACCCGGCCGCCCCGCAGCCGATCAGCGACCCGTTCCTGCTGGCGATGATCGGCCGGCTGGCCGATGCGCTGACCAGCCGCGGCTACGACATGCTGCTGTCGCGCACGCCGGCCGACCAGATCGCCGCGCTGCACGCCTCGGGCACGGCGGTGGGCATCGTCCAGCTTGGCCAGTGGCACGACACCGGCTCGCTCGAAGCCGCCGCCCGTGCCGGCGTGCCGCTGGTGGTGTGGGGCGCGCCGCTGCCCGACATCGGCTACTGCTGCGTGGGCTGCGACAACCGCGAGGGCGGTCGACTCGCCACCGCCCACCTGCTGGCCCAAGGGCGTCGCCACATCGCCTTCATCGGTGACCTGTCCACGCCCGAACCGGCCGAGCGCTGGCAGGGCTACTGCGCGGCACTGGAAGCGGCCGGCCTGACGCCCACCCCGGCGCTGCACCTGACCGAGACGACCGATCTGGCGCACACCCGCGCCACCGTGCAGGCTCTGCTGGGCACCGGCACGCCGGTCGACGGCATCGTCTGCTGCAGCGACATCCTGGCGATCGCCGCGATGGCCGCCGTGCGCGCCCATGGCCTGCGCGTCCCGCAGGACGTGGCCGTCACCGGCTACGACGACATCAGCTGGGCCAGCCACGCCGAACCCCCGCTGACAACGGTGCGCCAGCCGATCGAGCCGGCCGCCGACGCCCTGGTGGCCGCCTTGATGCAGCAGGCCGCCGGCGAGCCCACCGCCAGCATCGTGCTGCCCGTCGAGCTGGTGGTGCGGCGCAGCTCGCAGGCCTGAGCCCGCCGGACCCGAGTCCGGTCGGCCGACGCCTCAGGGCCGGCCCAGCCGCAGGAACAGCCCCAGGCTGCCCTGCGGCGCCCAGGTGGTGCCGAAGTACAGCGGGCCGAGCCCCGTGTCCGCGCCCACGAACAGGCTGCTGCCCGGACGCAGCGTGCGCAGGTCGACGGCGGCCGCATCGCGCCACGCGTTGCCGGCCTCCAGCGTCGCCCCGGCGAAGAAGCCGCGGGTCAGCACCGGCTGGGTGTTGAGGCGCCAGGTCCAGGTCAGGCGCGCGAGCAGCGTCGCGTTGCCGTCGAGCTGGTCCACCGCATAACCCGACAGGTTGTGGAAGCCGCCCAGCGCATAGGCCTGGCGGCCCAGTGGCGCGCTCTGGCTGGCCTGACGCCAGCGCAAGCCCGCATCGAGCGTGTGCGCGGCCCGGCTGAGGACGCGCTGGGCATCGATCTCCAGACGCCGATAGCCTTCCTCGCGCACCTCGCCGACATCGGGCGCGAGCCGGCGCCGGCCGGACTCCACCATCAGCCGCAGCCGATGCCCGCTGCGCGGAAAGCTGACGTGGTCGAGCTGATCGACCAGCAGCGCCGCGCGCAACCCACGTTCGCGGGTGCGCTCGCGGCTCGGGTCGGTGGCCAGACCGGCATCGCGCGTCAGCTCGGCAACCGTCAGCTCGCGCAGGCTGGTCAGGCCGATGCGCACGTCGCCCAAGGGTCCGAGCGTGCGGCCCAGGTCGAGCCCGACGCGCGCCGCCGATCGGGCATGGCGGGCCTGCAGCACCGCGTCGTCGCCGTCCTGCTCGGGGCCGATGGGCCGGTAGACGTCGAGCCGGCGGCGTTCCAGCTCGCCCTGCAGCGACAGGAAGGCCCGCGCGCCGCCGATGCCCGCATCGGCCAGCGGCTGGTAGAGCTCGCTGAACCAGCGCGGCACCGAGCCGATCTGGACCCGGTTGCGCCATTCGGTGCCGGTGCTGCTGAGCCAGTGGCGGTTGTGGCCGAGCTTGAGGTTGAAGTCGCCCCGGCCGGCGAAGTCGCTGGCCATCTCCAGGCCGAGCCGGAAGTAGTCCGGCCCCCACGGCTTCTCCACCAGCGAGAACACCAGCCCCGTGCCTGCGGGCAGGTCCTCCAGCCGGTAGTCGGCGTGCAGGTAGTCGCCGGTGGCCGACAGGGTGCGGGTGTCGGCCTCGGCCCGGTCGACGTCGAAGGCGCTGCCCGGGCGACTGGCCAGTGCCTCGGCCTGCTGCTGCGGCTGGCTGACGTCCGCGCCTTCGAAGCGCAGGCTGGCGATCGGCGCGGCCGGCTGCGGGGCGACCTGGCGACGGGCCTGCAGCGCGTGCCAGCGGTCCTCGGACAGCGCGAGCGGGCGCAGCTGCGGCAGCATCGCGCGGGCGGCCTCACGGCCACGCGCGATCAGCTCGCGGGTGCGGCCGAAGTCGGCCGAGCTGAGCGAGCCCAGCGCCGGGGCGATCAAGAGATCGGTGTCCGCACGCAGGCTGGCCAGCGAACGCTGCACGTTCTGCTCGGTCAGGATGTTGATCATCTGGGCCGTCAGGCCGACCACGGTGCCCAGCGTCTCGCGCCCGGCCAGCGGCGTGCCGACGTTGACGGCGATGACGCGGTCCGCGCCGCGCCGACGCGCCACGTCGACCGGCAGGTTGTCGACCAGCCCACCGTCGCCGAGCAAGCGGCCCTGCACGTCCGAGGGCGGAAAGACGCCAGGAACGGACATGCTCGCGCGCAGGGCCTGCGCGAGATCCCCACGGTCGAAGACCACGGCCGCACCGCTTTCCATGTCGGTGGCGACGGCCCGGAACGGGATCGGCAGGCGGTCGAAATCGGACACGCCCCGCACCGGCAGCACATGGCGTCGCAGCAGCAGTTCCAGCCCCCGGCTGGAGACCGATCCGAGTGGCAGCATCGGCGTGCCGTCGCGGCCCAGGCCGATCTCGATGGCCGGCGAGATTTCCTGGTCCTCGTCCTTGCGACGCGGCGGCAGCGACTCGCGCGGCAGGCGGCTGGCGAACAGCGCCTCCCAGTCGAGGTCCTGCAGTTCCCGTTCAAGCTGGGCGGCCCCCATGCCCGAGGCATGCAGGCCGCCGATGATGGCGCCCATCGAGGTGCCGGCGATCAGGTCGACGGGGATGCGCTCGCGCTCGAGCACGTCGATCACGCCGACATGCGACAGGCCGCGCGCACCGCCGCCCGACAGCACCAGCGCGATGCACGGCCGCAGCCCGCGAGAGAGGCCGCAATCCGCCAGCGGCGCATCGGCCGCGAGGCGGGTCTGCCCGTGGACCGACAGGCTCAGGAAGATCAGGGCAAGGAGGCCGCCGGCCCGGACTGTCGTCGATCGTCGCCATCGCATCGAGGCATTCTGCCCGCCGTGATGCGTCGCCCGGGTTTCATCCTGGCCGGCAAGGGGCCGGGCAAGAAGCTCACATCCGGGGGTGCAGGCTGGTGCCTGCGGCACGCTCGGCGCCGACGGCGCAGGCGATGCACAGGCTGGCCTCGGGTCGGGCCTGCAGACGGGCCCAGGCGATGTCGTCGCCGCATTGCAGGCAGCGGCCGAACTCGGGACCGTCCAGCCGCGCCAGCGCCGCGACGACCTGCGCGAGTTCGACGCGGGCCTGGTCGGACTGGGCCAGATCGACCTCGCGGTCGGCATCGCGCTGAGGCGCGTCGTCGCCGTCCTGCGCCAGCAGTTCGGCGGCATGGGCGATGCGGGCGTCGTCGCCCGACTCGTGCAGGCTCAGCGCCGCCAGCAGCGCCTCGCGGCGACGCAGCAGCACGCTGCGCAGGGTCTGGCGCTGGGCGACGTCGAGATGACCGGTCCGGGGCGGGGCCAGGGTGCGGTCGGGATCGGCATGAACAGGACGATCGTGGCGTTGACGGACGGGGCTCATGTCGTTCTCCGGTGGGTGCCCCCATGCTCGCGCGGCGACGCGACGGCCGTCTTGACGCGGGTCAAGCCGCAGCGGTCCCATGGCGAGCCGGGACCGCAAGGCGCCTCCCTAGAATCCGGGCCGCATGGACACCACCGAACACAACCCGAACGGCGAACTGCCGCCGCACGTCGAGCGCCGCCTCGGTCTGGACGCTGACCTGCAGGTCGACGGCAGCGGCGACTGGCCGGCCGCGGTCGACGTGCTGGTGGTCGGTGCCGGACCGGCCGGAAGCGCCTGCGCGATCGAGCTGGCGCGGGCCGGGCATTCGGTCCTGCTGGTCGATCAGCACGACTTCCCGCGCGACAAGATCTGCGGCGAAGGCCTGATCCCCGATGCCCATGCGGCCCTGCGTCACCTGGGCGTGCTCGACGCGGTCATGGCACGCGCCCAGCCGGTCGCGCATGTGCGCTGCGTCGCGCCCCGGGGTGGTCAGGTCGACGTGCCGGGGCGGCTCGCGGTGCTGCCGCGCCAGGTGCTGGACACGCTGCTGGTGCAGCAGGCGCAGCGCTGCGGCGTCACGCTGCGCACGCCGTGGAGGTTCGACGGCCTGATCGAATCGGACGGTCGCGTGCGCGGGGCCCGGCTGCGCGCGGCCGGGCCGGTCAGCGGCGAGGCGGCATCGATGCGCGAGGTCGCGACCCGCTGGGTCGTCATGGCCACCGGCGCTGCCGTGCCCGCGCTGATCAAGGCCGACCTGTGCGAGCGCCGCACGCCCACTGGCATCGCCCTGCGGGTGCATGTGCACGCACCCGATCTGGCCGATCGGCTGACCACGATGGACGTGGTCTGGCACCGCGCGCTGCGGCCGGGCTATGGCTGGATCTTCCCGTGCGGCGACGGGCTGTTCAACATCGGCGTGGGCGCGTTCTTCCAGCGCGGCCAGAGCGGTGAAGGCGCCAACCTCAACGAGCTGTTCGACGCCTTCACCCGCGTGCACGCACCGGCCCGCGAGCTGATGCAGCAGGCCCGCTGGCGCGGCCAGACCAAGGGCGCACCGCTGCGCTGCACGCTGCGTGGATCCCGGCTCGGCCGACCCGGCGTGCTGGCCACCGGCGAGGCGATCGGTTCGACCTACGACTTCAGCGGCGAGGGCATCGGCAAGGCGATGGAGACGGGCATGCTCGCCGCCGCCTGCATCCGCGAGGCGGCCGACGACGCCGCCGTGCTCGCCCGCTACCAGGCCGCCGTGGCCGCGCTGCAGCCGCGCTTCGACCTCTACGAGAAGGCCAACCAGGTCAACCATCACCCGTGGCTGGCCGATCTGGTGATCTGGCGCGCCCGCCGCAGTCCTTCGGTGCTGCGGCGCATGAGCGGCGTGCTGGAGGAGACCAGCAACCCCGGCAACCTGCTGTCGCTCAAGGGCCTGATGCGCCTGTTCAGCAGCCGCTGAGACCATCCGGCGGGAACCCAGGACAGGACGACCGGAACCAACCGCCATGTGCCAGCTGCTCGGCCTGAACGCCAACACGCCCACCGACCTCGTCTTCAGCTTCACCGGCTTCGCGCAGCGGGCGGTCGAGCACAAGGACGGCTTCGGCATCGCCTTCTTCGAGGGCAAGGGCGTGCGCCTGTTCGTCGACCACCAGAGCGCGACCGAGTCGCCGGTGGCGAAGATGGTCCAGCACTACCCGATCCGCAGCCGCCACATCCTGGCCCACATCCGCAAGGCCACGCAGGGCGTCGTCGCGCTGGAGAACA
>JACCDQ011289460.1_pt1 | contig 10644 bp, 10 predicted proteins | sample 7446031 | NCBI WGS metagenome assembly JACCDQ01 (sample SAMN15323442, study PRJNA562643) | freshwater metagenome | isolation source: river surface water | place: USA:Blue River Watershed | collected 2017-08-17
ATGTTGATCAGGCCTAATGGCTTGTTTGGCTGCCGGTGCTGAGTTCTTCGAGCCGTTGAGCGTAGATGCCATCAAAATTAACTGGGGCGAGAAGCATCGGAGGGAAGCCGCCCTTCACAACAAGATCGGATACGGCCTCTCTCGCATAAGGGAAAAGGATGCTGGGGCAATAACTCCCCAGTAAATGACTCAGCTCATTTTCACCAAAACCCAGGGCGCCAAAAATGCCAGCCTGAGACACTTCGATGAGGTAAGCCGTCTTTTGTCCCAGGATTACGGTGACAGTAACCTTGAGTGTGACCTCATAGGTGTTTTCCTGAATCTGCTGCGCAGCGCTCCCAAGATTGAAATCAATTTCGGGCTCCCAATCAGTCATAAAGATTTGGGGTGAATTAGGCGTCTCGAAAGACACATCCTTCACGTAGATTTTTTGGACCCGGAATTGGGGCTCAGAAGGGGCTTGGGTTTCTTCAGCCATGAAGCGGATTCTCGGTTCGTTATCGGTTGGATCCTTTTACTTGCCGCGCTTTTTGGTCATGGGAAGATTTTGGTCTTTCCAAGCAAAAATGCCGCCCTTCATTTCATAGACTTGGGTAAAGCCGAGCTTGGTGAGTTTTTTTCCGGCAGCCAGAGAGCGGGTGCCCGACTGGCAGTTCACGATGATGGGTTTGTTCTTATGGGATTCCAGTTCGCCAACGCGCTCATCAAGTTTTCCGAGTGGAATATTCCGCGCCCCTTCAATGTGGCCTTCCGCAAATTCAGGCGGCTCTCTGACGTCGACGACAATGGTTTGGTCGTCGTTCATGATGACCACGGCTTCGCTCGGTGAGACGGCTTTATGTTTCCGGGTCGCACTGTCGATAATGTCTTGGATCAGAAGAATGGTGACCACAAAGAGTGCGGCACCCATCATCCAGTGGTTGCCGATAAATTCCATCAGTTGTTCAGGTGAGACGTTCATGAGGTGATTAATAGTTTTTGTTTTTGAATTTAGTGGCCATCGCTACAAAAAACCTCGCGCATCAGCGCGATGAGTTTCAGCGTTCGTTTGTCATCGATTTGGTAGTAAACCCGATTGGACTCTTTTTCGCATCCGAGTATCCCTTTTTCCCGGAGAATCGCTAGGTGCTGAGAAATATTGCTTTGCGTCGTTCCACAAGCATCGACAATTTCCTGGACGCTGGCTCGGGAGTCGCCCAGGGTGCAAAGAATTTTAAGCCGCAGCGGGTGGGCCATTGCCTTGATGCACAAAGCGGCCTGCGCGATGTCCTCTTCGCGGTTAATTAGATCATCCTTCATTCGGTACTTACTCTTGTTCCCGGGTGTTCAATCCCGGACAGGCGGGGCATCTGAGAGGACGAAGCTGTCAAAACCCGCTAAAATCTGGGCCCAAAAGGGCGAGAGGCTCAACGCCGTCACGTCCTTCCATTGTCCCACCACGAAAGCAAGCTCTAACGAAGCTTGTCCAAGGAGATTATACGTTGAACTCGCATCGCCCTAAACCTGTTGTCTTGGTTATTCTGGACGGCTTCGGCTACAACGAATCATCACAATACAATGCGATTTCCGCGGCCAAGGCCCCGACGTGGACGCATCTTTGGGCATCGTGTGCCCATACGACACTGGATTGTGCGGGGGAAACCGTGGGTTTGCCTGATGATCAGATGGGTAACTCTGAAGTGGGGCATCTCCACCTGGGTGCCGGCCGTTTGATCAACCAAGACTTCACTGCCGTCAATAAAGCGGTTCGCGATGGCTCATTTTTTACCAATCCCGCGCTGACCCAGGCCGTTGATCTTGCAAAGGCAAACGGCAAGGCTGTCCATATTTTCGGTCTTTTATCCCCGGGGGGTGTGCATAGTCACGATCAGCAGATTCAGGCCATGGCTGAATTAGCAGTCAAACGCGGGGTCAGCAAGGTTTATATGCACGCATTCCTGGATGGTCGGGACACGCCGCCTCAGAGCGCCGAAGGCCCCATTCAGCGGCTAGAAAAGAAATTTAATGAGTTGGGTGCTGGCCAAATTGCGAGCATTTGCGGTCGTTTCTATGCGATGGATCGGGATAACCGATGGGATCGTGTTGAAAAAGCCTATGATTTGATTGTTTCAGGTCAGGCCGAATTCAAGGCGGCAACAGCCCTCGAAGGTCTCAAGGCCGCGTATGCACGGGGTGAAACCGACGAGTTTGTTGCCACGACCAGTATCGTTTCGGAGGGGCAACAGGCGGTCCACCTCGAAGACGGTGATGTGGTCGTCTTCATGAACTTCCGTGCCGATCGAGCACGTGAAATCAGTAAAGCCATCAATGACGCTGATTTCAGTGGGTTTGAAAGAAAGGCGGTGCGAAAGCTGGGTAGCTACGTCACGTTGACGGAATACCATCAAAACTTCACTTATCCCATTGCCTTCCCCCCGCAATCGATCACCAACACCTTGGGTGAGGTCCTCTCCCGTAAAGGTCTCAAGCAGCTCCGTTTGGCTGAAACTGAAAAGTACGCCCACGTCACCTTCTTCTTCAATGGCGGCATTGATGAGCCGTTCGAGGGAGAGTCCCGCATTCTGATACCTTCCCCTCAGGTCAAAACCTATGACCTGCAGCCAGAAATGAGCGCAGGAGAGGTGACTGATGAGATGGTAAAGGCCATTGAGGGCGGCGAGTTTGACGTGATTATCTGTAACTATGCCAATGGCGATATGGTTGGCCACACAGGGATCATGGATGCCGCGGTGAAGGCGGTTGAGACGCTCGACGCCTCGCTGGCTCGCATTACGGCGGCTCTTGATAAGGTGGGGGGCGAGCTTCTGATCACTGCTGACCATGGAAATGTCGAGCAGATGGTCGACCCTGAGACCGGCGTTGCACTGACTCAGCACACGACCTTCCCGGTACCTTTGGTCTACCGAGGCAATTCGAGCAGAAAGCTGTTGGATGGCGGTAACCTTGCGGATATTGCCCCGACCATGTTGGATATGTTGGGCATAGCCAAACCTGCTGAGATGACGGGACGGTCCTTGCTCGCTTAAACTCCGACGAAATGCGCCGAATGCTGAGGCTGAACAATCGCTCGGATTGCCTTGCAATTGTGCTGTTTCTAACGCTGTCTGGTGGGGCAGCATTCGGCGTTGAAAATGCTCCGGATCCTTCGGAAATACGGGACCACATGGAGCAGACGCGGCAAAAACATGCGGCGCTGCTCGGAGTCCGTCAGCAACTCAATCAGCAGTTATCCCAGCTTGAAATTCAGCAAGGTATTCTGAACGTCAAAATTGGCGAGCTTGAGGCCCAAGCGAAACAGCGGGAGCGCCGGATACGCGAGTTGAAGAAACAACGGGATGACCTCAAATCGGACATAGCAACTCAGCAAAAGCACCTAGCGGGACAACTCCGAAGCGCGCATGTGATTGGTAGCAAAGATTGGCTCAAATTGCTGCTGAATCAGGAGGATGCTTCACATTTGGCGCGTGTGCTAGCCTACTATGGCTATCTCAGTCAGGCGCGGTCCGATCAGATCCATCGATTGGAGGCGCAGATCGGAAGGCTTGAGACGCTTGAGCGGGATCTCAATGACGAGGCCACCCTCAAGGCCGAGCTTCGGCGGCAGACGCAAGAGGAGAAGTTGTCACTTGCTGAGTCGAGCAAGGCCCGGCGGCAATTGCTCAAGGGCTGGGATGTAGAGCTGAGAGATCAAGCCGAACAAATGCGAGAGGACCAACGAAGCCTTGGGATTTTGGTGGAGTCTTTTGCAATCGATTCCATTGAGCAGCCTCAAGAGCCTTCAGTCGCTTCGGCTGTTGACCCTCTCTCCAAAGATGGCGCTGCGCGTTGCCCTCCGCAGGGGACGATTACGGCAAAGTTTGGCAGCCCGCGAATGACCAGTAAGTGGGACGGGGTTCTGATCAGCGGCAGGGAAGGAGCGCCCGTTCGAGTGATTGCTGCGGGGAAGATTGCTTTCGCTGACTGGTTTCGTGGCTACGGACTTTTGACGATTGTCGACCATGGCAATGGTGTTATGAGCCTCTATGCCTTCAATCAAAGTTTGAGCAAATCCAAAGGGGATCTTGTTTCCGCGGGCGAGGTGATTGCAACCCTTGGATCAACCGGCGGTAGAGATAAGCCTGGCTTGTATTTTGGAGTCCGGACACAAGGCAAGCCGGTAGATCCGTTGGTTTGGTGTCAAAAAGCCCATTAACGATTTTTTTATCTTTTTTCGACAAGGCCATCCTTATGCTTTCTTCCTTTAAGTTTCGAGCAGTCGTAGTACAGATTGTGGCTGGCGTTTTCGTTCTAACGCAGTCGAGCATGGTTTTGGCTGAAAAGACACCCGCGCCCAAAACTGAAGTGGCCGACAGTAACCAAATTCCGTTTGAAGGTCTGAAAGCATTTTCGGAGGTCTATGGTCGGATCAAGCAGGATTATGTGGAGCCTGTAAAAGACGACAAGCTTCTTGAGGATGCCATCCGGGGCATGCTCTCAGGGCTGGATCCCCATTCGGCTTATCTCGATAAAGAGCAATACGAAGAGCTCAAAGTAGGTACCACCGGGCAATTTGGTGGCTTAGGCATCGAAGTGGGAATGGAAAACGGTTTCGTCAAAGTCATCGCGCCAATCGATGAAACTCCAGCACAGAAGGCGGGAGTCAAAGCGGGCGACCTGATTATCCGATTGGACGATAAACCGGTGAAAGGTCTGAGCCTCAATGATGCAGTCAAGATCATGCGCGGTGAGCCTGGCAGCGCGATTGTTCTTACCATCGTCAGAGAAGGGGCTGAGCAACCCATCAAGCTGAAGCTGATTCGTGACGTCATCAAGGTCAAAAGTGTTCGTAGCCGAATGCTGGAACCGGGTTATGGATACGTCAGACTCTCTAGTTTTCAGGCCAAAACGGGTGAAAACATGATTGAGGCCATTGAAGAGCTGAAGAAGTCAGGAAAGCTCAAGGGTCTGGTGCTGGACTTGAGGAATAATCCCGGTGGCGTTCTGAACGCAGCAGTCACTGTGAGCGATGCCTTCTTGGATGATGGTCTCGTCGTCTACACCGACGGTCGTATTGAAGATTCCAAGATGAAATTCAATGCAACACCCGGAGACCTGCTCGAAGGGGCCCCGATAGTCGTTTTGATCAACGCAGGATCTGCTTCTGCATCCGAGATCGTTGCAGGCGCCCTGCAGGATCATAACCGGGCTGTCATTATGGGCGAAAAGACCTTCGGTAAAGGGTCAGTACAAACCATTTTGCCGACCAGTAATGGGGCGGCCGTGAAGCTCACTACCGCGCGTTACTACACGCCCTCTGGACGATCCATTCAGGCCGAGGGCATATCGCCGGATGTTCTGATCTCAAAGGTCAAGATTGAGGCGGCAAATCAGTCAGAGTTTGGTCCGATCAAGGAGGCTGATCTTGCCAACCATCTCGAAAACAACAACCCCTCACCAAAGCGCGAACCCATTAAGGAGTTGACGGCACCTAAGGAAGCACCCAAAGGCGCTGCCGATTCTGAGGATGCTCTTGCGTTGCAGGACTATCCCTTGAATGAGGCATTGAACCTGCTCCGAGGGATAAATATCGTTAAAAAGACCCCGAAAGCGACGTCTGCCAAACCCTGAGTGAATCTTTCGGTCTGGGGGAGGCCTTGGATGAGGTCTCTCCCAGAGTGCGGCCTTAATTGCGGAGGGTCGCTTCCGTGTAGCTTCCTTTGCGTATATTCCAGAGAGCGATTTCCGGAAAGCTAAAGAGAGCGCCTCGAGCGCCAGCCTCGAGAAGTCGTCCCTCATCCATGGGAAGGCTCATCATTCCAAACCCCATGGCGACGATTGCCGTACCCAGATTGGCGGTGCCCAGAATCGGTCTGGACCAGACCGATTCATCCGTAAAGAAAAGAAATACCCCGTCTTGCACTCTTGGCTGATAGATCGTGGTGGTGAGAGTGTTGCCTTCCCGTATTTCGACCCAGCCGTCTTCTTCCTGAGCGGTCATCTGAGCAAGCCTTCGGTGTCTGAATGAGGGAATCTTGGTTGAGTTCTCGATTGGGTAACGTTTCAAAACGAGCTCAAAAAAACGAAATGGAATAAATGCTTGAGATCCAAGTGGGTCGATATGCCCCTGAAATTCGATGGGTTCGCGATCATTCTCAAAACCAGAATTGACGGCCTTGACCAGTTCGGTCACGCAGTTCCGGGTGATCAGGTTGTAGCGCAGCTTTTCTCGGATTTGCATTAGCAGGCGATCTCGGGCCTGCATTGCTTCCTCTAACTCATGTTTTTCTGGCTTTCGTGAGCCCTCGGTTTGATCCGTAGTGATGGATCCTGGTGCATTAGGCAGAATGGGCTCATGGTCGAATTGCACGGGAGTTTCATGCAGGTTGGCATCAACAGCCTCTTTCAAGTCGAGGGCTGCCAACTCAAGCCGGTGATAGGCAAGATCATCCACTTCATGTGCACAAAACGTGCGATGCCCCAGTTCACTCAGGTGCTGCCTGAACTCTGACTCAAGGCGGTGCTGGGAGCTCCCAAGATAGTCATCGAGGGGTTGTTCGCCATTCGATGAAGTCAGTCCTGGCAAGAGAAGATAGAGTCTTTTCTTTTCGATGGAGATTCTGACGGCCTCCATACGGGCCAATGTTCGCAGCAGCGTGAGGCCTGATCCGGGGTAAGGTTGGCTCAAAAGCCGGGCGGCGTCAGCCTCAAGGTGACGAAGATAGCGGGTAAGCCAATGGTGGGCCGAGCAATCATTTTGGGCTTCTTCGAGAGGAAAGGGACCGCCATCAATCAAGAGGCTTTGATTGAACGCCTTTTGCCCAAGAACAAACTCAAGCGCTATTTCGTTCTGGATCAGATCCACCCACCGGTCCGAATAACTTTGCGCGTAACTGGCCGGAGAGGCGTCGCGATTGGTGTCCTCCGCGATGGCATACCAGAGATTCTTCCGCGTTCGAATGAAGGATTGGCGACGTCGCTCAATCGACTCTGTTGTCTCATTTGCAGTGAAACGGGTGGAGTCTGGGAGAGCCTCTCGAGGCCAGCTCTTTTCCTTGAAGAAGCCTCCCCCGGGGATCACATAAGGCTGCCCATTAGTCTGCGATTCAAGGAGTTGAACGTCCCGTTCAAGGGAGGCCGAACGATCGAGCAAGGCTTTCTGCTTGAGGTGGAAAAGATCGAGATGCCGTTTGACTTCGATTTGAGTCGATTCGGGGAGTGCGATCTTCGCAATATGAATGTCTCGATTATCCAGATCGGCGTAAAGATGCCGAAATCGAGGCCAGTCATCCCTTTGGAGAAGAATCAGGCCATCCTTATTCTGGAAGTGGTAGACGGTTTCATCCAGCCTGACAGCCACATGGCCACCACTGGAGGTCCCGCTATTTGCCTCGATGTAGAGATAATGCAGAGCCGGTTCGGCGGATACCGATCGGGCGGCAATCAGAAGGATGACCGCTCCCCATGGAAGCGGTCTGAAGCCCACGCGGATTTACTCCTTGTAGCCTTGCTGAATCAGGTCAAGTGCGTTTTGATTGCGGGCGAGAACATCTTCAAGGAAGGGTTGGTCCTTGATTTGTCCCACCGGTACAGAGGCTCGCTTCAGTCCTTTGCCAATGCCAAGATAGGTTGTGGATTCTGACTCCCAATTGCTGATTTGGTCCTGACTAGCCGTCCGTGAGAGGGCATTCATGAAATCAGTGGATGTCATTTTCGAGCCCGTAACGGAATTCGTCAGGTTGGCAATGTCATTGAGATAGCCCCGTTTTTCCTCGGGCACGGTCGCCTTCTTTTTTGACGATTTAGAGGGAGAGCTTGAGGATTCAGAGCTCGAACCAAAAGATGCTGATGAGGACTCACTGGAAGTGATGGACTCCGAAATGCATCCTGTGAGTGTGAGCGAGAGAATGGTTGCGCTCAGAACCTTATAGCTATCCATGAACATATGCCCTCGTCGGCAGTGGGTTTGATGTCAGCCGCGGCGTCGGTAAAGGGGTTGGGGCTCGTCTTGTGCCGCTTGATAGGTGACCGTGAACTCGGTGAAAGCCTTCAACCGGTCATTCAGATCAGTGCCCTCCGCGAACTCAAAAGAGTCTACCCCGAGACGGTGAAGGTAGTACATTTGGTCGCGCAGAAAATCACCAGAAGCACGGATTTCGCCCTGAAATCCCAACTGCTCACGAAGAATGCGTGCCTGAGAGAAGCTACGCCCATCCGTAAAAGGATTCATGGCCAATACGACCAGAGCGATCTGCTTGAGATGCGATTTAAGTTGATTGACGTCCTCATCCGGCCCAATTCGAACGCCCAAGTGTGAAGGCGCAAGGCGCTCCTGTTCAGAGAAAGACGCCAGACGATGCAAGGTGACTGTGGCGCTGGTTCCAGCTTGAGGGGCGTCACCGTCGTCGAGGTGGGTCCAAAGGTCGTCGACGATCTGGCCGCTTTTAATGATTTTCATAAACGCGCTCCTGGAAGGGTTCGATCCCAATGCGTCGGACAGTTTCGAGGAAGGATTCTTCCCCTTCACGAAGGTCCTTAAAGGTCAGGAAGATTTTTTCCATCACGCCAGTCACTTCGTTTCGGGCTACAGAGGGCCCCAGTCGGTCGCCCAGCGAGGCTTCATTGGCTGATGAGCCGCCGAGAGTGATCTGGTACCACTCCTCTCCCTTTTTATCGACGCCCAAGATTCCGATGTGGCCAACGGTGTGGTGTCCACAACCGTTCATACAGCCAGAGATATTGATGCGGATTTCTCCGAGGTCATAGAGGTAATCCATGTCCTCAAAAAGCTCCTGAATGCCATTTGCGACGGGAATTGATGCCGCATTGGCCAGAGAGCAAAAATCCAGGCCCGGGCAGGTAATCATATCGGTTGCAGTCCCGATATTCGCGGTGGCGAGGCCCAGGGCTGCCAATTCCTTCCAAAGTTCGGGGAGCTGACGCGTTTCAACATCCGCCAGAACCAGGTTCTGTGTATGGGTTACTCGAATTTCGCCGAAACTGTAGCGGTCTGCAATCTCGGCAACCGCGTCCATTTGTTCGTCGGTCATGTCACCCGGCGCCTTGCCATGGGGTTTCAGGGAGATGAAAACCGCACGATAGCCGGCTGATTTGTGTTCAACCGTATTTCGGCGATGCCAGGCGGCAAATTGTTGGTCACCTGCCAACAGGCTTTCTACCTTGGGATCGGTGACGGGTAGCGTTGCGTACTGGCGCGCGCTGAAGTCCTTTGATACGCGCTCGATTTCGTGTGCATCGAGCTTGAGGCTTTCGCGAATCCGGTTCCATTCCGCTTCGACGAGGCGGCTGAAGCTTTCAATGCCGGTCTCCTTCACCAGAATCTTGATGCGAGCCTTGTATTTGTTATCGCGGCGCCCGAGTTGGTTATAGACCCGAAGGATTGCCTCAAGATAGGAAATCAGGTCCTCCTTTTCGAGGAAGGGTCGAATGACGACGCCTAGAATGGGTGTGCGCCCCAAGCCCCCACCCACGAGGACCTCAAAGCCTATTCGACCCTCCGCATTTTTGACCAACTGCAGGCCAATGTCATGGACCTGCGTTGCCGCGCGATCTCGCTCGGCCCCGCTAACCGCGATCTTGAATTTTCGGGGAAGGAAGGCGAACTCAGGATGGAGGGTTGACCACTGGCGAATGATTTCGCAATAAGGGCGAGGATCTTCCAGTTCATCCGCTGCAACCCCGGCAAGGTGGTCACTGGTGGTATTCCGAATACAGTTTCCGCTGGTTTGAATGGCATGCATCTGCACTGAAGCGAGGCAATCCAAAATGTCCGGGACTTGTTCGAGTTGGGGCCAGTTGTATTGGATATTCTGTCGGGTGGTGAAGTGCCCATAGCCGCGGTCAAAGGTTCGGGCAATGTGGGCAAACATCCGCATTTGCCGCGAGGACAGCAATCCATAAGGAATGGCAACGCGGAGCATGGGGGCGTGCCGTTGGATGTAGAGGCCGTTCATCAGTCGCAAAGGGCGATACTGATCTTCGGTCAATTCCCCGGCAAGGAAGCGTCTCGTCTGCTCCCTGAATTGCGCCGCGCGCTCGTTGACAATCGTCTGGTCGTGATGATCGTACTGGTACATGTGCTTTGACTCAGGCTCTCGGTTGTGCCGGATGACCGGCCAATATACACCTTCGAGATCCACGCTAAAACACTTGGATACCGATCTTTTGGACCGCAAAGGTCGGTGTGGAGAAAAGGAGTGTTTCTCCAATGCCACGAGTAATCGACTATAATTAGCGGTTGTTTCTCAAGAATTCACCCGCGATCCCGTGCGGGGACATCTGACTTTAACCTACTGAGGGCCGTGTCTTGATTCGGATATTCCTTTTGCTTGCGTCCTTGTTCCTCATTCCAGAAATGGCATTTGCAGAGGAGGGGCAGACTCTGGGCCTGACCGGCACTCAACGTGGACTTTATTGTGTCCTGATCTTCATCATTTCCTACGCATTTGTGATGACGGAGGAGTTCACACACCTGCGTAAATCCAAGCCGGTCATCTTGGCTGCTGGGATCATTTGGGCGCATGTGGCTTATCTGGCCGCTTCGAATGGTGTTCCGGCTGATCAAGTCCATCAGGCGTTTGAACATGACCTTAAGGAGTATGCGGAACTGTTCCTCTTCCTTTTGGTAGCGATGACCTATATCAACGC
>JACCDQ010254867.1_pt1 | contig 10643 bp, 11 predicted proteins | sample 7446031 | NCBI WGS metagenome assembly JACCDQ01 (sample SAMN15323442, study PRJNA562643) | freshwater metagenome | isolation source: river surface water | place: USA:Blue River Watershed | collected 2017-08-17
AGTCGGCTGTCTTGGTGCCAAGCGCCTGATCGAGGTACTGCGCGACATGCCGGTCAAGCCGAAAGCCTGCATTGTGGGCGAGCCGACCGAGATGCAGGTGATCGCCCAGCACAAGGGCAAGAAAAGCTGGCGTGTCGATGTGCGCGGCTTCGAATGCCATTCCTCGCTGACCCATCAGGGTGCCAATGCGGTGGAGGCCGCCGCCGAACTGATCGCCTTCATCAAAGGCCTGGCGCGCAAGAAGCGTGACCATGGGCCGTTCGATCCTGAATTTGCCCCGCCCTATACCTCGTTGCATACCGGCACGGTGAATGGCGGAACGGCGCTGAACATCGTGCCGAAGGATTGCAGCTTCCTGTGGGAGATCCGTTACCTGCCGCAGGACGATGTGGATGCGCTCTTTGCCGAGGTGGTCGCCTACGCCAAAAACAAGCTGGAGCCGGAGCTGAAGGCGATCGATCCGACTTGCGGTTTCACCTTCACGCAGATTTCGGAATTCCCCGGTTTGGCCACCGACGACCGCGACGGCGTGGTGGAACTGGCCAAGGCACTGACTGGCGCCAACCGCGTGCAGAAGGTCGCCTTCGGCACCGAAGCCGGGCTGTTTTCGGAACTGGGTATCCCCACCATCGTCTGCGGCCCGGGCAATATCGAGCAGGCCCACAAGCCCAACGAGTTCATCGAACTCAGTCAGATCGGCCTGTGTGAGGCTTTCATGGAGCGGTTGCTCCAGCGCGTCAAAGTCGGAGGCGCCGCCCTGCCGGCGGAATGACTCGCAATTACAGATCCCCCAGCCCTGCCCAGACTTTGGGCAGGGCAATCCTTTACTGCATAGCTGCGTTGTGACGGCAGCTATAGTGCGGCGCAGCATTCCCTGTTAGACAGCGCGCCTCCGCAGGAACAAGCGCCGTCATGACCTTCAGTCCCGCTCGTCATTTTGTGCCTCTGTACCAGACCAATCTGGATGCAGCGGCCGCGGCGCGTCAGCAAGCGCAGTCTGGGCCGGTGCGCGACTTTCTGGACTATTACATCGGCATCCATCCCTGCGACGCGCTGCCGGCGCGGGCCGCCTTCGACCCCGCCGCCATCCCGCGCCTACTGCCGTATCTGGTGCTGGCCGAGGTGATACATCTGCCGGATCCGGCACGTCCTCGATTCCGCATCAAGGTGGCTGGCGAAGAAGTTGTACAGGCCATGCGCATGCCGCTCATCGGCCGCTTCCTGGATGAGATCGCGAATACCCATGAGCCAACCGCGCGCTTCCCAATCGAAAGTCGGCACAGCGTGGTGGACAATGGCTGTCTGGTTTATCGCCGTGGCCAACCGCGCATGCGTTTCTCGCTGGATTATGCCGAAGTCGAATACGTCCACTGCCCGCTGGCCGAGGACGGCGTCACCGTCGACCATATCGTGACGATCAATTATTATAAGGGTCTCGAGCCCGGCAACGACTAAATCGCTTACCCTGCATCTGGACCTTCCCGCCCTGTCTGCAGGCATCAAGCGACGGGATCGAGCGCGAGCTGCGAGGCCATGGTCAGCAGCACCGTGGTCTGCTCGGTCATGTTTTCCCCGGCCACTGTCTCGATCTGCGGCTGACTGGCCTGCAGCAGCGGGGGAATCCCGGATTGCGCGCCTTGTGAGGTCTGCGGCAGTCCTTCGCGCGCCTGACGGCAGAGCTGATGCATGAAATCAAGTTTGGAAATCGCCGCCGGGCTCAGCACGAAGGGATAGAAATCCTGCTGGCCCATCGAGCGGTTGAGGCTATTCACTGCAAATGTCACAGGCAGGAAAGCTTCGATCAGCTGTTCGACAGTCTCCGCATGATAGGGATCGAAATCGACCCGTACACCGAGTTCCTCGCCGCGGCTGATACGCGGTTTCACGCGCAGGCCAAAAGCTGCAGCGGTTTCCAGCGTATCGACGATATGCATGTAATGCGCCCAGGTTTCGGCAAAGTCCTCCCAGGGGTGTACGGCGGCATAAGCGCTGACATACCCCTCCTGCCAGCCTGCGGGGGGGCCCGCTTCGTAATGCTTTTTCAGCGCCTCGCCGTAATCCTGGCGTTCATCGCCGAACAGGTTGCGGAATGTGGCCATCGTCTCGCTGTTATCGCCGGCGCGACGCACCAGCCGTTCCCAGTAGTAATGCCCGACCTCATGGCGGAAATGGCCGAGCAGGGTGCGGTAAGGTTCATGCATCTGCACGCGGATACGTTCGCGTTCGGCATCGTCGGCTTCAACCAGGTTGATGGTGATCAGACCGTTGTCATGCCCGGTGATGATGCGCGGCGCAGAGGGGTCCGGCGGATCGGCAAGGAAATCGAAGGCAAGCCCTTCTTCCGGATCCTCGTCGCGATTTTCATGCGGCAGATCGAGCCGCAGCAAACCATGAAACAGCCGATGCTTGGCGCTTTCGATACGGCGCCAGTTGGCCATATTTTCCGGTACCGATAAGTCCGGCACCGTGCGGTTATGCGCGCAGGCCACGCAATAGGGCTCGGGATCTACCGGCGCACCATCTGCCTCGGCCGGCACCAGCCAGTTGCAGGCGTCATGCGCAGCATTGCAGCAAAAGCGGTAGTGCTGCTCGGGTGCGGCCAGCGCCTGCCAGGCTTCGACACCGTCGTTGCGCTGCTTCGGTTCCAGTGCGCTGAGCACGCCCGAGTCGGGCAGGAAGCCAAGGCGCCGCCCGCAACTTTCGCAGCTGGTATTCTCGAAATACAGCGGCTGACCGCAGGCCAGACATTCGAAGAGTTTCATGGATTTTGCCCGCTGAGCAGAGATTGCCCCCGATGACAGACGATCCGACCGAGCGTTAGTTCCGCATAAAGTCCGGAACTTGGCGGCGGCCCGACTGTTTTCTATGGGACTCAGCAAGGAGGCCGCACCATGGCTAGCAGCAAGAAGCTCGACCGCGCTCCGCACAAGGAGCAGATCAGGGAAGCCCGCCGCGAGGATCGCGACACAATGGATAAGGAAGAGGAACTGGACGAGGCGCTGCGCGGCAGCTTTCCGGCCAGTGACCCGGTGGCGCTGACTCAGCCCACCGCCGCGACGCCGTCCCTGCGTAGCGAAGCCGGCGCGAAATCAGCCGATAAGGCGCGGGAGAAAATCCTGAAGAAACACAGCCGCGTCAACCTGAGCGAAGACAGTGAAGTGGAATACTGGACTGATCGCTTCGGCGTGTCGGAAGACGAGCTCCGCAAGGCCGTGCGTGAGGCCGGCTTCATCCCCGGCGATGTCGCCGACAAGCTGGGCAAGACGCTCTAACTATTCCCAGCGCGTCGCTTTCACCATCAGGCCGGTGGCAATGCCATAGACAATCATGGCGCCACCGGCCAGGGCGAACAATGTCCAGACCGGCGCCGCGCTGGTCGCCAGCCACCAGCCGCCGACACCGACGATCACCAGACGGATCGTGCCGCCCAGCACCGGTCCCAGCACTTTGCCCGCACCCTGCGAGGCGAAATACAGGCAGAGACCGAAACCGAAAAACGGGAAGCCGAAACCAGCCGCAGTAAGATACTGCCGCGCGGCGGCGATCACCGCTGCGTCGCTGGTGAACAGGCCTGACCACAGGTCCGGCGCCACCACCACCACAAGCCCGACAAGACCGAGCCCGACGGCAGCTACGGTGCCGGCAGTCCAGGCCACCTTGCGCGCGCGAAGGATGTCCCTGGCGCCGATCGCCATGCCGACCATTGGCACGCTGGCGACACCGACGGAGAAGGCAATCGGCACCAGCAGGAATTCCAGCCGGGCGCCGATGCCGTAGCCGGCCAGCGCGACGGTGCCGAAACGCGCCACCAGGCCGGTGAAGATCAGCACGGTGAGCACGGTCTGCAGCGACGACAGGCTGGCGAGCGCGCCCACCCGCAGGATATCGGCGAACATCGCGCGGTTGGTTCTGAAACCGATCATGCTCAGCCGGAGGCGCGCGTCGGGCCGGCGCAGGTGGATGAAGAGATAGATCGAGCCGAGACCAAAGGCGATCACCTGCCCTAGGCCAATTCCGATCACGCCGAAGGACGGCACCGGCCCCAGGCCGAGGCCCAGCACGCCACCGATGGCGATCTGCAGCGCCGATGCGACCAGCGCGACCACAGACGGGGCGTTCATATTGCCGGTGCCGCGCAGCACTGACGACAGTGTATTGAACAGCCAAATGCAGAGCGCGCCGCTGAACACCGTATGCGAATAGAGAATGGCCAGCTCAAGCGCCCTGCCCTGTCCGCCCAGCAGGCGATAGATCGCCGGACCGAGCAGCCAGAAGAAAGCGGAAAAGATCGCCGCCGCCGCCACGGCAATAATGATCGCATGCAGTGCCAGCGTATTGGCGCGTGCCAGATCGCCGGCGCCCAGCGCACGCGCGATTGCCGAAGATACGCCGCCCCCCATCGCACCGGCAGAGACCATCTGCATCAGCATGATCATCGGGAAGGTGAGTGCCATGGCCGCCAGCGCCTCGACGCCAAGCACGCCGACATAGGCGGTTTCGGCAATCGCCACCAGCGCGATGGCCAGCATCGCCACCGTGGTCGGCGCACTGAGTTTCAGCAGCGTCGGCAGGATCGGCGCGGTCAGTAGCCGTTCACTCATCTTGGCGCTACCCACCGGGGGCTTCTGGATCGTCGCCTGGTTATTCATCGGGCCATCTCGTCAATGCGGGCCTTCAGTGCGGCGCGCGAGGTTTTCAGGATGCGGTCGGAAAGCTGCGGGTCACCGACGGCGCGAGAGAGAGCCACCGCACCGGCCATCTCGGCCATCAGCGAACTCACCGCAGGCTCGTCCGTCCCGGCCGGCAGATGCGCCTGCAGCCGGCCGGCAATACCGCGGATACCGTCGTCGAACGCGGCGCGGGCCGCCGGCTCAAGCCTTGGCATATCGGAGATCAGCGCCGCCATGGCGCAGCCGCCGCCCGGATTGTCGCGATGCTCGCGCGACACATAACTGTCGATCCAGGACTTCAGCGCATCAGGACCGGTCTTGCCGCCGATGCGGGCAAGGAATTTCTGCCGCCCGCCATCGAACATGCTGCGTATGGCTTCGGCCACCAGGGCATCGCGCGAGGCGAAATGGGCATAAAAGCCGCCATGAGTGAGACCGGCTTCCCGCATCACCTCGGCTACGCCGACGCGATCCGGCCCACGCTCGCGAATGAGGCGGGCGGCGGTCGCCAGGATGACGCGCCGGGTTGCCTCGCCTTTGGTCTCTGGTTTCGGAGTCTCCATGGATGGGACCAGAGCATAAAATATGATGATAGTCATCATATTTTATGGCACCCGGACCCGCCCATTTCGAGGGTTGCGGCCTCTGGCGGCCCAAGCCAAGGTGCAAGGAACATGGTCCGGATTCGACAGGAGTAGGTATGGCTGCGGAAAACCACGGAATTGACCTGGTGCAGCTCGTCGCCCTCCTCGGCGCCGGCGTGCTGGCCGTCCCCCTCTTCCGTCGCCTCGGCCTCGGCTCGGTGCTGGCCTATTTCGCCGCCGGTATTGCCATCGGACCGTTCGGGCTGCGCCTGATTTCCGACCCGCAGACCATTCTGCACACCGCCGAACTCGGCGTGATCATGCTGCTCTTCGTGATCGGCCTGGAAATGCAGCCATCGCGGCTGTGGAATCTGCGCCGTGAAATCTTCGGCCTCGGTGTCGCGCAGGTCATCACCTGCGGCCTGCTGCTGACCGGCGTGGGCATGCTGGCAGGCTTGAGCGCGCCAGTGGCCTTCATCGCCGGCATGGGCTTCGTGCTGTCGTCCACGGCCGTGGTGATGCAGATGCTGGACGAACGCGGCGACACCTCGACGCCGCAGGGCCAGAAGGCTGTTTCGATCCTGCTGCTGGAAGATCTCGCCATCGTGCCGCTGCTCGCCATTGTGGCGGTGATCGCGCCGACGGCATCGGATGATGGCGAGCCACGCTGGGTCGCCATCGCCATCGCGCTCGCCGCCATCGCCGGGCTGGTGGCGGCCGGCCGCTGGCTGCTCAATCCGATGTTCCGCATCCTGGCCCAGTCGCATGCCCGCGAGGTGATGACTGCCGCCGCGCTGCTGGTCGTGCTGGGCGCTGCGCTGCTGATGCAGGTCGGTGGGCTGTCGATGGCGATGGGCGCTTTCCTGGCCGGCGTGTTGCTGTCGGAGTCCAGCTTCCGCCATCAGCTCGAAGCCGATATCGAACCCTTCCGCGGCATCCTGCTCGGCATCTTCTTCATTGCCATCGGCATGTCGCTCGATCTTACCGTAGTGGCGCAAGACTGGCTGCTGATCGCCGCTGCCGTGGTCGCCTTCACGCTGGTGAAATCCTTCGGCATCTTCCTGGTCGCCCGCGTCTTCGGCTCGACCTGGCGCGACGCGCTGGACCGCGTCACGCTGTTTGCGCAAGGCGGCGAATTCGCCTTCGTGCTCTACGCTGCCGCGCTGGCCGGCGGCATCTTCTCGGCGCATATCAATGCGATCTTCACCGCCACCGTGATCGTCTCGATGGCGCTGACCCCCGTCATCGCCCCCCTGATCCGGCGCGCGATCCCTGCGCCGACCGCGACCCAGTCAATGGACGGCGTCGAAGCCGTCAAGGAACTGAGCGGCGACATCCTGATGATCGGTTTCGGCCGTTTCTCGCATATCGCCTGTCAGGGCCTGCTGGCGCGCGGCTTCAACCTCACCATCATCGAGCATGACGTCGAGATGATCCAGGCGGCCAGTACCTTCGGCTTCAAGATCTACTACGGCGAAGGCACCCGGCTCGACATCCTGCATGCAGCCGGCGCAGCAACGGCCCGCGCCATCATTATCTGCGTCGATAACACCAGCGGCACCGCCACGCGCATCGCCCGCATGGTGCGCCACGAATTCCCGCTGGCCAAACTCTATGTGCGCGCCTATGACCGCGGCCATGCGCTCGACCTGATCCAGGCTGGCGTCGATTACCAGATTCGCGAAACCTTTGAATCGGCGCTGGCACTCAGCACTGCGGTTCTGCGCGACCTTGATGTTCCGGAAGACGAAGTCACGGAAGTGATGGCGGATGTGCGTCGCCGTGACGAGGAGCGTTTCGAACTCCAGCTCGCCGCCAGCGACGTGACCGCGGGAAACAATTTGATCCTCGGCAATGCGCCGAAGCCTGCGCCGCTGACCACACCGAAGCGACCGAGCCAGGTGATCGGCGACGTGCCGGTTCCCGCCGGCGCCACAAGCGGCGTCTCGGGCGAGGCCTGAGCGTCGATGACCGCCGGCAAACCGCGCATCGTCATCACTTACTGCACGCAGTGCCAGTGGCTGCTGCGCGCTGCCTGGATGGCGCAGGAACTGCTCTCCACCTTCACGGAAGACCTGGCCGAGGTGGCGCTGGTGCCCGCCACCGGCGGCATCTTTACGATCGCCTATGACGACGAGACGATCTGGGACCGCAAGCGTGACGGTGGCTTTCCGGATGTGAAGACCCTGAAGCAGCTGGTGCGCGACCGGCTCGATCCCGGCCGCGATTTGGGGCATATTGACCGCTAGACCAACCCGGGCTGGATCGTATGCAGATTTTCGCCCAACTTCCGCATGGCACACTGCAGGTCACGCTCGGCACCGTGGCCGACCTGCCCGACGACCGCCTGCGCCGGCTGGCGGACTACTGGTCGGTCCGCTGCAAGAATGGCGGCGTTCCCGCCCGCGCCGACATCGATCCGCTGGATTTTCCCGACCTGCTGGCCAACATCATGCTGATCGAACGCGTGATGGAGGCTGGCGAAGACCGCTACCGCTTTCGCTTGGCCGGCACCGATATCGCGCGCTTCACCGGTCGCGAACTGACCGGGCGTTTCCTCGATGACGTCGTACCGGCCGACTACCACGACTATGTCCGGGAGATGAACCGCGTGGCGCTGACCCGCCGCCGCCCGGTCTATTCCTCCAGCCTGTACCACGACAAGGGCGACTTCGTGAATGCGATCACCTATCGCCTGATCATGCCGCTCACCAGCAATCCTGAAAGCTCTGAACCAGACCTGCTGTTTGTCTGCCAGTTCTGGCAGCGCCGCGCCGAACCCGGCCCCTGGAACGGCGACTGGCGCAGCGTGACGCCCGAGATCCGGGTGATCGCGGCCGTCTGATCCCGGCAATGCCGCCCCGGCAACTCTCGCCATCTCACCGCCCCTGCCCGGCAAGAATTTCCGGTTAACGGAGATTCACCATGTTCCGTCATGAATTGATTTCGCCGTAATCCAAGGTATTCGGGCTTGCGGTACTCCCGGCCACGCATGGCATGTCGATTGCTTCTCCAGTCTGCAGAGGACCCAGTCTGCAAGAGACGAGGAGAGTTCACATGTTAGGTGCGATCGGCGGTTTCAATCCGCTTACCATGCTGGGCGGCATGGCAGCCGGCAAAGCCATCGATGCCGTCAGCAGCATCTTTGCGCCGGAACAGCCCGCGCAGACCGGCGAACTCAAGCCGGTCCAGCTGACCAAGGATCAGCAGCAGCAGCTTCTTGACTTCGCCAAGATTGAAGATGCCAGCAAAATGCGCCTGGCGTGGTTCGATCAAGAGCCGATGGCCCAGAATGCGGCTGATATGGATGCGCAGCAGCGCAGCCAGCTCGATGAAACGCTCCGCAAGAAAACGGAAGATCATGTGCGGGCCATGACCGGCAAAACGTCGGGTGGCCTGGTCAACATCGTGGCCTGAGGAGCGGCATGACCTCCGCAATATCCGGATTTTTCAACAACCCGTATTACGGCATCAATCAGGCAAACGGCGTCAAGCCGACTGATCACGCCAAGAGCCAGGAAGATGCCGCCAAGCAGGGGGCATCCGGCCTGGGCGCCGAGTCTCCCGCTGTGGGCAAGACGGCGCGCGAGGAATTCCTCGATTATGCCAAACTGTCGGTGCCCGAGCGCATCCGCAAGCAGTTCCTCGAAAGCAAAGGCCTCGACGAGAAGTCGCTGGCCTCGCTGTCCGAAGATGAGCGCAAGGCCATCGAAGACGAATTCCGCGAACTGCTGGAAAAGAAGTTCAAGGACGAGATCAACAAGACAGGCGAGAAAACCGGTCTGGTTGCCAATATCCTGGCCTGATCATCCTCCCCTGAGTCACGGCCGGGCGTGCTGAGCGGGTAGAGCGTCAGATATATTCAGATTCCGCTCTTCACATCTGGCGCGGCAGGCAGAGTGCTGCAGCCATGGCCCCCAGCAGCGCCGCCAGCGCCGCTGCCGCGAAACCGGGGCCGTAATCCGCCGCCGCCGAGATCGCACCGAGCAGCGCGATACCGAGTGCATAGCCGCTCTGTCGCAAGACTGTGGCCAGTGCAGATGCCATCCCTGCGCGGTCCTCCGGCGCCTGCGCCACCAGCGCCCCGGAGACCTGCGAGTTGCTGAGCCCCGCACCGCTGGCAGCCACCATCATCGCGGCCAGCGCCCAAAACAAGTCTGCTTTTAGAACCGCCACCGCCGCCAGCCCTGCCGTGCCGATGGCCAGCAGCAGCATGCCGCCGGTGAAATTGGCGCGCCAGCCATGCAGCTGCGTCAGCCGCACACCGAATGGCGGCAACACCAGCATCGGCAGGGTTGCTGCCAGCATGGCGAGTCCGGCCTGCTGCGTATCCAGACCGTAGGTCGCCAGCAGCCAGAGCGGCAGATACACCAGAACCGCCCAGTAGCCGACCGACAGGCTGAACAGCAGGATGATGATCCCGAGCGGCGCGCGGCGGGCGAAAACGGCCAGTTCCAGCATCGGCTGCGTGCGCCGTTGCTGCTGCAGGACCAGCAGCGCGGCACAGACAAGGCCCAGTGCGACACCGCTCCAGCGCCACAGCTTTTCGGTGCCCTCCTGCAGCAGGGCCTGAACCGGCAGGGCAATCGCCAGGGTGAGCAGCATGACGCCGACCAGGTCGAGCGGCCGTCCGATCTCGTCGCGCGTTTCACCGATCACGCGCCGCACGGCATATTCGCTGAGCGCGCAGATCGGCAGGTTGACCAGAAATATCCAGCGCCAGCCGGCATGCGCCGCGATCAGGCCGCCGAGCGTGGGGCCCAGCGCCATCGCCGCGCCCCCCGTGATGCCGATAATGCCATAGGCCCGCGCGCGCTCAGCCGGCTGCGACACCGGATAGGCCAGCGAGACTGCCGCCAGGCCGCCAGTGATGAAACAGGCTGCACCGGCGCCCTGCAGCGCACGCGCCGCCCAGAGCGATGGCCCGTCCCAGGCCAGACCGCAGAGCAGCGACGCCAGCGCGAAGATGCCGTTGCCTGCCAGTAACAGGCGACGGCGGCCGAAACGATCGGCCAGCGCACCGGCTGCGAACAGCATTCCTGCGAAGGCCAGGCTGTAGGCATCCATCACCCAGGCGGTGGCTGCGAGTGTAAAGCCGAGTTCGGCACGGATGACCGGCAGTGCGACAGCGGCAGCCGTGACATCGAACTGGGTGAGACAGACGGCGAGCGACAGCACCCAGGCGGGCGCCATGGGATGGGCCAGCAGGCCGGTACGGGCGACAGGAACGATATCTGACATGCCCCATGCATAGCCGAGGCTTCGTCCGCGCGCGCGCGACACGGCTTCACACCATCATGAATCTAATTCATATTAGACCGATGCGCCCCCTGCCCCCCTTCGATGCCCTGCTGGCTTTCGATACCGTGCTGCGGCTCGGCAGCATGAC
>JACCDQ010313961.1_pt1 | contig 10643 bp, 9 predicted proteins | sample 7446031 | NCBI WGS metagenome assembly JACCDQ01 (sample SAMN15323442, study PRJNA562643) | freshwater metagenome | isolation source: river surface water | place: USA:Blue River Watershed | collected 2017-08-17
GGCGTAAGCCAACAGATTTACAGTCTGCCCCCTTTAGCCACTCGGGCACCCCTCCGGCGAGCCACAGATTATGCCAGCGTTTTTTGGTTTTTTACAACCACGCGATGGTTTTTTCGTTTTTTGATGCGAGCCAGGCATTGGCCTGCGCGAAATGACCGCAACCGATGAAAGGCACCGGTGGACGCAAGGCAGACAGCGGTGACGGGTGATTGGCCTGCAGCACCAAGTGCCGAGAGGCTTCGATCAACCCCGCCTTGGCTTGCGCATGCGCCCCCCAAAGCATGAACACCTTGGGCCGCTGGTCAGCACTGCAGGCGTGGATCAGGGCATCGGTCAAGCACTCCCAACCGAAGCGCGCATGGCTGGCAGCATGCCCCTGCTCGACCGTGAGCACGGTGTTGAGCAACAACACGCCTTGATTTGCCCAGGCCTCCAAACACCCCGAGGTCGGGACAGCCCCGCCTTCAGAACGGGCCAATTCCTTGAAAATGTTGCGCAGTGACGGCGGTATGCGCTGCGCAGGCGGCACCGAAAAAGCCAATCCATGCGCCTGCCCTGGGCCGTGGTAGGGGTCTTGCCCCAGGATCACGACCCGCACATCGGGCAAATCGGTCAAACACAAGGCCTGGAATGGGTGAGGCGGGTAAACCACCACCCCGGCCGACAATCGCTGCGCCAGGCGCTGCCGCAGCCCCGCCCCGGCCGCACTGGCGCAAAAGGACTGCACGAACGGCGCCCAACTCAGGGCCACGGGCCACCGCTCTACCGAGGCATCGGGCAACTGAGAAGGGGCGTCACACCCGGGAACTGGGGGCAGCCCACCCCACAAATCACCGCTCACCGAATCGGCCATGGAAGGCCTCAGTGGGTTGGCAACGAAAACAAGGCCGCCAAGGCCGCCCCAGGCTCGGGCGCACGCATGAATGCCTCGCCCACCAAAAAGGCGTTGACGCCTGCATCGCGCATGGTTTTGACGTTATCAGCATTCAAAATGCCGCTTTCCGTGACCAATACGCGCTCTGGAGGCACGTCACTCAACAGGTCGAGCGTGGTTTGCAGACTGACCTCAAACGTGCGCAGGTTGCGGTTGTTGATGCCGACCAAGGGGGTTTTGAGGCACAGCGCACGGTGCAATTCGGCGCGGTCATGCACCTCCACCAGCACCGCCATGTTCAGCCCCAAGGCCACAGCCTCCAGATCGGCCATCTGGGCATCGCTCAGGCACGCAGCGATCAGCAATATGCAATCGGCCCCCATGGCCCGGGCTTCGTAAACCTGGTAGGGGTCAACCATGAAGTCTTTCCGTAACACAGGCAGGTCACACGAGGCGCGGGCTTGCTTGAGATAATCCGGGCTGCCTTGGAAATACTGGCGATCGGTCAACACCGACAGGCAGGCCGCTCCGTATTCGGCGTAACTTTGGGCAATGTCGGCGGGAATGAAGTCGGCGCGGATCACGCCTTTCGAGGGACTGGCCTTTTTGACCTCGGCAATGACCGCAGGCAAACCCGCAGCCAATTTGCGACGCAGGGCCCCCTCGAAATCCCGGGTGAGCACACGCGATTCGGCGTCTTCGCGCACGACAGCCAATGGGTGTTTTTTGAGTGCCTGCGCGATTTCCTCGCGCTTGGTGGCCACGATTTGGTTGAGTATGTCGCTCATAGGGGCCTTACAGGGAACTGAGGGCGTGGGCAGCGGTGACCAATTGGTCGAGTTTGGCTTTGGCCGCGCCCGTGGCAATGGCCTGCTGGGCCAATGCAATGCCCGAAGGAATGTCGGCCGTGACGTTGGCGGCATACAGCGCCACACCGGCGTTCAACGCCACGATGTCGCGCGCTGGTCCGGGTTGGTTGTCCAGCACACTCAGCAGCATTTGCCGGGATTGTTCGGGGGTTTCGACCTTGAGTGAACGGCTGCTGGCCATGGGCAAATGGAAATCTTCGGGATGGATTTCGTATTCGGTGATGACACCGTCCTTCAACTCGCCCACCAGCGTGCCCGCCCCCAGACTCACCTCGTCCATGCCGTCCTTGCCATACACCACCAGGGCGTGTTCAGCCCCCAGGCGCTGCAGCGCGCGCACCTGGATACCCACCAGATCGGCGTGGAACACCCCCATCAGGATGTTGGGCGCACCGGCGGGGTTGGTCAAAGGCCCCAGGATGTTGAACAGGGTTTTGATGCCGAGTTCCTTGCGCACGGGGGCCACGTTTTTCATGGCCGGGTGGTGGTTGGGCGCGAACATGAAGCCAATGCCCACGTCTTGAATGCAACGGGCAATGGCGTCGGGTTTGAGGTTGATGTTGACCCCCAGGGCCTCCAGGGCGTCGGCGCTGCCGGACTTGCTGGACACGCTGCGCCCACCGTGCTTGCTGACCTTGGCCCCGGCAGCGGCGGCCACAAACATGGCGCAGGTGGAAATGTTGAAGGTGTGGGAGCCGTCGCCCCCGGTGCCCACAATGTCCACCATGTGGGTCTTGTCTGCCACCTCCACCTTGGTGGAGAACTCGCGCATCACCTGCGCTGCGGCGGTGATCTCGCCGATGGTTTCTTTCTTGACGCGCAGGCCCGTGATCAGGGCCGCAATCATCACGGGCGACATCTCGCCGCCCATGATCAGCCGCATCAGGTGCAACATTTCGTCGTGGAAGATCTCGCGGTGCTCAATGACGCGCTGCAGCGCTGCCTGAGGGGTGATCGGATGGCTGTGGGGCATGAAAACTCCTTTGAACGGCGGCTCAGCGGCCGGGCGCGTCGGTCAGCGCCAATTTGAGACCGAAACCAACAAACAAGACGGCGGCAAAACGGTCGAGCCAGGGCCAGAAACGCTGCAGCAAACCCAGCCGCTGCCCGAGCCAGGCACCGCCCAGAGCGAACAACAGGCACACACCCAGGCTGTTGATGCAAAAAACCAGCCCCAACAACACGAAAGCCCATGTCGGGTGCTCGGCGCCGGCCACGATGAACTGCGGCAGGAACGCCAGAAAAAACAACACCACCTTGGGGTTGAGCAGGTTGGTCAGGAAACCTCGCCAAAACACCACCGCAGCCGTGGGCGAGGTAGCAGGCGATACCGCGCCCACCGACTGGGACGCGGCACGCCAGCTGCGCACCCCCAGGTAAATCAGGTACACCGCCCCCACCCATTTGAGCACCCCGAAGGCGGTGGCCGAGGTGGCGATCAATGCGCCCAGCCCCACCGCCGCCACCGCCACGTGCACCAGACACCCGGCGATGATGCCGAACGCTGCCACGGCGCCCGCACGGGCCGCACCGGGCTGGCGCCGCAGCGCGTGCCCGAGGATATAGAGCACGTCCGGGCCGGGCGTGAGGTTGAGCAGAAAACCGGCCACCACAAACCAGCCCAGGTGTTGGATGCTGTCAAAAACGGCCATGCAAGTGCCCAGGCGTCAAACCTGGTCCAGAAAGTTTTTGAGCATGGCATGACCGTGCTCGGTGAGGATGGATTCCGGGTGAAACTGCACACCCTGGATGGGCAGTTCGGTGTGCCGCACACCCATGATTTCACCGTCGTCGGTCCAGGCGGTGATTTTGAGCGCAGCCGGACACGTGGCGCGTTCGATGGCCAGCGAGTGGTAACGGTTGACGGTGAACTGCGCCGGCAGGTGGGCAAACACACCCTCCTGCGTGGTGGTGATGACGCTGGTTTTGCCGTGCATCAACTCTTGCGCGCGGACGATCTGCCCCCCGAAAGCAGCGCCGATGCTCTGGTGACCCAGGCACACGCCCAAAATGGGCAACTTGCCCGCAAAGTGCTGGATGGCCGCGACCGAGATACCGGCCTCGGCCGGGGAACAGGGGCCTGGGGAAATGACCAAGCGGTCGGGGTTGCGGGTGGCGATGCCCTCCAGGGTGATTTCGTCGTTGCGGAACACCTCGACTTCGGCACCCAGTTCACCGAAATACTGCACGATGTTGTAGGTGAACGAATCGTAGTTGTCCACCATCAGGAGTTTGATGCGGCTCATTGCAGGCCCTCCTCGACCAGTTCGCTGGCGCGCAACACGGCGCGGGCTTTGTGTTCGGTTTCTTTCCACTCCAGCTCGGGCACCGAGTCGGCCACCACGCCGGCCGCGGCCTGCACGTGCAACAGGCCATCTTTGATGACGCCGGTGCGGATGGCGATGGCCACGTCCATGTCACCCGCGTAGCTGAGGTAGCCGCAGGCCCCCCCGTAGACGCCACGCTTGACCGGCTCCAACTGGTCGATCACCTCCATGGCGTGCACCTTGGGCGCGCCGCTGAGTGTGCCCGCCGGGAACGAAGCCTTGAGCACGTCCATGTTGGTGAGGCCGGGTTGAAGGATGCCTTCGACGTTGCTGACAATGTGCATGACATGGCTGTAACGCTCCACCGCAAAGGCCTCGGTGACCTTGACACTGCCGATGTTGGCGATGCGCCCAATGTCGTTGCGGGCCAGATCGATCAACATCACGTGTTCGGCACGCTCCTTGGGATCGGCCAGCAGTTCTTTTTCGGCGGCCTGGTCCTTTTCGGGCGTGGCGCCTCGGGGGCGGGTGCCCGCCAGCGGACGGATGGTGACTTTTGTGCCTTCGTCCGTTTGCTCCTGGCGCACCAGAATCTCGGGTGAAGAGCCCACCACTTGGGCGTCGTCCAGGTGGTAGTAATACATATAAGGGCTGGGGTTGAGGGTGCGCAGTGCCCGGTACAGGCTGAGCGGGCTTTGCGTGTACGGCTTGCTGATGCGCTGGCCCATGACGATTTGCATGAAATCACCGGCGCGGATCAAGCCCTTGGCACGTTCCACGGCCGCCAAAAAATCGGCCTTGGCATAGCCACGGATTTCAGTGGCGGGCGCACAGGCATGCACCTCGGGCACCTGCACCGGAACCCGCAAGCGGGCTTTGAGTTCCTGCAGGCGGGCCTGGGCGCGTTCGTAGGCGTCGGGCTCGGCCGGATCGGCGTACACCATCAAATGCAGCTTGCCCGACAGGTTGTCGATGACGGCCAGTTCCTCGCAGTGCAGCAGGTGGATGTCGGGCATGCCGATGGTGTCGGGCGGGCAGGACCCCTGCAGCTTTTTTTCGATGTGGCGTACGGTGTCGTAGCCGAAGTAGCCGGCCAGGCCGCCACAAAACCGTGGCATGCCCGGGCGCAAAGCCACCTTGAAGCGCTGCTGGTAGGCTTCGATGAAGTCCAACGGGTTGCCGCTGTCGGTTTCCACCACCACGCCATCGCGCAACACCTGGGTTTGGGCTTGGGCACCGAAGCCCGTGGCCCGCAGCGCCACGCGGGCGGGCATGCCGATGAAGCTGTAGCGGCCAAAACGCTCGCCGCCCACCACGGATTCAAGCAAAAAGCTGTTGCGCCCGCCGTCTTGCACGTGGGCCAGTTTAAGGTACAACGACAGCGGGGTTTCGAGGTCCGCAAACGCCTCGGCGGTAAGGGGGATGCGGTTGTAGCCCTGTCGGGCCAAGTCTTGGAATTCGGTTTCGGTGATCACGTTGAGCCTCCTACAGCTCGGGCCCCGCAGGGCGCGGAGCGTTCATTCAAACCATTGCCCGTGGTGGGCGCCTGGGCGCAAAGCCCCAACGTTTCAAGCAACTGTTGGCTTGCGCCAGGGCCAAGCCTCCTGGCCGCATGACAGGGCCAGGTGAGGGTGGGAGGCGTTGCGGCGAATGAACATGGGTTGAGTGTAGCAAACACGCGGGCTGTACAGCGCTTGAACTGGCGCACTATGATGCCGGGTTGCCTTTGACACATCAGTTGCCTGTGAATCCAATTGTTTCCGAACCGCCCGCATTAAATGCCGCCAACGGCGCTTACCTGCGCGACGCCTGGCGGCGCCCTGTGTTGAGCGTGCGCGGCGCGCGCACCCACAACCTCAAAAACATCGACCTGGACATTCCCAAGCATGCGCTGGTGGTGATCACGGGGCTGAGCGGTTCGGGCAAATCGAGTCTGGCGTTTGACACCTTGTACGCCGAGGGCCAGCGCCGCTACGTGGAAAGCCTGAGCGCTTACGCGCGCCAGTTCCTGCAGTTGATGGACAAGCCCGATGTGGACTTGATCGAGGGGTTGAGCCCGGCCATCAGCATCGAGCAGAAGGCGACCAGCCACAACCCGCGGTCCACCGTGGGCACGGTGACGGAAATCCACGACTACCTGCGCCTGTTGTTTGCACGCGCCGGCACGCCGCATTGCCCCGAGCACGACCTGGCCCTGCAAGCCCAAACCGTGAGCCAGATGGTGGACGCTGTGCTGGCCTTGCCCGAAGACACCAAATTGATGGTGCTGGCACCGATTGCCCGGGAGCGCAAAGGCGAATTCACCGACACACTGGCCGAATTGCAAGCCCAGGGCTACGTGCGTTTTCGATTGAACGGCCAAGTGCTGGAGGCGGCCGACATGCCGGCGCTGGCCAAGCACGAGAAGCACAACCTGGACGTGGTGGTGGACCGCCTGAAGGTCAGGGCCGACGCCCAGCAGCGGCTGGCCGAGAGTTTTGAAGCCGCGCTGCGCCTGGCCGATGGGCGGGCGATTGCACTGGAAATGGACACGGGGGCCGAACACCTGTTCAGTGCCCGGTTTGCCTGCCCACTGTGCAACTACGCCATCAGTGAACTGGAGCCGCGGCTGTTCTCGTTCAATTCCCCGGTGGGCGCCTGCCCCAGCTGCGACGGCCTGGGGCAAACCGAGGTGTTTGACCCGGCGCGGGTGGTGGCCTTCCCGTCATTGAGCCTGGCGGGCGGCGCCATCAAGGGTTGGGACCGGCGCAACGGTTACTACTTTGCCATGGTGGAGAGCCTGGCGGGCCACTACGGTTTCGATGCCGAGACCCCCTGGGAAAGCCTGCCCGAGGCGGTGCGACAGACCGTGCTGTACGGTTCGGGCACCGAACCGGTGGCGTTTTACTACACCGTGGATTCGGGTGCGTCCGCGGGCAAATCGGTGGTGAAGAAGCACCCATTCGAAGGCATTGTCCGCAATTTCGAGCGGCGTTACCACGAAACCGACAGCGCCGCCGTGCGCGAAGAACTGGCCCGCTACCGTGCCACCCACCCCTGCCCCGCCTGCAACGGTGCCCGCTTGCGCAAAGAGGCGCGTCACGTGTACGTGGGCGAGGGGCCGCAACGGCGTGCCATTTTCGACATCAGCCACATCACCCTGGGGGAGGCACAGGCCTATTTCGGCCAATTGCAGCTCAAAGGGGCCAAGGCCGACATTGCCGACAAGGTGGTGCGTGAAATTGCGTCGCGGCTGAAGTTCTTGAACGACGTGGGCCTGAATTACCTGAGCCTGGACCGCAGTGCCGAGACCCTCAGCGGCGGCGAGGCACAGCGCATTCGCCTGGCATCGCAAATCGGCTCGGGCCTGACCGGCGTGATGTACGTGCTGGACGAGCCCAGCATCGGCCTGCACCAGCGCGACAACGACCGCCTGATCGACACCCTGAAGCACTTGCGCGACCTGGGCAACAGCGTGCTGGTGGTGGAGCACGACGAAGACATGATCCGCACCGCCGACCACGTGATCGACATGGGACCGGGAGCGGGCGTGCATGGCGGCCGGATAATGGCCCAGGGCACCTGCGCCGAGGTGATCGCCCACCCGGACTCCTTGACCGGGCAGTACCTGTCCGGCGCCAAGCGCATTGCAGTGCCCCGCCAGCGCACCGCCTGGTTGCCAGAAAAAACAGCTGAACCACCGCCACCGCCCAAGAGCAAAAAAGCCGTGCAATGGGCCCCCAAGGTGGTGCCCGCCGCCAGCACCGGCAGCGGTTTGCAGACCCTGCGGGTGGTCAATGCCACCGGCCACAGCCTGCGGGGCGTGACGGTGGATTTCCCGGTGGGGCTGCTGACCTGCGTGACCGGCGTGAGCGGTTCGGGCAAATCCACGCTGGTAAACGACACCCTGTACCGCACCGTGGCACGCCATCTGTACCGCAGCCACGACGAGCCGGAACCTCACGAGGCCATCGAAGGGCTGGAGCACTTTGACAAAGTGATCAACGTCGACCAAAGCCCGATCGGGCGTACCCCCCGCAGCAACCCGGCCACCTACACCGGGCTGTTCACGGGCATACGCGAACTGATGGCCGAAGTACCCACCGCACGCGAACGCGGCTACGGACCGGGCCGGTTTTCGTTCAACGTGGCGTCGTCATCGGGCGGGGGCCGCTGCGAAGCCTGCCAGGGCGATGGCGTGGTCAAGGTGGAAATGCACTTTTTGCCGGATGTGTACGTGCCCTGCGACGTCTGCCATGGCCAGCGTTACAACCGCGAAACGCTGGAGGTGCTGTACAAGGGCAAGAACATTGCCCAGGTGCTGGACCTGACAGTGGAGCAGGCCCACGCCTTCTTCAATGCCGTGCCCACCTTGCAGCGCAAATTGCAAACCCTGCTGGACGTAGGCTTGAGCTACATACGGCTGGGGCAAAGCGCCACCACCCTGTCGGGTGGCGAAGCCCAACGCGTGAAGCTGGCCCAGGAACTGAGCAAACGCGACACCGGGCGCACGCTGTACATCCTGGACGAACCCACCACGGGCCTGCACTTTGGTGACATCGAGCTGCTGCTGAAAGTGCTGCACCAGTTGCGGGATGCGGGCAACACGATTGTGGTGATTGAACACAACCTGGACGTGATCAAAACCGCCGACTGGGTGGTTGACATGGGCCCTGAAGGCGGTGCGGGCGGCGGCACCTTGGTGGTGGCCGGCACGCCCGAAACCGTGGCACAACACCCGGACAGCCACACCGGGCGCTATTTGGCGCGTTATCTGGCCCGGACCTGACCGTTCAGCGGGTCAGGTCCTCGATCGCATCGATGACCATGCTGGTGCCCACGGCGATGAGCAGAATGTCGCCAGCCACGCGCACGAATTCGTGCCCCGCAGGTGGCACCCCCAGCTTGACCCGCAATTCGGTGGGGATGGGGTAAGTGACCACATCGGCCGGCAGGCGCTGGCCCACGGCCCATTTTTTGGCCTGCCCCGGGGGCAAACAACCGTTGCCCTTCTTGGCCAGCCCGGGCGGGCATTTGCCTGCCGCCACCTGAGGCCCGAAATAGGCGGTCACCGCACGGCGTTGGGCATCCCCAAAATACACGCCCAGGCTGGCGGTGATTGGGGCATTGGCCTCGCCCTTCTGGGTTTTGCCTGGCTTGTCGTCCTGCTCCCATTTCTTTTTGCCGTTGCCCACACCTTCGGGCTTCTCGGCGTGGGCAACAGTCGCCACCCCCGACAACACCAGAGCGGCCACCGCCGCCAGCACAGAGAGTTGTTGTTTCATCAGAAAACTCCTTTTCAAAAGCAAAGTCTATTCAGTGACAGCACCGGTAAGCAAGGCCCGCTGTGATCACATAACTGTTGTGCCGTTGCACCAAAGGGCTATGGGCCGCAGCCCCGGTCAACACCGAAGCATTGGCGCTGGCAAAGACCACCCAATGCGCGTCCAGTGCGGATGTGATGCCCCACCCCAGTTGCACCCCATCCCACCCGGGCGACAGGGGGTAAGGCGTGTTGCCTGCCATGGCATCTACACCGTAACGCCCTTGCATGTACGTGCGGTTGCCACCGCTGGCTCCCACCGACGCCTCCCAGTGGGTGCTGTCCGACAAGGGGTAGCGGTACCGCACCTGGACACCGCCGGAAAGCCCACCGCCCCGACCCAACAGGTCTTGGGAAGCGCTGGCCCCCAAGGCCCAACGGGCTGACACCGCGTACCCAACGGTCAACCGTCCGCGCAGGGTTCCCGACAGCTCGGTGCCAGCCACCCCACCCACCTCGGGGCGTCCATCGTCGTGCCGCAAAGAGGTGCTGAGAGACCATTTTTCGCCGCTGATGAGGGCCGCACTCACGCCGGCATCCACCGGGGTGCGACCCAGCGCCAGCAAAGCCCCAGAGCGCCCCGACGCCACCCGCACGTTGCCCAGGCGAAAAGCGAACAAGGGGCGCAGGGTCAGGCGCGCGTCTCCTCCCAAAAAATGGGCATCGCCCACCGCAACAGAAGCGCCCACCAAATAGTCCCGGCTCGCCTCCAGCCCCAAATGGTCTGCCCAGACGGGGCCCGCACCGGCGACCAGCGGCAGCGCGAACACCCACCAACGCAGGGCTTGGGAGGTCGTTTTTTCACACATGGCTTGCATCATACGGGGCAGCGCCGCCCCAGCTTTCGCGTGACAATGAAGCCCCATGAACGCATACGACTTTGATTTGTTGGTGATTGGTGGCGGCAGCGGCGGCGTGCGAGCCGCGCGCATGGCGGCGCAGCGCGGTGCCCGGGTGGCGCTGGCCGAGGCGCAGGGCCAAGGCGGGCTGGGCGGTACCTGCGTCAATGTGGGCTGCATCCCCAAAAAACTGTACAGCTATGCCGCGCATTACGGCGCGTCGTTTGAAGAAGCGCGTGGCTATGGCTGGGAAGGCACCGCACCACGATTGAACTGGGGCACGCTGAAAGCCAACCGGGCCCAGGAGATCAACCGCCTCAACGGCGTGTACGCCCACCTGTTGCAAGGAGCGGGCGTGACACTGCTGTACGGCTTTGCCCAGCTGCAAGACGCACACACGGTGCGCCTGGCCACCCTGAACGCCGATGGCTCCGCCGGGCACGCGCAATACCGTGCCGAACGCATTCTGGTGGCCACGGGCGGCACGCCACA
>JACCDQ010956435.1_pt1 | contig 10643 bp, 11 predicted proteins | sample 7446031 | NCBI WGS metagenome assembly JACCDQ01 (sample SAMN15323442, study PRJNA562643) | freshwater metagenome | isolation source: river surface water | place: USA:Blue River Watershed | collected 2017-08-17
ACGCGTTCTTCGAGAAATGCACTCATGAAATCTTTTGGGTTGGGGGCCGGAACCAGAGTCCCATGGCCACAAAGGGGAGCTGAAAGCTTGCTACAGTTGGGTCTTGAAAGGCCGCGAGAAAAGCCGATCCTGTCGCAAAACAGGCCGTATTTTCCCCCGAACCGCTTACAACTGGAAATACTGAAATTTTATATCCGTATAACCAGTGCTTCTTAAAGATCCATCAAGGCAATCATCACCATGGCACGTACCGTTCAATGCATCAAACTCGGCACCGAAGCAGAGGGCCTGGATTTTCCGCCCTACCCCGGCGATTTGGGCAAACGCATTTGGGAGAGCGTGAGCAAGCAGGCCTGGGCCGACTGGCTCAAGCACCAGACCATGCTGGTCAATGAAAACCGTCTGAACCTGGCCGATCTGCGCGCCCGCCAATACCTGGCACGCCAGATGGAAAACCATTTCTTTGGCTCTGGCGCTGACGCGGCCCAAGGCTACGTGCCACCAGCCGCCAACTGAAGTTGGCTGCGTCCAGCGCAAACCCTGACGCCTTGAGCAGCCCGCCACAGACACGTCACGCGCTGGTCATTGGTGCGGGTCTGTCAGGCTCAGCCGTGGCGCACAGCCTGGCCGTGCGCGGATGGGCGGTCACGGTCATCGACCAAGCGGGTGGTGTTGGCGCTGGCGCATCGGGTTTGCCTGCAGGCTTGGCCGCGCCCCACGTCTCGCCCGACGACAACGTGCTGTCTCGCATCACGCGTGCGGGGGTTAGTGCCACGCTGCAACGTGCCCAAGCGCTGCTGCAAAGCGGCACCGACTGGGGCCTGACGGGTGTTCTGGAGCACAACCTGGCTGGCAAACGCAAATTGCCCACGGCCGATCCGGGCACCCCGTACAACGCGCTGGATGGCAGCACTCAGGCCAGTGCAGCACAAATTGCGGCCGCAGGACTTGCGCCCGGCACACCGGCGCTCTGGCACGGGCAGGCGGGCTGGATCAGGCCCCGGCAACTGGTAGCAGCGCAATTGCAAACACCGGGCGTGCAAGTGCTCTGGCAACACAAGGTACACGCTATTGAACGGCGCGGCGAGCTGTGGACCGTGACCGATGCCCAAGGCCAGACCCTCGGCCAGGCCTCTTTGTTGGTGGTGGCCAGTGCCTTTGACAGCCTGGCTTTGCTGCAGCCCCTCCCCGGTTTTGCCGTACCGCTGAACCCCTTGCGTGGCCAAATCAGTTTTGGTCACATGCACGATTTGAACGAGGCCCAGCGCCAGCTGCTGCCCCCGTTCCCGGTCAACGGCCACGGCAGCTTCATCAGCAACGTGCCCAGCCCGGACGGGCAACCCGGCTGGTACATCGGCTCCACCTTCGAGCGCAACTGCGAGCAAGCCCCCGTGCGCGAAGAAGACCACGCGGCCAACCAACAGCGCCTGGCCACCTTGCTGCCCGACTTGGGTGAGGCCATGCAAGACCAGTTTGGCCCTGAACAAGTGCATGGCTGGGCAGGCTTGCGCTGCACCCTGCCCAACCGCCTGCCCGCTGTGGGCCCCATCGACAGCAAACGGCTGCCCGGTCTGTGGCTGTGCGCGGGCATGGGCGCACGGGGCATCAGCTTGTCAGTGCTGTGCGGCGAACTCACAGCCGCCTGGTTGTGCGACGAGTCACTGCCGTTGGAGCCCGCTTTGGCCAAGCACCTGGCGGCTGAGCGCTACATCGGCAAAGCCAAGCCCCAATGACAACAGGCCCATGACGGGCCTGTTGTTAAGACTGCAAAGCTTTACTTCATCGCATCCGCAGGGCGACGCGCCTTCACATACGCATCGGTCGGCTGGTAACTTTTGCCATCGGCATAACGCCACTGCACCATGGTGCCTTTGCCGCCGCGCTGGTCGAGCTTGCCGACGTAGGCGCCCATGGTGGACTGCTGGTCAATGGCACGAAACTCGGCCGGCCCAAAGGGCGTGACAAACTTCAGACCGCGCATGGCCGTGACCAGCTTTTCGTTGTCGGTCGAGTTGGCCTTTTTGATGCCCGCAAAAATGGCTTGCATGGTCGCGTAGCCCACGACCGAGCCGACTTTGGGGTTCTCATTGAACTTCTTGTAATAGTTGGCCGCAAAGCTGGCGTGCTCTTTGTTGTCGAGCTGGTCCCAGGGGTAGCCGGTCACGATCCAGCCCTTGGGCGTTTCGTCTTTCAGCACCTCCAGGTACTCGGGCTCGCCCGACAGCAGCGACACCACCGGCGTCTTGGGGAACACATTGCGCTGGTTGCCTTCGCGCACCAGCTTGGCCAGGTCAGCCCCAAAGGTCACGTTGAAGATGGCGTCGGGCTTGCTGGCCATGGTGGCCGTCAAGGTGCTGCCCGCGTCGATCTTGCCTTGGGCAGGCCACTGCTCGCTCACAAACTCCACGTCGGGTCGCTTGGCCTTGAGCAATTCCTTGAAGCTGGCGACAGCGCTTTGGCCGTATTCGTAGTTGGGCGCAATGGTGGCCCAGCGCTTGGCGGGCAGTTTGGCCGCTTCTTCGACCAGCATGGCCGCTTGCATGTAGGTGCTGGGGCGCAGGCGGAAGGTGTAACGGTTGCCCTTGTCCCAGACGATGGCGTCCGTCAAAGGCTCGCTGGCCACAAACAGGCGCTTGTTTTTGGCGGCATGGTCGGCCAGGGCCAGGCCCACGTTGGACAGGAAGCCGCCAGCGAGGACATCGACCTTCTCTTTGGAACTCAGCTCGATCGCATGGCGCAAAGCCTCTTCGGGCTTGCCCGCGTCGTCACGGGCGATGACTTCGACCTTGCGGCCAAGCAAACCGCCCTGGGCGTTGATTTCTTCGACAGCCAGCTGCCAGCCTTGTTTGTAGGGCTGGGTGAACTGGGGAATGGCGGAATAGCTGTTGATTTCGCCGATTTTGATGGGGGTCTGGGCAAAGGTGGTGGAGGCAGCCACCAGCAAGCCTGCGGTCATAAAGCGGTTCATAAGGTCCTAGGGGTTAGCGTTAAAAGAACGAGACTTTACCAGCGAGGGCAAACCAGATGTTTGACGGGTTGATCGACAAAGACCGTTGCGCCACTCACACGTCGGCTCATCAATTTCGACCTCTTTATAAGCACTCAGAATATATGCAGAACTAAAAAATCGTTGGTTTTGGCATAAAGCACCTTTACAGTCTCGCCCATGATTGATTTGGCTTATGTCTTTGCAGGTTTCTTCGTGGGCACCATCGTGGGCCTGACGGGGGTGGGCGGCGGGTCGTTGATGACGCCGCTGCTGATCTTTTTCTTTGGCGTGAAGCCCTACATGGCCGTCGGCACCGATTTGCTGTTTGCAGCTTTCACCAAGCTGGGCGGCACCATTTCGTTTGCCCGCCAGCGCGTCGTGCCCTGGCGCGTGGTGGGTTTGCTCAGCGCAGGCAGTATTCCGGCCTGTCTGGTGACCTTGGGCTTTTTGCATTGGGTCGGACCCGCTGATCCCAAAGTGCAGGCCTTGATGACCAGCACCTTGGGCGTGGCCCTGCTTTTGACTGCGGCAGCCATGCTGTACAAAGCGGTGCGCGGCAAACAAGTGCCCCGCCAATTGGCCGCGCAGGACGAGGCCCGTGCCAGCACACCCCGCCACTGGAGCTTGCCTTTGCTGTTTGGCGCGCTCATTGGCACTCTGGTGACTTTGACTTCTGTGGGCGCAGGGGCCATTGGCGTCACCGTGCTGATGGTGTTGTATCCTCTGCTCCCGCTGCCACGCATCGTGGCGGCAGACATCGCTTATGCCGTGCCTTTGACCTTGGTCGCTGGCTTGGGTCATGCGTCGCTCGGCTCGGTTGACTGGCCTTTGCTGGCCAAGCTGCTGGCGGGCTCGCTGCCAGGCATCTGGCTGGGGTCGCGTCTGACGCACCACACCCCGGACCGTGTGATCCGCTCCCTGCTTTCCGTCTTGCTGGCCTGGGCTGGCACCAAACTGGTTTTGATCTGAATTTCTTCGACTTGAAGTTGCAACATGTACCAATACACCGAATTTGACAAAGCCTTTGTGCGCGCCCGCGCCGCCGAACACCGTGACCAGCTCGAGCGCTGGCAGGCCGGTCAACTGAGCGACGAACAGTTCCGTCCCCTGCGCCTGCAAAACGGCTGGTATGTGCAGCGCTACGCGCCCATGCTGCGCGTGGCCGTGCCTTACGGCGAGATCAACGCCACCCAGATCAAAGTGCTGGCCAAGATCGCCCGCGAGTTCGACACGCCCGACGCCGCCCTGCTGGCCGAAGCGCAAGCCACGCAAGACAAGATCGCGGGCCTGGCCCCCAAGCTGACCACCAACTACGGCCACTTCACCACTCGCCAGAACGTGCAGTTCAACTGGATTCCGCTCGACAAATCGGCCGACGTGATGGAGCTGCTGGCCACCGTGAACATGCACGGCATCCAGACCAGCGGCAACTGCATCCGCAACACCACCACCGACGAGCTGGCCGGTGTGGCCGTGGACGAAGTGGTGGACCCCCGGCCTTATGCTGAGCTGATCCGCCAGTGGAGCACGTTGCACCCCGAGTTTGCGCACCTGCCGCGCAAGTTCAAGATCGCCATCACCGGCGCCACCGAAGACCGCGCTGCGATTGGCTGGCACGACGTGGGCCTGCAAGTGATCCAGAACGCCGAGGGCGTTGTCGGCTTCAAGGTGCTGGTGGGCGGCGGCATGGGCCGTACGCCGATCAACGGTGTCGTGATCCGCGAGTTCCTGCCCTGGCAGGACATCATGAACTACCTCGAAGCCGTGGTGCGCGTCTACAACCGCTGGGGCCGCCGCGACAACAAGTACAAGGCGCGCATCAAGATCTTGGTCAAGGCCGAAGGCCAGCGCTACTTTGACGAAGTCGAGACCGAGTTCCGCGAAATCATCGAGCGCGACGGTGCGCCGCACACCCTGCCGCAAGCCGAACTCGACCGCGTGAAAGCCGGTTTTGTCGATCCTGCGCTGAACTTGCCCGAAAACACCGACGAGTGGCTGGCGCAAGCCGAAGCCGCCCTGAGCATTGAAGCGGCCAAAACGCCCGCTTTTGCACGCTGGATGGCCCGCAACGTCAAGCCCCACCGCAAGCCGCAGCTGCGCGCCGTGTCGCTGTCGTTCAAACGCCCGGGCTACGCCCCCGGTGACGCCACCGCTGAGCAGCTCGATGCCGCCGCGGTCCTGATCGAGAAATACTCTGCGGGTGAAGCCCGCGTCACGCACACCCAAAACCTGCTGCTGCCCTGGGTGCGTCTGGACCAGCTGCACGCGCTGTGGCTCGAAGCCAAAGCCCTGGGCGTGGCCCAGCCCAACATTGGCCTGCTGACCGACATGATCGCTTGCCCCGGCGGCGACTACTGCGCGCTGGCCAATGCCCGCTCCATCCCCACGGCCAGCGCCATCACCGAGCGCTACCAGGACCTGGACGAGCTCGAAGACCTGGGCCACATCGACTTCCACATCAGCGGCTGCATCAACTCCTGTGGCCACCACCACTCAGGCCACATCGGCATCCTGGGTGTCGACAAGGACGGCAAAGAGTGGTACCAGGTCACGCTGGGTGGCTCGGACGGCAAAGACCTGTCCGGCGCAGCCACGCCCGGCAAGGTGGTCGGCCCCTCGTTCTCTTCGTTCGAAGTGCCCGATGTGGTCGAAGCGATTTTGGACACGTACAAAGAACTGCGCGTGCCCACCGCCAACGGCAAACAGGAAGCCTTCATCGAGACCCTGCGCCGTGTCGGCCATGACCCGTTCAAAGCCGCTGCAAATGCGGCCCGCCATCCAGCTGCAGACGCTGAAACAGTCTGAATGCAGGGAACACAAGCTATGAAAATCATCACCACACAAGAACACCAGGCCACGGACAAGACCGGTGTGCTGGAATTGGCCAACGACGTGGACCCGCGCACGCTGGATCTGTCGGGCATTGCCCGCATCGACCTGCAGTTCCCTGCTTTCACCGATGGCCGCGCCTACAGCCAGGCCTTTTTGCTGCGCCGCCGTCTGCACTTTGCGGGCGAGCTGCGCGCCACCGGCGATGTGCTGATCGACCAACTCGTGCAAATGCAGCGCACCGGCTTTGATGTGGCTGTGCTGGCCGAAGGCGTCGATGCCAGCGCCGCCCAGCGCCAGCTCGACCGCTATGCCGGTTTTTACCAAGGCTCGGCCGTGGAGACGAAACCGCATTTTGCGCAGGTGGCCTGATGACTTCGTCCTTGATTTCATCGCGCAGCGCGCCGCTCAAAGCCACCGAGCTAAACGCCAAGGCCAGTCCTGACTTTGCCGCCAAGCTGGCCGAGACCCAGGCCTTGCTGCAACGCGCTGCGACCGAGTTCACCCCGGTCACCCAAGCCTCCAGCCTGGGTGCCGAAGACGTGGTGATCACGCACCTCATCAACAGCCTGAAGCTCGACATTCCGGTGTTTGTGCTGGAGACCGGTGCACTGCACACCGAAACCCTGGCGCTGCTGGAGCGCACGCAGGCACATTCGCGTGCGCCCATCCACGTGTTTCGCCCTGTGCAGGAGTCTGTCATACAGTTCGTGCGCGACAACGGCCAGGATGCGATGTACCAAAGCATCGACTTGCGCAAGGCCTGCTGCGGCATCCGCAAGATGGAGCCGCTGGCCCGCGCCTTGAAAGGCCAACGCGCCTGGATCACGGGTCTGCGTCAGGAGCAATCCACGGCCCGCGCCGAAGTGCCGCTGCTGGACACCAGCGAAGAAGCCACCAAAGGCCTGACCAAATTCAACCCGCTGGCGAAGTGGACCTGGGGCGATGTGTGGCACTACATCGCAGAAAACAAGGTGGACTACAACCCACTGCACGACCAGTTCTTCCCGAGCATCGGCTGCGCCCCTTGCACCCGAGCCATCAGCCTGGGCGAAGAGTTCCGCGCTGGCCGCTGGTGGTGGGAGGACGAGGCGGCCAAGGAGTGTGGCTTGCACGTCAAAAAATGACATGCGCCTCGCAGGTCGGCAGCTTCAGCTCCGACATGCAGCCTGAGATCAACCACAGCGTCGGGGCTAAAGCCACCAAGCTACAAAAATGATTGAACGTCTTAGACGACCCGCAAGAAACGACAAAACCCCGTAGGTCGGTGGCTTCAGCCCCGACATTGAGCCCCCAAAGACAGACGTCGGAGCTGAAGCCCCGACCTACAAAGCCCCAAGCGAAGACCTGACATGAACGCCATGACACAAACCGAGTTGCACACCCTGAGCAACAGCCACCTCGATGCGCTGGAAGAAGAAACCATCTTCATCCTGCGCGAAGTTGCCGCCGCCTTCGAGCGCCCCACCCTGCTGTTTTCGGGTGGCAAGGATTCGCTGGTCATGCTCAAGTGCGCCGAAAAGGCGTTTGGCGCAGGCCGCATCCCCTACCCGCTGCTGATGATCGACACTGGGCACAACTTCAAGGAAGTGACCGATTTCCGCGACGCGCGCGCCAAGGAACTCGGTGCCGAGCTGATCGTGCGCAACGTCGAAGACTCGATGAAGCGCGGCACTGTGCGTCTGGCCCACCCGGGCGAGAGCCGCAACGTGCACCAGTCGGTCACGCTGCTGGAAGCGATTGAAGAATTCCGCTTTGACGCGCTGATCGGCGGTGCCCGTCGTGACGAAGAAAAAGCCCGCGCCAAGGAGCGCATCTTTTCGCACCGCGACAGCTTCGGCCAGTGGCAGCCCAAGGCCCAGCGCCCCGAGCTGTGGACCCTGTTCAACACCCGCTTGCAACCGGGCGAGCACTTCCGCGTGTTCCCGATCAGCAACTGGACCGAGCTGGACGTGTGGCAATACATCGCCCGTGAAAACATCGCCTTGCCTTCGATCTACTACACCCACAAGCGCGAGGTAGTGGACCGCCGAGGCCTGTTGGTGCCGGTGACCGAACTCACACCGCCCAAAGACGGCGAAAAGGTTGAGATTCGCGACGTGCGTTTCCGCACCGTGGGCGACATCACCTGCACCTGCCCGGTGGAGAGCGATGCGGCCACACCCGAGCAGATCGTGATCGAAACGCTGGCGGCCGATGTGAGCGAGCGCGGCGCGACCCGCATGGACGACAAGACGTCCGAAGCTTCGATGGAGAAGCGCAAAAAAGACGGCTATTTCTGATCACGGGGGAATCACACATGCACAACGACAAACACTTTTCTGCCCTCAAATTCATCACCTGCGGCTCAGTCGACGACGGCAAGAGCACGCTGATTGGCCGCCTGCTGGTGGACACGAAGGCCGTGCTGCAAGACCACCTGGCGGGCGTGCAGCGCTCGGGTGAGACCGATCTGGCCCTGCTGACCGACGGCCTGAGCGCCGAGCGCGAACAAGGCATCACCATCGACGTGGCTTACCGCTACTTCAACACCGAAGCGCGCAAGTTCATCATCGGCGACGCGCCCGGCCACGAGCAGTACACCCGCAACATGGTCACCGCCGCATCGAGCGCCGACGCTGCAGTGGTGCTGGTCGACGCCATCAAGCTCGACTGGGCCAACCCGGACTTGCAACTGCTGCCGCAAACCCGCCGCCACTCGCTGCTGGTCAACCTGCTGCGCGTGCCGTCCATCGTGTTCGCCATCAACAAGCTTGATGCGGTGGCCGATGCCACTGTGGCCTACAAGAACATTGCAGGTGCTCTGAACAAATTCGCCCAAGAAGCGGGCATCACCGTCACCGCCATGGTGCCCGTGTCGGCGCTCAAGGGCTGGAACGTGGTCACCACCGAAAACAACGACCAGCCCGACTGGTGCGGCTACACCGGCCCGAGCCTGCTCAGCATCCTCGAAGACCTGCCCGTCACCCCGGCAGAAACCGATGTGGCCTTCAGCTTCCCGGTGCAGTGGGTCGAAAAGTTCCACGACTCTGGCGTGACCACGCAGGGCCGCCGCGTGTTCTGGGGCCGTGTGGCCACCGGCAGCATTGAGCCGGGCCAGACCGTCAAGGTCTTCCCCAGCGGCCAGACCGCCGTGGTCTCGCAAGTGCTGTCGGCCACCCGCCAGCCGCAAGGCAAGGCCGCAGGCCACAGCGCCGGCATCGTGTTGGACCGCGAAGTGGACGTGTCGCGTGGCGACTGGATTCTTGCTGCCGAAGGTGCGCCCGAAGGCCAGCGCCAGCTGAGCACCACCATCGCCTGGATGGACGACGAGCCCCTGGTCGCAGGCCGTCTGTACTGGGCGCTGCACGGCCACCGCTGGGTCAAAGTCAAGGTGCAGCGCGTGGTGCACCGCCTGAATGTGAACACCCTGGCCGAGGAAGAAGCCACCGAACTGGCCCCCAACGCCATTGGCCATGTAACCCTGGCCTTGCAAGAACCTTTGGTGACCCTGCCCTTTGTCCAGTCGCGCATTTTGGGTGCGCTGGTGCTGGTGGACACGGCCAGCCACAAGACTTCGGGGGCTGTGCTGGTCAATTGACGGCACTTGTCGGGGCTGAAGCCGCCGACCTACCGATCATCCAGTAGGTCGGTGGCTTCAGCCCCGACACATTCCTCCGCATCCGCTGATGCCCGTGGTTCACCTTCAACCCCTTGCCCATAAGGGGCTGGCCCACGGGCCGACCAGCGATCTCCCTTAAAATGCCCGCTTGCGCAAACCCGTCTGCGCCCCTCTTTATTCCGAGTCCATCATGACCCACGTTGTTTCCGAATCCTGTATCCAGTGCAAATACACCGACTGTGTGGACGTTTGCCCTGTGGACTGCTTCCGAGAAGGCCCCAACTTCCTCACCATCGACCCCGATGAGTGCATCGACTGCGCCGTGTGCATCCCAGAGTGCCCGGTCAACGCGATCTACGCTGAAGAAGACCTGCCCGCCGACCAGCAGCACATGACCAAAATCAACGCCGAACTGGCGCTCTTGCCCACCTGGAAGAGCATCACCAAGCGCAAAGCAGCCTTGCCAACCGCCGATGAGTGGAAAGACAAGACCGGCAAGCTGGCCGAGCTGATCCGCTAAGGCCTCTGCGCTTTTGTACCGTGGCCGAATTCATTCGGCCATTTTTTCTAAAGCCCTCGAAACACTTTCCATGACCACTTCCATCGACACCGAAGCGCTGGTCATTGGCGCAGGCCCTGTGGGGTTGTTTCAGGTGTTCCAGCTCGGTTTGCAAGGCATCAGCTGCCAAGTGGTCGACGCCCTGCCCCATGTGGGCGGCCAGTGCGCCGAGCTGTATGGAGACAAGCCGATTTACGACATCCCCGGCATTCCGGTCTGCACCGGTCGTGAATTGGTGGCGCGTTTGCAGCAACAAATTGCGCCTTTCAACGCATCGTTTCATCTGGGCCAGCAAGTCATCCGCATCGAGCGTCAGACGGATGGTCGACTGCAAGTCGACACCACTGCAGATCAGCGCTTTGTAGCCTCCACCGTGTTCATTGCCGCTGGCGTAGGTGCCTTTGTGCCACGCCAACTGGTGCTCGATGGCCTGGAGGCTTTCAACGAAAGCCAAGTGTTTGCAAACGAGGCTCAGCCAACACGCTGGGCGGGCCTGCATCTCGTGGTGGCCGGCGATGGCGATGCGGCACTGCAAACTTGCCTGAACGCCTGCACAGGCGATCAGGCCGCAGCCAGTGTCACGCTCTTGCACCGACGCGACCAATTCACAGCCGCACCCGAGCTGGTGGCTCAAATGCGCGAAGCCTGTGCCGCTGGCCGCATGC
>JACCDQ011869407.1_pt1 | contig 10642 bp, 8 predicted proteins | sample 7446031 | NCBI WGS metagenome assembly JACCDQ01 (sample SAMN15323442, study PRJNA562643) | freshwater metagenome | isolation source: river surface water | place: USA:Blue River Watershed | collected 2017-08-17
ATGCGCACCACTTCGCTGCCCTTCATCTCGGCCTTGAAGCCGCAGCCGACGCCGCAGTACGCGCAGGTGGTGATCGCGCTGTGCTCTGCGACGCCGATCTTGATCACGGTCTTTTCGGTCAGCGTCGCGGTCGGGCAGGCCTGCACACAGGCGCCGCAGGACACGCACTCGGAGTCCATGAAGGCTTCGTTCTGGCCAGCGGCCACGCGAGACTCGAAACCGCGGCCATTGATCGTCAGCGCGAAGGTACCCTGCGTCTCTTCGCAGGCGCGCACGCAGCGGTTGCAGACGATGCACTTCGACGGGTCATAGGTAAAGTAAGGATTCGATTCGTCCTTCTTCAGGTCGATATGGTTCTCGCCCTTCGTGTAGCGCACCTCGCGCAGGCCGACCAGGCCGGCCACGTCCTGCAGTTCGCAATTGCCATTCGTCGGGCAGGTCAGGCAGTCGAGCGGATGGTCGACGATCGGCTTCGCGCCCTGCCTCAGCCGCCGCTTCATCTGCGAGGCAAATACCGGATGCGCGGCAGCCGGATTCGCGCCGATCACCATGATCACGTCCGACTGCATCACCGAATCGAAGGTCTGCGTGCCGGCAGATTCACCGAGCGTCTGCTTCAGTCCGTAGCCCGTCGGCGAATGACAGACGCGCGCGCAGGTGTCGACGTTGTTATTGCCGAACGCGGCGCGCACCAGCTTCTGCACCAGATAGGTTTCCTCGTTCGTGCAGCGCGACGAGGTGATGCCGCCGACCGAATCGCGCCCGAACTTCTGCTGGATACGGCGGAATTCGCTGGCCGCATAAGCGATCGCCTCTTCCCACGACACTTCCTGCCACGGGTCGCTGATCTTCTTGCGGATCATCGGGTTCAGGATACGGTCCTTGTGCGTTGCATAGCCCCACGCAAATCGACCTTTCACGCATGAATGTCCGTGGTTAGCCTTGCCGTCTTTCCACGGCACCATGCGCACGACTTCGCTGCCCTTCATCTCGGCCTTGAAGGTGCAGCCAACGCCGCAATAAGCGCAGGTGGTGATCTTGCTGTGCTCGGCAACGCCGATGCGGATCACGGTCTTTTCGGTCAGCGTCGCGGTCGGGCAGGCCTGCACACAGGCGCCGCAGGACACGCACTCGGACTCCATGAATTTGTCGTTCTGCCCGGCGGCGACGCGCGAATCGAAACCGCGGCCGTCGATGGTCAGTGCGAACGTGCCCTGTGTCTCTTCACAGGCGCGCACGCAGCGATTGCAGACGATGCACTTTGACGGATCGTAGGTGAAATACGGATTCGACTCGTCCTTCTTCAGGTCGAGATGGTTCTTGCCTTTCGTGTAGCGTACTTCGCGCAGGCCGACCAGGCCGGCCACATCCTGCAATTCGCAATTGCCATTGGTCGGACAGGTCAGGCAGTCGAGCGGATGGTCGGAGATGTACAGCTCGACCATGCCGCGGCGGATGTCGGCCAGCTTCGGCGTCTGCGTGCGCACTTTCATGCCCGGCTCGACCGGCGTGGTGCAGGAAGCCGGATAGCCTTTGCGCCCTTCGATCTCGACCAGACAGACGCGACAGGAGCCGAAGGCCTCGAGCGAATCGGTCGCGCACAGCTTGGGTACGTTGATACCCGCTTCGGCGCTGGCGCGCATCACCGAGGTGCCGGCCGGCACGGTGACGGACACGCCGTCGATTTCCAGGGTGACCTGCACCGCGGCTTCACGCGCGGGGGTGCCAAAATCTTTGTCGTCGATCGCGTTCATGCGAGCTCCTTCGCGTGGTCGGCGGCGATACCGAAATCTTCAGGGAAATGATTCAGGGCGGACAGCACCGGGAACGGCGTCATGCCACCCATCGCGCACAGCGAGCCGTTCAGCATCAGGTCGCACAGGTCGCGCACCAGATGGATCTGCTGCTCGCGCTCTTCGCCGGCAATGACTTTGTCGAGCGCTTCCTTGCCGCGGGTCGAGCCGATACGGCACGGCGTACATTTGCCGCAGGATTCGACCGCGCAGAATTCCATCGCATAGCGCGCCTGCTTCAGCATGTTCACGCTGTCGTCGAACACCACGATGCCGCCATGGCCGAGCGTACCGCCGATTTTCAGGAAGGCCTCGTAATCGAGCGGGGTGTCGAGTTGCGAGTCAGGCAGATAGGCACCGAGGGGGCCGCCGACCTGTACCGCACGTATCGGCCGCCCGGACCGCGTGCCGCCGCCGAAGACCTGCAGCATCTCGCGCAGCGTGACGCCGAAGGCCTTCTCGACCAGGCCGCCACGTTTGACATTGCCGGCCAGCTGAATCGGCAGCGTGCCGCGCGAGCGGCCCATGCCGAAGTTCTTGTAGTAGTCGGCACCGCGCGCAAAGATCACCGGCACGGTCGCCAGCGAGATCACGTTATTGATGACGGTCGGCTTGCCGAACAGTCCAGAGATCGCCGGCAGCGGCGGCTTGGCGCGCACGATGCCGCGACGCCCTTCGATACTCTCCAGCAGCGCGGTCTCTTCACCGCACACATAGGAGCCGGCGCCGACCCGCACCTCGAGGTCGAAGGCCTTGCCGGAGCCGCAGACATCCTTGCCCAGGTAGCCGTTTTGGCGAGCGATCGCGAGCGCTTCATTCAGTACCGCAATAGCATGCGGATACTCGGAGCGCACATAGATGTAGCCTTTGCTGGCACCGACGCCAAGACCGGCGATGGTCATGCCTTCGATCAGCATGAACGGGTCATCTTCCATCACCATCCGGTCCGAGAAGGTACCGGAATCGCCTTCGTCCGCATTGCAGACGATGTACTTCTGCGCTGCCGCCGCGGTGCGTACCGTGTTCCACTTGATGCCGGTTGGGAAAGCCGCGCCGCCGCGACCGCGCAAACCGGAATCGGTCACCTGCTGCACGATTTGCTCGGGCGTCATCTGCAGCGCCTTGCGCAGGCCGGCATAGCCTTCGTGTGCCAGATAGTCGTCCAGCGACAGCGGATCAGTGATGCCGACGCGCGCAAAGGTCAGCCGCTCCTGGCTTTTCAGAAACGCGATCTCTTCCGTCTTGCCCAGCGCCAGCCGATGTGCGCCGCCCTGAGTAAAGTTCGCATCGAACAGCGATGCCACGTCCGCCGCATCGACCGGGCCATAGGCGGTGCGTGTGCCACCGCAATCGACCTCGACCAGCGGCTCCAGCCAGAACATGCCGCGCGAGCCGTTGCGCACCAGATCGACAGCGATGCCGCGACGCCGTGCTTCGTCGGCGATGGCCGCCGCCACCTCGTCGGCACCGAGCGCCAGCGCGGTCGAATCGCGCGGAACGAAAATGGTCACGCTCATGCGTTACTCCTTGCGCGCGCGACCAGCGCATCGAATTTCTCCGGCGTGACCAACGCATGCACGCGTTCGCCCACCATCATCGAGGGCCCGCACGCGCACTGCCCGAGACAGTAGACCGGCTCCAGCGTGACACCGCCATCGGCGCTGGTCTCGTGAAAGTCGCATCCGAGCGCTGCCTTGGCATGCTCGGCCAGCGCATCCGCACCGACCGACTGGCAAGCTTCAGCGCGGCACAGCTGCACGACGACTTTGCCAGCGGGCTCCTTGCGGAAATGGTGGTAGTAGCTGAGCACGCCATGCACTTCGGCGCGCGAAAGATTCAGGCGCTCGGCAATCAGCGGTACCGCATCGGCGGGCACATAACCGTATTCGTTCTGGATCGCGTGAAGCAAAGGCAACAGCGCGCCGTCAGGCGCACCGAGCTGCGCCAGCGTGGCGTCAACACAGGCATCGTAGGATGCTGCAGGCATCGGGGTCTCCGGTGTTTTTATATGTCTCGAAAAACATATTTCGCAAAGACAGAAAAGCCTTTGCACTCAATGATTTGACGGATACTCCAATGCCGTGTAGTGAATGTCAATATGCTTATTTCAGCCTATTTTGGCACGTAAAAAAGCCGGCGCTGGAGGCGCCGGCCGGTCTGCACAACAGGTGCAGCTTGCTCAGTCGTTTTTGATAACGATGGACGGAAACTTGCTGGTCATGTCCTTGGCCTTCTCGGCCACTTTCACTGCGACCTTGCGCGCGATCTGCTTGTAGACCTGCGCGACCTGTCCGTCCGGATCGGCGACCACGGTGGGCTTGCCGGAGTCGGCCTGCTCGCGAATGCTCATGGTCAGCGGCAGCGCGCCGAGGAAGTCGACGCCGAAATCCTGGCACATCTTCTCGCCGCCGCCCTGCCCGAAAATCGGCTCCGCATGGCCGCAGTTGCTGCAGATGTGCATGCTCATGTTCTCGACAATGCCGAGGATGGGAATGCCGACCTTCTCGAACATCTTCAGGCCCTTGCGCGCATCGAGCAGTGCGATGTCCTGAGGCGTGGTCACAATGACGGCGCCCGTGACCGGCACCTTCTGCGACAGCGTCAGCTGCACGTCGCCGGTTCCGGGCGGCATGTCGACGATCAGGTAGTCCAGGTCGCGCCAGTTGGTTTGCTCAAGCAGTTGCTGCAACGCCTGCGTGACGATCGGGCCGCGCCAGACCATCGGCTGGTCGGGATCGATCATGAAACCGATCGACGCGATCTGCACGCCATGGTTTTCCAGCGGCTCCATGGTCTTGCCATCCAGGCTTTCCGGTTTGCCGGACACGCCCATCATCATCGGCTGCGACGGGCCGTAGATGTCGGCGTCCAGCAGGCCGACTTTGGCGCCTTCGGCAGCCAGTGCCAGCGCCAGGTTGGCCGCGGTGGTCGATTTGCCGACACCGCCCTTGCCGGAGGCAACCGCGATGATATTGCGCACATTGCTCATCAGCTTCACGCCACGCTGCACCGCATGCGCAACGATTTTCGAATGCACATTGGCAGTGACATTGCCCACACCCGGAAGCGCGCGCACGGCGTCGATCACCTGCTTGCGAATCGGATCGATCTGGCTGTTGGCCGGATAGCCCAGCTCGACGTCCAGCGACACACTGTCGCCGTCGACCTGGATGTTTTTGGCGGAACGGCCAGACACCAGGTCCTTGCCGGTGTTCGGGTCGATAACGCGCGACAGCGCGTCGCGCACGGAATCTACGGTGATGCTCATTGCCTCTCCTTTGGGAAGCCGCAAGTCTAAACGAAAGCGGCCGCGCCTGTCGGGCGCGGCCGCATGAACACCGCAGAGATGAAGTAAAGGACGCTTACTTGAACAAGGCTGCCGATTTCTGCAGCGTGACCCAGATGCCGTAGGCCAGCGGAATGCCGACCGCCAGCCACGCGAACCAGGTCAGCATCGGACCATGCCGTTCATCATGCCCCTCGGCGCGAGCGTCGCTCTTCAGCGATTTTTCATGCGCGAGTTTCTTTTCCTGCGCCAGTTCTTCGGCCGACATGAAGAAGCGATCCGCCACCGGACGCACCAGCAGGTTAGCGATCAGGCCCACCACCAGCATCGCAGCCAGCACATAGAAAATCGGGCCGTAGATCTGGTCGAACGGCACTTTCTGCTCGAGCCGGATGTCGTGCATGTAGTTCACCACCACCGGACCGAGAATGCCTGCGGTCGACCATGCCGTCAGCAGACGGCCGTGGATGGCACCGACAAACTGGGTGCCGAACATGTCCGCGAGATACGCGGGAATGGTGGCGAAGCCGCCGCCATACATCGACGCAATCACGCAGAAGCAGGCAACAAACACTGCCAGCGATTTCCAGCCGGCCGCCAGCGCCGCCAGCACATACAGCGCGATGCCGAGAATGAAGAAAATCACGTAGGTATTCTTGCGGCCCAGCAGATCCGACGACGACGCCCAGAAAAACCGGCCGCCGATATTGAACAGCGAGATCAGGCCGACAAAGCCGGCGCCGATCGCCACGGCAGCCGCCAGCAAGGCCTTGTCCGCCTTCAGGTCGGCAAAGCCGAGGTCAGCCACACCGACCAGCGCGCCACCGAAGGTTTCCTGCAGCATCGGCGACGCCGCGCCAATGATGCCGATGCCGGCCGACACGTTCATGCACAGCACGATCCACAGCAGCCAGAACTGCGGCGTGCGGTGCGCATTGCGCAGATGGACGTGATTCACCGCGATCATCGCCTTCGACGAAGGCGGCGGCGGCTCCCAGCCGGCCGGCTTCCAGCCCGTCGCCGGCACGCGGTAGCCAAAGGCGCCGGCAAACATGAACACGGTGTAGACAGCGGCCAGCGTGACGAAGGTTTGCCACACGCCAGGGTCGCCGGGCGTCGCGAATTTCGACATCAGCAAGGTCGCCAGCGGCGAACCAATCATCGCGCCACCGCCAAAGCCCATGATGGCCATTCCGGTCGCCATGCCGCGCCGGTCCGGAAACCATTTGATGAGTGTCGACACCGGCGAGATGTAGCCGAGGCCAAGACCAATGCCGCCGATGATGCCCGATCCCAGCCACAGCATCCACAGCTGGTGCTGATGGACGCCGATTGCGGAGAACAGCAGGCCGCCGCACCAGCACAGCGCCGACACGAAACCGGCCTTGCGCGGACCAGCGCGTTCGAGCCAGCCGCCCCAGATCGCCGCGGCGCAGCCAAGCACGACGAAGAACAGCGTGTACATCCAGCCGAGATCAAACTGGGTCCAGTTGCAATCGGTCGCGAATAAAGCCCGGCCAGTGCCGGCCAGCTTGTCGAAGAAAGTGGTGGCACCTGCGGCGCACGAGGGCAGCGGCGTGCCGTCCGCACCAAGCAGTGCATTGCCCAGCGGCTTCCAGAACACGGAAAAACCGTAAGCCATGCCAATGCATAAATGAATGGCCAGCGCGGCCGGCGGCACCAGCCAGCGATTGAAACCTTCTCCGGCGATTGTGCGTTCTTTATCCAGCAGACCTGCTAGTGCCATATCCCCTCCAGAATCGGCCGCAGGCGAACGCGGCCATGTTTATTGGTATGAATTTCCGGACGACGCGTGAAGCGCGGCCAAGCTAACACCCGGCATTCTACGGTGCAATATGCTACTGTAGACATAATGTTCAAAGTTCGGATCAACCCACATTGGGAAATCACACGTGGCGACGGCAACCCGCTGGACACGTCCGTGCTGCTGTCGCTGCTGCGCGCCATCGATGACAATGGATCGATCGCGCGTGCTGCGCAACAGGTCGGCCTGTCGTACCGGTATGCGTGGGGCATGCTGCGCGAATCCGAGGAAATGTTCGGCTGCAGCCTGATGCAGACCGGCCGCGGCCGTGGCACCCGCCTGTCGCCTCTCGCTGAGAAGTTGATCTGGGCTGACCGACGCATTTCCGCGCGGCTGTCGCCGACACTGGACAGCCTCGCATCGGAACTCGAGACCGAACTCGGCAAATCCATCGGCGCAAACCCGACCAAGATCCGCCTCGACGCCAGCCACGGATTTGCGGTCGCGGCATTTCTGAAGCAGGCCGAAGACGCCGGCCTGTCGATCGACCTGCGCTACCGAAACAGCACGGATGCCGTGGCGGCGTTGTCGCGCGGCGAATCCGATCTGGCCGGCTTTCATGTGCCGATCGGCGACTTCGAACCGCCGTCCGTCGAGCGCTACGGCAAATGGCTGGCACCGAAAGATTACCGGCTGATCCATCTTGCGGAACGCACCCAGGGATTGTTTGTCAATCCCGGAAATCCCCTGGACATTCGCGGCCTTGACGATTTGCGTCGGCCGGAAGTGAACTTCGTCAATCGGCAAGCCGGGTCGGGCACGCGCATGCTGCTCGAACTGATGCTGGCTCGGCAGGGCATCACGCCGTCGATGGTGAATGGCTATGAAAACACCGAGTTCACCCACTCGGCAGTGGCCGCCTTCATCGCCAGTGGCATGGCCGATGTGGGCTTCGGCGTGCAAACTGCGGCCGAGCGTTTCAAGCTCGACTTCATCCCCTTGCAGCGCGAGCGGTATTTCTTTGCCGTCAGCGCTGAAGCGATCGAGCAGCCCAATATGCGCAAGGTGATTGAAGTCGTGCGCTCGACACATTTCCGCGAGTCGGTGCAGCAGCTGGCAGGCTACGATGCGACCGACACCGGACAGATACTGACGCTGCCACAGGCGTTCCAGCGAACGCCGCGCCGCCAGCCAGCCTGAATTCACTTCATGACGATTGAGCGCAGCATGATCACCGGGCTGATTCTGGCCGGCGGCCGCGCGACGCGCATGGGCGGCGTCGACAAAGGCCTGCAGCCACTGAACGGCGAAGCGATGGTCGCGCACGTGTTGCGAGGGTTGCGGCCACAAGTCGGTGCGATGCTGATCAACGCCAACAGAAACCAGGATGCCTACCGCAAGTTCGGTGCGCCTGTACTGCCCGACCTGGTGACGGGATACGCAGGACCGCTGGCCGGCCTGCATGCGGGCCTCGCACAATGCCGGACACCCTGGCTCGTGACAGCGCCCTGCGATTCGCCGTTGCTGCCCGACGATCTGGTGATGCGCCTTGCGGCGGCACTGCAACGCGATGACAGCGATGTCGCCGTCGCCGCTACCGGCGACGAGTCCGCGCGACAGCGGCATCCGGTGTTCATGCTGGTAAAAACATCGCTGCTGCCGCAACTCAGCGTCTGGCTAGACGCAGGCGGACGCAAGGTGGACGACTGGCTGCGCTCGCTGAAATGCGCGGAGACGCCCTTCGACAATGAAGCGCTCTTTGAAAACGTCAACACAAACGAACAGCTGGACCAGATATCGCAACGCCTGCGATGAAACGCGCGCGGCAACAGCGCCCTGAAAGGCAGAACAGCCAAAGACTGCTCTGCGCCGAACGCCCGACGGACTTCAGAGCGTTTTCGGCTTGAAGTGCTTGTCGCTGATCCTGAACTTCGTGCGCCGGTCGCCCATCAGCTGGCGCAACTCCGCGATCGACAAGGTGCTGACCTCATGCATGCGAATCAGCAAGGATGCCGTGACGGGCAGGCGACGATGGCGAATCTTGCTGATCACGGGCGGCGACACTTCGAGCGCCCTCGACAAGGCGGCGTCGTTCTTCAGGTTCAGGCGGCCAATCAGCGATGCGAGCAACAGGTCCGGATCGTAGCGCTGCATCGACTGCATCTTCTCTTGTTCCATGGTGTCCTCAGGCGAGTGATGAAAATCCACTCGCATTCTGACGGCATGCACTACCGCTCTATTGACCCGACACAATAGCCAGCCTGCATCGATGCAGGCCGACACGCCGGGCTGCGTCAGCGCAAATTGCCCGTAATCGGCAGCGCGGTCTTGTACTTCACCTGCTTCAAAGCGAAGCTGGACTTGATGTTCTTGATGCCCGGAATGCGCGTCAGATGCTCGAGGATGAAACGCTCCAATGCCTGGATGTCGGGCACGACGATGCGCAGCAAATAGTCTTCGTCGCCCGTCATCAGATAAACCTCCATCACTTCGTCGAAATGACTGACGGCCGTCTCAAAGCGCTCCAGCGCGCCGGCCTCCTGCTTCTCCAGCGACACCCGCACGAACACGTTCACCTTCAACCCGAGCGCATGCGGATCGACCAGCGCGACATAGCGCGAGATCACGCCCTCGCTCTCGAGCCGCTTCACGCGCGACAGCGTCGGCGACGGCGACAGGCTGACCCGCGCCGCCAGCTCGACATTCGTCAGACTGGCGTCCTGCTGCAGCTGTTTGAGAATACGCAGATCTGTCGAATCGAGGTTTTCCATGGCAGGATTTCATCAAGGTTTCAATACGCAAAATTTTATGCCGTTTCGCATTGGAAAACTAGATTTTTCGGCAGCACCTGCGGGCATGCTTCGGGTACATTCCATCATCAGCAATAGAAGCCCGACCGGCACTGTCTGCAATGAGGCAGCAGCGACCGGACAAGGCCCGAGAAGATGGAGCCACGCATGGACATGATCACCCCCGAACACCTGATTCGCCAGCTCGACATCGACGAGCAGGAAACCACCGAATGGATCGACGCACTGAAATCGGTGCTCGCCTCCTCCGGCCCTGAACGCGCACGCTTCCTGCTGTCGCAGCTGGCTGCCACCGCGCGTGACGCCGGCCTGAACTGGCGCGATGCGCGCATTACCCCGTACGTCAATACCATCCGTCCGCAAGACGAACCGGCCTACCCGGGCGGCTCGGATTCCGTCGCCATCGAAGAACGACTGGCCGGCATCATGCGCTGGAACGCACTGGCGATGGTGGTGCGCGCGAATCGCGCGTACGGCGAGCTGGGCGGCCATATCGCCAGCTATGCGTCGGCAGCCGACCTGTTTGAAGTCGGCTTCAACCACTTCTTCCGCGCACGCAGCGGCGACTTCGGCGGCGACCTGGTGTACTTCCAGCCGCATTCGGCGCCCGGCATTTATGCCCGCGCCTTCCTCGAAGGCCGGCTGACCGAAGACAACCTGTCGCACTATCGCCAGGAAATCAGCGCACGCGGCGCCGGCATCCAGGGCCTGTCTTCCTATCCGCACCCGTGGCTGATGCCGGACTTCTGGCAATTCCCGACCGGCTCGATGGGCATCGGCCCGATCAGCGCGGTCTATCAGGCGCGCTTCATGCGCTACCTCGAGCATCGTGGCATGCTCGAAGCGCAGCCGCGCAAAGTCTGGGGCGTGTTTGGCGACGGCGAAATGGACGAGCCGGAATCGCTGGCCGCGCTGTCGCTGGCCTCGCGCGAGAAGCTCGACAACCTCGTGTTCGTCATCAACTGCAACCTGCAGCGCCTCGATGGCC
>JACCDQ011361779.1_pt1 | contig 10639 bp, 12 predicted proteins | sample 7446031 | NCBI WGS metagenome assembly JACCDQ01 (sample SAMN15323442, study PRJNA562643) | freshwater metagenome | isolation source: river surface water | place: USA:Blue River Watershed | collected 2017-08-17
CTTCCGGTCTCGCCTCGAAGGCGCCGAATCGCTACACCCGGGCAGGACAACTCCACGCGGCCTCACGGCTCGATGACACTCATGACCCCCGCACAGACCCCAAGCACCGACGACCTCGTCAAGGTCGAGCTCGACGCCCTGCTCGCACGCTGCGCACGCGCCGGCATTCCCGAGAAGCAGGCCCGTTCCTCGCTTGCCCGGCTGGTCTCGGACGCCACGCTGCAGAACTGGATTGACGCCGAGCGCAAGCGCACGGCCGCGCTCGCCCTCACCCCGAAGGGCCAGGCCCTGCAAAGCGCCTTCGAGCTCCACCAGGAGAACGAACGGCTGCGGCGCGCAGGCATCCGCCCGGACGAGACCGCGTTCCTCGCGGCCTGTCTGGAGTACCTGCGCATCGCGCACCGGGTGACACTCGGCGACACGGTCGAGGTGCATGGCTGGGTGAAACCCCGCACCGTGCGCCTGCGGCAGTTCCGGCTGTCGTTCGTCAACAGCGAGCACCCCGAGGACGCCTTCATGTGGTTCTCGGGAGAGTCCGTGCGCAACTGCCCTCCCCGGCGCGCCACGGACGACCACAGCTGCCCGCTTGCGACCCAGGTCTACAAGGTCTGAGACCAGGCCCTGACGACACTTCGAAGCCCCTGTTCCTTGCGGACAGGGGCTTTCCTCATGGACCGGCGCTGGCGCCGGTCCGCTTAGATGCGGCGCTCAGGACGGTGCGCGCCAGGCACCGAAGGCGTCGACCTGGATGAGCCGCTCGACCCACTCGAGGTACTGCTCGACCTCGCGCGCGCCCTCCTCGGAGAGGCTGCGCCGCCAGGCGGCGTCCCGAAGCTTGGAGCCCTTCCAGCCGGAGCGCTCGAAGCGGCACGCGGCCTCGTGGGCGAGAGCCAGGTCGCGGTGCACGCCCGAGTCGAGCGTCTTCCCGGGCAACAGCCCCTCCTCGAGGACCCCGACGAGCCGGGGATTGTCGAGCATCGCCCGGGCAAGCTCCAGGTGCTCGGCGTCCGACACGGGCCGCACCGGGGCGCCGAACGGCGTGACGGTCTGGGCGAGCCAGCCGCGCCAGAGCGCACCCTCGGCGTTGGCCACGAGCTCGGACATCGCCCGCGACACGCTGTAGAGCGCCTGGCGCACGCTCAAGCGCACGAGAAGCCGCAGGTCCGCATCCGAATCACGCCCCGCCCAGTCGCGCTGCAGCGCATCGCGCACGACGGCCGCGGCCATGTACAGACCGGACACCATGTCGGCAAGCCGGGCGGAGACGAGCTCCTCGCGCTTCAGGCGCGCGCCCTTCCTCAGCATCAGCATCTCGCAGAGGAAGGAGAAGGCCCGGGCGAGCCTGCGCGCCTCGCGCAGCTCCCGGCGCAGGAACCGCACCGGCTCCGGCAGGCCGCCCCGGGACGGCGCCCACAGCGGGTGCAGGTCGGCGAGTACGCAATCGGCCACGACCTTTCGGGCGTGAGCCCAGAAGACGCGGTCGAACTCGCGCAGCCCCGCCTCGGAGCCGTCACGGGCACTGGCCATCTCGCGCAGCACGAAGGGGTGCGAGCGCACCGCACCCTGGCCGAAGATGATGAGCGAACGGGTGAGGATGTTGGCACCCTCGACCGTGATGCCGATGGGGGCCAGGCCCCAGGCCGCGCCCAGCAGGTTGTTCGGACCCTGGCAGATGGCCTTTCCGCCGAGGATGTCCATGCCCTGCTCGAGAGTGTCGCGGGCGAGCTCGGTGAGATGGTACTTGGCGATGGCGGAGGCGACCGAGGAGCGCTCGCCCGCGTCAAGGCCGTCGACGGTGAAGGTGCGCACGCAGTGCGCGATGTGCGCCTGGATGCCGCTGCGGGCGAGCGGCTCGGCCACCGCGTGGAAGCGCCCGATGGGCAGCCCGAACTGCTCGCGAACCCGTGCATAGCGCGCCGCGGTGAGCGCCGAATGCTTGGCGAGTGCCACCCCGAGCGCCGGCAGCGAGATGGCGCGCCCCGCGGCCAGGCACTCCATCAGCATCCGCCAGCCCTGGCCCAGCTGTTGAGGGCCGCCGATGACCCAGGCCAACGGAATCAATACGTCCTCGCCCTCGGTCGGGCCGTTCATGAAGGCGGCCGTCATCGGCTGGTGGCGTTTGCCGATGCGCACCCCGGGATGGCTCGTCGGAATGAGCGCCACGGAGATGCCCAGCTCTGCCCCGCGCCCGAGATAGCCCTGCGGGTCCTGGGTCTGGAAGGCAAGGCCCATGACGCTGGCCACGGGAGCGAGCGTGATGTAGCGCTTGTTCCAGCGCAGCCTGAGCCCCAGCCGCTCGGTGGGCAGGTCCGTGCGGCCCGTGTCCGCCGCATCGAGCGGAACCACGACGCCCACATCGGGAATGGCAGCCGCATCCGACCCCGCCCAGGGCGAGGTGAGCGCAAAGCATGGAATCTCCTCGCCCCGTGCCAGGCGCGGCACCCAGTGCTCGCGCTGTGCGGACGTGCCGTAGTGCAGCAGCAGCTCCGCGGGCCCGAGCGAGTTGGGCACCATCACCGTCACCGCCACCGAGGGCGAGACGGCCGCGATGCGCATCACGATGTCCGAGTGGGCCCGGTGCGAAAAGCCGAGCCCGCCCAGCTCCTTGGGCACGCACAGCCCGAAAAAGCGGTGCGCCTTCAGGTACTCCCAGACCTCGGCGGGAAGGTCGCCTGCCTGCAGGATGGCCCAGTCGTCCAGGCGCCGCAGCAGCGGGTCGACGACGTCGTCGATGAAGGCGCGTTCCTCGACGCTCAGCCGGGACGGCGCGCGAGCGGCGAGCGCCGAGGGCTCGAAACGACCCTCGAAGAACTGGGCCTCGAAGCCGGGGGTGCCTGCTTGCAGCGCGGCCGCCTCGGTGGCCGAGAGCGTGGGAAGAGCGCGCGCGAAGGCACGCTGGATGTGGCGGGTGAGCAGCGGTCGGCGAAGCCCGGGCACCCCGAGCACGCCGGCCACCCCTGCCGCCCCGATGAGAAGGGACGTGAGCACGGGAGTCTCCAAAATAGCACGGTCGTTCGTTTTTGGTATAGCACCCGACCGATGCTTTTGAGGACCCGATGGCGTCCTTTAGACGCCGATGCTCAGCGGAAGCGCCCGAAGGGTGGTGGCGCTTCGGTGCCCGTGCCCAGGAGCTCGATGGCGAGGCTGGAGCCGGGCTCGGTGACGCGCAGCAGCCCCAGCTGGGCGCCGGGCTGGGTCGGGGCGAAGCGCAGCATGACCGCACACGAGGTGCCCGGGGCGAGTGCGGCGGGGCAGTTCGCGTACATCCGGAAGACGCCCGGAGCGGCGTCTAGCTCGATGGCGATGCCCTGGACGGGGCGCTGGCCGGTGTTCGAGACGAAGACGGTGCGCACTTCGGAGAGCGCGCCGCTCGCCGTGTCCTCGAACTCGACGCGCAGGTGCGAGACCGAGAGGGGCGAGCCCGCCGCCCTGCCCGGCTCGCCGAGGGGCGGCGGGGTGAGCGAGACGGCCTCCCCGGGACGGGCCAGGGAGGGGTGGGCGGCGAAGGCCCCTGTGGTTGAGGCCAGGGCGATGCAGCTCAGTACGGCGCGAAGGGCCTGGAGCCGGGAAGACGGGACGATTCGCATGTCGGAACGAAGCCGGGGGTGCACGGCCTCGTGCGAGCCCCGCCCACCGGCAAGGTTCCCCGCCCAGGAGCGGGGGCGGGATTCGCGGTCGCTACAGGAAGGAAGTCGGCAAGGTTCGTCCTTGCTCAATGTTTCCTGTCAACGAAAGGTCATCTCCATGTTCCGCTCTTTCCTCGTCTGCCTCGTCCTTGGCGCGGCCGCCCTGTCCTCTCACGCCCAGGCCGGGCTGGCTCCCGCCGCTTCGGCCCCGGCGCTGCCCGACATGGAGCAGGCCGACCCGAAGATGAAGAAGGCCCTCGAGCCCTCGCGCAGTGTGACGCTGCAGCTTCCCGGCTTCAGCAAGCACTTCAGCAAGGCGCCGTGCGCCAAGCAACCGTGCCGTGACTTCAACGAACGGCACTGGGGCCTCGGCGTGCAGCTCGAAGAGCCGCTCACCGGCAACTGGGAAGGCTGGGTTCGCAAGGCCGCAGTGGGCCTCATGAAGGACAGCCTGGACGCGATGGGGTTCTACAGCAGCCTCACCTACCAGAAGCGCATCGTCGACGGCGACACGCTGTCGCTGGACGTCGGCGCCGGCGCCTTCCTCTTCTGGCGCACGCTGGAGTGGGACGGCCCGCACCGACTGGTTCCGGGCGTGCTGCCGGTCATCTCGGTCAAGCACAAGCCCACCGAGTTCGGCGCCAACCTGGTCATCGTCCCCGAGGTCAAGTTCTCGACGAACCGCAAGATGCCCGGCGTGGCGTACCTGCAGCTCACGAAGGACTTCTGAAGCATCCCTTCTTCCGACCGCACGGCTCACCCCGTGCGGTTTTTTCCTGGGGGCGGGAGCGCGTGCTCCTTCGGAATCCCGTCGTCGACGCCCGGGTTCGGAGGCCGGGAACCCGGGAGGGTCTGCGGGCTCTGCCGGAGATGGCCGACATCGTCATCATCGGTGCGGGGCCCGTCGGGCTCTGGACCGCGCTCCAGTTCAAGAAGCGCCGCCCCGGCGCGCACATCGTGGTCTACGAGCGCCACGCCGTCTACATGCGCTCGCATGTGCTGCGACTGGACCATTGGTCGCTCATCCTCTACGCGGCAACGCTCAAGGACAGCACCGAGCGCGCGTTCTATCGGGACGTGACCGGCCGGGGCCTGGCGGGCACCCGCGCGAGGTTCGCCAAGTCGCTTTATCTTCGCACCAACGAGCTCGAGGCCGCCCTCAAGGCGCACGCCCAGGCGCTCGGCATCGAGCTGCGGCTGCTTCGCATCGAATCGGCCGAACACGCGCAGTCGCTGCACCCGGAGTGCCGGCTCTTCGTGGCGGCCGATGGCGCACACAGCCCCCTTCGCACCGAGCTCTTCGGGCCCGACGCGGTCGAGCGCACGGTGCTGCAGTCGGTGCTGGAGCTCAAGTGCGACGAGCAGGTCGACGAGGCCGCCTCCCGCGCCCAGGCGCTGGATGCGCTCGAGCTCTGGAGCCTGAACCGCACGCTGTCGCACACTGCGATGGAGCATGTGGGCCGCGCCCGCGAAGGCCGGGCCGCCGTGACGCTCAGGATGTTCCTCACCGAAGAGGAGTACGCGCGACTGCCCCCGATGAGCTTCAAGTCCCCGCTCGTGCTGGCGCCGGGGTGCCTGCCGGCCGACCTCGAGTGCGACGTGAGCGCCTATCTCGCGGCACGGGCAGGCAAGGGCGCCCGGCTCGTTCCCGGCAGCGCACGGCTCACCCGGCTTCAGCTCGAGATGTACGCGAGCCGACGCTTTGCCACGATGCGAGGCGAGGTGGCCTGGTGCCTGGTGGGGGACGCCGCGATGGGCGTGCCCTACTTCCGTGCGCTCAATGGCGGGCTCATCCTGGGTTCTCGCCTGTCCCAAATCATCGGCCGTCGGGCGCCGCTCGAGCCCGATTCGCTGCGCAGCCGCATCGGCTTCTACGACGGCGTGCACCGCCCGTTGCACGTGGCCACCGAATTCACCATCGCCCGCGGCAAGGACTGGCTGCTCGACGGCTTTCACGCCGTGCGAGAGTGGCTGGCTTCCGAGGACGACCTTCCGCCCTCCTGCTTCACCGAATCATGAACACACCCCACCTGCACCCCGTCCAGGTGCGCGACCTCGTGCTGCGCCTGCTCCAGGACGTCGAAGGCCCCGCCGAGCGCGCCCGCGACGGCCACGACCCGGACCTCCTCGCGATGCTCTCCGGCCAGGGCGGCTGGAACATGGTGAACATGCTGCGCACGGGCGCGATGTGCGCGTTCCTGAAGAGCCTGCCCGTCGACCACCCCGACGTGGTGCTGCTGCGCCAGGGCTTGGCCGCCTACGGCGTCCTCGCGCCGGGGGCCTGAGCTGCGGCAGGCGTGCGGCCTGCCGTGGCGTATTCCGCAGGCGAGGCACTCGCCTGCGGGGGCTCCGAGGCCTCTAGAGGCATGGCGCTCGTGACCACGCGCGCACCGAGTAGTCCGATTCGGTGGCGCACCTCGAAGCGGGAGCCCGGCTGCGGCAACCGGCCTTCCGGGTGCCAGGCGACGCCCTGGCGTCCGACGAAGTAGACGCCCGCCGGCAGGCTCTGCAGCGCGACCGATTCGGCAGGCGCCACGGGTTCGAGCCGGGCCATCCAGAAGAGTGGGCGCGGTGCTCGAGCGGTGTGGGACGTGAGCTCGCGCAGCTGCATGACGACGCGCGTCTCGGCCGACCGGCCCGCCACCCCGTTGAGCGCAGGCACCAACAGGACCGCAAGGACCAGCGGACCCGCCACTGCCGAGAACGCCTGCGCGCGCCAGCCGGGTCGGGGTTCGTCGGCCGCGCAGCTGCGGTCTTGGCCGGGTGCGCCCGCGAGGCGCGGCACCCGCCATCGCGCCCCGACCCACAGTGCTGCAATATAGAAGACGGCAAGGACCGTCGAAACCGGCCAGAGCCGCTCGCCCGGCGCCAGGTGCGGGCCCCCACGCCAGGCATTGGCCATGCCCACCAGCACCGAGACCAGCGCGACGGCGAGGAACAGGCCGGTCGGATGGAGCACCTCGCGCCAGACCAGGCCCGAGCCCGCGGACACCGTTCGCACGCCCCGGCGCCGGTCAGTCGTGGATGACGATGTCGTCGGCCAGGCGCAGCAGCAGCGAGCGCAGGAAGTGCCGGCTCATCATCTCGGTGTCCGCATGCAGCTTGCCGTCCTCGCCCACGTAGAGGTGCATCTGCCCGAAGCCGATGCCCTTGGCACCCCACTCGAGCGAGAGCCCGCCGGAGAGCGCCCCCGCCTCGCGGATGCCGATGAACCGGCCCTGGGTGGCGAGGATGCGCTCGAGCCACTGGCGGGACTCGCCGCGTGCCTCGAGAAACGCCTTGCACTCGACGGGCGTGGCGAGTGCCGCAATGGCCGCGCCGTCCTCGGGAAAGTCGCCCAGCAGCCGCTCGCGCACCCGCACCATGTCCTCATCGGTGATGGCCTGGCTCATTGCCTGCGGGTCGACGAATTCACCGAGGCCGAACATGCGGGTCGACGTCTCGGCGGGCGCATCGACGAGGCACAGGGAGGGCTTGACGGAGACAGTGGACATCGGAGGTGGCGAAAGAAGGAGAATCGAGGAAGGGCGCGTTGCTCGCGGGCGCGAGGAGCGTGTGTCGCTTCGAGCCGCACGCCCGCCCGGGGTTCCCGACAGGGCCCGGAGAGGCGCGGGCCCTGGGGGCTCAGGCACTCAATGCCGAGTCCAGCGAACGCGCCGCCTCGAGGGGGTCGAACCACTGCTGCAGCTGCTGCACGAACCGCGCCCGAGCCTGCTCGGCTCCCAGCAGGGTTTCGTCCTCCCAGGGCGGCATCAGGTGGCTTGCCGACGCCCCCTGACCTCCGCGCAACAGGTACAGCCCGCCGCTCATCGAGACGACGGTCGAGCCGTCAGGCCGGTGCCGCAGTCCCGCCGAGGCATAGAGCTCCAGGCGCGCGACGCGGCTGCAGGCCCGTGTGCGAAGCTGCGCGCTTGCACGCAGGCTGAGCCCGTTGCCCTGTGTCTTGAGCATCCGGCTGCTGAAGCCCACTGCCTGCACCGCATCGAGAATACGGGCAAAGTGCGCCTCGACGTCGGGTTGGAGCTCACCGGGAGAAGGAGGTCGAAGGGTCATGGAACGCGTGGGCCTTGAAGGACTCTCAGACGAGGCCGCCTGATGCTTCATTCGAGTCCCGACATGCCTTCCGGTTCTGCTTCCAGCACGACACTTTCGCCCTCGCAGGTGCTCGTCGACCTCTTCGACGAAGGTGTGCGCACCGTCTCTTCGCGCATTGCCCACGTGCGGCTCGCGCTTTCCGGGACAGTCCGCGATGCGGCGCAGCAGACGGCCCGATGCGTGCTCGAGCGCACGTCGCTGGGCCCGCTCGAGGTCGACAGCCTGCGCTCGGCCGAGGCCGCGGGGCTGGCGGCTTCGGTTGCGCAGTGCCGTCCCGCGGTGCACGGCGCCCTGCAGGCGTGGGGGCTACCCGCCGACGTGAGCGCGGAGCCCTCGCTGCTGGTCTGCCGGGGCGCCCGGTTCCACCACGATGCGATGGGCTTTGCAGACACGTTCTTCGTCGTGCTGTGGCTCGGCACGACGCCGGGCCTGGAGCTGGTGTTTCCGCACCTCGAGGTGCGCGTGCCGCTCGAGTACGGCACCCTCGTCGTCTTCGACAGCACACAACCCCACGGGGTGCTGCCGCGGGGCGAAACGGTGGCCGATGCGAGTCGAGCCCAGGCCCTGGACGCACAGTGCTTCCTGTCGTGGGACGTGCCGGTCATGGCCGAAGCCCCGGTCCGCTGGTTCGGGTTGGCCGTGCATCCGGAAGGCCCGCCCGACGGCTTCACGGGTGGGCTCGCCTCGGCGGTGTCGTCCGACGAGGTCTGCGCGAGAACCGGCGCCTGGCGCTTTCCTGCCCAGGACCGCTGGCCGCGGGCGTCCCTCGACGCGCTGGCCGACTGAGGCCCGGGGCCGGCCGCAAGGCCCGGCCGCAAGTACCGGGCGCAAAGGACACGGGCGCCTCGAAAGGCGCCCGGATGCGTGCCCGATGCAAGCGCGCTCGAGCGCTACTGCATCACGATGGCGCCGGGGTTGCCCGTCGAGTAGACGCCGCCCTGTCCTGCGTTGGTGGGCCGGTCTGCGTCCGAGCCATTGGCCGGCAGTCGACCGTTTCCGTTGCCATCGCCACCGCGGGTGAGCACCGGATTCACGATGGTGCCCGTGCGCGCGAAGCCCAGACCCCCCGTGCCGCCGTGCGTGCCGGACAGGAACATGTTTGCATTGGCGCCACCGCCCCAGTAGCCGCCGCCACCGCCGCCTGAGCCGTACTGGCCCATACTGTCGGTGACCGCCGAGGCCCCGGTCATGCCGGAGGCGTTCTGGCCGGCTGAGGTCGAGGTCGGTGCCGTCACGGCATTGCCGTTGGCGACCGTGGCGCCGCCCCCTGCGGTGGCCGTGAACGGACCCGAGGAGTCGCCCGCCCCGCCCGCCGAACGCGTTCCGGGGCCTCCCGAGCCTGCGAAGCCCACCCCGCCCGGGGCACCGCCGGACACGCCGATGGCGCCGCCCGAGCCCACGATGACCGTGTAGGTCTGGCCGGCCTGCAGCGTCACGGTGCCCGCGGCATAGCCGCCACCGCCGCCCGGCGGCGACTTGCCCATGTAGCCGGGAGAGCCCCCGCCGCCACCGCCCCAGCCCTTCAGCGACACGTTGAGCGTGAAGGCGGGCGTCACCGAGTAGGTGCCGGCCGTCGCGAAGGTGAGCTTGCCGTTGGTGTCGAAGTCCCAGGTCGAGTTGCCGTTCACCGCCGGAGAGAGCGACACCGTGCGGGTGGGCGCGACCCCGGTCAGCGTGAGGGCCACCTGCGCGGGCGAGCCCGGCGCATCACTGGTGATGCGAAGCGAAGACGGCGACGGGCCGGCCGCCGTGGGCACGGCCCAGACCGACACGAGGCAAGTGCCGCCCACCGCCAGCACGGTCGGGCAGTTGTGGCTCGCCTGGTAGATGGCGGCGTCGAGGACCTCGATGGCGCTGAGCGCCATCGGCGCGCTGCCGTCGTTGGTGAGGAGGAGCGTCTGCGGGTCGCTGGTCGCACCGACCGCCACGGACCCCAGCGCAAGCGTGGAGGCGGACAGCCCCAGCACCGGCTCGACACCGGTGCCCGAGAGCTCGACGATGTCCACGATGGAGGCTGCATTGCTCGCGACGGACAACTCACCGGTGCGCGCGCCGGAGCTGCCTGGAGTGAGGGTGACCGAGACGAGGCAGGAGGCGCCCGGTGCGACGGTGCCGCAGTTGTGGCTGGCCGAAAACCCGGGACCCGTGGCCTGGACGCTCGAGACCACGAGCGGCGCGGTGCCGCTGTTGGCCACGAGCACCTGCTGCACGGCCGAGGCCTGCCCGACGCGCACGGACCCGAAGGAAAGCGCGCTCGTCGACAGGCTGACTGAAGGCGAGGTGGTGGGCGCGGGGTCGCCCGGCGAACCGGTGTCTCCCGGGTCGGGCGTGCCGGAGGCGGACGTCACCCGCAGCCCGGGAATGTAGACCTTGTACTGGGGCGCACCCGAGCTCTGGGCGTAGGCGAGCGCCGCGGCGCTCAGTGCGCCGAGGAGGGCCAGTTGGAGGGGCAGGCGGGGGCGCACGTCAGGGTCACTCGAAGCGGTTCAGGCTTCGTCTAGCGAGACGCAGCCATCAGCGCGGGGAGCAGGTAGGCGAAGAACCCGCCGATGAGGTAGACGGCAAGACTTGCGAGGTACACACCGCGCGAGATGCGCTTGTAGCGCGCACACGCTCGGGCGAGCTCGGGGTCGAGCGGGCAGGACGCGGGACGAGATTGGAGCCAACCGCCCACGGCGAGCATCAGGCCCGCGCCGATGAAGAGGGCGAGCTTGTGCTGCGAGAGCCAGATGAGCGCGGGAAACGTGCTCACGAGCGAGGCGAGCACCGCCCCGGCGCCCAGGCTGACCAGGAGCGCCGGCAGCGCGCAGCACACGAGCGTCGAGCCGCTCGCGGCGAGCGCCAGCCACATGAAGCGGGATTCGGCCTTCACGGGCTCAGCACTCCTTGCGGGCGCGGACCTGCTCGAGCGAACGAGA
>JACCDQ011738604.1_pt1 | contig 10639 bp, 13 predicted proteins | sample 7446031 | NCBI WGS metagenome assembly JACCDQ01 (sample SAMN15323442, study PRJNA562643) | freshwater metagenome | isolation source: river surface water | place: USA:Blue River Watershed | collected 2017-08-17
ATAATGATAGAAAAAAGTTTCCTCAAGATATCAACACGTTTTTTGAACATAATCTAAAATGTCTAAAGGAACTTCCTCCGTAAAACGGAGGGAATCAAAAGTTTCACTTTTGATTCGATCAGCCGAAGGCCGGCTGATCCTAACAATTTTGATTAATAAAACTTAAAGTTCCTAGATTTCCAACTTTATAGTTTAGAATAAGTGGTTTATCCATTGCAAAACAAATATTTACATGTTTATTTAATTGTGTTGCTTTTGTACATAACAGTAGATTGTCTAATAAAAATGTTCCATCTATAATCTCACCACTCCCTTCATCATCGCTATCGTCTTCGTCGTTGTCACCACGTTGATCTCCAATGATCTTTGTTAATGTATGTTGTAAACCTTCTTCTTTATCTTCTATATATGTAAATCTGATTTGATTATCTACAAGTTGTATATTAATTTTAATTCTTGTTGCTAGTGTATTAAGTTTCTTAATAATTGATTGGAATTTATTTGACTCCATATATATACCACTTAATTCATACGAGGTGTGGTCTTCATCGTCTTCAATTGCAGGAATAGTTAATAGTTTTAGAGTGTGTTCAAAACATGAATTTTCATGTCCATTATCAAATTTAATATGCATCATATATTCATTATCTTTATAAATAGTGATTGTAATAACATCAGTTTTATCACAGGTGTTTAGAATTTTAGAGAATTTTCCAATGTCAATACCTAAGTTTAATTGTTTTTTACAATAGTAATATTCAAATGACTTTTTTTCTAGAACTAATTTAACTAACATATTTTCACTTTCATTTTTTCTTGTAATCTTTAATGTATCTACATCAAAACTAATTGGAGCATCATTTTTAATAATCTTATTTAATGTTGAAAATATCATCTTAATATTTTCACTTTGAGAACTTTTAATTTCTAAAATTTTTTCACCTTCCATTATATTAAACCATTACTAACTTTTTAAATTTTTATTAAAAACGAACGAGGCAAGTCAAAAGAACTTACCTACTACCTTCTATTCTTCTTTTAGAAAGAACAGATTTTAATTCTGACATATATACTGGTTGAAAAACGCTAGATTGAGATGGTTGTTTCACTTCATTGATCTTATTATCTATCATTGATTCTTCTAATTGTTCTTGATAAGATAACAGAGAACTTGTAGATTTAACCTTGATTATAGGAGTGTTATATTGATGACTATTCAAATAGAACTTATAAAGAAATTTACTATTCTCAGAGTTATATATATATCCAGGAACTGTTTCATTAAGATAAACATCTATAATATCATCTGATCTTATAATTGTTACATTCTTATTGTTATTCATAAAAATAACATGTTCAGAAATCCCCAACAATTGTTTATATATTACTTTACTACTTTCAATATCAATATGGTCTCGTAACACTTTATTGATTAAGTTATCCAAATCAATATTAGCGTTGTCTCTATCATTATATAATTTTAGTTCATATACATTTTTATTTTTCTGTATATCAAAATATCCGATTGAATATAGTTCTATCATTTTTTAAAATTTTTATTTTATTATATTAATATTATAATAAAATTTTAAATGGCTATAGATTTCAAGATTGTTATCACAGTTATTATCTTTCTAGCTCTTATCGGAACATTAAGTTATTTCATTTATGAGTATGTAACCAGACCTACATGTACTGTTTGTAAGAACACATTAGATATACCTGTAACAAGTACACCTTGTCCAGCAGGACCAAGTTGCCCAACATGTCCTACCAATGCTCCATGTCCACCAGCACCAATTTGTCCAACATGTGCTGTAAAAGCTGACAAATCAGATTGGGTACAAATTAAAGCTAACGGAACCAACAATTGTTTAGATGTAACTGATCAAAATATGGGTATTCAAGTTGACCCTAAAACTGGTAACTTTAGAGCAAATCCTTTAACTTTCAATACATGTAGTAAAGCTAATCAATACCAATGGTTCATAAAAGTGAAGAAAAGTGATGGAACAACTAGTTTCTGTAACCCTGTTCCTGTATATGGTAAAGACTACAGTACAGGCAAAATGGGCGTTGTTTATGCTTGTTTAAGTAACAATGGTTCTCCTACAACTGGATTTTGGGCAATGCCTTCTGATGCAAATTTAAAACCTATTAACTGGAATTACGATGGTAACACAGCTTTCAATGAAAACACAGATGGTTCTATTACAGTATCTGGTCAAAATGGAAACGCTAATAAAGGTAAATATATCTCTTACGACTCTGCTCAAAATACAATCGCTATTTCTTCAACTGCTGGATCTACATTGTCATTTGTTCCTTACACTTCTTAAGTGCGCAAAATATATATAAGGTATAATAATTACTTTTTCAATAGAATGTAACAAATACCTACAAAATTAGTTGGTAATAAAATTATTACAAGGTTTAATAAGGTTAAACTAACAAGGTAATTTTGTTCTTTAATATTTCTAATTACTAGTTTCATTAAAGAATAACTAATGTTAAAGTAGTTATAAGAGATAGTTTTTAATGGATCTAAGTCAGTTAATAGAGTATACATAAAATGAAACAATGTTAGAGGAAATGTTACAAACCAACAATGTAAATAAAAACTTAAAATAAGATTCATTAGTTAATTTAAGTTTTTATTATTTAAGTATATTTCTTTACAATTTGATTTGATATATTTCCTGAAGAATCTATATCAAATGATATATTATATTTCTGATTGTTAATTGGTTGTGTATTAGTATTATTATTAGCTGGTTGACTTACTACTGGAGTTGGGGGATTAACAACTGATGGTGTTGACTGAACTGGTTGTGATCCACTTATATTAGTAGGTGCTGGCCCAATTAATTTCCATAAGGAAACAGCTACATCAGGTGTCCATGTACTTAATGATGGATGTGGTGTAATACATGTATATAAATTACCATTATATGTAACTTGATCTCCAACTTTATAACTTGTATGATCATTCCATGTGTTTGATGAATTACCATTACTCTGAGGTATTTGACTATTATTCTGAGGTAACTGTTGCGTTGGTTGTGGAGTAACTGAGGGTTGAGAAACAACAATTGGTGGATTAACTACATTAGTACTTCCAACTACTGCATTAATAATATCAGAACAAGAAGGAGAACCTGGTTTTTGATAACTCCATACAAAGAAACCATCAGCTGCATTCTTGACATTTCCCTTTATCTTATTAACTTCATCAATTGTTAATACGTGACCTCCCCATGCTTCAGGAGGTACTTCAAAACCTATTAATAATGGACCTGAGAAATAACTTCTGTATGCTTGATATGCTTCAATGGGATTATAAGAATTACTAGCATCATATGACATAATATTAATAAAATCAACTTGTCCCTTTGCATCAGATTTTAATAATGGTAAATTAACACCTGTGTAAGCTGATCCAGCTGGCTGAGAATTAACATACACACCCTCACCATATGCGCCAACAGAGAAACCAGCAATACTAAGTAATTTACCAGAACCAATAGCACTTCTAGTTTGTCTAATAATATCTGGTAATTTTGTTCCATTAGTTTCTTCAAAATCTATATCAATACCATCTGCTCCTAAGTCATTCATTAAATTGGCTACACCATGTGGATTGAAATTTGTAAATGGATATGTTGCACCACCAACTGATAACATAACAATAACACCCTTTTGATGAAGAATATTAATAGCACCTTTTACGACAGAAAAGTCACTAGAAAAATCTAATCCGGTTCCAGATAAAGTAAAAGAACCAGATTGATATGAACAACTAGGATTAACAAATGATAAAAATACAATATTAATTCCCTTACTTAAATTAGCTAAATCTAATCGATTCGGGTCACTTTGCCAACTACTTGACCAACTTTGAAAATATGCACCAATAGGTTGATTACCATTTAACAGTTTGCTTAAACTCATCCTTATTAATATTTATTTTACAAAATATTTTGTAAAATGAAACTTAATTAAATATCCTCAACAGAGTTGAGGGAATCAAGAGTGTAACTCTTGATTCGATCAGCTTAGCTGATACTAAAACTTTTTTTCAAATGTTCTGTTATTCGCTGATCTTTACAACTTTTAACAATAGATCTTAGGATGTCCTTATATGAACTTCTCATCGCTAAATCAATTGTTTTTCCATAAAAACCATTTTGATATATATCTGCTCCACTTTCAATTATATCTTGAACAAGACTAAATCGATGGTCACATAACAATGAATAACACACTCTGTCACAGTCATACATCCTATTATTGACATAATACTTTATTAAGTATTTACATGTTTCAGAATTATTATAATGGTTCTTAAGTTCTCCTGTTGATGGTGGAATATATATGTTAAGTTTTTCTACAAGGTATTTAGCAATATCTAATCTATCCCATAATAATGTTTGGTAAAGCGTAGCGTCAGTGTTAATAATAATTCTTTTTTCTTCTATTAAATACTTGACTGCGTGTAATTTACCTTTTCTAACAGCCTCGATTACTAAGTCTTCTTCAAAATTAAATGGTTGATTATTATTATATTCTTTTCTAAAAAATTTCATTAATCTATTCTTTTTATATAGATTAGCAGAATATATCATTTGATGCATATCTACACCAACTCCGAAGGTGTTCTTAACAGGCTCTCTTGACCAGGCAAAAGGATCACAGAGCCTTTCAGAGATGTTAGGGTCCAAACAAATTTTTACTAAGTCTATGTTGGTCTCTGATGATAAAATAAATGACAACAGTTTAGTACGTTGATAATACAATATTTCTTTTAATTCTTTTCTAAAATTTTCTGATGCATGTTCAATAAATAATTTGAACATATCTACATTATCAGTAAGCTCAATAATTAATTTTAATAATTCATATACACCACTAAAGTTATCGTATCGTTCATAACGATATCTCTTTGCTAATTCTATTACTACGTCTTTCTGATTGTTTTTGATAGCAATAAACATTAATTCATCTTTGTCAAGGTTTTCACATTTATCTAGTAAATATTCTACTACATTGATATTTCCCATTCTTATAGCAGTTCTTAGAACTTGAATTGGATTCCCTACATTCTTTTCTTCAATAAAATACTTAACTACTTCTACATTCTTATTTCTTCTTATACATCTAACTAGATATTTTGTATTAAGACTTGATCCCTTATCTATAAGACCCTTTACTACCTTTATATCAGAATTTATCTTAATAGAATATAATAACAAACTATCTTTTATTTTATTATCTAATCCTTCAACTTTTTCAAGTGTTTGGACTATATCATTATTCTTAATGAGTTGTTTAATATCTTTAAATGAAATATTCATTACTAACTAATTCTTTTTAACTTTAAGTTACCATGTTCGTTTCAAGTAAAAATAAAAATTAATAATACTAATTAATGTTCAAACAAAGCGTATTAAACACTACTAAAACTTGGAATGGAGCTACTAGTTATTCTACAACGAACTCAGCATTAGTTGATTTTTTCTTTGCAGCTGCTAGAGGTTTAGATGAAAATAAACTTCAGTTATTAATCGGAAATGCTTGGAAAGAAGACCCATTATTAACATTAAAAATTATTGCTTATATCAGAGACATTCGTGGAGGTAAAGGTGAAAGAGAATTAGGAAGACAGTGTTTAAATTGGTTAGCAGATTATCATCCAGAATCTTTGAGAAAAAATTTAGATTTATTTATTAAAGAATATGGAAGATATGATGATATTGTAGCACTACTATTAACGCCATGTGAAGAAGACGGTATTAGATTATTAACAGATCAACTAACCAAGGACCGATGGAGTCTAATTAATTGTGTTGGTCCAATTTCATTAGCAGCAAAATGGGTTCCATCAGAGAATAAGAAGATTGATAAAGAACACAACTTCATCGATTCGTTGTGTCATGAAATGGGTATTAGTAGAAAGGTATTGAGAAAAGAATATTTATCACCATTGAGAAAACACTTAAACATTCTGGAAACAAAAATGTGTAAAGGCGAATGGAGTGATATTGAATTTAGTAAAGTCCCAAGTTGTGCGATGAATATTCATGGAAAACCAAAGAAAGCATTTGAAAGACATCAACAAGAACGTTTTAATGAATATAAAGAAAGTTTGAAAAAAGGTGAGACTAAGATTAATGCATCTGTATTGTATCCTCATGAAATTGTTAAAACATACTACAATGACCCTGGTTACTCAAAAGAAGACTCTATTGTTGAAGCACAATGGAATGAGATGATTAAAAAAGGGGATCTTATTGGTGACCTATCAAATGTATTAGTTATGTCAGATGTATCAAGTAGTATGACGTGTAATAACAACGTTCCGATGTTAGTTTCGATTTCACTAGGAATTCTTATTTCTAGTTTAGCAAATGAAGCATGGAGAAATTTAGTATTAACATTCTCACATAATCCACAATTTGTACATTTAAAAGGTAATAGTTTATATGACAAGGTAAAACAGTTAAGAAGGGCACCATGGGGAGGAAATACAGATTTCCAGAGAGCATTAGAATTGGTGTTACAAACAGGTATCAATGGTAACTTGAAGAATGAAGATATGCCAAAGAAGTTAATTATTATTTCAGATATGCAATTTGATCAAGCTGACCATAGATTTAGTTCTAATTACACAGCATTAAAACAGAAATATCAAAGTGCAGGTTATCAAGTCCCACATTTAGTATTCTGGAATGTTAATGGAAGTATTACAGATTTTCCATCAACAAATGTCCCAGGAGTTTCATTGATTTCCGGGTTTTCTATCGAATGTTTGAAATGTGTTTTACAAGATAAAGAAATCACACCTTATTCTACAATGTTATCAGCAATTGAAGTTGAACGTTATTCTAAGATTATTGTTTGAAGAATTATTGCGTTTATAGTTACATTATTAATTTATTGTTAATTAATAATAAATTAATAATGGAATTACAAAATATTTACTACTCTACAGATAAAAGTTTTAATGGTAAAAAGTATAAAGAATTCCATATTATTAATAAAAGTTTACCACAATTACTTTATAGTATAAAGTTTGATTGTTGTCAAGATACTATTCCAAAATTTCAGTTAGTAATAGGTGGACAAATAGTAGAAGAATTAGAGAACTTTGACACAACTAGATTATATTATCCAAATGACTACAATGGGATTCCACTAGATGCTATTCTATATAATGAAATTAAGATACTTATTTATGGAGTTGAAGTTGATGTGTCATTATCTGCTAAATTTAGACAATTAGTTGAGAAAATTGATCATAATGTTAAAACAATATTAGGTAAATTGTATCTAAGAGGTGGATTATACTACAAAGAAGGGTTTCTGAATGATCCATTTGATCGTAAACTTCATCGCGTTTGAAATTAAGAAAAATTTTATTTGGTATAAAATGTAGATAAATCAGACAAAAGACAACTAACAGCAATATTAACTATTTAGGGTTTAAATGTTGTCTGATTTATCTACACACTCAATTGACAACTAACAGCAAAAAAAAATATCTCTAATATGAGAAGGAATAAATGTTGTCAGAGAAAAATAAGTAAGTGTTATCAGTTTTTACGCTTTAATATAGCACGCGCACAATTAAAGAGGGTAAGATAACCAACAGCAATAATTATCTGCTCAAACTCTACCTTTAACTTATGAATATAACGTTCAGCAAAAAATATTTTTAATAATGGTCTTTAAAAACAAAAAGTTATATGTTTAATTGAAGGTCTGGAAAATAGTAGTAAAACTAGTACTCTCCAGACATTTAATACCTAATCTCAACTACATTAATTAGTTTCATATTAAAATTTATATTAATACATAAAGTTTAATATAAATGATAATAGATTGTCCAAGATACCCTTATATGTCATTAGATGATTGGTGGAAAGCAATCGTAATGACTTTAATGTGCGCTCATCCATTAGATCCAAATGTTAAGAAACTATACAACAATTACTACAACAAATACCGATTACATTTTAGAGAAGAATGGACTACACTTCCTGACAATATGTGTTATCAAATGATAGCTGATATTAATCCAAGATATCTTAGAACTAGACATATTAAGAGATAACTAAGAGGTAATTTATTTATTAATGTAGAAGAATAATACAAGTAATCCAATAATGAATAATTGCATCAGATGACTACTATAAAACAGATTAACTAATGTACTTCTTACACCAAATAGTATATGAATGATAATTGTAATAGGAATTAATAATATAAATAGACTTTTGTAATCTACATTAAATACCTTTCCAATAATAAGTATAGCTACAATAGAACTTACCCAATCGAAGATTGCCATATTAGCAATACGATATCTCATTCTCAACTCATGAATAGATACCATTAATTTAATATATTTTATACGTAATATATTAAATTAATTATAAATTATTATCACCTTTAAACTTCAATTGATTCATAAACAACTTCATCAGAACTTCTTTCAGAAGGATAACAGTATGGATTACTTGTTACAATTGTATTCCAGTGTTTAAATGTTGTTTTATAATGTGTATGACCATATATCCAATACTTAATACAACTACCTCCAGAATGGAGGGAATCAAAAGTTCCACTTTTGATTCGGTCAGTAAACTGACTACCACCAAAATAATAGTCATCTAGATTAGTAGCAAAAAGGTACTTAGTAGGTAAATGTTGATACTTTGGTGAAGATGTTCTATTCATAATTGGTGCATGATGTGTAATTACAATTACCTTTCTATCAGGTTCAGTGGTATTAATTTTAATAATCTCATTCAATAACCAAGAAGAATCTTTTTGAAAAACTTCATTGTACTTTTCAAAACTAAAGTTTTTAATTGTACTAAATTCTTTTGTTACCTTGTTCAAATATTCATACTGGTTCTCTGGTAATTCTGACCATAATGTGCAACCTAATAATGTAATGTTATCACCAATATCAACTCTTTTTCTATCTAATACCATTACATTTTTGAAATTCTTGGTGATACTTTGTTTAATTCTACCTCTTACATCAGAGTAATTACTGTGATAGTATTCATGATTACCTAGAACTAAATAAACCATTTTATATACTTTAGAACAATTGTCTAGGAATTTCAAATAAGTATTAGATTTAGTTTGCCAAACACCTATATCTCCTGCTAAAATTAAACTTGTCTCGGGGTTAGAGTTTTCAAGTTTAGGAACTGTATGATACTCATAAAATTCTGTATGAATATCTGATATGTAATGAAATTTTATAGAGGTGATACTATTAATATCTTTAATCATATTAATTAATAATAATGAAACTTTATTTTTAATTTAGACTTGATCATTTAATTTATACCTTTTTAAAATAAAAGTTACAACCAGTACTATATTCTAAATCAACTTCATTTTTGTATAATATTTTATCTAACCAAGATACTTTAGATGCACATATAAATGTATTATCATTAATAACATCAGATGGTAAGTTACAGTGACATATAGGTCTTTCAATTGTAAAATTATCTAATTCTTTTGGTTTTGAAATATCCTTTATATTAACCATATTTATATTAATATCAACATAAAAACCAAATGGATGACTTCGTATTCTAGTTTCAATATCTTTCTTACATTGAATATACTCTTCATCTGTTAAATCATATATAACCTTTAAATATTTACCACCATTAACTTTATACCACTTATCATTATTAATATATCTTAAGTGATTTGTTATATAATTCTCTATTTTATTTATTTCTTTTTTGTTGTTTTCTGTAACATTATATAAAGCAATAACTTTAATAGGTTTAAAATATAATGTACAATTACTTCCTTGGCTTTGTGTATCATCTATATGTCGTTTAAATCTCTTAACTAGATTTTTTGTTTGTCCCACATAATATCTATTATCTTCACATTCTAAAACATAAATCCAATATTTCTCACCCATTAATATTCACATCTATGTTAATTTTAAATATAGATAGATAGATATGAATATATATATATGTAAATATAAATAAACTACCTCTATAAAATTTCATATATTTTAATTAAAATATATGAAATTTATTTCTTAAACTCTTTTCTTTAATTCTTCTAAAGATTTAAACTTATTATAACTGTTTTCTAAACATAAAGAATAATCCACTTGGAATACCAGTGATTACAACTCCTAACACACCTAATATAATAGACTTTTGATATAAGCCTATTGTAAAAGATACTAAACTAAGTGGTACAATGTATGTACAAATATACTTCTTCATTCTGTTTTTCATATATCTAAAGAAGAATATATTGTCATTTAGAATTTGTTCAATATCTTTATCAAATTGTTTATCTTCACATTGTACTTCATGAATTTCCTCTAAAATAGTATCATAATCTTCAGAAGTAACAGGTCCAAGTTCTATTTCTTTACCATGGTCATTTATACTTACTTTACTAATTCTATAATCCATAATTAATAATACAGAATATTATTAATTATAAATTCTAACGAAATAATTTAAATTAAACACCTATATACTTTTTAATAGTATCATTTATAGTTATTTTATATGGGTTGAATGAGTGTAATTGTAAACCTTCTAAGTTTCTTAATCTACTTAGTGCAACATAT
>JACCDQ012142373.1_pt1 | contig 10636 bp, 11 predicted proteins | sample 7446031 | NCBI WGS metagenome assembly JACCDQ01 (sample SAMN15323442, study PRJNA562643) | freshwater metagenome | isolation source: river surface water | place: USA:Blue River Watershed | collected 2017-08-17
GCGATGGCTCACTTGCGTTTGACGTTTCGGCAACTCTAAATGAGGAACACTGGCTCGGCGCGATCGCATCCGGTGTATTCAACTTCGACCCAGACACCACCTGGCTGCAGCTGTTTGCTTGGGTTGCTTATGTGGGCGCAATGGTTTGGGCATTCTCACGCGAAGTGAAGACCAGCACCAAGGTTGCTGTGCCGCTGAAGAAGCGCGGCGAATAACTCGAGTATTAGTGCTCGAGGTGTGGGTCTAGGCCCGCATCTTTGAGCGACTGAATCACGCGCATGCGGTGTTCGAGGCCAGTGGTCTCGACCGATAGGCGCAACTCAACCTCAGAAATCTCCATGCCGCGGCCCTGACGGGTGTGCAGCACCTCAACCACGTTGCCCTGCGCCTTGGCGACAGCCTCGGCGGTCTTCACCAGCTGACCAGGACGGTCTGGGAGCATGACACTGATGGTCGTGTAACGGTTCGAGGCCTCAAGACCCGTACCGATCACCTTTTGCAACAGCAGCGGGTCGATGTTGCCTCCGCTGAGAATCGCGACGGTGGTGCCCTTGGTCTTTATCTTGCCGGCCATGAGCGCGGCGACACCGACGGCTCCGGCTGGTTCAACGACCTGCTTCGCGCGCTCGAGCAGCACGACAATCGCCTGAACGATCTCGGTCTCGGTCACGGTCACGACCTTGTCGATGTGCTTCTTGATGAGTTCAAACGGAATCGCACCCGGCTTCGAAACGGCGATACCGTCGGCGATGGTTGGCTTGGCGGTGATCTGAACCGGCTTGCCTGACTTCAACGAATCGACGTATGCGGCCGAGTTCTCACTCTGCACACCGATGACCTTGATCTTGCGTCCCTGAGCCTTGGCTGCCAGCTTGGCTGCTACGGCAACACCTGCACCAAGACCTCCACCGCCGAGGCCGACGACGATAGTCGTGACGTCAGGCACCTGGTCGATAACCTCTAGGCCGACTGTGCCTTGACCGGCGATCACATCGAGGTGGTCAAACGGTGGAATGAAGATTGCACCCTTTTTTGCCGCGTATGCCTGAGCGGCCTTTAGGGTTTCTGCGAAGACTGCGCCTTCGAGCACGACCTGCGCGCCATAGTTCTGAGTCGCCTGAAACTTAGGCAGCGAAGCGCCGACCGGCATGAAGATGGTGGCCTTGATGCCGAGCTTTTTTGCGGCTAGTGCGACACCCTGCGCGTGGTTGCCGGCAGAGGCGGCGACGACACCCTTCTTGCGCTCGGCGGCGGTGAGCTTGCTCATACGGTTGAAGGCTCCGCGGAGCTTGTATGCACCGGTGCGCTGGAGGTTTTCGGCCTTCAGGAACACGTCGCCACCGACGAGATTGCTGAGGTAGTTGCTGTGCAAAACTGGGGTTTCAATCGCAACCTGGCGCACGTTTTCGCGCGCGGCTTGGAAGTCGGCGAGAGTGAGCTCTTGGGCTTGCGAGTTCGTCATAGAGTAAAAGTCTAGTTTGAGAAGAGGATTCATGGCTGAGCAGTTGTCGCGCAAGGACGCGCGAAGCCTGAATTTGCACGCCCTGGGCCTCGAAACCAAGGCCGCCAGAGGCACCACTCCCCTCGACGTACTCGATCAGCTCACCGTCCTGCAGCTCGACTCGGTCAACGTCTTTGAGCGCGCGCACTACATGCCAGTTTTCTCGCGCATCGGCGCGTTCGATCGAAACCTGCTCGACACAGCGGCCCTGCCTGTTTATGAAAAATCCGCCGAGGATGCGCCCGCAAACCAACGTTTCGCCGTTGCCAAGCAGCCTGCACTAACTGAGTTTTGGGTTCGTCAGGCCAGCTGGATTCGCACCGACGATTTGCCACTCTGGCGCTTCAGGATGGGCAAGTCATACCGCGCTCGTCGCCACCAGGAGTTCATCAACGAGAACGCCAAGCTGGTCGCGTGGTTGAAGGAAGAGCTGGCCGATCGCGGTCCGCTGACGCTCAAGGATTTCGAGCACGACATGAACAAGCGCACCGGCAACTGGTGGGGTTGGTCGCCGGCCAAGGTCGCTCTCGAGTACCTGTTTGCGACCGGCGAGATCACCAATGCCGGACGCCACAACTTTGCCCGTCGCTACGCCCTGCCGGACCATGTTTTTGAGCCTGAGTTTGCGGCGCTGTTGGCCTCGACCGACTTCGATGCAGACGAACTCGAACGAACCACTATCGAGCGTGCGATTCGCGCCGAGGGAGTCACTTCGCTAGCCGGGGTGGGCTTCTCGCACAGCGATTACCCGAGCCAGGTAAAACCGTTTGTGCAGCAGCTGGTTGAGGCCGGACGAGTCATCGAGGTCGATGTCGAGGGTTGGTCAAAGCCTGGCTATGTGCACGCGGATTGGCTGCCGAAGTTAGTTACTGGCGACTTCGTTGCGCCGACGCATACGACCATTTTGAGCCCGTTTGACCCGCTGGTTCGCGTTCGTGAGCGTGCCATTGACCTGTTCGACTTTGATTACAAGATCGAGATCTATGTGCCAGAGCCGAAGCGCGTTTATGGCTATTACACGCTGCCGGTGCTGCACAAGGGTGAACTGATCGGGCGACTCGACCTGAAGAGCGATCGCAAGGCGAAGGCACTATTGGTTCAGTCAAGCTGGCACGAAGAGTGGATGAGCGCGGCCAAGGTGAAGTCTGCCGCCAACGCAGTTATGAAGAACCTCGCCGACGCTGCCAAGTGGCAGGGCCTTAAACAGATTCTGATCGCGCCAAAGGGCAACTTTGCAGACGCGCTAAGCGCCGCTCAGCAGGCGTCTAAGGCTTAGTACTTGCCGCCCATCGCACGAAGGCGTTCGATGCGCTTCGGAATCGGTGGGTGAGTCGAGAACACACGCTCAACCAGACCAGGCTTCACCGGGTCCGCGATGTACATGTGGGCCATCGAGCTGCTTGCGCGGCGCATTGGGCGTCCGTACTCCCCTAGCTTCTTTAGGGCTGAGGCCAGGCCGTCTGGGTAACGCGTGATTTCGGCACCGGTCGCGTCGGCGAGGTATTCACGCTGACGAGATACCGCTGCTGTCACAATCGGGCCGATGAGCGCGGCGACTATCCAACCGACAATGCCGATCAGGATAAGAATTGCGCCAAGGTTGTTGTCGCGACTGTCACGTCGACCGCCCGAGAAGAACGCCATACGGATTGCGAAGTCGGCGAGCACGCCGATCGCGCTGACCAGACCGAACACGATGGTCGAAACACGAATGTCGTAGTTCTTCACGTGGCCCATCTCGTGAGCCATGACGCCCTCGAGCTCCTGGTCGTCCATGATCGCGAGCAAGCCGGTGGTTGCAGCGACAATTGCGTGCTTTGGGTCACGACCGGTGGCAAATGCATTCGGGGCCGGGTCTTCGATGATGTAGACCTTCGGCATCGGCATGCCCTGGCTGATGGCGATGTTTTCGACAGTTCGCCACAACCGCGGGTTGTCGGACTTTTGAATCTCGATTGCACCACTCATGGCGACCGCGAAGTACGCGGCGAACCAGTACTGAATCAGGGCATAAACGAGCACGAAACCGATGATTAGGAACGCGCTCGAGCCGTTGCCCGAAACCGAACCCCACCAGTAAGCCAAGCCGCCGATCAAGCCGACGAACAGGGCGATGATGATAATCGTGTTGCGCTTATTAGCGGCAATCGCCGAATACATAAGACTCCCGAAGGGTTTGCGCTGGGCGGGTTAGAACTTGACCTGAGGTGGTTCCTGGATCGCGGCTGCGTCTGCAACCTCGAAGAACTCCAGAGGAACGATCTTGCCGTTACGGAAGAACACGTTCTGAGGAAACTGGGTCAACTTGGTGTTGAGCTCACGAACGCAACCGTTGTAGAAACGACGCGATGCCATGACCTTGTCTTCGGTGTCGCTTAGCTCGGCCTGCAGGCTGAGGAAGTTCTGGTTTGCCTGAAGAGCTGGGTATGCCTCAGCGACAGCGAAAAGTGACTTCATGGCTGCGCCGAAGTCGGCGTCGGCCTGTGCTGCCTGAGCCGGGTGAGCAAGCACCTGAGGCGAAACGGTAGCCGCACGAGCGGTGGTAACCGCATCAAAGACTTCACGCTCGTGAGTGGCGTAACCCTTCACGGTTTCGATGAGATTTGGAATCAAGTCTGCGCGGCGCTTGAGCTGGATTGTGATGCTGCTCCAGGCCTCTTTGGTGCGCACGTTTAGAGCAACCAGGCTGTTGTAGGTGCTCCAGAAGTAGATGACTGCAATGACGGCGATAACGCCGAGGATGATGAGTGCGATGTCCATGGCTCAATGCTAAGCGTGGGGTTCGACAAAGCAGGGCTTTCTCAGCAAACTCTCAGTGCGCTCTGGGCGTACAGGTCTAGGTTGGCGAAACCCGCGCGGGTTGCTCGTGTATGGGTTTTGAAGCGAACCCCGTCCCCATCTTTGCTCGCGGTTGCGAACAACCGCTCGAGTCCGATGGGGGCCCGGTGTGCGCCATCGCACACCGAAAACAAAAAGAAACCGACCAGCGATGCTGGTCAGTTTCTTTTGTGCCCCCAGTGGGACTCGAACCCACACTGTAGCGATTTTAAGTCGCCCGCCTCTGCCATTGGGCTATGGGGGCTAAAGAGAAAGGGACGCAACCGAAGCCGCGTCCCTCTCTTTAGTCTTTAGGCCTAGGCCTTTGGACGAGACGCGAAGGTCTCGAAGGCTAAGGTCGGCTTGCGGGTTGCGCCGATGCCTACGATGTCGCGACGGAGTACGAAGTTCCATACCCAGCCAGCGAATACGCGGATCTTGCGCTCCCACATAGGCATTGCAAGGCCGTGGTAACCGCGGTGCATGCACCATGCGATGAAGCCCTTGATTGCGAGGCCCTTGTACTGGAATACGCCAACGCCAACGCCGAGGCCTGCAACGGCACCCTTGTTGTAGTGCACGTAGTCCACGATCTTCTCGCCGCGCAGCTGAGCAACGATGTTCTTTGCAAGCAACTTGGCCTGGCGAACAGCGTGCTGTGCGTTTGGAACACAGAAGCCACCAACGCCGCCACCCGAAAGGTCAGGAACAGCCGAAACGTCACCAGCGGTCCATGCGCCTTCAACAACGTTCTCGCCGTTGACGATCTGCAGGGATGCCTTAGCGGTGATGCGACCGCGCTCGTCGAGAGGTAGGTCGGTGTTGCGAACGAATGGGTGGGCCATAACGCCTGCGGTCCAGACGATTACGTCTGACTCGAACTTCTCGCCGGTCGAAAGCTCAATCTTGCCGTCGACTGCCGACTGCAGCTGGGTGTTCAGGTGAACCTTGGCAGCACGCTTGTCGAGGTTTGCAAGAACCCACTCGCTGGTCTTGAGCGAAACCTCAGGCATGATGCGACCCATTGCCTCAATGAGGTGGAAGTGGGTGTCTTCGAAGCTGAGCTCTGGGTAGAACTTGAGCAGGTAGGTAACGAACGAACGCATCTCTGCGAAGGTCTCGATACCGGCAAAGCCACCACCGACGACAACGAAGGTGAGTAGGCGGTCGCGTGCTGGGCCAGCAGGCAGCTGAGCAGCCTTGTCGAGGTTTTCGGTGATGCGGTTGCGAACCTCGATAGCCTCTTCGATGGTCTTCATGCCGATGCAGTTGTCAGCAACACCTGGAATCGGGAAGGTACGGCTGACGGCACCAGCGGTGACTACGACGTGGTCGTACTCAAGCTTCTGTGGCTTTAGACCTTCAACCTCGAGGGTCGCGACCTTCTTCTTGTGGTCGATCTTCGAGATCTTGCCGCTGACTAGCTTGGTCTTCTTGAGGTGGCGACGGTGTGAGGTCACAACGTGGCGAGCCTCGATCGAACCACCGACAACCTCAGGCAGGAACGGCTGGTAGGTGAGGTAAGGCAGCGGGTCAACCAAAGTGACCTCGGCCTCACCCTTGCCCAGCAACTGCTCGAGCTTGAATGCGGTGTAGAAACCGGCGTAACCGCCGCCAACGATAAGGATGCGAGGCGCGGCAGCGCCGTTGTTGTTTTCAGCCATAGGTTCTAATTTACCTTCAGTTAGTTGGTCTGTGGTCGCAGACGCATTTGGTTGGTTGCCAGGTGCAGGCAGCCAAAGCTTGGTCGCCGATCGGGTTCACGCCTGGGCCAGCGGCCAGCGAGTGCCCGATCAGGGCGTGGAGGCACTTGACGCGAGTCGGCATACCGCCCGCACTGATGCCGTCGATCTCTGGAACATCGAGGCCCAGCAGGGCTTCGAGTTCGTCGCGTTCGGCGAGGTACTGCGCGTGGGCACGACGGTATGCGTCAGCCAAATCGGCATCCTCGCTGAGTTTTGCCTGCAGTTCGGCCATGAAACCGGATGCCTCAAGCGTGCTCACGGCTGCGGTCGCGGCCGGGTGAGTCAGGTAGTACATGGTCGGAAAAGGCTCGCCGTTGCTCAAGCGCGGAGCTGTCTGCACGACCAGCGGGTTGCCACAGACGCAACGAGCGGCGATTGCGGCGATATCGCGCGCAGGTCGGCCGAGTTGACGCGACACCTCGGCGATGTCGTTCTCGGTTGCTTCAGTTAATGGCATGTCTCGGCTTACTGGGTTGGCTCATCAAGACCCGAGCGAACAAACGTGTAAAGCAGGCTGTCGACCCAGTTGTCTTTGGTTTCGCGGATCTTGTTGGTGATTTCGGTGGTGTTGCGGCGGTCAGCCATCTGTGCGCCAACCGTGCCCGAGGTGTCGTTCGGGTCGATTCCGTTGGCATCCATCACGAGGTATGACACTTCGCCCGGCATGACGTAATACAGGCGGTCGCGCGCTTGCGAACGCACGTAAACCGGGTCATCCCAACGTTTGCGTTCGACCTGCATCTGCGCGACCTGCTTCTTGGCCTGCTCAACCTGGGCTGCTACGTCAGCGATTTGTTGCTGTTGCACATACCAAGTGGTGATTCCAGGCTGAAGGGTGATGACGCCGACGATGATGAGAGCAAAAATCGTCAGGTTGTAGCTGTTGAAGCGAATCGTGCGCGCAAAGTCGAGGCTCATGAGGTTGCGTTGTGCGCCCCCCTGCTTGACTCCAGACGTGCGCGAACCCGCCGCAGACTTGCTAGTCACACGACGGGTTGCGCTGCCCTTGCGGGCTGTTGGTCTGTTTGGCACCGTTTCAGGCTAAAGGGTTTAGGCCTTGAAACGAGGGAATGCCGAACGGCCGGCGTAGAGTGCGGCGTCCTGTAGTTCCTCTTCGATGCGGAGCAGCTGGTTGTACTTTGCAACACGCTCTGAACGAGCAGGTGCACCGGTCTTGATCTGGCCTGCGTTGGTTGCAACTGCGAGGTCAGCGATGAAGGTGTCTTCGGTCTCGCCCGAGCGGTGCGAGATGATCGCCTTCATTCCGTGACGCTGTGCTAGCGAGACGGCGTCCAGGGTCTCGGTCAGGGTTCCGATCTGGTTGACCTTGACGAGGATTGCGTTGCCGGCTGCCTCGTCGATGCCCTTCTGAAGGCGAGCTGGGTTGGTGACGTATAGGTCGTCTCCAACGAGCTGAACCTTGGTGCCGAGCTCGGCAGTGATCTTGGTCCAGCCAGCCCAGTCGTCCTCGGCTAGTGGGTCTTCGATCGAAACCAGTGGGTAGTTCGCAACGAGGTTCGCGTAGTAAGCGATCATCTCGTCGGTGGTGCGCTCCTGACCCTCGAAGGTGTACTTGCCAGTTGCTTCGCTGTAGAACTCGGTTGCAGCAACGTCAAGCGCAAGTGCGATGTCGGTGCCGAGCTTGTAGCCAGCCTTTGCGACTGCCTCTGAGATGAGGTCAAGCGCTGCGGCGTTGGTTGGAAGTTCAGGTGCGAAACCACCCTCGTCGCCAAGACCGGTTGCTAGACCCTTTGAAGCGAGAAGACCCTTGAGTGCGTGGTAAACCTCAACGCCCCAACGAAGTGCCTCGCTGAAGGTCTCGGCGCCCAGAGGAACAATCATGAACTCCTGGATGTCGACACCGGTGTCAGCGTGTGCGCCACCGTTGATGATGTTCATTAGAGGAACAGGCAGAACGTATGCGTTTGGGCCACCGAGGTAACGGTAAAGCGGCTGGCCGGTTGCCTCAGCAGCAGCGCGTGCGTTTGCTAGCGAGACACCGAGGATAGCGTTTGCGCCAAGCTTCGACTTGTTTGAGGTGCCGTCGACAGCGATCAAAGCTGCGTCGACTAGGCGCTGGTCGAGAGCGTCGAAGCCGACAAGTGCCTCGTCGATGTCTTCGATTACAGCCTTGACTGCGTTCTGAACGCCCTTGCCGAGGTAGCGACCCTTGTCACCGTCACGGCTCTCGTGAGCTTCGAATGCACCGGTCGATGCACCTGATGGAACGGCTGCGCGGCCGAATGAGTCGTCTTCGAGCAGGACCTCAACCTCTACGGTTGGGTTTCCGCGCGAGTCAAGAATTTCGCGAGCACCAATGGCTTCGATGATTGACACAGGGGTCTCCTCTTTTTGTTGGATTCGATGTTCATCGCTTGCCCAGATTCAGGCCGCGGAACGGCGCTATTTCGCGCCAAAAAACTTCGTTGTGATTCGTCTTCAAGTTTAGTCGGCGCAAGGTTAGGGAACCGTGGATTTTTAGAGGCACCGTGCAAAAATAAAGACGCGGCCAGGAGCAGGTCCTGGGCGAACCAAAACAAGGGGGATCCGATGAGCGGGTTTAGATTCACTGGTGGTGCGGCCACCTATCTTGGAACAGCACTTCTTGGAGGGTTGATTACTCTCCTAACTTTGGGTATTTGCTACCCATTCGCTCTAGTTCTAACTGAGCGCTGGAAGGCAAAGCACTCCACAATCGATGGCAGACCTATTGTCTTCACCGGAACTGGTTGGGGTCTTTTCGGACTTTGGATTAAGTGGCTCCTTCTGAGCATTATCACCGTGGGAATCTACCTGTTCTGGGTTGGCCCTCAGATCCAGAAATGGAAATGGGAACACCTGGCCTTCGCTGGCTAGCAAAACGACGTTGGAGTGGTGTGCAGCATTTCGCCGTGCACCACTTCGCTTTCGCGAACAGATGGCAACGAATTGGGTTGGCGTTGCGCAAACGCATCCGAAAGTAGTGAATTGCCGTATCTATTTGTGGATAGCCGGGCACATAATTGGATTATCTAGCCCCAGACGCTAAGGAACTCCTTGTCTTACCTCAACATGACCGGCTCGCAAGCCTGGTTGAAGCAACAGCTCGAACGCAGTGGGCTGAACACTTTGACGCGTCTTGCTGATGTGTCGGGCATTAACAAGGGAACGCTCAGCAAATACTTCTCGCACAAGCAGCGCCCGACGATCGATGTTGTGGCAACGCTCTGCCAGGCTCTTCAGGTCAGCCCTAGCGAATTGCTCTATGGTCTCGGCGCGATTCCTGACGGCGAACTAGTCGGCGCGCGTAATTAGAACGTAGTCATCGTGACGATCGAACTTGCGTTCGACGTCTGGACTAAACCATAGGTCGCGAATTCCATCAACGATTAGCGGATTCAAGTCGGGCTGCGAATTCAAGAACTGCTCAATGTCGCACTTCGGGTGCGCATGGACTCGCACAGAACCCCCCGGTAGCGATTCGACGAACGGCTCGATCGTCTCATCATGCAGTGCGATTTCCATGGGCTTTCCCCGCTTTAGATTCCTGACGTTGTTGCGCTATCGCAACAACATTCGCTAAGAATCCTATAAGCCAAAAAGTGCGAAAAGTCAGGCTTGTTTTTTCTACGGTGGATAACTTAGTGTTCGGCTTCCGCGCTGACGGAAGACCCGCAACTAAGCGCTGAGTGGCTTGAGTTCGAGGTCGACGAACGCGACCGGGTCTTCACCGATCTGAGCCCAGATGCCAAAGCCCTGCTGCTGCATGACTTCTAACAGGTTGCCGAGCTTCTTCGGGCGCTGTTCCAAGCGCACGCGGTAACCCAACGCAATGGCCTCGGCCTGCGCGTTTAGCGCGGCGGCGACGCATACCGGTGAGTTTGAGTTCAGGACGAGCACGAGCGCCTTCGCGTTTGGCTCGGTTGAGGCCTCGACCAGGTCGACCGCGCGCTCAAAGCCGATCGAGATGCCGACCGCCGGTGCGTCTTGGCCGAGCCAGCGACCGACCATGCCGTCATAGCGACCGCCACCACCGATGGATGAGCCCGAGTCCGGGTGCTCGATCTCGAAGATTGGGCCGGTGTAGTAGCCCATTCCGCGCACGAGGGTTGGGTCGAAGCGCAGTTTGCCCTTGCCGTGGCGGGCCTCGATTGCGGCGAAGATTCCGGCGAGTTCGGCCGGAGCTTCGAGAACTCCCTCGAGGGTCGACAACCAGCCGGATGCGGCCTCGGCCACCTGGGTTCCGAACTTCTCACCTAGCTCGGCGACGACGCCCTCGGCGAAGATCTTGTCGAGCTTGTCGATGATGATCATGGCCTGGCCGCGGTCGGCTTCGGCAACGCCTAAGCCGTCGAGCAGGTTCGCGAGCAGCACGCGGTGATTCACGCGAATGGTTGCATTGCTAAGTTGAATAGCCTCAAGCGCTTCTAGCGAAGAAACCAAAAGATCAATTTCGGCTAGGTGCGATGCATCACCGATGATGTCGATGTCGCATTGCACGAACTGGCGGTAACGACCTTTTTGCGGGCGCTCGGCTCGCCAAACCGGGCCGGTCTGCAGTGCTTTAAATACGGTTGGCAACTTGGCGCGGTTA
>JACCDQ011447401.1_pt1 | contig 10633 bp, 9 predicted proteins | sample 7446031 | NCBI WGS metagenome assembly JACCDQ01 (sample SAMN15323442, study PRJNA562643) | freshwater metagenome | isolation source: river surface water | place: USA:Blue River Watershed | collected 2017-08-17
AAAGAATTTGATATCCAAATTCCAGACGATCAAGCAGAAAACATTGCTACTGTAGGTCAAGCAATCTCTTACATCGAGGAAGCTAAAAAATAATACTGACACACCCGATACATTTTTGTACTCGGGTGTTATTATTTTTATTAATTTTAAATTGGTGATTGAAATTCAATCAAAAAACATATATAATCCAACACCCACAGCTCTTTTGTACTACTAATACAGAGAAAAAGCGTGGGTTTTGTTTGTTTAAAGATAAAAAACAGAAGCTATGGAATTACGTCGCGTGGTTGTTACAGGTCTAGGAGCCCTTACTCCTATTGGAAATAACATTCAAGAATATTGGAACGGGCTAATTAACGGCGTTAGTGGTGCTGCCCCAATCACTTATTTTGACGCTTCAAAATTTAAAACACAATTTGCTTGTGAGCTTAAAAACTTTAATGTAGAAGATTTTATCGACAGAAAAGAGGCTCGCAAAATGGATCGCTATGCACAGTATGCAATGGTATCTTCGGATGAAGCAATGAAAGATGCTAATTTTGATTTAGACACAATAGATAAAGATCGTGCTGGAGTTATTTGGGGATCGGGAATTGGCGGATTAGAAACTTTTCAAATTGAAGTTTTAAACTTTGCCGCAGGAGATGGAACTCCAAAATTTAATCCTTTCTTTATTCCTAAAATGATTGGAGATATTGCTTGTGGGCATATTTCTATTAAATACGGATTCAGAGGGCCTAACTTTGGGACTGTTTCTGCCTGCGCTTCTTCCACAAATGCTATCATTGATGCTTTCAACTATATCCGATTAGGTCACGCTGATGTGATGGTGACTGGTGGTTCTGAAGCCGCTGTAACTATTGCTGGAATGGGAGGTTTTAATGCAATGCATGCTCTTTCTACCAGAAATGATGATCCAAAAACAGCTTCAAGACCAATGGATAAAGATCGTGATGGATTTGTATTAGGTGAGGGTGCTGGTGCTTTAATTTTAGAAGAATACGAACATGCAGTAGCTCGAGGAGCTAAAATATATTGCGAAATTGGCGGAGGCGGAATGTCTGCTGATGCACATCATATCACAGCACCTCATCCAGAAGGTTTGGGTGCTAAAAATGTTATGCTAAACTGCTTGAGAGACGCTGGTTTACAACCTACTGATGTTGATGGTGTTAACATGCACGGAACCTCAACTCCTCTAGGAGATTTAGCTGAGTCTAAAGCTATTCAACATGTTTTTGGAGATCATGCCTATACTATGAACCTGAATTCAACTAAATCTATGACTGGACACCTATTAGGTGCAGCTGGAGCGGTTGAAACTATTTCATCTATTTTATCCTTACAACACGGTATTGTTCCTCCTACAATTAACCATTTTACGGACGATGAAAATATTGATCCAAAATTAAATTTCACCTTTAATGTAGCTCAAAAAAGAGATGTAAAAGTTTTGATGAGCAACACTTTTGGATTTGGAGGTCACAACGCTTGCGTATTGGTTAAAAAATTAGATTTTTAATTCGTATCATGCGTAGTATTAGAAAAATATTTTCAAAATCCCGTTCTACAGAAGACGGGATTTTTTTTGATACACTTGAAAAGATTCTTGGATTCACTCCAAAAAATGCGGATTGCTATAAAAAAGCTTTTACGCACCGATCTTCCAATATATTAGATGAATTTGGAAACCCAATAAATTACGAACGCTTAGAGTTTCTTGGAGACGCTATGCTAAGCGCAGTAATTGCCGCTCACTTATTTAATGAAGTTCCTACGGGAGATGAAGGGTACCTAACTAAAATGCGCTCTAAGATAGTAAGCAGGGAACACTTAAACGAATTAGGAAAAGACTTGAATTTAGTTCAATTTGTAGAAAGCAAAGTTCCTGTTCAACATTTTGGCGATAATATTCATGGTAATATTTTTGAAGCATTGGTAGGCGCTATTTATCTAGACAAAGGGTATGAATTTTGTGAAAAATTCATCCATAAAAAAGTGATCGTTCCTTATGTTGACATTGCGCGATTAGAAGGAAAAGTAATCAGTTATAAAAGCTTAGTAATTGAATGGTGCCAAAAAGAAAAGCGTCAATTTCATTACGATATTTTTGAAGACAACGGAATTGACGGTGAACGTCTTTTTGGGGTGAAATTAAGTATTGACGAAAAAGTCATTGCCAAAGCACGAGCCTCGTCAAAAAAGAAGGCAGAAGAAAAAGCTTCGCAAAGAGCTTATTTTGCATTTCAAGAAAAAATAGATAAAAAATAATACGATTTTCTTCAATCTATAACGTTTTCGTTGATAATTTAACAAAAACTAGTGCTTTTGCCTTATATAAGCTAAAATAGAAGTAGTATATTTACACCTTATTTTGTGATGAGATGGCCATTCATAAATTAGATCTTGATGAATTTGATGAGATAGATTATCATCTAATAGCCATCCATACTGCATTGGAAGATTACCGATTAGCTTATTTTATTAATCAACACCTTCCAATTAATTTAAGTAAAAGCAAAGAAGAGATTCACATTAGTGTTAAAGAAGGTGATACTCAATTTTCGAGATTTTACTTTAATGACGAAGATAATTTTATTTCTTGGAATCTAATACAAAACAAGAATGAGGTTATTGGACCAAAAACAATAATAAACCAAGATTTATTCTCTGACAGTACTCAGGAAGTTGCTACAAAAGTGTTTTTACTTCCCGAACTTAAGAAGGTGGATTATTTTTTGAAAATAGAAAGTGATGAGGATGATGTAATAATCTCTGACATCATAAAAAGATTAAAAACAATCAAAAGTTTATCAACAGTATATGTTGTGGACCCAGAATCTATAAAATCTAAAAACAATTTAATTTTTTAATAGAAATGCTAAAAACAAACAAAAAAACAAAAATTGTAGCCACACTAGGACCTGCATGTAGCACTAAGGAAACCATTAAGGACATGATTGAGGCAGGGGTAAATGTGTTTAGAATAAATTTTTCGCATGCCGATTATAATGACGTAAAAGAACGAATCAACATTATTCGTAGTATTAATGATGAATATGGATATACAACAGGAATCTTAGCCGACTTACAAGGACCTAAACTTCGAGTAGGGGTTATGGAAGATGGAGTAATAGTTAATGATGGCGACATAATCACTTTTACTACCGCTGAAGACATCATTGGTACTAAAGAAAGAGTATTCATGAAATACCAAAACTTTCCAAATGATGTAAATCCAGGAGAAAGAATCTTATTAGACGATGGAAAATTAATTTTTGAAATTGTCTCAACAAACAAGAAAACAGAAGTTGTTGCCAAAGTAATCCAAGGTGGAGAATTAAAATCTAAGAAAGGAGTAAATCTTCCAAACACTAAGATTTCGCTTCCTGCAATGACTGAAAAAGACGTTGCCGATGCTATCTTTGCTATTGAACAAGGGGTAGATTGGATTGCACTTTCTTTCGTAAAAACTCCTAGAGACTTACAAGATTTGCAAGAATTAATTGCAAAACATTCCGATGTTAAAATTCCAATCGTAGCTAAAATTGAGATGCCTGAGGCTCTCGAAAACATGGATAAAATCGTTGCGTACTGTGATGGTTTAATGGTGGCTCGTGGTGACTTAGGAGTGGAGCTTCCTGCTCATGAAGTACCATTGGTTCAAAAAGAATTAATTGTTAGAGCTAAAACTGCCCGTATCCCAGTTATTGTGGCAACACAAATGATGGAAACCATGATTAGCAGTTTAACCCCAACGCGTGCTGAGGTAAATGACGTAGCCAACTCTGTTATGGATGGTGCTGATGCCGTAATGCTTTCTGGAGAAACTGCAACAGGTAATTACCCTGTTCAGGTAATTCAAAAAATGACTCAAATTATTGAAGCTGTTGAGGACTCTCCTCTTATCCAAGTTCCTCAAAACACCCCACAGGTAAGAACGAATCGTTTTATAACAAAAACAATCTGCCAACACGCCGCACAAATGGCTAATGTAATTAAGGCAAAAGCTATTTGTACCTTAACCAATAGTGGTTATACTGCTTTCCAAATTTCTTCTTGGAGACCATCGGCACATATTTTAGTATTTACTTCAAACAAAAGAATTTTAACCCAGCTAAATTTACTTTGGGGGGTTAAATCTTTCTATTATGCTAAATCAGTTAGTACTGATGATACTGTTACAGATGTAAACGAGATAGCAAAACAAAAAGGATTTGTAAAAAAAGGAGATTTCCTAATCAATTTGGCTGCAATGCCTATAACTGAAAAAGGTATGGTAAATACCTTAAGAGTCTCTGAAATAGAATAACAAACACAAACTATTCACTATTTTAAAAACCCTCTCAAAAGAGGGTTTTTTTATTAAAAAATTTATGATTAAATAAACATTTATTTATGAAAATATATTTTAATTTTGGGTAACTAAATCTAAATTTACTATGAGTTCAAATTCTAAAAATCCGTTTTTAAACAATAAAATATTTACCTCTTCTAAAGAAGAAGTTCATGAAGCAACAATAATTGGTCATGAACAAACTATGACCCTGGCAGGAACCATAAACAAAAGTTTAATTTTATTTCTACTTCTAACAGCATCAGCCATGATTACTTGGTGGATGGCTTTTAATGGCCAGAACCCTACTATTCCTATGATTGGTGGAGCTGTAATGGGACTTGTCTTAGTGATAATTGCAACATTCAAACCTCAACATTCTGGTGTGCTAGCACCTGGTTACGCTATCTTTGAAGGTTTGTTCATAGGTGGTATTTCGGCTATTTTCGAGGCAAAATATCCTGGGATTGTAACGCAAGCAGTTGGAGCTACTTTTGTGACATTTGCGGTTTGTTTGGGTTTATACAAATATAAAATCGTGCAAGTAACTGAACGCTTCAAATCGATTGTAATAGCAGCTACTCTAGCTATTGCCACTTATTATCTAATTTCTTGGTTAGTTTCTCTATTTACCAGTTTTGTTCCTGTACATTATGGAAATTCAATGATGAGTATTGGCATCAGCGTGTTTGTTATCGTGATTGCCGCTATGAATCTATTTTTAGATTTTGATCAAATTGAAGAAGGAACCACTAGAAGAATGCCAAAATTCATGGAATGGTATGGAGCTATGGGATTAATGATTACGTTAGTTTGGTTGTACGTAGAATTCTTACGTCTATTGTCTAAAATAAATAGCAGAGATTAATTTATTCTATTACTAAAAAACAACACCCCATTAAAAATTTTTAATGGGGTGTTGTTTTAAAAGTCAAACTGTAATTGCACCACAACAGTCTTCTTTTGTTCTGTATTTAAATTACTCAAGGAAATTCCTAACAATCGAACAGAATCCTTCATTCTTTCCTGATACAATAGTTCCTTTACAGTCTCAAGAATCAAACCTTTGTCTGCAATAAAATAAGGTAATGTTTTACTTCTCGTTTGCTGAGTGAAATCACTATATTTTATTTTTAATGTTACCGTTTTGCCAGCTATACTGTGTTTTTTCAAGCGACGTTCCAAATGAGTTGCAATTCCCTCAAGCTGCTCTAACATAAAAATCTCAGAGGATAAATTAGTATCAAAAGTATGTTCGGCAGCAACGGACTTAGTGGTACGATTTGGCTTTACCTCGCTATTGTGAATCCCTCTTACCACCGAATAATAGAACGTCCCTGATTTTCCAAAATGTTTTTCCAAAAACTCTACTGTTTTCCCTTTTAAATCCAAGCCTGTGAAAATACCTAATTGATACATTTTTTCTGTAGTAACTTTGCCTACACCATAAAATTTACGAATAGGTAATGCTTCTAAAAAAGGAATAACTTCTTCTGGATTAACTGTTTTTTGACCATTCGGCTTGTTATAATCACTTGCTATCTTAGCTACAAACTTATTAATAGAAATTCCTGCCGAAGCAGTCAACCCTACTTCGTTCAATATTCGCATTCTAATTTCCTGAGCCAACAAGGTAGCGCTCGGATTTCCTTTTTTATTATGAGTAACATCCAAATAGGCCTCATCTAAAGAAAGTGGTTCTATTAAGTCTGTATAATCTCGAAAAATCCTATGAATTTTAGCCGAAATTTCTTTATAGCGTTCAAACCTTGGTCTAACAAAAATCAAATCTGGACATCTTTTCTTAGCTACAACACCACTAATGGCGCTTCTAACACCAAATTTCCTAGCTTCGTAACTGGCTGCTGCTACAACACCCCTATTCTCAGAACCCCCAACAGCAATTGGCTTACCTATCAATTCCGGATTATCCATTTGTTCTACAGAAGCATAAAAAGCATCCATGTCAATGTGAATAATTTTTCTATCAGAGATAATTTCAGACATACTACAAATTTATACAAAAAGGATTAGTGAAAAACTCCTAAATTTGGAACTAATAAGCAACCCACTATGATAGAGATAGAAAGAAAATTTTTAGTCGTTTCTGAGGTATTTAAGAACAATGTCCTGCGCAAAAACTTTATTGCACAAGGATATTTAAATGCTGCGCCCGAGAGAACAGTACGAGTACGCATAAAAGGCGAAAAAGGGTTTCTTACTATTAAAGGAAAATCGAATGAAACAGGAATCTCTCGTTTTGAATGGGAAAAAGAAATACCAATCGCTGAAGCTAGAGAATTATTACTTCTGTGTGAAAAAAACAGCATTGAAAAGACGCGTTATGAAATCCAAGTAGCCTCCCATATTTTTGAGGTGGATGTATTTCACGGAGAAAATGAGGGTTTGATTATAGCCGAAATTGAATTAGAATCAGAATCGGCTCATTTTGAAAAACCACTTTGGTTAGGGCAAGAAGTAACTCAAGACCCACGATATTACAATTCCTATTTAAGCAAACACCCCTTTAAAAGTTGGTAGCTATTTTTCGATAATTTCAATAGACACCTTCATCATTCCGCTACTTTTATTTTGTGCAATCTCCATAAAAGCTCGTTTAGTAAGATCTATTTCTTTAGAACGAACGAATGGCCCTCTATCAGTAACTTCTACAATTACAGAATTGCCATTTGCCTCATTTGTTACTCTAATTTTAGTTCCAAAAGGTAATTTTTTGTGAGCTGCCGTATAACCACTATTGCTAAATTTTTTGCCACTAGTAGTTCGTTTTCCATTAAATTTATCAGCATAATATGAGGCAATAACTGATTTCTTATACGCCTTAAACTTAATAGGCTTACTCTCTGTTGTATCTACAAGCAACTGTTGCCCCTCTAATACAGGTTTATTTTTCTTTATGGTGTCTTTTGTTGGTATTGTTTTTTGTTTCAACAAAGTCGTAGTCTGACTCAATGCAAAACTTATCATAGCAACAAAAAACAATAACACGAATCTTTTTTTCATCTATACTTTGTTAGTTTAATCACAAAAATTGTTGGATAAAAAAAGTCCTGAAAAGGACCTTTTTTAGAACCATAAATTCCATGGAATCCTACTCAATATCAACAGTAACCCAATTCCATAAAAAATAGCAATAGATTTAAATTTAGCTTCACTTAAAGCCGCTTTTTTATGTTTTGACCAACCCACAGTAATTAATACAATCGCAATAATATTAACTAATGGATGTTCCAATGAAGTTAGTCGCAAAGAAGCTTCTTTCATTTGTCCAAAAGCTGCCGACCCTAGAGGGGATACAAAATATAAAATGAATCCTATTAGTAATTGAACATGAGTTCCTATTAGAGCAAAAAGCGCAATTTTTCTATCTTTATCCGTAAACTCTTTTTGTGAACTCTTACCAAGTAAAGAATTTACAACAGCTATAACTAAAACTATAATGGCTACGTATGCCCATCCTGAATGAAATTTTTGAATAAAATTGTACATGTTTATTTATTTAGAATTTCAAATGTAATAAAAAAACAGCACAAAAAAAATGGCATCTTCTCTAAAAGAGGATGCCATTTAAATTATTAAGATAATTTTATTAGAAGTTATATCTCATAGTAAAGTTCCAAGTTCTACCAAAACCAAAGAATACTTGGTTATTGTCAGCAACTCCATTATATGTTCTACCTGCAGAAGCATAAGTAGGTCCAGAAGTTCCTGAAATATAATCGCTAGCAAAAATATTGGTTCTTGACTCTGCAATATAAACTTCGTCTAAAAGGTTATTGATATTTAATCTGAAATTTAAAGATTTTGATTTATCAGCACCTAATAATACTCTATAAGACACACCTGCATCAACCAAACCATATGAAGGCAACTCTAGAGTCCCTTTGTTAGTAGCTGATGTTTGTTTAGTAGGGTCTAAACTAGCGTATAATTTATCTGACAATCTGTAATTAGCATCAACATTAAGTCTAGGAGCAACTTCATAAGCAGCACCTAAACTAGCTGTCATTTGAGCTACATCACCAACTCTTGTACCATCAACATAGTAGGTTGTTGTTACACCTCCAGAGATATTATTGTTATTTACATCAAATCTTCTTCCAGTAATATTACCATCATATACCCATTTTCCTAATGAGAACATTCCGTTTAATTTCAATCTATTATCCACTTTTGCAGTCATATCTAACTCTACACCAGAGTGAACTTGAGTAATTCCTGCAAAATCATAATATCCACCTGGATTAGTTACGTCTGCATCATTAGATCTTTGGTATCTATCCTTCCATGAAGTATGGTACAAGTTCACGTTTGCATTGAATACTGAAGAACGGAAACCATATCCAGCTTCTAAGCCTAATACTTTCTCATTAGTCAAGTTTTCATTAACTAAAGATTTATTGTTTGGATATACAGCATTAAAGAATGGTTGTTTTGAATAATAACCAGCATTTACAAAAACATTATGGTGCTCGTTGATATTATAATTCAAACCTCCTTTGATATTACCTCCTAAAATATTTTTGTAATCTGTAGAAGACAATGGATTAGCTTTTAAATATAAGAAGTAATCATCTCTTCTAAATCCTTGATTAGAAATTGCTCCTTGGAAGAATGCAGTTAATTTCTCAGAAGAGTACTCCAATTGTGTGAATGCTCCATACCAATTCACTAAACCATCATTATTGTAGTTGATTTTACCTGTTTGATAATCTAAGCTGAAAAATGGGTTTAAGTTTGGTCTAGCAGCATAAGTAGCTGTTAAAACTCTATTTGGATTATTAATATCTAAATTGTCCGCATAATTCGTTGAACCTAGCAAATCTGTAATATTTTGGTAGTGGATTCCTCTGTATGTTCTAGCATCTAAACCAAAATCTAAAGTAAATCTCTCTGATAATTTTGTATTCAAATTAATTACACCACCATACCAGTTGTGAGAGTTAATTGAAGCAATTTTAGAGATTCCATTAGTAGTATTGTTAGAAGTTGAAGCACTATTTTGATATGCTCCAGAAACTAATGCTCTTGTAGAAGTCCCAGCTGTTCCAGGAATAATTACAGATTTTCCTGAATTCCAAGCTTGAATCAAATCAACATTAATTGTCCCATCAGCAAATCTTAAATTATCTGAGAAAAATCTATTTCCTCTAATTGCTCCAGCTCCATTGGATCCACCTCCACGTCCCCAAGAACCATATACTACAGTAGACAACTTAGTTTTGTCGCTAATCTTGTAATCCCAATTGATAGAAGCAATTGGTTTGTGGTAGAAGTTAGTTCTGAAACTGTACTCTTGACCATTTAAAGTTCCCCAATCATTATTATATCTAATATTTGGTTGTCCATTAGTCCCGTATTTAATAAACTGTGCAATAGTTGGGGCAGTAGATCTTTGGTTGTGCCATTGAGGCGCACCTGTTATTGTGAATTCTAAATCATGTTTAGCATTGATTTTGTATCCAATACCTATGAAGTAATTTCCTCCTTCAAATTTAGTTCCATTAATGTACCCGTCTCCTGTTGTTTGACTTAATAAAACAGAAGTTGACAAACCATTTTTCATCACTCCAGTTGAGTACGAAAATGATTTTTTCAAATAATTATTATTAGCAAAACCTACTGCTACATTTCCGCCTTCTTTCATATCAGCCGAACGAGTAACAACATTGATTGTTCCTCCAACAGAAGAAATAGCTAATTTAGAAGATCCTAAACCTCTTTGTACTTGCATTGCTGAAGTTACATCAGACAAACCTGCCCAGTTACTCCAGTATACAGAACTATTTTCCATATCATTAACAGGCACTCCATTAATCAATACTGCTACGTTTTTTTGATCAAAACCACGAATATTGATTCTTGAATCTCCAAAACCTCCTCCAGATTTAGTAGCATATACAGAAGGAGTATTTGCTAAAATCTCAGGAAATTCTTGAGAACCTAATTTTTCTTGAATTTCAGCAGCCTTGATAGTTGAAACTGCCACAGGCGTTTTTCTATCTTTAGCAACGTCAACTACAGAACTCTTAACTACGATTTCCTCTAATTGATTGTCATCAGCAGTTAAAACAATTGTTCCTAAATTAGCAGCTCCGCTAAATTTAACTGTTTTAGCTTTGTAACCAATAAAAGATACCACTAACTCCCCTGAATTAGTAGTTGTGTTGATAGAAAATTTTCCATCAAAATCTGTTGAAACAGCAATCTTTGTTCCTTTAATAACAATATTTGCTCCAGGTAAAGAACCTTTACCATCTGTAACAGTTCCAGTAA
>JACCDQ011791847.1_pt1 | contig 10633 bp, 6 predicted proteins | sample 7446031 | NCBI WGS metagenome assembly JACCDQ01 (sample SAMN15323442, study PRJNA562643) | freshwater metagenome | isolation source: river surface water | place: USA:Blue River Watershed | collected 2017-08-17
TATACTGCCACTTTCACCCCTAATGCAAATGTGGAAGGAACGTCATCGATCAGCATTGGGGCGACGACCTTTACGGATTTAGCGGGTAATGATAATGGGGTGACAGCAAGTTTAGCTCCACTGAATATTGACACCCAGGTGCCTAGTATCGGATCTTCGACTCTTAGCTGGGGGGCTTCGCTAAATAATTCGGAGACTGGGTCGAATGGAACGGTTACTTTGGCATTAACAAACGTAGAAAATGGTCGCACAGTTACTGTTGCTGTGAATAGCCAAACCTATACAGCTACGGTAAGTTCAAACGCCGCTACGATTACGATTCCATCTTCACGACTAGCAGCTTTAATTGACGGAGGAACGTATACCGTAACTACCAATGTGAGTGATGCGGCGGGCAATGCAGCTCCAGCAGGAACGGTAACCTTTACCGTGGACAAAACCTTGCCTACCATCACGAGTGTAACGACGAATGCGGGAACCGTGATTAATGCCACAGAAGCTGCTTCTGCGGCCACGGTTACAGTAAACACGACGGGTACGGAAAATGGTCAAGTGGTGAGTGTGGTTTTAAATAGCCAAACCTACAGCGCGACAGTGAGTTCCAATGTGGCGACTATTACTATTCCTGCATCTGCTTTAACTGCATTAGCGGACGGAGGAACCTATACCGTTACGACTAATGTGAGTGATGCGGCAGCGAACGCGGCGAACCAAAATAGCTTTAGTATTTCGGTCGATAAAACGAAACCTACGTCAACGATTAGCTCGTCTACGGCTAATCTAAAAATAGGTCAAAGCGCTACACTTACGATAACTCTTTCAGAGGCGGCCACCGATTTTGTAGCTGGAGACATAACTATTTCTGGCGGTACGATAGGTACCTTTAGTGGAACGGGTAGAAACTATTCTGCAACATTTACGCCTACCTCGAATTATGAGGGAACGGCGAGCATTACGTTAGCAAGTAACCAATTCACGGATCCAAATGGTAACCCGAATGATGAGAGTTCAAACACAGCGAATTCCATTTCGATTGCCGTAGATACGAAGGCTCCTACGATGACCATTGTGAGTAATCCCGCGAACCTTCGTTCAGGTCAATCATCTACGTTAACGTTCACGATTTCAGAAGTAGTTTCTGATTTTGTGGCGGGTGATATCACGATTTCAGGAGGTAGCATAGGAACCTTAAGCGGAACAGGGACTACTTACACCGCTGAGTTTACGCCTACGGCGAACAGTAATGCGAATGGGGTGATCGATGTGGCAGTAAATAAGTTCACCGATGCGGCGGGTAATGCGAATACTTCCGCAAGTAATACCGTGACCATCTCGATAGACAATACCGTTCCTACGGTAGCTATTACGTCGAGCGCAACAGCCTTGAAGGCAGGAGAAACAGCGACAATTACCTTTACTTTCTCGGAAGCGGTGTTAGGGTTTGACCTAACGGATGTGACGGTGAACAACGGGGCTTTGGGCACATTGAGCGGAACCGGAAGTGTTTATACTGCTGCATTTACCCCTAATATGAATGTGGAGGGAACGTCAACTATTAGTTTAGGAGCAAACACATTTACAGATTTAGCGGGTAATGATAATACGGTTTCAACGAGTTTGGCTCCGCTGAATATTGACACAAAGGTTCCTAGTATCGGATCATCTACTCTTAGCTGGGGAACTTCGTTAAATAGTGCAGAGACAGCTACGAATGGGTCGGTTACTTTGGCCTTCACAAATGTGGAAGATGGAAGAACAGTTAGTGTTTCTGTGAACAGCCAGACGTATACAGCTACGGTTGCATCGAACGTTGCAATTGTCATCATTCCAGCTGTGAATTTATCCGCACTAAGTAATGGAGGAATGTACACAGTTACCACGAATGTGAGTGATGTGGCGGGTAACGCTGCACCTTCCGAAACGTCTACATTTATAGTCGACAAAACAGCCCCTACTTTAACGGCGGTGACGATTACGAGTAATAATACGCCAGTCAATTTGGCCAAATCAGGGAACACGATTACGCTATCGATAACGGCTTCAGAAAGCATCCAAACTCCTACAGTATCTATTGCTGGAGTAGCGGCCACCGTATCAGGTTCAGGCACAAACTTCACGGCCACTTATCCTGTCATCGCGACATCCACTTCAGGTGTAGCCGCGATTTTAATTAGCTATTCAGATGTGGCAGGTAACCCAGGAGTAAATAGGACGACTACGACGAATAGTTCATCTGTTACGATCGACAGAACAGCACCTTCGATGACCATTTCGAGCAGTGCGAGCACCTTTAAAATAGGCTCGACTGCGACGATCACATTTACGGCTTCTGAAGCGACCACGAACTTTATTCAAAGCGATGTAACGGTTACTGGAGGAGCCTTAACGAACTGGACGGCTGTCAGCAGCACAGTTTACACGGCCACCTTTACACCTAACGCAAACACGGCCTTGAATGGTAATTTAAGTGTGGCAGTCTCGAAGTTTACAGATGCGGCTGGTAATAACAATGTGGTAAGCAATAACGTCTCCTTTATCATCGATACGTTCAGACCTACCGTGGCTTTAACTAGTAACGTGAACTCAGTAAATGGTAACCAAACGGCGACGATAAACTTTACCTTCAACGAATCAGTTGCTGGATTTACGGCATCAGATATCGTGGTGACAAATGGTAGCTTAGGGGCTTTAACGGGTTCCGGAAGCGCTTATTCTAGTGTGTTTACGCCTGCTGCCAATTTCAATGGGTCAGCGACTATTTCTGTGGCAAGTAATACCTTCAGCGATACTATAGGGAATAGCAATACCGATGGTGCGGAGGCAAATAATACCTACACATTGGCGGTAGATTCTGGTATTCCAGCCTTGTCATCTGTGGGGATTCAAAGTAGTAATGCGGATCCAACATTGGGAAATATTGGCGACGTGATTTCTATTAATTTTGTTTCTACGGAGACCGTTAATACGCCTATTGTAACCATTGATGGCCAAACTGCTTTCGTGTCAGGAGATGGAACGAACTGGACGGCTAGTTATGTAGTCATTAATAGCACAAATGATGGTCCTTTAGCGTTCACCATCGATTATACGGACGTTGCAGGAAATGCGGGAGCGACCGTTTCCACACCAACGGATGGCTCTGCGGTTTCTGTTTTGAAGAATCAAACACCGGTTGACAATTCGACGGACATTACACTTTCTCAAGATGCGCCTGATCAAAGCATCAATTTACTAGCGGGTATTGTGGACCCAGAAGGCGATCCACTCACCGTTAGTAACGTAACGATCTCTTATTCGATTGAAAATGTGGTGACGAATCAGCCAGTGGTAATAAATTCTACCTTGCTGACGAAGTTCCAAGATGTGGTCTCTACTTCCGATTTAACGGGTACAAATTTGTTCATTGAAATGAGCAAATCGAAGTTCTTGAATGGCTCACAGAAGGGACAAATTAACATTGCCTACGTGGTGACGGATGGGAATAATAACCTGAATGCGAATGCGGTCTTAAACATCATAGGTGCAAATGACCAGCCTACGGGTGCGGCCGTGACCTTAAATCAGGTCGTGATTAATGGCCAAAATATGGGTATTCCACTAACCGAGGGTGTAGGAGTAAGTACGAACGTGCCTGGAATTGATCCGGATGATGATTCCGTGATTTATACCTTAGACCAAAACACCACAGTATCTAATGGTCAATTCGTCTTTAATCCAGATGGATCATTTAGCTTCTTGCCAGACGCAAATTATTACGGAGAGCAAGAATTTGACTATTACATTAAGGACCAAAGTGGGGTCTTAAATGGACCATACAAGGTTAAAATTGTCATTGCAGAAAACCCGGACATCGATGGCATTCCATCGAAACTAGAAGAGGTGGCTCCTAATGGGGGTGACGTGAACGGTGATGGTATTCCAGATCGTAAGCAGAATAATATCACGAACGTGCCTTTGGGTTCTTTCGCAGATTACCAAGCGGGTATCGACTGGGCGAATGGTGTTCCCGGTGCAACGCGTCCTTCTACTTCGAAAGTGGGATCTCTCTTAATCGGATCACTTCCTGGAGGTAAAAGTGGTTTGGATTCACTTGATTTAGATCCGAATGCGAAATTCAGAAATGTAGCTTTATTGCCTACGCCTAACATCGCAAATACGGATCGCCAGTTCTCGTCTGACTTGTATCAATTCACGATCGAAGGTTTGCTAACAAACGCAGCGGATACACTTTCGCCACGCTTACCTCTACGCGATTTAGATCCTACTAGACCAGGATTACAGGTTCGTGCGGTATTGGAATTCCCTGTGGGAATGAAGGGTTCTACCTATTTGAAACAGAATAAAGCAGGAGAATGGAAAAGCTTTAAGGACGATCAAAATCTGGCGACCTATGACGACGGAGCTACGTTAATCGACTTAGATAATGATCCTAGCACGATTGAACGTATTGTGTTGACGTTTACGGATGGTGCTTTTGGGGATAGGGATACCTTAGTGAATAATTCGATTAGTGACCCGGGTGGACTGGGAATCATTAAGCCAGTGGTTGATGATGCGGTCCTTCCTACTCGTGCGGAGGGAGTGGCTACGGCGACTGCCTTATTTAATGTATTCGACCGGAACTCCCGTTTAGATGTGGATGAAGAAGGCCAAAAACTCTACTACACCATCGACTCCACTAACAACTCCGCTGCGGTTCGGGCGGCTGTTAAAATCGACTCCTTAACTGGGGTGATTTCTGTGCGTGATGCGGGTGGTTTTGACTACGAATCATTCGTGGATGCTAATGGCTTAGCGAAGTTTAACATTGTGGTGAAGGCGACTGATACGGATGGGAATTTTGACTTAGCAACCTATACTCAGACGATCACAAACGTGGACGAATATCCACGCATCATTTCGGGTAAAACGGTATCGTACCGCGAGAAACAGCCGACAACGGTGGCCGTGATTAAGGTTCAAACTCTACCGGATTACCAAGATTTAACGAGTTTCTCGATACTACCTGGATTAGATGGATCCTTCTTTATCATTGATCCTGTTACAGGGGTCTTGCGTTTCAAGAACAGCCCTAATTACGATGATAAGCCTGTTTATACGCTCGATGTTCAGTCACAAGATTTAAGTGGTAAAACGGATCACGCGGTGTTTACGGTGAACATCATCGACATCGATGCGGATAACGATGGCATCTTAGATGACGAGGAAATCGGTCCAGATCCATTACATCCAATCGATACAGATAAGGACGGAATACCGGATTATTTAGACACAGATTCCGATGGGGATGGTATTCCAGATTTATTAGAGTCGAAAGCTGATACTGACAAAGATGGCATCCCAGATTACTTGGATACGGATTCGGATGGCGATGGTATTTTGGACAAAATCGAAGCCGGTCCTAATCCATTAAAACCATTGGATTCAGATGGTGATGGCATTCCAGACTTTAGAGAATTAGATGCGGATAATGACGGCTATTTAGATAGCTATGAGAAGAGTATCGATACGGATAAAGATGGTATTCCGGATTTCCAAGATACGGACTCTGACGGGGATGGTATTCTGGATAAGGTGGAGGACGACTTGGATTTTGGCAATATCAAAGACTGCGATCACGACGGAATCGAGAACCGCATCGACCCAGATGTGTGTGATCTGATTCTGCCGCAAATTATCACACCGAATGGCGATGGTCTGAACGATGTGCTGAAGATTCCAGGTATTATGCGCTTGCAACCTAGTCACATCACGATTATTAACCGTTGGGGTGCTGTGGTGTATGATGCAGAAAATTACCAAAACACCTGGGGTGGAACAGGCGACTCCGGTGAATTGCCAGACGGAACGTATTATTATGTCGTCGACTTCAAGGGAGCGAAACCGACGATTTCGAACTTTATTTACTTAGATCGCACAGGAAAATGAGAAAGATAGTATTAGCAGCGTTTCTGTTTTTAGGGGGACACGTCGTTTCAGCCCAAATCGAATCGATGTACTCGATGTACCAAATCAACCCCATCGTCTCTTCGCCAGCCTTCGCAGGCCTAGTGGCGAATGGAGCAAAAGGGGAATTCGTTGCCATTAATCGCCAGCAATGGATAGGCGTGCAGGGTTCGCCCCGCACCTCGCTGATGACAGGAAATTACCAGTTGAAACCGAAGATCGGGATAGGCGCTATTTTAGCGACTGATCAAGCCGGTCCTTTACGTATTACGAGTGTATCTGGTGATTTAGCGTACTCGGTTCGTTTGAATGAGGACTGGAAGATGAACGGTGGCCTACGTCTTTCATTAGCGTCCGTTTACATCGATTATGCTGGCCTTACGGCGATTGATATCAACGATCCTTACATCCAAGTCAATAAGTCGACGGGGTTAAAACCCAACACAGGTTGGGGCCTATATTTCGCGCATCGCGGAGGTAGCTTCCTGTCTGTTTCCCAGCCGAGGGTGTTAACCTATGATTTTGGCAATTTATCGGGTGCGTTTAAGGACGTTTCGTATTTCTACTTGCAAGTAGGAACGGTCCTTCAGGCGGCTCCGGGGATTCGCATTAATCCTTCTTTGATGGCGCGCTTAGCTTCATCGACGCCATTTAGCTGGGATGCGAATGTGATCGTGAATCTACAAGAGAAAGTGGATGTGGGACTGATTTACCGCGATAAAATCAGTTATGGAGCGCGCTTAGGTGTGCCTTTCTCCAAGAAAGTGTATGTGGCCTACACGGGAGAATTTCCACTGGCGACCTTGAATGCGTTTGGGGTGCAGACGCACGAATTAGCGCTTAAAATTTCCTTATTCGAGAAACAAAAATGAGATCATATACACTAGTCTTTTTCCTTTGTGCCGTTTCTTATTTTTCCTACGGCCAAAAATCCCTTTCCTTCTCCCTCGGTTCCACCGCTCGCTCTTTACAACAGGCATCGAACCGCCGAGATGTGCTTTTGGATTATACTTCTTTGGGTGCGCAGTTCAGTTATTTCACCTCGCCTAAAGCAGAGCTTTTTAGCGGTGTTTCGTATGGTTTTCAGTCATCAGGCACTGTTAAGTTTGCTGGCGCCCAGGCCGGGATGCGGTATTTTCTGAACTTGCCTTTGCCTGCGCGCCTTCGGGTGTTTGGCCAATTTGCGGGGGAGGTTTTGTTAGATAACTCCTATGCGATTACGAACCGTGATGCTGATTTTATCGGTGCGGCTGGTGCGGGATTTGACTTTAAAGTTTCGTCTTCTGTGTCCTTGCGTGGCTCGGCAAATTTAGGGTTGCCCTTCCTTTCGACGGGGTCTTTAAGCCCGTACATAAATAGTGGATCTAATTTCACGGCTGGGATCGGTTTAGTTTTTTTATTGCCTTCGAAGAAAGAGGCTGTTGTTGCGCCTATTATTGTTTCGGCTGAGGAACCATCGATTGCGGTTGTTGCGAGTCCTGAACCTGTGAAAGCCACAGTTCCTGCTCCGGTTCTTAAAGAGGGCGCCCCTGTAATTACTGTTGCTCCTGTTGCTGAGGCGGTTGCGTTACTGGTGCCGGCCTCGGTAGTGGTGGCCGAAGTGAATTTGGACAGCTTATTCAATAAAGAAATTTACTTTAAGACAGATAAGTCCTGGGTGGGTCCTGAGTCTGCCAAAAAACTCGATTTAATCGTCGCTTTAATGGCAAAATATCCGGACGTAAAGGTGCACTTAAAAGGGCACACGGATTACCGAAAATCAGAGGATTACAACTTAAAACTTTCTGCGAATCGGGTGGAGAATGTACGTTTGTATTTAGTCAAACACGGTGTGTCAGCCGAACGCTTTAAAACAGAGGCATTCTCTGAAGAGGTTCCAGCCTCTAAAACAGATTTACAATTAAATCGCCGGGTGGAGGTTCGGATTTGGAGATAATGAAATCCATTCGCTTAAAATATTGTAGCGCCCAAGGCTGCACATTTAAGTTTGTGAATAAAGCAAATCTGAAAGAACACGTTTTTTCAGAGAAGAATGGAGTTGTTTTGATACGCTTGTTTTTAAAGACAGGAGAAGAGATTTCGCTATCTGGCGTGTCTGAGACAGTAGAAATAATTAACCAGCGCTGGTCGCGGTTTGAGACTTCGGATGAGACCTTTTTTGATCTCGCAGAGTTCGAAGTAATAGATTAATTTAGAACACGGAGTGTATAAACCCTTCGGCTATTGGCTGAAGGGTTTTTTAATTATAAGGGTTTACTTTTCTATTTGGTGAGTTTTATTTTAAAAAAATTTTAAATTGAGGAAATTAATATTTATGAGAAACACTAAACGATTCTTCCACTATACCACCGAGACAAGATTAGAAGAAATAATAGAGAGTGAAATTATTTCACTTGCAACGGTTGGTATAGATAATAAAAAAGAAAAGCCATGCGCGTGGGTATCTACAAATCCCATATGGGAAGCCACAGCAACTAAAATGATTAGGAACCAACAAGGGGAGATTACTCAAATGACCTTTGAGGAGCAATTGGCAAGTGTTGGTTGTGCTAGAATTGAGGTCGAGGATAAGGGTTTGTTCCCTTGGAAAACTATTCGGAAAATATCCAATATGAAGCCAAGAGTTGCAGATTCAATGGAATTCCAAGGGATTCAAAAAGGGGGCAGCCCATCGGAATGGTTTGGAAGTTTTTCGCCAATCGACATTAATCGATGGATTAGAGCAGAAGTTTATAGAGATGGAGAATGGGTTGAATATGATGTATTTGAAGAAGAATGATTTGGCCTCCTTTTAATTAAATGAAATTATTTAATTCTCTTTGAACAACATCTAAAAGTCACCAATTCTTCTTCTAGGCCTGAACCACTAAAATCTACCAATGGATGTGATAAGGGATGTTTTTAAACGAAGAAAGTCACCATTTCTGATGACTTTCCTATTCGCGGCACTTATTGATAGAAGTTGTATCAATAATGAAATCCTTACCTTTTAATTAATCCGTTTCTTTTTTGTAATCACTTTCAGATCTTTTTGGAATTACAATACAATCCTCATTATCGAATTTATATCCGTGTGTGTACATCATATCATTCTTAATATTACTAATAAGGTCTGGGTCATGAGATTCCTCTGCTGGTCTGTAGAGATTTTGAAAACCATCGTCGGAAAAGTAAACCATATTAAATTCTCTAACTAAAGTATCTATGATATAAAGTGAATTGTTGCGGCCATATCTGGATAACTCGCGTATATTTTCGTTATCTTCATACGAAGGAGAGTCATCACTATCGCTGATCATTTGTGGATTAATACTAATAACATTACCATATTTATCTTCAAGAAATTCATTATTTTCGGAATCTTTAACTATTCTAATGTCTGTATTAGAAAGAATTTTACTCTTAGGTATTTTACCTGAAATGTAATAAACTGTACTCATTGTTGTTTTTTTATTTTTAAACTTTATTGTTAATCAAGGGCCAATAATTTATTTTTTCTTATTAACCCCTTTTAAAAAAATAAATAAAAAAAATGAGAAAACGAAATGTGAATAGAATTTTTTATTTGAAGAAGAATAAGTGTGATTTGACTACCTTTTTATATTGAGTTTAGTTAATCATCCACATTACAATACTTCAGATTGAGCCCGAAGCCTTCATCATCTTAAAGGATAATTCTCCAGTGTGAACCGGTATTGAATATATACTATCATTTTATTAAACCGTAATAGTATACCAAGCAGAATTGCCATTGGTGGCGATGAATTCAATAAGTTTAATTTAAACGGTGGTGTACTCGTCTTCGATTTCTAAATTGATAGTAGAGGTATTATTTAGCACTCCTATATAATTAAATGTGGTTTGATCTTGGTCTTCTAAGGTAGAGATTGCCCCATTTTGTAAACCTATCATTAAACCTAATACATATGATAGTTGATTAAGATTAGAACTTGCTATAATTAGCGGTTGATCTTTAGGAAGGTTGAAGTCATTACACATCTTTTCTAATAATCCTTTTACGAAGTTCATTTCAGGTATTAATCCTAAATCAATAATAGCAGGAATTCTCGAATCATTGTCTTTGACTTGCAGATGGATAATTCTTTGATCATCGGGTCTTATAAGTTCATCGTTTAATTCTAAGGTGCCAGGTATTTTCATTTCATTAAGTATTTTAATGGTTGTTCATTTAGTTTGGAGATCAGGTTCTTGAATTGATTCTCGGTGATTATCAATTTTACAGGTCTTTCGACCTTATTTCGTGGATTCAATACTTTTAAAATTTTCATATAATTCATTTTATTATAAATATTTGAAAACTCATTATTTTCGAATTTTTGGAAAAATTTCTGCCGGATTTTTTTCGATTTCAGTCGGATTATTGAGGCCGTAAATTTTTGTTCCTAAATGATAATGTAAATAGAGGATACCGCAGCTCCTCCTGCCCCTTCCCACCTGCAGGTGATCCTTGCTACAGAGCATTTATTAAATATTCCTGATCGGATCTGATCGTCAACCACCCATTCAATAAAGTTGTGTGGCAAAATCCATAAGGGTCAGTCATCTTTTGTATCAATCAAATTAGTGTATCAAACTAATCTTATTAGAATGCTCCGGTATGTTAAATAATGCGCTTACATTAGCCATAGAACAATTCAAAGGATTTAAATGATACAGTTATGGTAAA
>JACCDQ010830009.1_pt1 | contig 10628 bp, 8 predicted proteins | sample 7446031 | NCBI WGS metagenome assembly JACCDQ01 (sample SAMN15323442, study PRJNA562643) | freshwater metagenome | isolation source: river surface water | place: USA:Blue River Watershed | collected 2017-08-17
AAATTTTTGGCCCGGTGTTGTCGGTGCTGAGCTTCACTGACGCGGCCGATGTGGTGAAGCAAGCCAACGCCAACATCTACGGCTTGCAGGCTGCGGTGTGGACGCGCGACATCAACAAGGCGCACGGTGTGGCGCGCGCGCTGCGTGCCGGCACGGTGCACGTGAACCAGTACGACGAAGACGACATCACCGTGCCCTTTGGCGGTTTCAAGCAAAGCGGGGTGGGGCGCGACAAATCGCTGCACGCTTTTGACAAGTACACCGAAACCAAGACCACCTGGATACGAATTGACAGCCCACTATGAGCGACGCAGCGCCACGTGATCTGAGCCGCAAGGAGCGCTGGGCCCGTTGCTTGCTGGGGTTGGCAGCGCGTTTGCCGTTGGGCGTGTTTCGCGGCTTGGGTTCGGTGGCGGGCAACCTGTTGTACCTGTTGGCCCACCGCAGGCGGGGCATTGTGCTGTGCAACCTGGCCTTGTGTTTCCCCAGCTGGACGGCGCAGCAGCGCCATGCGGTGGCCCGCCGCAACATGGTCTATTTCATGCAAACCCTGTTGGACCGGGTGTGGTTGTGGCACGCCCCTGTGGCCACGTTGGAGCGGCGCATTCGTTGGACCGGGGACTTGTCGGTGTTTGAAGGCGAGCGCCCGGTGGTGGTGTTTGCCCCCCATTTCATGGGGCTGGACGTGGGTGGGTTTTGGCTCAGCCACTTGACCCAACGCAATTGGTCTTTCATTTACGTGCCGCAAAACAGCCCGGGCATGGACCGTTGGGTCAACGACGGTCGCACCCGTTTCGGCAATTTCCCCATTCCTCGCAAGCAGGGCATCATGCCCATACTGCGCCATTTGCGCGCCGGGGGGGTGTTGCATTTGTCCCCCGATATGGACCTGGGTCGCAACAACGCGGTGTTCGTGCCCTTTTTCGGGCGTTTGGCGGCCACCATCACGTCTTTGGGGCGGCTCAGCGCCTTGGCCCAAGCCCCGGTGCTCAGCTTGTTGACGCGGGTCACGCCCGCGGGCTACACGGTCGAGCTTTTGCCGCCTTGGCCTGATTTTCCGACCGGCAACGACGAGGCCGACGCGCTCACCATGAACCGCCAGCTGGAGGGCTATGTGCTCGGCATGGTGGACCAATACCATTGGCCCCACCGCCGTTTCAAAAGCCGGCCCCCGGGCGAATCCAACCCTTACCGGTGATTCAGTCTTTTTTCACCGAGCAGGTGTTGATGCCAAACATCGCGTAGGGCGGGCACCACCCCATCAACCCTGTGGCCAAGGGGACCAGGCCCAGGTAGCCCCACATGCCCACCGCCCCGGTGGCTGCAGCAACCACAAGAGCAGCTCCCACGCCAATCCGGGCAATGCGTTCATAACCGCCAACGTTCTTGTTCATACGGACTCCATTGCGGGTTCAACAGACCTCCATTAGCGCACAAAAATGCGCTTCGTTGTAGTGCGCTGGATGCAGCTTGGTCTATTCAAAAAAAATGAACAAAGCCATCAATTTACCTGCCCATTTTGTGAATGGTGCATTTTTATACTCACCGCATGTCTTATCCAGCTTCACAACGTTACCACCCCGTGGCCATGTTCATGCATTGGTTGCTGGCCGCTGCTCTGGTTGGGGTGTTTGCGCTCGGGCTCTACATGGCCGATTTGCCGTTTTCACCGCAGCGTTTGAAATTGTTCAACTGGCACAAGTGGGCCGCGGTGGTGATTTTGGCTTTGTCGGTGCTGCGTTTGGTGTGGCGCGTGCTGCGCCGGCCGCCGGCCCTGCCAGCAGCGATTGAACACCAAATGCCCGCCTGGCAACGCGTTGCGCACCATGCCACGCACCACAGCCTGTACCTGCTTTTCTTTTTGGTTCCCCTGTTGGGTTGGGCTTACAGCTCGGCGGCGGGTTTCCCCATTGTGGTGTTTGGCGTTTTGCCCCTGCCCGATTTTGTGCCAGTGAGCCCCGATTTGGCTGAGGCTTTGAAGCCCTTGCACAAACTTTCGGCGTTCGCCATGGCGGGGTTGGTTGTTCTGCATGTGGGCGCGGCCCTCAAGCACGCGGTCATCGACCGCGACGGCCTGCTGCAGCGCATGTTGCCCAGTTTGGGTTGATTTTTATGACCAAGGTGTTTCGCGTGAATTCTGTTCTTCGTACCGTTGTGGCCGCTTCAGTCATGCTTGCTGGGGGGGGCCAAGTCGCTTGGGCCCAGCAGCAGCTGGTGCCAGCGCAAAGCGAGATTGTGTTTGTCAGCAAGCAAATGGGCGTGCCGGTTGAGGGGCGTTTCCGCAAGTTCGACGCCCAGCTGGCGTTTGATCCGGCCAAGCCAGCAGCGAGCAAAATCGCCTTCACTGTGGACGTTGCCAGCGCAACTTTAGGCTCGCGCGAAGCCGATGCTGAACTCCCAAAGGCGGTGTGGTTCAACACGGCGCGCTTCCCACAGGCCATGTTCCAGTCCAGTGCTGTCAAAGCGCTGGGCGGCGGCAAATTTGAGGTAACCGGCAAGCTCAGCATCAAAGGCGCCAGCACCGATGTTGTGGTGCCCGTTGCCTTGACCCAGAGTGGAGCCAACACCACAGCCACGGGTGCCTTTGCGATCAAGCGGCTCTCTTTCAAAATTGGCGAGAACGAATGGGCCGACACCTCCATGGTTGCTGACGACGTTCAAGTCAAATTCAAGCTCGCGCTGACCGGCGTGGGCAAACTGTAATTTTCTGTTTCAACCCTGCTTTTTTGGAGCAATTACCATGCGTAAAACCTTGTCTGTTCTGGCTGCTGCAACGCTGTTGTCTTTGGGTACCGCCCATGCAGCTGACTACGCGATCGACCCCACCCACACCTTTGTGACGTTTGAAATTGGTCACTTTGGCACCACCACCAACCGTGGCCGTTTTGACAAAAAAGAAGGTTCGGTACAGTTTGATCGTGCCGCCAAAACCGGCAAAGTCGACATCACATTTGACGTGGCCTCGGTCAACTCCGGCACCCCCATGTTTGACAAACACTTGCAGAGCGCCGAAATTCTGAACGCGGCCCAATTTCCCAAGGCCCGCTTCGTGTCGGACAAGTTTGTCTTCAATGGCGACAAAGTCGCTGAAGTGCAAGGCCAGTTCACCCTGATGGGCAAAACAGCGCCTTTGACACTCAAAGCCAGCCAATTCAATTGCTACGACAACCCGATGCTCAAGCGTGAAGTTTGCGGTGGCGACTTTGACGCGGTTTTGGACCGCACCGTCCACGGCGTGAACTACGGCGTGGATTGGGGTTTCCCCAAAAACGTGCGCCTGGTGGTGCAGGTAGAGGCGATCAAGCAATAAGCCCCCAGCCTCAGGTTCTATTCGATCTTTCTCAAAAAAACACCGCCGCTCACCCCGGCGGTGTTTTTTTGGGGCATCACCGGCAGCTGAAGCTGGCCGCGTCCTCCGCGTTGCCTGTGCCGTTGTAGTGTGCGTACTGGGGCCAAGCACACAATGGGCGTGTGCGACCAGGAAAGACCGTGGTCCCGGATGCGGTTATTTGCTGGGGTGCTTGCCCTTTTTCGACCCAGTCCACCAACGCGCCCAAGCCATCCCAGCTGTCGGTGGCAGCGCCACCTTGGCAGTGGCCCATTCCTGGAATCAGGAACAACCGCGCAAAGTCGGCAGCACCGGCTCCATGCTCAGCTTGCAGGCGTTTGTAGTAATCCACCATCTCGTCTGCCGAGAAAATCGGGTCTGCCATGCCGTGGGCGAACAACAGTTTTCCGCCGCGCGCTTTGTAACCTGCCAGCTTCACATCATCGCCAGTGTTGAAGATCCAGCTGTGCGCGTCCATGCGTTGCGGGTCTCGGTCAAAATCAAACGCCATGATGGACAACGACCGATCGGGTGGGGTGACGAAGTAACCCTGCAATGCGTCTTGCATCAAGAACACGTGCCGAGAGTTGGGTGTTCCAGCCGTGGCTGTGCCCAGTTTCCAGTTGCGCCAGTCGTTGGCGGGGTGGCCAATGCCTGCGTCCCAGGGCCAGCTGAAGTACAACGGTTGCCCTGCGCTGTTGCGTGCACCGGCAAAGATTTTTTGCAGGGCCCCCACTTGCGGTGGTGCAAGACAGCTGTCGTTTTTGGCCCCGGTGCACTGGAGGTTTTTCACATCGAACTGGCAGGCGCTCGGGTTCGAGACCAGGCCATCGACCAAGCCGTCATGGGCGTCGCAGGTGTCCAGTATGCTTTTGCGCAGCAAGCCCAGATCGCTGTTGGACAAGGCCATGCTGAGCGCCGGTTTGCCATCGGTGCCCGGTGGGGCAATGGCTTGCAAGGCTTGCGTGTCCCATGCCGCGGCCACGGTTGCGCCCTTGGAAACGCGCATGGCGGGTGCCATGGCGATCACGCCGTCAAAGTGTTGGGGAAACCGCTGCGTGAACATCATTCCCTGGCGCCCGCCGCCCGAGCAGCCAATGAAGTAGGACTTGTCGGCCGGTTTGCTGTAGAAGCGGCGCACCAAATCTTTGGCGGTTACGGCAACCTTGTCGTGGGCGGCGTAGGCATTGTCGGTGCGGGCAATGGGGTCGAAACCAAAATCGGCGGTAGGCCCTTGGTGGCCGGCGTCGGTGGTTACCACGGCAAAGCCCCGGTTGAGCGCGTAGCCCGGTGCGGCTTGCGGCCCAATTGCTGGGCGTACCACGCCATCGTTGCCGCCCCCGCCTTGGTAAAGCAGGCGGCCGTTCCACTTTGTGGGCAGCCGCATTTCAAAACCAATGTGGTAGGGCTTGCCGTCCACCCCCATCCGTTCGCCCATTTTCCCGCTCAGCCGGCAATGTTCAATCAACATGGGGCCACTGGTTTGGCCCGGGGGGCGCACCGTGTCACCGGCAATGCGTTCTGCGGTGAGCGTGACGCCAGCCGGTGCTTGCGCTGTAAAAAACGAGCAGTCTGTGGTTTGCCCCGCGCTTTGCGCCTGCGCGGTGGAACCCAGGCCAACGCATGCCGTGAGCACAAGGCTGGCCAATGGGATGGAGCGGACGGTTTGCATGGTCAGAAGCCTTTGCTGGGTTCAGCGACAAATGAAGTTGGAGGCGTTTTCTATGTCACCACTGCCTTTGTATGTGGCTACCAGGGGGTGCGAACACAAAGGGCGTGTGCGGTTGGCAGACCAATCGGCAGGCAGTTCGGTATTCACCCCACCAGGGTTGCCGGCTCCACGTGCGCTGGCAACCACATTTTGCGGCGCCACACCTTGTTCCACCCATTTCACCAACGGCGAAAGCAGGTCAAATTGATCGGTGGCCGGGCCGCCGCTGCAATGGGCCATGCCGGGCACCGGAAAGTAGCGTGCAAAGCTGTCAGATTTTCCGCCCTGTGCTTTGTCCAGTCGCTGCATCCATTGGCGCGTGTCTTCAGCCGAGAAAATGGCATCGGCCACACCGTGGTAAATCACCATTTTGGCGCCGCGATCTTTGAGCTTGGCCAGTTGGGTGGGGTTGTCCTGGCCGGGCGGCGTCATGAGCGACAAGCCCGACTCGCGGTAGGTGTCGTTGGTGGCGCTGAACAGCGGAAGGCGAGCAGAAACATCCACTTTCAGTGGGTCGACCGGGCCGGGTGGCACGCTGAAAACGGTGCCCACCGCCAGGGGGTCAAGCGCCACCGAATTGGCGAATTTCCACAAGGCCCAGTTGTCACCAGCCAAGCCGGGGTCCAATGGGAACGGGGCATAAATGGCTTGGCCATTGGCTGTTCGGCCACCGGCAAAAACCCCGGCAATCACATCCTTTTGTGCGGTGCTCAAGCATTGTCCGTTGCGCGTGGTTGAGCAGGTGGGTACGTCGGTGCTCAGCTTGAACGTGGCTTGGCAAGCTTGTGTGGCCTGCACCAAGCCGTCTTTGGCACCGTCCAAGGCATCGCACTTGGCCAAAATCGCATTGGCAACCAACTGACGCTCTGTTTTGGTGAACGCGCCGCTCAAGTCGGGGATGGAGGCCGTGGGGTTCAGTGGGTGCTTGGCGGTGGCCCCAGCGACCGCCAAAGGCGCCCATTGCTGTGCACCCCAAAGTTGGGCCAGTGCGGCATTGGGCAAGCGGTAACCAGGGGCGCCAACCAAGTAGCCGTCATAGGCCTGCCCACGGGCGGCTTCGACCATGGCATGCCTGCCGCCGTTGGAGCAACCACCCAGGTAAGAACGGTCGGGGCCTTTGCCGTAGGCCGAGGCAATCAGCGCCTTGGCCATGGGTGTGAGCTTTGCCACCGCCTGGTAACCATAGTCCAGGCGGGACTGGGGTTCTGCCCCAAAGTAGGGCGTTTGTGCGCCGCTGTGCCCCGCATCTGAACTGATGACGGCAAACCCTTGCATCAGCGCACCCGTGATCGGGCCGCCACCCAAAGCGCCTTCAGCAGGGCGCACCGCACCGTCTAAACCGCCGTTGCCTTGGTAGTAAAAGCGGCCGTTCCAAGTTTTGGGCAAGCGCATTTCAAAACCAATGGCGTAGTCACGGCCGTCGGATCCTTTGCGTTTGTGCATCGCACCTTTGACCAGGCAGTGCTCGGCCACGTTGTTGTTGGCCAGTTTGAGTGCGCCGTTTGCCTGAACAGCAGCAGAATCCAACGAAGTTTGTTCGTGAACAAAACCCGATACCAGCGCTTCGCATTGTTTGAGGGAGGCGCCTTCAGCGGCACCAAGCCCCTGGCTTGGCGGTGAACCCCCCATTTGAGAGCAAGCAGCCAGCGACAGCGCTGAGGTCACTGCGATTGCAAATCGGGAGGATGGGTGCGAATACTTCATAGGGTCTTTCTAGGGGTGAAAAAAGCACGATGCCTTGCAATGAAAAAACACGGTTCAAGATTCAATGCCACGGGCATGCGCAGCAATAAACTCGTAACAAAAACGTGCATCTTCAGCAACATCCAGGAAGGTGATGTGGCGTTTGTGAGTGGTTGAAACCTCGGTCAACGTGTTGGGCATACTGGGCATCGCCATGCCCCAGTCGTGGAAGGTTCGGGCCTCGATGTGAGATTCCAAAACGAGCTGGCAATCGGTGATTCGTGAATCTCGACGGATCTGGTCGTACAAGGCCCGCACACGGTCCCGTTGGCCTTCGAGCAGCTGCATAAAGCACCCGTCGCGGTAGAGTAGGCAACCTGAAATACCCGCAGCTCGGTTTGACGAGGCCGCTTGCTCGCGCAGCGTTTCCAGCTCTTGCGCTGTCATGGCTTGACGTGCTTTGCACACATACAACAATGTGTGAAGTGTCGAAGTCGTGTGGGCGTGTTTGTCATCGAGCTGCTCAGCATAGGTTTCAATGAACCGCGGACCTTCTAGAGGCCTGTAAAAGAAATAGCCTTGCGCAAAATCACATCCGTAAGCACAAAGTTCGAGTCGTTGCGCCGAGGTTTCCACACCTTCTGCGACCAGTTTGAGGCCGAGCGAGCGCCCCAAACCGATCACCGCACGGATGACCGTGCGTGCTTCTGAGCTTTTTTCGATCCCGTCAACAAATGCCCTGTCGATCTTGAGAACGCTCACGGGCAGGCGAGTAAGTTGCGCCAGTGATGAATAACCGGTGCCAAAGTCGTCCACGGCGACACGCAAGCCAAGTTCCGAAAGCCTGCGCAGGACGCGCAGATTGCCTTCTACATCAGCCATCAGCGATGTCTCGGTGATTTCGAGCAACACACCTTCGGGATCGGCCCCCGTCTCGGCCAAAATGGCGGCAAACTCATCGACCAAGTCCACCTCACCCAGCTGGCGGGTGGATAAATTGACCGAAATGTAAGGCGCGTGCTGACCCCAACGGCTGCGCCATTCAACGACGGTTTGACATGCTGACCGAAATACCCAGGTGCCTATGGCAACAATGGCGCCTGTCGACTCTGCAACTGGAATGAACAAAGCCGGGGAAATCTCTCCTTGGGGTGGACGCCAACGCAACAACACCTCTGCACCCACAATACGTCCCGTTTCTGTTGCGACTATCGGTTGGTAGCGCAGCGAAAATTCCTCTCGTTCAATTGCCAAGCGGAGCCCGTTGGTGATGGCCAAACGCTGCCGTGCCTGCTCCTGCTGGCTCTCATTGAAAAAGGCCCAACCGTCGCGGCCCTTTTGTTTAACGGCGTACATGGCTGTATCGGACTGCCGCAGCATGTCATCAGCCGTGTGAGAGCCACCGTTTCCAATGGCAATGCCCACGCTGGCGCTGACGAACAAGGCGTGCCCCTCGTAAACAACAGGCAACCGAAGGCTGTCGTTGATGCGCTCGGCCATCACGGACATGGCCCAAGGCTGTTCAACCTGCTCACAGAGAACGATGAACTCATCACCGCCCAGGCGTGCAACGGTGTCACCGGGCCTGACCTGTTCGATCAGCCGGTTGGCCAAGATCTTGAGCAGTTCGTCCCCGGCATTGTGGCCATGCGTGTCGTTGATGGGTTTGAATCCGTCAATGTCAACAAACATCAGCACCACGGAAAGACCGCTGCGGCGCGATCGATGCAGGGCATTTGCCAGCCGCTCACGAATCAATGCTCGGTTGGGCAGGCCGGTGAGGGAGTCGTGGGTGGCTCGGCGGGTCAGTTCTTCTTCAGACTTTTTGCGTTCGGTGATGTCACGCATGGTCACCACCAGTTGCCAGTCCTCAGTGCCGGTTCTGAACTTCGCGATCGATGCCTCAAGGGGAAACAGGGATCCGTCTTTGCGATAACCCATGATCTCGCCACGCCTTGACATGCGGCGCTCGGTCTCTTCACCTGTTACGAAGGCAGCAATGTGTTCAGCATGCTTGTTTCTGAATTGTGGTGGAACCAACACGTGCACCGACAAGCCCAGCAATTCGCCTTCTTCGTAGCCGAAAATTTGGCTGGCACTCAGGTTGGCTTCAGTAATCAGGCCTTGCAGGTCGGTGGCGATGATCGCCATATCTGCAACCGACAAGATTCTCTGGGCTGTTCCGAGGCGTTGCTGTGCTTGCCCTATTTCGGCGGCCAGCCGGGCCGTTAGCTCGGGGGTCACAGGTGATGCATGCAACCTTGCGGAGCGGAATTGGGCCTGGTAGCGCTCGGGGATGGTTGGTGCGAGCTGCCCGAACTGCTCCACAATTGAAAATGAGCCGTCGGCATTGCAGCGGGACAGGCATGTATTGACGTGGGCGTGATGGGTGTCGCGGTCCATTTCAACCACGCCTTGTGGAGCAAGAACCCGCACCCCTTCCAGCGCATTGACCAAGGCTTCAGGTTCAAGGCTGCCTGCAGCCTCGGCTGCGTTGGCAAAGGCGTGCACGCAAATGTAAGCACCTTCGCCAAAATTGGTAATCACACCGTTGCCATGCGGCCAAACACCGCTGACTCCGGGCGCATGCGCCAGTCGTTGTTTGATCTGGTTGTTTTCCGCCGTCTCCAAAGACATGAAATACGTGTTGCAGGAGTAAAGCCCTTCGCGCACTGCTGGCGACAGGTGGCTGACCATGGCTTCGTCGAAATGACCCATCACCACGGCCATTCGATGCTTCAAGCCGAGTTCGTTGAAGCGCGTGAGAAGTGTGATCTGGTCTTGGCCTGCAAAGTAGGGCACGAACACATCGCAGCCCGAGAGGGCCACTTCGTTCAGCAGACGATCGATATCCGCTGCAGGCACGCCAATAGAGAGGTATTCCTCGCCAACAATGTCCCCGCCCAGTTTTTGCAGCGCCGCCTTGGCTGCGTCGATAGAGCCGCGCGGCCATTCGTAGTTGTTTCCAGCAAAAAACATTTTTGGCCCGTAGCGCCGGGCCATGAACGGGATCATGTACTCGATCTGCTGGTTGGGCAAAGCTGCGAAGTTAAAAAAATAACGGCTGGAGATGCTGCCCTCATAGAAAGAAAAATTCAAATAAGGCACCTGCCGCGGCTGCGCTACTTTTTCGGCAACCGCAATGCGCGAATTGGAAAGCAAATTGCCTATCAGCGCAACGCAATGATGTTGGTCAAGAAGACGCTTTGCTGCTGGGACAGCGGTGTTGGGCAAGCTGCCATCGTCCTCGACAATCAGCTCAAGTGGCTGACCCAGCACACCGCCCCGTTCGTTGATCTCGTCGCAAGCAATGCGCGCGGCACGCGAAATTTCGGGACCGTAAAGCTCGACCAGACCCGATTCTGGTGCCATCAAGCCAAGCCGAACAGTGTTTGCCATAAGAGTTCTCTGCCACAAGTGGTTGCGAAAACATTATGCAATACAGGGCAAGTTCAGGGCACCGAGTTTGCCAGGGGTTGCACAAGTGGCAACATTGTGACAAACGTGGGAAAATCAAAGGCTTACCTCATTTTAGGCAGCTTGTGGGTGGCAAACCCCAGCTTTTTTCAGTATGTTGTACCCCCAAGAATTTGACGTGATTGTGGTTGGTGGCGGCCATGCCGGCACCGAGGCTGCCTTGGCGGCTGCCCGCATGGGTTGCCAGACCCTGCTGTTGTCGCACAACATTGAAACCCTGGGGCAAATGAGCTGCAACCCCTCCATAGGTGGCATAGGCAAGGGCCACTTGGTCAAAGAGGTAGACGCCTTGGGCGGTGCGATGGCACTGGCCACAGACGAAGGGGGCATCCAGTTCCGCATCCTCAACAGCAGCAAAGGGCCGGCGGTGCGCGCCACGCGTGCGCAGGCCGATCGGATTTTGTACAAGGCGGCCATCCGCCGCATGCT
>JACCDQ011353643.1_pt1 | contig 10628 bp, 15 predicted proteins | sample 7446031 | NCBI WGS metagenome assembly JACCDQ01 (sample SAMN15323442, study PRJNA562643) | freshwater metagenome | isolation source: river surface water | place: USA:Blue River Watershed | collected 2017-08-17
CAAGCCAAGAAGAACCGAGACGACCAACAGCGAGAGACTCCTCGACATTAGCGTCAATGTCCCACTGCAACGTAACGAAACGGTCAAGAGTAGCCGCGTCTAGCTGGTTCCGGCCAACGTACTGACGATTAGCGCCGAGACCAAAGGTGTTGGCGCTTGCGACGAAACGGAAATTCTCGTGACGACGAACCATCTCGTCAGGGAACGACATGTAACCGTTAGCCAAAGCAGCGTTCAGCTGAATCAGAACGTTAGAGTTACCAGCGTCAATTTCATCAAGCAAGAACAAACCACCATGCTCATACGCCTTACGGAAAGGAGTACTCACATAATTCTTCATCGCATCCATGTAACCAATGAGGTCAGACTTTGAAGTCTGCGCACCGACAGACATAGCAAAGAAGTCAAGGCCAAGCACAGAAGCAGCCTGCTCGGCTGCGTGCGACTTACCTGTACCAGCAGGGCCCACAAGCATAACTGGCTGACCAGCATGAACAATGTGAATGAGAGTCTCAAAATTGTGGTGCTGGATTCCAGTTACAGGGCGAGACTCAAATTGTTCAGATTTAACATAGATAGGTCGCGCCTGATTGATAGCTTCCTCAAGCTTCTTAACCTTTTGCGCAACGCGACGGTCAATCTTGGCCTGAACGGAAGCGAGCACGTCTTCGCTGATGGTGTCAAACATTGACAGCACAGCGTCAGCTTTAGTATTCGTTTCTTTAGTACGAGTCGGTTTGGTGACAGTTTCTTCAGTCATTATTTCTCCTTTAAAAGTTTGTGTAAATAGCGAACACCCCCGAGCCAGCGTGCAGGCCACTCGGGGGTGTCGCTTCTATCAGATGAGTTGTCTAGTGAAAATCAACAAACGCTAGAACGGTATGTCCTCATCTGCGATGACACGAGGCGAAGCGGGGGAACTTTCCTCGGTCAAGCTGTTACCAAAGTCATCCAACATGTCAGCTGAAGGACGTGGTGCATAGTTGGGGGTCTGGCTGTTAGGTGTTGCAGTCTGAACTGCGGGCTTAGGTGCCGAAGCGGAAGCTGAGGCAAAAAGCAAATTAGGCCCAACAGCGTTAGCTGTAATCTCGGCAGAAGTGCCACGACGACCATTAGCCTCCCAGTCACGAACCTTAAGGTCACCAATGACTAGAACAGCAGAACCTTTTTGAACCTGCGTAGCAACGTTTTCGGCAAGAATGCCGTATGAGGTAACTGTGTACCAAGACGTACCGTTGTTAACCCACTCACCAGTGGAGTTGTCCAGTCGACGGTGGTTGACTGCTGCTCGGAAAGAACAGATAGCTGCACCAGTGTTAGTGCGACGAACCTCGGGGTCTGAACCTACGAATGCTTCAATAGCTAAAGTGTTACTCATTATATTTACCTACTTTCTGTTTGGTTATTTACTTCTGATTGAGGTGTTTCTTCCCTCATTTTTGAGGGGGAGAAACAACGACATCTCCTGCGTTCACAATGTCACGCATCAACTGTGTATGTTTTTGAGAAATATGTTCAGTCAACAACACACGACAGTCCCAACAAAACAAGCCGCGAAGAACTGTGCTTGCACTTGAAGGAACGACATAGAGCGCACGCGATTGAGTCTTAGGATTCCAACGCAGATGCGTATTACACATGCGACAGTTTCCGTGCTGTAACTCATCCCACTTAGACATTTCGTCACCCAAAGCGAGCGTCTGAACAGACGCGAGCGCAACAGGATTTGGATATTTAGAACTCTGTTTACGTTTAGCTGCTCTGTTCGCATTTATCGGAACAGAGCATCTAAAGGACACTTTATGTGTAGTTTTGTGAACGTATGTGAACAGTTTTGTCGACAAATTGCAAGCCTTGCAGAAGCCGAAAGTTCCGTCCGGAGTGACGCAGACTGTGGATAAGTCAATGGAGTGACGAATAGTCATGATGAACCAATCTGTAGAATTACCGAAAAATTAGTGTAGAAGTTGCGTTCACAAGTGTTCACAAAATGGGGCTACATCCCAGTAAGTTACTGTTTGTGAACGTTTGTGAACGATTTTTATAGCAAAGTTGTGACGACTTTTTTAGTCCATTACATATATACATATGCCTGTGGATAACTTCGCTCTTTTGAGAATTATAGAGCGAGGTAAAAAAAGCGTCACAACTTTGCATGTTCACCAATTCACCTTTTTAGCTACGCTCCAATATACGACCCCGCACCACAACCTTGGTAGCCAAGTCACGACGGAACGCAACCGCGTCTGGCGCGCTTTTCTTTTCCACGCATCGCCAACGCTTCGAGCGCTGGAGTTTCTGTGTGGACTTAGAGTGACGTTTACTCATCGCGCAACCCCCGGAACGAAATCACGAGTCATGAAATGACGAACAGCAAGCCCAGCATCCTGAGCCTTGCGCATCATGTCACGACACCAACCATCAGCACCGTTATGCTCAACAACAATCACTTCCTCAGCGACAGCAGTGAACTTAGGGTCAACAACACCACCCTGCGAAACAATAAACTCACCCCACGTACCAGCATCAAGAACATCACTGTTCCACAAAAAGTTAGCAGGCACCTTACGAGAATCAATCACCTCATGATGAAAATGACGGTGATGAGACTCGACAGTCTGAACTTGCGCCCAATCAATAGTCGCAAGAATAGGCAACAACATGTGAGGATTACGCACACCACGTTCACGCGCATCACGAAGAATCTGATAAGCAGAACGAGCAACGCCACGAACAGGCAGTTCAATACGGTTATAGCCAACCTCAGAAGGCATAACAAACTGAACAAGAGCATCCGAATCCTTAGAAACAATAGCTTTATACGAATCAAGCATTTGCTTACGAAGGAAATCAGAATCATTAAAGTCACGAGAACCCATGACAATTACACGATGCAACATAATTAGTTACCTTCCGTATCCCAGCGAGAGCTGGACTGGACAACAGGCTCGTCACTCCATGCAACGGCCTTATTCATGTCAGCGAAAATCTCCCACCCACGAGTCTCAACACGCTCATAAGCGGTCTCAGCCTCATTTGAATAGTGAGTATCAAAGTCAACGGAACGTTGACCAGCAGCAGCAATACGCTGAGCAACCTCATCACGAGTACAAGCAAGACACATGATGTTATTGAACTCAAACAACTTAGACAGATTACGGAACTGAATAATCAACTCAGAAATCACGTTACGGTCAGTAGCAGTCTGAAACACAAAGCGAGTGTGTGCAGGAGCGAAATGGGAGAGGACAAGTTCCTCTTGAGTGGCGAGAGCGTCACTCACAATCTTGCGGGCGTGAAGACAACCAATGCAGTCAACATTAGACATTTTTGTAACCTTTCATTTTGTTTGTTTTTTATATTTCATAGAGGGGATAACTCCCCTCGTTTACTGGGGGGAGTTAGCACCGTTACGTTTGCGACGACGAGCACGATTCCATGCAGCGAGTTTGTCAAAACCAACAAACAACGCCATGATGGCGACGAACAACAAAGCACCAAGACCGTTATCGTTAGGCACAACGAACCTCCCACTCAACAGCAGCATCAACCAAAGAATCAATCTCATCCCACGAAAGCTCATTAGCTTTCCAAGACTGATAGTCATTCCAAGCCTGCTGCTTGGTGAATTCGTAACTATCAATAGCTACGCATGGATAAGGCTGGAACGTGGATTGCTTAACTTCATTAATCATGATGAGAACCTTTCAGTCTCTAGTCGGGGGCACTTCCCCCTGCTCGCTTGCAGGCAGGGGAAGTGCCGAACAAACGTAAGGTTGCAAACTCACGATGAGTACCTTATATATACACACGCAAACAAGTCACACAACAACAAAGAAAGATGAGTAAAGTGCAACAGCGAACAGAGAAGAAGCTGACCCGCGCCACTACTCATCATGTGTGTAGCGTGGCGTGAATACTGGGCAGTGACGCATGTCCACCCCCTAGCTGCTGGGTAGGCTAGGTGCCTGCGCTAGTGCGGGAGGGTGCGAGCCTCACGGCAGTGAGGCGTAGCGGCCTAGAATGCTTGAAGGGGGCATACCCTGGGGGGTACCACCCCGCTGCGCAGCAGCGATGCAGCATGTTGTAACTTCTAGCTGGCGTAACGCTCTATATAGGTCAGGGTCCTTGAAATTTTCGTATCTCAAATCCGGTGTGTAACCGTTTTGCAACGCTGATGTGGCCATAATCTGATATTGTGAGTCTCATGCCGACTATTGAAACGCATCCTCTTCGGATTGCTCGTATCCGTGCTGGCTTGACTGCTGAGAAGCTGGGTGAGCTGAGTGGGGTTTCTCGTGGTGCTGTGAATGCTTTGGAGCAGGGCCGCATTAAGACTCCTCGCCGTGCTTTGATTGTGGCTTTGGCTCATGCTAATTCGATGCCTCCTGAGAGGTTGCAGGAGTTGTATGACGCGTGGCTGCGTGGTTTTGAGCAGTCGACGGCTACTGCGTTTGCTGAGGTGGAGTCGAATTTGTCTGCAAAGGCGCGTGGAGTATTAGCTCTAGCGCCTGACATTGTGCGTAGGTATGGTTCTTTTAAGGCTTGGCGTACGGATATTCATCCATCGGTTGCTGGTTTTGCTTCGCTGTTGCATGTGTCTGCTACGACGTTGCGTCGGTTTGAGCAGGGCGATATTTCGATGCCGAAGCCGTTGCTGCGTGCGTTGTCTAAGGTTTTACGTTTGTCCGATGATTATGTAGAAGCCCTAATGGAGTTAGATGCTATCGACCCTGGCGATGTTGCTCGTGACTATTGGCGTGACCGTAAGCGTGTTCAGCGTCAACGTGAACGATGGTTGGCTGAGGGGGACCCGCGTGGTACTCGTAGCCTTCGCGACCCTTCCTCTTATGTTGACCTTGCTGTGGTTGATGGTTCCATCGACGTTGCCGTAAGGGAGGATTAATGCCTGTCTATGTGTACGCGTGTGAGTGTGGCCACAAGGAGGATGTGCTGCATGCGATTAATGCTGAGGTTCGAGTCGTCTGCGACGACTGTATGAAGGAAATGGTTCGCAAGCCCAGTATTAGCCTTGTCACCTTTAAGGGTGGCGGCTGGGGAAAGGATTAACATGATGATGACCGCTGCTGACGGCAATTTTGACGATTTCCAGAGTGAATTCGCTCAAATGACGATTACGTTTCGTCGCGCTATCGCGAAGCTCCAGTATGAACTGTCGCTGGAGGTGTCTGAGACGACTCCGCTGTATACGTACAAGTTGACGTTGCCTGCTCAGCTTGACCTGCTGGCGCAGGGGGAGTGGCTTGCTTCGCAAGCAGAGATGGGCGACATGGGCGACATCACGGCGATGGAGTTCGACTACCTAGACTCGTTTTACCAGTTGGCTAAGGCGATTGTGGGTCCTTCTTTTGAGTAGCGATACTGAGGACCTGCCGCCTAGCAGCCAGGAGATTCAGGATTCTTTGGAGCGTTTGCGCGATATGGAGCTTGAGTCTGCACTGGGTAAGACGTTGCCGCCGCTTCCTGGCACGCCTGAGGCTGCTTTGTCGAAGATTGCGGCTCCAGTATTGGCCTCTAAGGAGTTTTTTCAGAATGCGGTGAATGCTGCATGGCTTCTGTCGCTTCGTGGTGAGCCTGTGTCGGCTGCCGATATTGCCCGTGTGGCTAGCAACGTGTTTCCGCCAGAAAAATTGGACCTGCTGTCGCAGGTGGTGGGGTCGGAGAAGTTCCGACTTGCCTTGCTTAATCGTGGTATCGATGCTGACCGTGTTGATGCTGATGGCTTGACGGCGGAGATGGTGGCTTGTATTCGTGCCCTTGCGGACCCGATGCCTGGTTTGACTGTGCGTCAGAGACTTCGCGGCGCTGGTGTGTCGTGGGAGCAGTATCAGGGCTGGATGGCGTTTGGTCCGTTCCGTGAGGCTTTGACTCGCAATTCTGAACGTGGCTTGAAGTCTGCTGTCGCGCTGGCTAATGCGAAGCTGATTGAGAACATTGATGGCGGCGATTTGAAGGCTGTGCAGTATTTGCACGAGTTGACTGGCTACTACACGCCTGGCAAGCAGCAGACGTTGGATACTCAGCAGCTTGTGCGTGATGTGATGACTGTGGTGCTTCGCCGCGTGACTGACCCTGAGACGTTGTTGGCTTTGGCGGGCGATTTCCGTATCTTGCAGGAGAAGATGCTTGTTGGCGGCGATGGTTCTGGTTCTGGTGAGCGTGGCGCGCAGGTCGCAGGTTTCGGAGAGCAACCAATGGATATTCTTACGGTTGAGGTAGAATGAGTCTCATCTTCTTAAGGAGCAATCATGGCTAAAAGCCCTACACCCTTTTTGGGTATTGAACTTCCGGTTCCTGGTTCGCAGGAGCCTTTCCGTGTTGCCGACTTTAACGCAGCGTTTACGACTGTTGATGAGTGGGCTGAAACGTCGACTGGTGACTTCGCTGACGCGCTCGTTCAGCTGAACGCTGCTACAGCAAGTATTGATGCTGCTGTTGCTGCTGGTCTGGCTGATATTGAGTCTGGTTTAGCTGCGGGTACTACGCCTGTAGCTCCATCGGCACTGAATGCTGCTGTTCCTGTGGCTAAGGGTGGTACTGGCGGTACGACTGTAACCACTGCGCGTGAAGGTTTGCGTATTTATGTTCAGTCGACGCAGCCTTCTTCGCCTCAAACTGGCGACCTCTGGTTCTGGTAGGTAGTTCATGGGCTCCTACAGTGGTGGCGCATATCGTGGATATTACTTAACGGCTAATATTTCTCAGGGCACTAACGACCCTACAAACAACCGCACTTATTGCTACGTAAACATTACGCTTACTGCTCAGCAAAATTATTTCTCTGGATGGGCTGGTTCTGGTAGTTTTCAAATCAATGGCGGCGTTGTCCAATATTGGGGTGGCAATTACTCCATGCCAGGAAACTACACCACTATCACTCTTGGTAGTTGGGAGGGGTGGATTGGTCACGACGCAAACGGTAATGGAACTATCTCTGTTTTTAGCGACTTTGACACAGCAAACACATACAGCTATCTTCCTGATTACGTTTCAGTTAGCGCATCTGAGGGGTTGCCAAACTATGACCGCAAGCCTTCAGCTCCATCAAGCGTTTCTGCAACAGTTAATGCTGACAAAAGTGTTTCAGTAACAGTCAATGGTGTTTCGTCTCCGGCCGGAACGGCAACCTACTACGTGGCTTATAGCCAAAACGGTGGCGCTTACACTGGGCAACAGTCTGGCACTGGAACTTCATACACGTTCAGTGGGTTGACCCCAGGCTCTACATATACTTTTAGAGCGTACGCAACTAACTCTGATGGCACTGGTGGAACAACTTATTCGTCAGCGACATTTATTCCATCTGGGGGTAAGCGCTATAACGGCTCAGCTTATGTGGCTACTCAAACAGCAAAACGTTACGATGGCTCAAATTTTGTGACCATTGTTACAGCCAAGAGGTACGATGGTTCTTCTTGGGTAAATCTCAGTTAGAAAGGATAAATTATGGCTCAAATTGATTGGCCTTTTGACCCATCTACCATTAGCGAGGGCTACGGCTATGCTGAATGGCGCGGTGGAATACACGACGGTATTGACTTTGCTATTGGGGCGGGCACCGAGCTTCGCGCAGCAGCTTCGGGAACTGTTTACAATAACGACGCTGGCGCTGATGGCGCTGGTGTGGATATCACCACAGATGATGGCTGGAAAGTCCGCATGTGGCATGTGTCCAAGTTCCTTGTCGCTAATGGTTCTTACGTAAACAAGGGCGATGTTGTTGCTCTTTCTGGCGGTATCCCTGGAACGTGGGGCGCTGGACGTACTACTGGCCCACACATGCACTTTGGTGTGAAGGTTGCTGGCTCGTGGATTGACCCAGCGGCTGTCATTAATGGCAGTGTTTCGTCTACCCCAGCAGCTACTGGAAGCGTTGCTGAGCTTGCCGCTGCTGTGATGCGCGGAGATTTTGGTAACGGCCCCGCACGCCGCGCAGCCCTTGGTGACCGTTTTGACGAGGTCCAGGCCGAGGTCAACCGCATTCTTGGCGGCGGTGCGCCAGCACCAGCGCCTGCTCCCGTAGCGGCTGCTAGTAATGTTGTTCAGCCTGGCGACGGGTATTGGCATATTGCTCAACGCAATTGGGGTGGAGACAATGCCACCATTGAGGCAAACATGAATAAACTCATTGAGCTCAATGGCAATAAGCGCCTCTATGCGGGTGACACTGTCATCCTTGAAGCGCCAGCTCCAGCACCTGCTCCAGAGCCAACTCCAATCGTCACCCCTGAGCCAGTTCCTGCACCAGTTGAAGAGGTAGTAAAGCCTGTTGAGCCTGAGCGCAAGAAACCAATTATTAAACCCACTCCACCTAAGAAGAAAGAGCCAGTTATGACAAAGAAAGAAGAACAGGCTGCACTTGCAGCTTTGCCGCACGTTGACCTGGGCGTTATCATCCCATCAGTAAAGGGCCGCAAGATTGCGTACATTGTGTACGCGGCAGTGGCGCTTGCAGTAGGTAACCTTGGTGTTGCTTATGCGGCTGCTGGTGAAGGCTGGCCAACTTGGCTTGTTATGGCGGTTGCTGTGACGAACAACTTGGCAGTACCTTTTGCTGCTATTGCTGTGGCCAACGCTTCAAACAAGCAGTAGTAATTCGGTTATACGCGAAGAAGCCCCTTACCTTGCGGTAGGGGGCTTCTTGCTTGCCGCACCCCTGCGGTATTTCTACTTTAGGGTGCTTAAAGTATAAATAGCGACTTGTTATTTTACTTTAAGTGTAAAAATGGCGGCTGAATTTTTACACATACAAAGACCCCCGCTAGAAGGACTTCCTTCTAAAACGGGGGTCGGCCTAGCGACGAAACACTAGGGGGGATTGTTTATATCTTAGCCTACTGGCAGCTCTCACACTGAAAAGCGTCCATTGGGTCGATTGGGCAGGCGTATTCGCCAATTTTGTCAGTGTTTTCCACTTGAGCTCCTAGAGGATTTGAATGTCAGACCAGACGTTGTTGCTGGTCTTAAATGCTAACATTCCTGACTGGGATTGTTCACCTCTTGCGTTGGTAAACCACGAACTTCCTCTATCACTTGCGGGGCCAACAAAAACCCATCGAGCATCTCCTGACTGGTAGACGCGGAAAGAGTGCCAGTGGCCTGTGATAAGGATGCGTGCACGAGCAACGGGCATGTTCCCGTGGGTTTGTCGTGCCCACCATTCCCCAAGCTTGTCTGGGCCAGCCGCCTGATGGCCATGTACGACTCCAATCGCTGTGCCGCTTGTCTCGAATGCGAGGGATTCTGTGTAGTTCTCGGGCAGGATTACTTCGAGGTGAGAGAGCGCTGGGGCTAGTTTTGCGGAGGTTTTGAGTATCTTGGCTAGCAGGATGCCCCAGTCTTCGTGTACAGCTCCTGCTGGGCTCTTTGGTCCGAGCCTATGGGTGCCGTGGTTTGAAGTTACAGCTACATATTTGATGCTGGGGGCCAGGGGGGCTAGGAGCTGGATTCCAGCAAGCATGAGCTCATAGGCGACAGATACCTGGCTAGGTAGCCCTAAATCGTTGGTTCCGAGCTGGCTGGAGGTGTTGTAGATGTTTTCCACGATGTCACCCGCGTCAATAATGACGATTTCGGCTGGTTTGTGCTCAATGCAGTATTCGGCGGCTTTGTGGAAGGATGCCATTACTTGTTCTACGGTTTGGCTTGAACCACCGTTCCAATCGACTTTTCCTATCTGGAAATCGGTTGGTACGACGACGAAAGATTCCTCAGAAGCCGTAGGAGCGATTTTAACGGGTTTAAATGCGTGGATGCGGTCAATGTACGCCTTCTCCCACTTACGGTCGTCCTTGCCCCCTTTACGCTTGCCTGAGACCCTAAAGGCGTGCAGCATCCTGCTGCCAGATTTTCCAGAGAACTGTTCCCACTCACTAAAGCGGAACTGATAATCCCATTCGGCTGGGTTAAGGCCTTTTTCGAGGAGGAACTTCTCTACGTCGTTTGCGCCAAGTTCTTTTTCGGTAGCTGGCGAGTTGCCATCAAAGCTTGTTTCAGAGAATTCCCATTTATAGGAATCGCCTGGGCTGCCAGCTTGGACTTCTGGGCCAGGTGTAGGTTTTGCCGAATGGTCGAGATGGCGACCGATGCTGGAGTGCCCTACTCCGACTATTTGCGACCAGGCCGCGTATGTTTTGCTACGGTCGACTGTTTGGTTGTTTGCGATTTCCCACGCGCAAGTCTTACAAGAAGGCTCGTACATTACTCTCCAAGTTTTTTGGAGTGCCCCTCAACAATGCCCGACAGTGTTTCAAGTTTTGCTTCTGTTCGGTTTACAGCATCTCTAAGCGAGCTGCCGCCGTTGGGGAGCACTTCTTTCTTGATTACCACGACCTTATCGGATAATTCAGATATTTCAACACGCATGTGCTTAAGGGTGTCTGGTAGGTCTGCTACTTCGGAGCCTACTTGGACGAACTTGACGAACAACGGCCAGAGCTTCATTAGCCCTGTAACTACAACAACAAAGATGATGATGATAAGGCCGACACCACCGAACTCGGTGATGAATGAAAAGAACTGGTCGAGTGACATGGATGATTCCCCTTGTGGATAAGTTTTACACAGTATATCTACTGTTCCCAGGGGAGTGGTTTTTTCCACCAGGA
>JACCDQ011224137.1_pt1 | contig 10627 bp, 9 predicted proteins | sample 7446031 | NCBI WGS metagenome assembly JACCDQ01 (sample SAMN15323442, study PRJNA562643) | freshwater metagenome | isolation source: river surface water | place: USA:Blue River Watershed | collected 2017-08-17
GCCGCTGCTGGCCACCGTGCCGGGCCTGCTGGCGCAGCAGACGCTGGCCGGCCTGGCCCATGCCGAGCCGCCGCTGCCCTGCCCGACGCTGCCGATGTACCTGATCTGGCATGCGCGCTACCAGCAGGACCCGGCGCACCGCTGGCTGCGCGCGCAGATCGAGGCCGGCGTGGCGCCGGCACTGGCACAGCGACGCGGCTGAGGCCGCGAGCGCAACCGCCAGTCTGCGGGTCCGTCAGCGGTAGCCACCGCCTCGGGGACTGGCGACGATCATCAGATCGGCAGCACCTCGACCGGCAGCGTCTCGGCGGCCAAGGCCGGCCGGTTCAACAGGGCCCGCAACAGCGGTTCGACCTCCAGCAGCTGGATCAGCACGCGCCCGTTGTCGGCCCGGATCAGACGCGTGACCAAGCGCTCGTCCTCGGCGGCACGGCCAAGGGGCAGCGGCTGGATCTGGTGCTCGGGAAATTCGGGCACGCCATGGAGCTCGTCGATCAGCAGGCCCAGGGTCTGGCCCGCATGACGCACGATGATGACCTGGCTGCTGCTGTCGATGGGCGAGGCCTGGCCGTGCAGCAAGCGTCCAAGGTCGAACACCCAGACGAACTGGCTGGCCAGCGCCTCGTCATGTGGCAGCAGCATGCCGATGCGGCAGGGATGGCCGCCGACCGACATCGGCGTCAGCTCCGACGCCGGCAAGGCCTCCAGCACATGGCTGGCGTCGAGCGCCAGCAGGCTGTTGCCGGCAAAGAAGGTGGCATATTCCCGCCCGCCTTCGGTCGTGGCCGGGGTCACGGCCTCGGACAGGCCGGCCGCCAGTGCCGGATGCAATGCGCTGCCGCGCTCGCGCACCTCGCCCAGGGGCTTGAACACCAGCGCCAGCACCTGCTCGGCATGGCCGTCGCTGACCTTGAACTCGCGGTAGCCCTGGCCGGCCGAACAGCCCAGGATCGCGTAATGACCATCGTGGACCACGATGCGCGCGACGCTGTCGCCGCTGTTGAGCGCCAGCAAGTCGGCATCGAGGTCGAGCTGGCTGCCAACCGGGCGCGTGGCATCGGTGCTCGACAGGACACGGGCCTGGCGGTCGATGTAGAAGGCGGTGATGCCCGTTTGCTGGTCCAGGCTGCCGTGCAGCATGGCGGCCAGCTCGCGTTCGGCATCGAAGCAGATGCCGATGCCGCCCAGCACGCGCTCGGGCTGGGCGGCATCGCGGATCGCGGCGTGGTAGGTGTAGCTTGGCCTGCCCCCCGACAGCGGCGAGCCCTCGAACGGGGTCACATGATAGGCCTGCTCGCTGCGCAGCTGCAACACGGCCTGCAGGGTCGCGCCATCGAGGCAATGACCGACCACGCTGTCGCCCGGCAGGCCGGGCTGCTCGGGGTGGCTGCTGGCCAGGATGCGCCCCTCGCAGTCATAGACGAACAGGCGGCTGTAGACGGTGTAGAGCTGGTTGATGTAGTCCAGGATCGGCTGCATGTCGGGCACCGGCTCGCCTGGCTCGGTAGCCAGCGCGGCGCGCAGCTGCGGCGTCAGCGCCCACCAGCGGCAGTCATTGGCGCGCTCGTAGAGGTTGCGATCGAGCAGATCGACCAGCAGGTGGGCCAGCGATTCGACATGGTGGAGGTTGGACTCGAGCACGGTCTCGTAGAGATCGCTGATCGACTGCGAGAACAGCTCGTTGCTGCGCGCGCCGGTTTCGCTGATCTGCTCCAGGATGCTCTTGAGCTTGCGCTGTCCGCCGTCCTGGCCGGCCGAGACTACCTGGCCGTTCCAGACCACGCGCCGGATGGTTTCGGTGGCGCGCATGATCTCGTACAGCGGCGGACTGAACGAGCTGGCATGGGACAGCAGGCCGCTGGCCAGCGCGGGCTCCAGGTTGGCCAGCGGCTGGCGGTTGCCAGCGGAAAACGCCAGATCGAGCGGAATCATGACCTGGCCCTGCCAGCCTGCGGGCCCCTGGTAGCCCTGGTAGCCTTCGGCAGCGAAGGTGCGCACCAGGTATTCGCGCCCGCCATGGACGCGCAGCCGCGGCTGGCCGTCGCGGTTGACCGGCACCCGGGCGCCCAGCGCGATCCAGCCCGGATCGGCACTGGCGATGACCCGGTCTTCGGCGTCGAGCAGCAGCATGTTGGCGCGCCCCTCCGGGTCGCGGTGCGAGCGGAAGATGCTGGCCATCTCGGCCTCGAAATCGAAGCTCAGGCACAGCAAGCCGATCACGGCGCCGCTGACCGGATGCAGGATGCGGCGCGAATAGATCAGCGCCTGGGCCTGGCCGGGTCGCAGGTCGGTGGCGCGGAAGGTCTCGACGAAGCCATCGCTGGCCAGGGTCTGCGCCAGCAGGGCGTCCTGGCTGCGCCGGACCGGCCGGCTGTCATCCAGATGCGCCAGCACCTGGCCCTGGGCATCGAGCAGCAGGATGTCGTCATAGACCGTGTAGAGACTGCGGTAGGCACGCAGGCGCGCGCGGATATGCTCCAGCTCGGCGGCCTGGCCGTCCTCATCAGCGGCGACGAAGGCGCTGAGCTCGCGGTCGCGCGCCAGGAAGCCGACATCGGCGGTGCGCTCGTAGAGGTTGCGCACCACGATGTCGATCACGTACTGGGCCTGGGTGCCGATCGCATCGAGCACATTGGCCACCTTCTCGCCGACCAGGCTGGCGACGAGCTCCTGCTCGAGCCGCTTGAAGCCAGCGCGCGTGGCGGCCATGGTCGGCAGGATGCTGCTGGCCTCGAGCGGGCAGTTCATCTTGGCCGACGATTCGATCATGCGCCACATCAGGTGCAGCTCGTGCAGTGACTGCTCGCAGCGCACGACATCACGCATATAGGGTAGAAAGGTATCGATCGCAAGGTGGGAGGCGGCTGGGGTCATGGTGTCTCGCTGCAGAAACCTTGACCCAGCAAGCGACATGCCATCTTGCGGCACGGCCTTGGTGCAATACAACCCCCATCACGGTGCCATGCACCACAATGACCCAATTGATGCACCATGACAATGCGCCCAGTCCGTCAGCAGCATCGCCTGATCATCCTGTAATCTAGTGCTGCCGCTGGCATGACTGGTGGCAGCCCTTTCGCTTTTAGGAAACATCCCATGACCCAGATCACCTATGTCGAAGCCAGCGGTCAATCCACCACCGTCGACCTGCCGGACGGCTGGAGCCTGATGCAAGGCGCCGTCGCCAACGGCGTCGAGGGCATCCTCGGCGAATGCTGCGGCTCCTGCGCCTGCGCCACCTGCCACTGCTATGTCGATCCAGCCCGCCTGGGCGACCTGCCGCCCGCCAGCACGGCCGAACTCGACATGCTGGAGAACGTCGCCGCCGAACGCCGCGCCAACAGCCGGCTGGCCTGCCAGCTCAAGGCCGCGCCGGCACTGGCCGGCCTGATCCTGAACCTGCCCGCGATCCAGGAATGAGCGGCATGAGCAACAGCCCCCAGGCTGGCATCGTGATCATCGGCGCCGGCCAGGCCGGCGTGCAGACGGCCGAATCGCTGCGGGCCGGCGGCCATGCCTGCCCCATCACCCTGCTCGGCGACGAGCCGCACGGCCCCTACCACCGCCCGCCCCTGTCCAAGGCCTGGCTGGCCGGCGAGATGGACGGCGCCCAGCTGGTGATGCGCGCGCCCGAGATGCTGGCGCGCAAGCAGATCGAGCTGCGCACCGGGGTCAAGGTGGCATCGATCGACCGCGCGGCCCGGCGGGTCCTGCTGGCCGACGGCAGCGCCCTGCCCTATGACGGCCTGGTGCTGGCCACCGGCTCGACCCCGCGCCGCCTGCCCTTGCCCGGTGGCGATGCGGCCGGCGTGCACGCGCTACGCTCGCGCGGCGACGCCGATGCCATCTCGGCCCGGCTCGCGCTGTGCCAGGAGCAGCAGCGGCCCGTGGTCGTGATCGGCGGCGGCTTCATCGGCCTCGAGGTCGCGGCCACCGCACGCAAGAAGGGCCTGGCGGTCACCGTGCTGGAAGCCGCGCCGCGCCTGCTCGGCCGCGTGCTGGCGCCCGCGCTGTCGGACTGGTACGCCGCGCTGCACCGCAGCCACGGCGTCGATCTGGTGTTCGATGCCCGCATCGAGGCGCTCGAAACCGGCGCCGACCACGCGGTCAGCGGCGTGCGCCTGGCCGATGGCCGCCTGCTGCCAGCCGGCCTGGTGGTGGTCGGCATCGGCGTCCAGGCCAACGACGGCCTGGCGCAAGCGGCCGGACTCGAATGCGAGCGCGGCATCGTAGTCGATGCCTGCGGCCGCACCCATGATCCGGCCATCGTCGCGGCCGGTGACTGCAGCGCGCGCCGCCTGGCGGACGGCAGCCTGATTCGGCTCGAGTCGGTGCAGAACGCCACCGAACAGGGCAAGTCGGCCGCCGCCGCGCTGCTGGGCCAGGAGCGTCCGTTCACGGCCACGCCCTGGTTCTGGAGCGACCAGTACGACAAGAAGCTGCAGATGGCGGGCCTGTCTGGCGCGGCCGATGGCTGGGCCATACGTGGCAACATGGCGGGTGCCTCGTTCAGCGTCTACCATTTCCGCGCCGGAAAACTGATCGCGGTCGACAGCGTCAACGCCGCCAAGGATCACCTGCAGGCGCGCAAGCTGCTCGACGCCGGCCGCTCGCCGACGCCCGAGCAGGCAGGCGACCTCGGCTTCGACCTGGGCAGCCTGCTGAAGTAAACCGGCTGGCCGGCCGTCGAGAGCGCTTCACGCCTCCGCATCCTCGTCCAGGTCCAGCGCTTGTTGGGCCTGGCCGGGCGCTTGCGGAGGCCATGTGCCATGCTGGACACATTGTTGAAACCAGCGGTGCATGGCGGCGTCGTCGACCGAATACTCGCCACGCGCCGACTTCCAGACCAGGGCCGGATTGCGCTCGCGCAGCGCCTCCAGTGCGTTCTGTGCCTTTTGCGGACTGACGGCGGTTTGCGTCTTCTCCTTGTAGAAGCGCAAGGCTTCGGCGTCGTAAGGCCGAAAGCGCGCTCCCTGCTCCAGCAGGCGCCACAGCACGGCTTGCTCCAGGGGCTTCAGCCCCAAGTAGTCCGACTCCATCTGCCGCTCATCGTCCGACTGCTTCTGGTTTGCCGCCTCCAGCACTGCGGTCTCGAAACGGCCCGTCAAGCCCGACAGGGGACTCAAGGCCTGCCCCAGTGCTTCCATGAAAAACTGGGGGCGATAGCCAAACTTCTCGAACGCCTGCAGCAAGGTCGGTTGATCCACCGGTTTCAGATCGGGCCGCTGGGCCTCGATCAGCGAGGCCACATGCTGGATGAAATGCTGGTCCAGCTCCGGCATGCGGGTGATCTGCGAGCCGTAGAACGGCGAACCATTGGTATTGACCAGGCGCAGCAGCTTGTCGCGGTCCGAGCCCGACATGACCAGCATCAGGTTGACCTGACCCGGACGATTCAACTGGTCGCGCGCCGACTTGAGCGCCGACATCATGGCTTCACCCGCTTCACTGGTCAACGCGTGTTGGGCTTCGTCGATGATCAGCGCCAGAGGTGCCTTGGCGGTTTCATGCAAGGTCCGCAACGCTTCGGGCAAGGTCAGGCCATCGATGCGTCCGATCTTGCTGGTGTCGATCTTCAGTGCGCCGGCAATGCTGACGTTTTCCAGCCCAGCCTTGCGGGCAACCTTCGCCACTACACCGAGCTTGTTCGACAAGGCACGCCCAATGGCATCCGCCACCAGCAGGGCCGGGTCACGCCGCTGGTCCGACCACAGGTCGACGTAAACGACGACGACGCGCTCGGCCTCCAGCACCGGCCGCAAGTCGCCCTGCAAGAAGGTCGACTTGCCGGTGCGGCGCGGTGCGGCCAGGAACAGGCCATTGTGTGCATCACCGAACAGCGCCTTGCCTTGCAAGGCTTGGGTCAAGCTTTGCGCCAATGTGGTGCGAGGGTAGTGAATCATGTTTATCCAGCTTTATCCATGAAGAGATAATTTATTCATTTTAAGATAAAGCTCGATAAGCAACAGCCGGCCGCTCGCCGACGCCCGAGCAGGCAGCCGACCTCGGCTTCGACCTGGGCAGCCTGCTGAAGTAGGAAGCCGCCTCCCTACAATCGCCGTTTCGAACAAAGGATGGCCATGTGGACAGGTGTCGGGTTTGCCCTCGCGGCGGGGTTGCTGTGGGGCGGGGTGTTTGTCGGTCCATTGCTGCTGCCCGACTATCCGGCCGCCCTGCAGTCGGTCGGGCGCTACCTGGCCTTCGGCCTGATCGCGCTGCCCCTGGCCTGGCTGGACCGGATCGAGCTGCGCCAGCTCACGCGCGCTGACTGGATCGAGGCGCTCAAGCTGTCGGCGATCGGCAACCTGCTCTACTACCTCTGCCTGGCCGCGGCAATCCAGCGCGCTGGCGGGCCGCTGCCGACCATGATCATCGGCACGCTGCCGGTGGTGATCGCCATCGTGGCGAACCGGCGCAACCACCTGCGCGACGGCCGGCTGCCCTGGCGCAAGCTCGGTCCCTCGCTGCTGGCGATCGCGCTGGGCATCGCCTGCGTGAACCAGGTCGAACTGCAGGCGCTGCGCGCATCGGGCGACATGGACCTGGGCCGCTACCTGGTCGGCGTGCTGCTGGCCCTCATCGCGGTCGCCTGCTGGACCTGGTATCCGCTGCGCAACGCCGACTGGCTGCGCCACCACCCGGATCGGCCAGCGCGCGCCTGGGCCACGGCACAGGGCCTGACCACGCTGCCACTGGCCCTGCTGGGCTATGGCGCACTGTGGATCGCCAGCCTGGCCGGCTGGCTGGACTTCGACCTGCCGCTGGGCCCCAGGCCGCTGCATTTCGTGCTGCAGATGCTGGCGATCGGGCTGCTGGCGTCCTGGGTCGGCACCCTGTGCTGGAACGAGGCCAGCCAGCGCCTGCCGACCAATATCGCCGGCCAGCTGATCGTGTTCGAGACGCTGTCGGCACTGGCCTACGCCTGGCTGCTGCGCGGACGCTGGCCCGACGCGCTGACGCTGACCGGCGCGGTGCTGCTGATCGCCGGCGTCTGGTGGGCGGTGCGCCCGACTGAGCCTCAGCCGAACAAGGCCTCGACGTCGATGGAGGACCGCTGTCCCAGCGCGGCCGAGTAGGCGGCCCACCAGGCCCTGCCCCGCTCCCGGCCCAGGTCGCGCAGCTGCTCGAGGAACGGGCCATAGGCCAGCAGCTTGGTGTCGCTTTGCTGGAAGGCGGCCAGCTCGCGGGTATCGATCATGTGGAAACGCAGCTGCTGCAAGCCCTGCTCGAGCCGACCGGCAGGCGCCGCCCGGCTGGCCTGGATCGCCTGGACCAGCAACCGCATCTCGCCCATGAAGCTGGCCGTGAAGGCCAGCTCGGTGATGCGGGCCTCGATCTCGGGCCGGGTATGCGGCACGCCGTGGCGCAGCAGCGGATTGAGCAGGACCAGCAGCAGGTCCCGGCTCTCGCAATCGTAGAACAGCGGCGCCACGGGCGGATTGGCGCTGAAGCCGCCGTCCCAATAGACCTCGCCGTCGATCCGGATCGGATGGTGAATCCTGGGCAGGCAGGCGGAGGCCAGCAGCATGTCGACCGTGAGCTCATGCTCGCGAAAGATGCGCAGCTTGCCCGAACTCGCCTCGGTCGCGCCGACGAACAGCTTGAACGGGCTTTGCCGCCGCAACCGCTCGAAATCCACCCGGCTGACCAGCAGGTCGCGCAGCGGGTTCAGGTCGAAGGGATTGAGCTGCGAAGGCGAGAAGATGCCCGACCAGCGATACAGCATCTTGCCCAGCGGCGACAGCCCGACCCGGTCGTCCTGCTGCTGCGCCAGCAGGCCCCAGGGCATCTGCTGGCCGATCCCGGTCCAGAACGACTCCAGGCTGCGCCGCGCCCCGTCGCGCCCGCCCTTGAGCCAGCCGTCGGCAAACAGCACCGCATTCATCGCGCCGGCGCTGCTGCCGCTCAGGCCCTCGACCTGGAACCGGGACTCGTCGAGCAAGGCATCCAGCACCCCCCAGGTGAAGGCACCATGGGCGCCGCCGCCCTGCAGGGCCAGGTTGAGGCGCAGCGGCCCGGCCGGGGCTGTCGGAGCCGCCGGAACCCTGGGCCCGGGACTGGAACCCCAGCCCAGCCCGCTGAGCCAGCGTCGAATCAAGGTCTGCTCGGAGCGCGATGTCATGGCTGATGATTCCCTTTGACATGGAGGCCGGGTCCTTGCCCTCAGGGACATCAAACCCAGCCTGAAGCGTTCAGCATAGTCCTTTCATGCTGCAGCGCAACAAAATACTGCGCCAGCGAGGATGGCGCGACAGTCTTGACTCGAAGCGCGACAAATCGTGCGACATGCCAGGCAGGAAAGCCGCTGGCCGTCAGCGGACCGGGGACTTGGCCGCGCGAGCGATGGCCACCGAGCCGACCACCGCTCCGGCCGCGCCGGTGACGACCGCAAAGCTCATCTCGACATAGCGGGTCTCGCCTGAACTGTGCAGGGCCTTGGTCAGCGTAGGCTTGCCGGCATGCTGGGTCTGGCCCGCTGCGATGGCCCGGTGGTAGCCGGCCCAGTGCGGTGCACGCAGACGTTCGGGGATGATCAGGTCCAGGCTTTGTCCCACGGCCTGGCCGGCTGCGAAGCCGAACAGGCGCTCGGCGGCGAGGTTCCAGCGGCGGATGATGCCCTCGCGATCGGCATAGATGATGGCATCGGCGCTTTGCTCGAGGATCGCAGAGCACAAGGACTGGTCGAGGTTCAAGCGGGCCTCCTGGGTGCTGGCATTCTATCGACGCGACCTATGGGTGGCGATTTACGCCACCAGACCGCTACCAAGAAACAAGACCCGCCCAGCTTCAATCTGCGCCCTGCTCCGGAGGCGCGCCGAACAGCTTGCCGGCACCGGCCCAATCGGCGGGCTTGACGTCCTCGAAGATGACGTAGATGTAGCTGGGATCGGTCGCCGTATGGCGGGCGATGCTTTGCGTGATCTCCGCCGCGACTTTTTCCTTTTGCTGGTGGTCCTTGCCTTCGAACCAGCTGACACGAACAACAGGCATGTAACGCTCCTTGTAGAACTGCCTGGGGACCGGCGGTCCGCATCAGGCAGGACTTTCATGGTATTGAAGATACCGGTGCGCTAATCGTTGCAAAATTCGACTCAGAGTAGCCTGGTGAGAAACAAAAGATGGAAATCGACCCCTTGTCCGGAGTGACCGTGTTCGTGACCGCGACGCGGGCGCGCACGTTCACCCAGGCGGCAGAGCAGCTCGGCCTGACCAAGTCGGCTGTGGGCAAGGCGGTCGCGCGACTGGAGGAGCGGCTAGGCTTCAAGCTCTTTCACCGTACCACCCGCGTCACCACCCTGACGACGGATGGCGAGGCCTACCTGGCGGCGTGCACGGCAGCGATCGCCGAGATCAAGGCGGCACAGTCGGCCCTCGGAGCCAACCCGCAACGGCTGAGCGGTCGGCTGCACATCAACATGCCGGTGGCCTTTGGCCGGCGTGTGCTGCTGCCGGTGCTGATGGAGATCGCGCGCCCTCACCCGGACCTGGGCCTGACGCTGACCTTCACCGACGCCACCAGCGATCTGCTGCAGGACGGCGTCGATCTGGCCATCAGCTTCGGGGCGTTGCCTGACAGCGGCGACCTGGTGGCACGCCACCTCGTCACGCAGCAGCGCATCATCTGCGCCGCGCCGGCCTACCTGTCGGCCTACGGCACACCGCAGACACTGTCCGAAGTGCATCACCACCGCTGCATCGTGGGCACCCGGCAGGGGCCACCCCTGGTCTGGTGGGTCAACGGCGGGACGACGAAGATGGACGAGCAGCGTTTCACACCCCCTGCCACCCACCAGCTGAGCGATGGCGAGGCCATGGTGACTGCAGCCGTCGGCGGCTTGGGCCTGGCCCAGTTGCCAGCCTCGCTGGTGCGGGAGCAGATCCATGACGGACGTTTGATCCAGGTGCTGCAATCCTGCTCGGGCGCAGGCGTCGACGTGCACGCGGTGTGGCCACGTCAGTCCCATCTCAATCCACGCCTGCGCTACGTGATAGACCGGCTGCTCGACCACGCGGCACAGGGCCGGCTCGATTGAGCGCTTGGCCCCAGGCGCCTGATGTTTACTCGGCCGGGCCGACGGTCAGCTCGATCTGGCCCACGCCAGCCACATGGCCGGTGATCTGGTCGCCCGCCACCACGGCGCCCACGCCTTCGGGGGTGCCGGTGTAGATCAGGTCACCCGGCTGCAGGTGGTAGTACAGCGATAGGTCGGCGATGATCTCGCGCACGTTCCAGATCAGCTTGCTGACATCCGACTTCTGCTTGGTCACGCCGTTGACCTCGAGCGCAATCTCGCCGCCCTCGATCACATGGCCCGGCATCGGCACGATCTCGGAGCAGACCGAGCCCTGCTCGATGTCCTTGCCCGTGTCCCAGGGACGGCCCTTGTCGCGCGCGACCAGCTGCAGGTCGCGCCGGGTCATGTCCAGGCCGGTGGCGTAGCCGTAGATCAGCTCGTGTGCCTGGTCCTCGGCCACGCGGAAGCCCGGCTTGCCGATCGCGATCACCAGCTCCATCTCGTAGTGGTAGTTCTGGGTCTCGGGCGGGTAGGCCACGGTGGCACCGCTGTCGACCAGGGTGGCGCGCGACTTGGTGGAGTAGAAGGCGCGCTCGACCGACTTGTCGACC
>JACCDQ010287511.1_pt1 | contig 10626 bp, 8 predicted proteins | sample 7446031 | NCBI WGS metagenome assembly JACCDQ01 (sample SAMN15323442, study PRJNA562643) | freshwater metagenome | isolation source: river surface water | place: USA:Blue River Watershed | collected 2017-08-17
CCGATCGCCTGCTCGGCAGTGACGATCTTGGACTTCATGCCTGCTCCTTCAGGGGGTTGTCGATCGCCTGGGCCTGCTGCTGGCCCAGCAGCTGCTCGATGGCCTCGAACATGCGCAGCGAATGTGGCTCCATGTCGCTGCGATCGCCGACGACGAAACGCACGCTCTCGAATGCCTGGTGGCGCTGCTCGGGCAAGGGCAGCAGGTGAACCAGGCTGCGCAGGGCCTGCTCAGGCTCGAACTCGACGATCACGGATTGCTCGTGGATCAGCGCGGCCCGGCGCTGGGCGCTGAGCTGGGCAAAGGGTGGCTCGGTGGTCAGCACCTGGGCCGAACGTTCGAGTCGATCGCGCCGCACCGAGCCACGGCTGTCAGCCAGCAGCACCAGCATGCGGACCACGGCCGCTTCATAGCCACCCTCGTCGATGGCCGACAGGGTGGCCTGCACGGTCGGCAGCCAGCGCAGCTCCTCGGGCTTCTTGCGCGTGCGCTGCTGAGCCATCGACTGGCCGAACCAGTTCATCCAGGGCGCGCCATAGATCGACAGGAAGCTCATCTCGTAGGCGCTGTCGCGCAGGTCGCGGTACAGGTCCAGACCTTGCGAGATCCCGTCCGCCAGGGTCTTTTCCCAGACCAGCCAGGGGTTGCCGGCGTCCACCGGCTGGCGTTGCTCGCGGGCCTGGCCGGCCAGCGCGCCGACCGCGGCCATGGCCGGGTTCTGGTCCGAGAAGATGCGGCGGCTGACGCGGCTGGAATTCATGTCGCGCAGCAGCTCGGCCGATTGCGGCGTCACCAGGGCCTGGACCAGTGGCCGGGCCGTCATCTCGTAGAGGTCGGCGCCCAGGCGCGACAGACGCGCGACGGCACCGAAGCCGCGTTCGAGCTCGCGGTCGTTGGGCACCACCTCGAGGATGTCGCTCATCTTGCGATCGTGAAAGCTGACGACGAAGCGCGCGTCGGCGCCCTCGCCTTCGCTGTGGTCAATCTTCATCTCGTACAGGCCGGGCGCGAGCGCCTCGAGGGTCTGCAGCGTCGAGGTGACCTCGGTATGCTCCTTGCGGGCGATCGAGGACGAGACGAAGATGCCGAGGTGGCCGACCTTCTCGTGCACCATGTAGACGATGCGCTGGCCGCGGATGCGGATCTCGTTCTCGTCAGAATAGGTGTCGACGATCCAGTTCAGCGCCTGCTGCGGCGGCGTGATGTTGTCGCCCTTGCTGGCGAACACGACGATCGGCGAGCGGATGAACTTGAGGTCAAGGTGGCGACCGGGCTCGAGCTCGGCCTCGCCGCGCGAGAGCTTGTTGCCGATGAAGATCTGCTCGACGATCCAGCGCATCTCGGATTCGTTGAGGAAATGGAAGCCGCCCCACCAGCGCTCGAACTCGAGAAAGCTCTCGCGCGAGTGGTCGACGTTGGCGTAGAGGTCGTAGTACTTGCCGAAGAAGTTGCGGCTCGGGTTGAGCTGCTCGAAGTTGCTGACCAGGTGAGCACCGTCGAACTCGCCGTTGGCCAGGTCCATCGACAGCAGGGCCGGCGCGATGCCGCCCATCAGGCCGCCGTTGTAGCGCATCGGATTGGCGCCGACCTGACCCGACCAGGTCGAGACTGGCGAGCCATTGAGCACCAACGGCCCCGTGATGTCGGGGTTGGCTGCGGCCAGCACCAGCGTGGCCCAGCCGCCCTGGCAGTTGCCGACCACGATCGGGTTCGGCGCGTCGGGGTGGCGGCGCGAGATCTCGCGCAGGAACTCGGCCTCGGCACGCATCACGTCGGCCAGGGTCTGGCCCGGCTCGGGATGCTGGCGGAACACCACGAAATAGACCGGATGGCCGCCGCGCAGGGCAACGCCGACCTGGCTGTCGGGCTTGAAGCCGCCAATGCCGGCACCGTGGCCGGCACGCGGGTCGATGATCATGAAGGGGCGCTTCAAGTCGCTGATCTCGCCGCCTTCTGGGTGCAGGATCTTGAGCAGCTGGTAGTTGGCCGGACGGTCGAAATGACGTGCATCGAGCACGAGCTCATAGTCATAGTCGAGCACCGGCGGCGTGCCGGCCTCCTCGTGCAGCTTGTCGTTGTTGGCGCGCTCGCGCAGCACGTCGACGGTCAGCGCGCTGCGCTGGGCCGCGTCGGTCAGGTATTGCGAGCTGTCGGCGACCAGGCTGCCGTCCTGCAGGCTCTGGACCAGGCGCTGCTGGGTCTGCAAGCCGGAGCGCCAGAGTGCAAGCGAGCGCTCGGCATGGTTCTGGAAGATTTTTTGCGCGTGGGTCGCGCTGCAGCTCAACAGGCGCTGGATCTGGGCCGCATGTTCGGCTCGCTCCTGGGCCAGACGCGACGGCAGATTGGCTGGGCTGTAATGGGATTGCATGGCGATCGGGGCTCTGGTAGGAGAAACGTGGGGATTCAGGAAATGGCGGTCAGTTCGGCGGCATGCTCGGCCAACATGCGCTCTTCGTCGGTGGCCAGCACCAGCACCCGCACCGGGCTGCGCGGCAGGCTGATCTCCTCGGCTCCGGCCAGGTTGGCCGACTCGTCGAAATCGATGCCGAGCCAGCCCATGTCGCGCAGCAGGCGACTGCGCACCTCGGCTGCGTGCTCGCCGATGCCACCGGTCAGAACCAGTGCGTCGAGGCCGCCCAGGCTGGCGGCCAGACCGCCGAGCTCGCGTCGGCACTGCTCGACGAAATAGTCGACCGCCTCGCGCGCCGACGGCAGGTCGCTGGTCAGCAGCACCCGCATGTCGTTGGACAGGCCCGACATGCCCTTGAGGCCGGAGTTGCGATAGAGCAGATCGGTCAGGGCCTGCGCATCCATGCCGCGCTCGCTGACCAGATAGAGCAGCACGCCCGGGTCGATCTGGCCGCAGCGCGTGCCCATCGGCAGACCGTCGAGCGCGGTGAAGCCCATGGTCGAGGCCACCGAGCGGCCGGCACGCATCGCGCACATCGACGCGCCATTGCCCAGGTGCGCCACGATGACCCGGCCCGCCAGCAAGCCGGGATGGCGGCTCTTGAGCTGGCGCGCGATGAACTCGTAGGACAGGCCGTGGAAGCCGTAGCGCCGGATGCCCTGCTCGTAATACTGGCGCGGCAACGCGAAGGTGTCGGACACGAAGGGGTGGCTGCGGTGAAACGAGGTGTCGAAGCAGGCCACCTGCTGCGCCTGCGGGAAGGCCGCGCGCGCCGCGTCGATGCCGGCCAGGTTGTGCGGCTGGTGCAGCGGCGCCAGCGGCACCAGCGTCTCGAGCTGGGCGCGATTCTCGTCGTCGAGCAGGATCGGCTCGACATGCTCGGCCCCACCATGCACCACGCGATGGCTGACGGCAGTGACCTCGCGGTTCGGAAAGCTCAGGCGCAGCCAGTCCAGCACGCCTTGCAAGGCATGGCCGTGGTCGGCCGCAGCGCCGTCGATCTGCTGCTCGTGGCGCTCGCCCGCGGTCGTGACGGCACAGAAATGCGCAAGCTCGCCGAGGCCCTCGACCTGGCCGACCGCCAGGCGCTCGAGGCCCTGCGGGCGCGGTTCGAACAGCGCGAACTTGATCGATGACGAACCGGCATTCAGGGTCAGCAGCAAGCTCATTCCTGCACCTCCGGCTCAATCGGGACGGCGCAGTGCCCGGTCTGGCGCCAGTGGTCATGCAGCAGCGCCAGCGCGCAGGAAGCCAGGCGCGAGCGGTCGTTGTCGGCCCGGCTGGTCAGGATCACCGGCACGCGGGCACCGACCACCAGGCCGGCGGCCTCGGCGCGCGCGACGAAGGTCAGCTCCTTGGCCAGCATGTTGCCAGCCTCGAGGTTCGGCACGATCAGCACCTCGGCGCGCCCCGCCACCAGCGACTCGATGCCCTTGGTGCGCGCGGCGTCGAGGTCGATCGCGTTGTCCATCGCCAGCGGGCCGTCAACGGTGCCACCGCGGATCTGGCCGCGCTCGGCCATCTTGGACAGCACGGCGGCATCTAGCGTCGAGGGAATGCTGGTGTTGATGGTCTCGACCGCCGACAGGATGCCGACGCGCGGGCATTCCAGTCCACAGGCGCGTGCCAGGTCGATCGCGTTTTGCGTGATGTCGACCTTGGCCGTCAGGTCGGGCGCGATGTTGATCGCAGCGTCCGAGATGAACAGCAGGTGGTCGAGCATCGGCGCATCCATCACGAACACATGGCTGAGCCGGCTGTGGCCGCGCAGGCCATGCTCCTTGTTGACGACCGCGGCGAGCAGATCGTCGGAGTGGATCGCGCCCTTCATGACCGCGCCGACCTCGCCCTTGCGCGCCATCGCGACGGCGACTGCGGCCGCGGCACGCGGGTCGGACTCGTGCACCTGGCGCCAGCCCGACAGGTCGATGCCGAGCTCGGCGGCGATGCGCGCCATGCGCTCGGCGTCGCCGACCAGCACCGGCTCGATCAGCCCTTCGCGTGCCGACAGCGCCAGGCCACCCATCGAGTTGGCGTCCTCGGGGCAGACGACCGCGGTCTTGAGCGCGGGCAGCTCGCGCGCGGCATCGATCAGGCGGGCGAAATGGTCCTTGTTGCCGAGGATCAGCGGCGGCAGGTCACAAGCCACCACGAGTTGCGAGATTCGCGGCGCCTCGACCTCGGCCTCGCCCTCGCAGACCAGCTCACCAGCCTCGGTGCTGATGCGGGTGGCAAAGCGCGCCAGCGGCTCGGGGCCCTTCTCGATGCAGGTCACGCTGATCTGCAGCCGGTCGCCGACCTGGACCCGGCGCTGGAAGCGCAGGTCCTGGCTGCGGTAGAGCGTGCCGGGACCCGGCAACAGATTGCCGAGCACGGCCGACAGCAGCGAGCCGACCCACATCGAGGGCGCCAGCGCGGGCAGCTGTGACTGCGACGGCTCGGCTTCGGGCAGGTTGCGCGGATTTCGGTTGCCCGAGGCATGGGCGAACAGCAGCAGATCCTGTTCGCTGCAGACGCGCTCGAGCGTGGCGCTGGCACCGAGCTGAAGCTCCTGCCAGGTGGTATTTTTTCGGGGTAGGCTCATGTGCGATATATCAATTAGGGTTAACCATTAAATCTTATTTACCACATAAGTCAGAACGATTAATAAGATAAAAATAAGAAAAACAAATTTTTCGCATATTGTTTATACTGTTACCACAGTTAACAGCGAATGCGAATCATGAATTCCAGCAAGAAAACCAAGCCTGAAGTCGCCCACGACAAAGACAAGAAAGCCAAACTGGTGCGCGACAGCTTCACGATCCCCAAGGACGAATACGCGGCGATCGAGGCACTCAAGATCCGTGCCATGACCCTGGGCCTGGCAATCAAGAAGAGCGAGCTGCTGCGCGCCGGGCTGATGGCGCTGACAGGCCTGAGCGATGCCAAGCTCAAGGCGGCACTGGTGGCGGTGCCGACGCTCAAGACCGGCCGCCCTTGCGCGCAGGACAGCGCCGCTGCGGTCGCGCCCGTTCAGCCCGAACCGACGCCCAAGCCGGCTAAAGCACCCAAGGCGCCCGCTGCCAGCGCAGCAGCGGCTCCAGCCACCCAGGCACCGCCGGCGCGCAAGAGCCGCAAGCCCAAGGCGGTGGTCGCCATCGACTCCGCCGCGCTGCCCGAGTCGCCCCCTGCCTGAGGCCGGGTCCTCAGAGGAATTCCGGGCTCTGGACCGTCAGGATGACGGTCTGCGTGACGCCGTTGCGCTCGCGCTGGTGCAGCCACCAGAGCGCGCCCTTCTTGATCGAGCATTCCTGCTCGGTGAGGCCCAGCAGCCGCGCCACCACCCGGCCCAGCGTCGGCTGATGGCCCACGATCAGGGTCGGATGCTGCAGTTGCGGCCATTGCACGAGCTCCAGCAGCTCGTCCGGGCCGGCATCGGGACGCAGCGCATCGCTGAGCCGGTACTTGCGCCCGAGCGCCAGCACGGTCTGCTCGGTGCGCACGGCCGGACTCGACCAGATCCGCGCGTCTTCGGGCAGATTGCGTACCAGCCAGTTCGACATGCGGGCGGCCTGCTTCTCGCCCTTGGTCGTCAGACGCCGCGACAGGTCACTGCCGCCGGTCTCCTCGTTGTCGGCCAGGTCCTCGGCCTCGGCGTGGCGCCACAGGATCAGATCTGCATTCATGCCTTTCCTCCGTAGCGCGCCATCAACTGGGCCTGCGCCGAATGCGCGTGCACGCGCGCTTTGCTGTTGACTGCCTGGGTTCTGAGGTAGACGCCATCGGGCTGCAGCAGCCAGGCATCGGTGTTGTCAGCCAGGCTCATCTCCAGGCATTCGTCGATGATGCGCCGGCGCAGCGTCGGATCGGTGACAGGCCAGGCCAGCTCGATGCGGCGCAGCATGTTGCGGTTCATCCAGTCGGCACTCGAGAGCCACAGGTCCTCCTGCTGGCCGAACTGGAACCAGAACACCCGCGAGTGCTCGAGCAACCGGCCGATGATCGAGCGCACGCGCACATTGTCGGTGTGGCCCGGCACGCCAGCGGGCAGGATACAGGCGCCGCGCACGATCACGTCGACCTTGACTCCGGCCTGCGAGGCCAGCGCCAGCGCACGCGCCAACGGCTCGTCGGTCAGCGCATTCATCTTCAGCACGATGCGGGCGGGCTGGCCCTCGCGCGCGGCCTGCGCCGCGGCCTCGATCCGCTCGAGCATGACCTTGTGCAGATGGAAGGGCGCGATCAGGGCCTTTTGCAAGCGTGCGAGCCGGTTCTGGCTCGCCAGGTGCAGGAAGATCTGCTCGAGATCGCCAGTCAGCGCTTCGTCGGCGGTCAGGTAGCTCAGGTCGGTATAGAGCTTGGCCGTGCCGGGGTTGTAGTTGCCGGTCGAGACCTGGGCATAGCGGCGCAGCCGGCCCTGCTCGCGCCGCGTCACCAGCAGCATCTTGGCATGGGTCTTGAGCCCGACGATGCCGTAGACCACCTGCGCGCCGACCGACTCGAGCAGCTCGGCGTTGTTGATGTTGGCCTCCTCGTCGAAACGGGCCTTGAGCTCGACCACGGCCGTGACTTCCTTGCCGCGGCGCACCGCCTCGCGCAGCAGGTCGGTCATCTCGGCCTTGCTGCCGGTGCGGTAGATGGTCTGCTTGATCGCCAGCACGTTCGGGTCCTCGACCGCCTCGCGCAGGAAGGCCAGCACGGCATCGAAGCTCTCGTAGGGCTGATGGATCAGCACGTCGCCCTGCTGCAGCCGCTCGAAGAAGGACTGCCCCGGTGTCAGCTGGACCGGCCAGCTCGGCTGGTAGCGACCGAAGCGCAGCTCGGGCGCATCGACCAGGTCGATCAGCTGGGTCATGCGCACCAGGTTGACCGAGCCAGCCACCTGGTAGAGCGCCTCGGGTGGCAGGTCGAATTGCTGCAGCAGGAAGTCCGACAGGAAGTCCGAGCAGCCGGCCGAGACCTCGAGCCGCAGCGCGCGGCCGTAGTGGCGGTGCTGCAGGCCCACGCGCAGCGCGGTGCGCAGGTTCTTGACCTCCTCCTCGTCGACCGCGAGGTCGGAATGGCGAGTGACACGAAACTGCGAGAACTCGGTCACCTGGCGGCCCGGAAACAGGTCGCCCAGGTGGGCGCGGATCACGCTCGAGATCGAGACGAAATGCACCTGGCGCGAGCCCTTGACGCCCGGCATCCGCAAGAAGCGCGGCAGCGACCGGGGCACCTTGACGATCGCGACCTCGTTCTCGCGCCCGAAGGCATCGCGGCCCGACAGCCGCACGATGAAGTTGAGCGACTTGTTGGCCACCTGCGGGAAGGGATGGGCCGGGTCGAGCCCGACCGGCAGCAGCAGCGGCTGCACTTCCTGGGTAAAGAACTCGCGCACCCAGCGGCGCTGGCGTAGGTTGCGTTCACCATGCGGCACGACCTTGATGCCGCGTTTCTCGAGCAGCGGCAGCAGCTCGCTGTTGTAGATCGCGTACTGCTGGTCGACCAGGCGGTGCACATGCTCCGAGATCGCGGCATAGCTCTGCACCGTCGCCGGGCCGCGCTGTTCGTTGCTCAGCCGCGCGCTCAGGTGCGGCTCGAAGCGGACCTCGAAGAACTCGTCGAGGTTGGAGGAGACGATGGTCAGGTAGCGCAGCCGTTCGAGCAGTGGCACCTCGGTCCGGCGCGCCCAGTCCAGCACACGCTCGTTGAAGGCCAGGATGCTCTGGTCACGATCCAGGAAGGGCACGCGGGACTGATGAGTGGCGACTGTCATGAAAATCTGGCTGAATTCCGGATAAACCTTGCATTATCCCCAGACATCATGCCTAGCACGATGAAAAAATGATGACAAAATCAATATAAAAGCTCGGCGGCGGCTGTTTTCCCAGGCAAGACCGCAACCTTGACATCCTGGGCCAGTATGCGCTCGTCGGGCCAGTGCACGATCTCGAGCCGGCCGTCCTGGTGCTCGACCAGCGCGGTCAGGCTCTCGACCCAGTCGCCATCGTTGCAGTACAGCGTGCCATCGATGACGCGCATCTCGGCGCGGTGGATATGGCCGCAGACCACGCCATCGAGACCGCGCTTGCGCGCCTCGGCCGCTACCGCCGACTCGAAGCTGCTGATGAAATTGACCGCGCCCTTGACCCGGTGCTTGAGGTATTGCGACAGCGACCAGTAGGGCAGGCCCAGTCTGGCGCGCAGGCTGTTGAAATGCCGGTTCAGCCGCAGCGTGAACTCGTAGAGCGTATCGCCCAGATAAGCCAGCCATTTGGCGTACTGGATCACGCCGTCGTAGAGGTCGCCATGCACGACCCACAGGCGCTTGCCGTCGGCAGTGGTGTGGATGGCCTCGGTCACGACCTCGACGCCACCGAAATGGTGGTCGACGAAATGACGCACGAACTCGTCGTGATTGCCCGGCACGAAGATCACGCGGCAGCCCTTGCGCACCCGGCGCAGGATTTTCTGCACCACATCGTTGTGCTCCTGCGGCCAGTACCAGCGCCGGCGCAGCTGCCAGCCGTCGATGATGTCGCCGACCAGGTAGAGGTGGTCGCTCGGGTTGGACTTCAGGAAGGACAGCAGCGCCTTGGCCTGGCAGCCCTGGGTCCCGAGGTGGAGATCGGAGATGAAGATGCTGCGCAGACGTGGCGCATGCTCGCCGTGCAGCTCGGCGGCCGAGCTTTCACCACGACCCTCGAACAGATCGGCGGCGCGCATCAGACCCCCAGGAAATGCTTGCGATAGCGCGGCGGCAGCTCGGTCAGGCGCATCATCATCGGCAGATCGGCCGCGTTGAAGTCCGGATCCCAGGCCGGCGCGCCAAGCACCTTGGCGCCCAGGCGCAGATAGCCCTTGATCAGCGCCGGCGGCTCGACATCCAGGCTGTCGTCGAGCTTGTCGACCGGCAGCGGCAGGCGCGGGCGCACATGGTATTCGATCGCGGCCAGATGCTTTTCGCGTACCTGGCGCCAGATGCTGGCCGCCGCGTGGCCGCCGCCGATGATGCCATGCGGACCCTCGTACTGCATCGGGATGCTGGCGCAACCGATCATGGTGTCGAGGTCGTTGCGAACCATGAAGCCGGCCAGCGCGCCCCACAGCGCCATGATCACGCCACCATGGCGATGTTCGGGATGGACGCAGCTGCGCCCGAGCTCGACCATCTTGTCGCGCAGCAGGCGCAGCCGGGTCAGGTCGAATTCGGTATCGCTGTAGAAGCTGCCGACGCGCTTGGCCTGGGCCGGCGTCAGCAGCCGGTAGGTGCCGATGACCTGGCGCGTCGCGCTGTCGCGCACCAGCAGATGCTCGCAGTAGTCATCGAACAGGTCGATGTCGTGGCCCGGCACCGTCTTGGGCAGGCGGGCACCCATCTCGCCGGCGAAGACCTCATACCTCAGACGCTGCGCTTCGCGAACTTCGTCTTGATGGCGTGCCCAAGCCACTTCGATGCCACTCTTGGACTCAGGAACCGATGGGGTGGCGTCCAAGCCCGGATGAAGTGACCCCCTGGGCAGCGCAAGCGGCGAAAGTTCCAACGTCGGGGTGGGCAGTTCCTTCATCTCGTTCTCCTAGTGTCATTCAGTTGCCTCCCATTCTTGGCCTTGCGCATGACGCCCGAATGGCCGATCGATGAACGATTCATGACAACGCACTCGAAATGACACTGATCCCAGCCTGCTTCATCCCGGCGTCATGAATCCGCCACGGCTCCGACTTGTCAGCGCCCGATGATCTTCCATCGACCGAGGAAATGGACCGCCATGACGACAAGCGCTACAGGCAAGATTTCGCGCATGCCCCAGGGGTTTTACTGGCTGATCCTGGCGCAGTTCTTTTCGGCCCTGGCAGACAATTCCCTGCTGATCGTCGCGATGGCCTTCCTGCACGAGCAGGGTTACCCGGCCTGGTGGGCGCCGCTGCTCAAGTTCTCCTTCACCTGGGCCTATGTGCTGCTGGCCCCCGGTGTCGGGCATCTGGCCGACATGGCCCCCAAGGGCTGGCTGATGGGCTGGATGAATGCCGTCAAGCTCGCCGGCGCCGTCACCCTGCTGGCCGGGCTGCACCCGATGCTGGCCTTCGCGCTGATCGGCATGGGGGCATCGGCCTACGCCCCGGCCAAATATGGCCTGATCACCGAGACCGTGCCGCCCTCGCGCCTGGTCGCGGCCAATGGCTGGCTCGAAGTGACCGTGGTGCTGTCGGTGCTGCTCGGCACCGGCCTGGGCGGCCTGCTGGTGTCCGAC
>JACCDQ011759074.1_pt1 | contig 10626 bp, 11 predicted proteins | sample 7446031 | NCBI WGS metagenome assembly JACCDQ01 (sample SAMN15323442, study PRJNA562643) | freshwater metagenome | isolation source: river surface water | place: USA:Blue River Watershed | collected 2017-08-17
CTGCGACCCAGCCAGAAAGTATTTCAAGTAAGGCTTTTTCGAAAGCCTTATTTGGTAATCATCCTTATGCATTAGATGAGGATGGTGAGATTGATACGGTCACAGCCATTTCGCGTAATGATTTGCAGAAGTTTTATATGCAGCATTATGGTGCTCAAGGTGCTGTTATTGCCTTAATGGGTGATATGACGCGTGCCGAGGCTGAGCGAATTGCTGAAAGCATTTCTGCTGGCTTACCAAAAGCTGCGATGCCTGCTGCATTACCTGCTGTTACTTATCCAGCTGCTGCCAGTGAGCAACGTATTCCTCATCCTGCTACGCAAGCGCATATATTGCTTGGCTATCCGGGAATCAAGCGAGGTGATGTCGATTTCTTCCCACTCTATGTTGGTAACTATATTTTGGGTGGTGGTGGATTCGTTTCTCGCTTAACAGAAGAGGTGAGGGAGAAACGTGGCTTGGTTTACAGTGTGTATAGCTACTTTATGCCGACGGCTGAAATTGGCCAGTTTCAAGTAGGTTTGCAAACTAAGCGTGAGCAGGCTGATGAGGCTTTGAAGCTTGTGCGTGAGACGCTTAATAAGTTTGTGGCTGGTGGTGTGACTGAAGCTGAATTAAAAGCGGCTAAGCAAAACATTGTGGGTGGATTCCCAATGCGTATTGATAGTAATGCCAAAATCTTGGATTACTTGGCGATGATTGGTTTTTATAAATTGCCACTGACTTATTTGGACACTTTTAATGATGAAGTGACTAAGGTCACAACTGCACAAATTAAAGATGCTTTTAATCGTCGTATTAAAACTGACAAGATGGTGACAGTGATTGTGGGTGCTGAGGAGGCTAAACAATAGATGGCTGTGGGCAAAGCAAATAATACGGTACGTATTAGTGCTGGCGAGTGGCGCAGCCGTTTATTGAAATTTCCTGATGTGGATGGGTTACGTCCAACGCCTGATCGTGTAAGGCAAACCGTTTTCAACTGGTTAGGGCAGGAGCTCCATGGCTTGGTTTGTTTAGATTTGTTCGCTGGTACTGGGGTGATGGGTTTTGAAGCATTGTCTCGTGGTGCTAAAAGAGCTGTGATGATTGAGAAATCCAGACCTGCTTATCAGGCATTGATTGATAACAAGTTAGCATTGAAAGCTGAAAACGCTCAGATATTAAATACTGATGCGCTGCAGTTTTTAGTCAATAACGCAGTGCTTTTTGATGTTATATTTTTAGACCCTCCCTATCAACAAGGCTGGTTGGATAAGGTCCTGCCAGTTCTTCATCACCATTTATCAGAAGATGGTTTGGCTTATGTTGAGGCGGAATATGCCCTAGTTGATACGCCTGATTGGAAAGTTTTAAAGCAAGGTAAAGCAGGAAACGTGTTTTACCATCTTCTGTCGCCTGTTAGAATTGCTGACATCGCTTAATCGTTGAATTAAGTGCTTCAGTTTATTTGAGGTGGCGCCATGCAAAAAAATTTAAAAGTGGTATATCCAGGCACTTTCGATCCTATTACCAAAGGGCATGAAGATATTATTCGTCGTGCGGCTGGTTTATTTTCGGAAGTGATTGTGGGTGTCGCTAAAAATCCAGGCAAGCAACCATTCTTTGATTTGGATGAGCGTGTCGAGATGGCAAGTCGAGTGTTGAAAGACTGCCCTAACGTTAAGGTGATTGGATTTGCTGGGTTATTAATGCAGTTTGTACAAGACCAAGGCGCTGTGATTGTCATTCGTGGTTTACGAGCAGCTTCTGATTTTGAATACGAATTCCAATTAGCAGGAATGAACAGAAAGTTATTCCCGCAAGTTGAGTCTGTGTTTTTGACCCCAGCTGAACAATATATGTTTATCTCTTCTTCACTTGTTCGTGAAGTCGCTGTATTGGGTGGTGATGTATCTCAATTTGTTTCACCTTATATTCAAGAACGAATCGCTGCAAAAATTAAAAAGTCTAATTGAGTTGAAATGATTAAAGGTTTTGTATGGCGTTAATGATTACTGATGAATGTATCAATTGCGATGTCTGCGAACCAGAGTGTCCCAATGGTGCCATTTATCAAGGGGAGTCAATTTATGAAATTGATCCCAATTTATGTACTGAATGTGTTGGTCATTATGATAAACCACAGTGTCAAAAAGTCTGTCCGATTGATTGCATCCCATTTAATCCTGATATGGTTGAGAGCAAAGAACAGTTGCAAGAGAAGTATCAACGCCTGATGGCAGCTAAATAGTTTTTACTTTGAAAGGAAATCATCATGCGCATGCTGCATACGATGTTACGTGTAGGTAATTTAGAAAAGTCTATCAAGTTTTATACTGAAATCTTAGGAATGAAAGTGTTGCGTCAACATGATTTTCCAGATGGCAAATTCACGCTGGCTTTTGTAGGCTATGGTGACGAAAAAGATCATACCGTTTTAGAATTGACTTATAACTATGGTGTTGAAAGCTACGATATGGGTAAGGCTTATGGGCATGTTGCTATTGAAGTGGATGATGCTTATGCAACCTGTGAGCAAGTGAAAAAAGCGGGTGGTAAAGTTGTACGTGAGGCAGGGCCGATGATGCACGGTACGACTGTCATTGCTTTTGTTGAAGATCCAGATGGTTATAAAGTGGAGTTTATTCAAAAAGGTACATACTAGGTCTTTAAGTGTTTAATATTTAATGAATAAAAAAGCCAAGAATGTCTGGGCTTTTTTATTAGTACTTATCTTTAAATAAAAACGATTACTCGAAAAAGTCTTTTACTTTATCTAAAAATCCTTTCGCACGTGGACTATGCTTACCGGAATCTTTTTGATTAATTTCTTCCAGTTCACGTAATAACTCACGTTGTTTTTCATTAAGTTTTACTGGCGTTTCAACAACGACATGGCACATTAAATCGCCGTACTCATTGCTGCGTAGTGGCTTAATGCCTTTGCCACGTAGACGGAAAGTTGCGCCAGTTTGGGTTTCAGCTGGGATTTTCATCTTTGCATGGCCATCTAGCGTTGGAATCTCAATCTCTCCACCTAATGCTGCAACAGTAAAGCTGATTGGCATTTCGCAATGTAAATTACCGCCTTCACGTTGGAAAATGTCATGTTCTTTTAAATGAACAACTACGTACAAGTCGCCAGTTGGCCCACCATTAACACCGGCTTCACCTTCACCTGACAAACGAATACGATCGCCTTCATCTACACCAGCCGGAATTTTGACGGAGAGCGTTTTGTGTTGTTTAACACGGCCATCACCATGGCAAGTTGGGCAAGGATCTTTGACCATTTGGCCGCCGCCATGACATTTTGGACAAGTTTGTTGAACTGAGAAAAAGCCTTGTTGCATACGCACTTGGCCATGCCCGTTACAGGTTGTGCATGTCACAGGTGATGTGCCTGGGCGAGCGCCAGAGCCATGGCAAGTTTCACAACTCGACATCACAGGGATGCGAATTTTGGTTTCTGTACCGCGTGCGGCTTCTTCCAATGAGATTTCCATGTTGTAGCGTAAGTCGGCACCACGGTAAACATTTGAGCGACGACCGCCACCGCCACCAGCAAAGATGTCGCCAAAAATATCACCAAAAGCATCACTGAAATTACCAAAGCCTGCTCCGCCAGGACCAGGTCCTGCACTAGGATCTACGCCGGCATGACCATATTGGTCGTAAGCCGCACGCTTTTGAGCATCAGAGAGCATTTCGTAAGCTTCTTTTGCTTCTTTAAAGCTTTCTTCTGCCTTGGGATTGTCTGGGTTGCGGTCAGGGTGATATTTCATCGCAAGCTTGCGATAAGATTTCTTAATTTCTTCTTCTGAGGCATCACGATTGACGCCTAAGATTTCGTAATAATCACGTTTTGCCATTTAATTTTCGCTTTATGTTTTGAGCTAAAAATGCAAGAAAGCACACCTGGATTTTTCGCCAAGGTGTGCTTTTCTTTACTGATTAAGAAGCATTATTTCTTATCAGATTTCACTTCTTCAAATTCTGCATCCACAACTTCTGCGTCTACAGTTTTTTCACCTTGTGGCTGCGCTTCACCAGCAGCTTGGGCTGCTTGTTGTTCAGCGTAAACTTTTTCACCTAGTTTTTGAGAAGCTTCCATTAAAGCATTTGTTTTTGCTTCAATCGTTTCTTTGTCGCCTTCTTTCAACACGTCTTCGACGTCTTTGATTGCAGCTTCAATTTTCTCTTTTTCATCAGCTTCTAGTTTATCGCCATGCTCAGTCAGTGATTTTTTCACGCTATGAATCATGCCATCTGCGGCGTTACGTGCATCAACTAATTCACGTAAAGCTTTGTCTTCGTCGGCATGCGCTGCTGCATCTTCTTCCATGCGTTTAATTTCTTCTTCAGACAAGCCTGAGTTTGCCTTAATCGTGATTTTGTTCTCTTTGCCAGTCGCTTTATCTTTTGCAGAAACATGCAAGATACCGTTAGCATCAATATCAAAAGTCACTTCAATTTGTGGCATGCCACGTGGTGCTGGAGGAATATCGCTTAAGTTGAATTGACCTAAGCTCTTATTGCCTGCAGCCATTTCGCGCTCACCTTGCAACACTTGAATAGTCACAGCATTTTGGTTGTCTTCAGCTGTTGAGAATACTTGTGATGCCTTAGTAGGAATCGTTGTATTCTTCTTGATGAGTTTAGTCATCACGCCGCCCATTGTTTCGATGCCTAGTGATAATGGTGTTACGTCTAGTAACAACACGTCTTTTACGTCACCTTGTAACACGCCACCTTGAATTGCAGCACCAACAGCAACGGCTTCGTCAGGGTTTACATCTTTGCGTGGTTCTTTACCAAAAATTTCTTTTACTTTTTCTTGTACTTTTGGCATACGGCTTTGACCGCCCACCAAAATCACATCACCGATTTCATCGATACTAACGCCAGCATCTTTTAGTGCTGTGCGGCAAGGAGCAATCGTACGTTCAATCAAATCTTCAACTAAAGATTCGAATTTTGTACGCGTAATTTTTACTACCAAGTGCTTAGGACCTGATGCATCAGCAGTGATGTAAGGTAAGTTCACTTCAGTTTGTTGTGAAGATGACAATTCAATTTTTGCTTTTTCAGCCGCTTCTTTTAGACGTTGCTTAGCAAGTAAGTCATTGCGTAAATCCAGGCCATTTTCTTTCTTGAATTCATCAGCCAAGAAATCAATCATACGATTGTCAAAGTCTTCACCACCCAAGAATGTGTCACCGTTAGTTGAAAGCACTTCAAATTGATGTTCGCCATCAATGTTTGAAATCTCAATGATAGAAACGTCAAATGTACCGCCACCTAAGTCGTAAACTGCAATCTTACGATCGCCTTCTTGTTTATCTAAGCCAAAAGCCAATGCAGCAGCAGTTGGTTCGTTGATGATACGTTTTACTTCCAAGCCAGCAATACGGCCAGCATCTTTAGTTGCTTGACGTTGGCTGTCGTTGAAGTAAGCAGGTACTGTAATCACAGCTTCTGTCACTTCTTCGCCTAGGTAGTCTTCCGCAGTTTTCTTCATTTTGCGTAAAACTTCAGCAGAGATTTGAGGTGGCGCCATTTTGTCGCCACGTACTTCAACCCATGCGTCGCCGTTGTCAGCTTTAGCAATGGTGTAAGGCATGAGGTTAATGTCTTTTTGAACTTCTTTTTCGTCAAAGCGGCGTCCGATTAAACGCTTAACCGCAAACAATGTATTCTTTGGATTGGTCACTGCTTGGCGTTTAGCTGGTGCGCCAGTCAAAATTTCACCATCATCTTGGTAAGCAATGATTGATGGTGTGGTGCGGCCGCCTTCAGCGTTTTCAATCACGCGTGGCTTGCCGCCTTCCATGACAGCAACGCAAGAGTTGGTGGTGCCTAAGTCAATACCGATAATTTTACCCATGAGATATTCCTCTTTAATAAATTAATGTTTAATTCAAAAATTCGATGTTTTGTTAATGGGGACGATTTCTAATCGTTCAAGCCCCCAACTGGATTTATTCTTTTGCTTTAACGACCATGACCAATGCTGGGCGCAGTACGCGCTCATTGAGCGTGTAACCTTTTTGTAAAACGCTATGTACCGTGTTTGGCTCGCCTTCTGCTTCAATTGCACTAATAGCTTGATGTTTATTAGGGTCGAATTTTTCGCCCAATGGATTAACTTCAGCAATGTTGAATTTTTCAAATACGCCAAGTAACTGTTTTGCAGTCAGTTCAACGCCGTCTTTATAGCTATCAACAGTTGCATTAGCTACATTTAATGCTGCATCTAAGCTGTCTTTTACTGCCAGCAGTTCCCCAGAAAATTTTTCTAGCGCAAATTTACGTGCTTTATCAATATCTTCAATGGTGCGGCGGCGAATATTTTCACCTTCAGCTTTCACATACAGTACAGCAGCTTTTTGTTCTTCTAGCTGCGCTTCTAGCTCAGCGATGCGTTGCTCTGGTGTTTGTGCTTGATCAACTTCAGCTTGTTGATTTTCTGATGTTTGAATCTCTTCAGGCTGTTGATCTTGTTGATTTTCTTGCATGTATTTCCCCGGTTCATTAATCACACTGCAATCAATGTGGGGATGGGCTTGGAGATTTCAAGCCCTAAAATGAATTATTTTTTAGAAAAAGACAGGAGCGCTGTTAATACGTCTGGAACACTTGGAATTTGATTCTTGTTGCCTAAATTAATGGCGGGTGCATTTTTTCCTGCGAGAACGCCAGTGAGGGCTGGGTCGGTATCCGTGTAAATCGCAACAGTTTTAACGCCCAAGGCGACAGCTAGATGAGATAAGCCGGTATCTACGCCAATCGCATATTTTGCATGACTGATTACGCCCGCCAATTCAGCAATAGAAATCTTAGGGAGCACAGTTGCATTGTCCAAGGCGCGAGCGATAACCATCGCTCGTTCATGCTCAGCTTTGCTAGCCCAAGGTAAAACTAGATGCACTTTTTGCTCTGCAAGCGCTTGTCCTAAGGCAATCCAATATTCTGTAGGCCATAGTTTACTGTCTCGGCTGGTGCCATGAAGTCCAATTGCATAAGCTTGGCTCATCTCAATGACTGGAGTTTTTAAGGCTTTAATGCCGTACTCTGGAATATCAATCGGTGATTGATAGCTTAAGCTCGCGGCTGCTAAATGACGATTTCGAGTGACGGCGTGTAGCTTGCGTGAAACGGAGTGCCTTACGTTGTAAAAAAGACTGGCGAGCGGTTCACGGATTGAGTTTTTATCATACCCATGTTTTTCACCTCGAATCATCCATGCGATTAAGCCGCTTTTGAGTAAGCCTTGCGTGTCTAAAACAAGGTCATATTTTTCTTGGCGTATGCTTCTTCTAAATGCAAAAATTTCTTGCCATGTTTTTTTACTTAATAAATTTTTGCGCCAGCGGCGTATAGCCACTGTAATGACTTTATTAACGTTTGGATGTAATCGGGGAACGTCAGCAAAACTCTCTTCCACAATCCAATCAATTTGGATGTTTGGATAATGGATGCAAAGGTCATGAATAATCGGAAGATTATGAATGACGTCACCGAGTGAGGAAGTTTTTACGATAAGCAATTTCAGCATAGGCGCAATTTTCGCATACAATTTAACTTTGTCACCTTTAAGAATGCCATTTTGAAGTTTGCTTTCCTTATTTTTAAGTATTTTCCATACGGTGGCGTGCAGCGTGACATGCTTCGCATAGCCGAGGACTGCGTTAGTCAAGGGCATGAGGTTACGATATACACTGGCCAGTGGCTTGGTGATAAACCTAAAGGCAACATTAATGTGAAAATATTGCCGAGCAAAGGGTTGTTTAATCATCAACGCCATCAGTCGCTGATCAAGGCAATGCATGAAGCCATTCAGAAAACGCCTGTTGATTTGGTCGTTGGATTTAATCGCATGCCCAATCTTGACGTCTATTTTGCCGCAGACCCTTGTTTCCTGGCCCGGGCATTTGAAGAAAAGAATTGTTTGTATCGATTAACGAGTCGGTATCGTTTTTTCAGGGATTGTGAAAAGTCGGTGTTTGGCAGACAAACTGATTGTCAGATCCTGAGCTTAACGCAACGTGATCAGTCGGTATTTCAGCATTGGTATCAAACGCCAGCTAATCGTTTTCATATGATCCCACCTAATATTCCTGCTGAAAAATTTGTGGGGAAAGATCGAGCACAATGCCGTGCTTATTTGAGAGCGCAATTCGGATTGCCTAATGCTGCAAATGTCATCCTAACGGTTGGTTCTGCATACCTTAGAAAAGGTGTTGATCGTGCCGTTATCGCTTTATCATCTTTGCCTGAAGTCCTTAGAAAAAACACTTGGCTGATTGCGGTAGGCGAGCATGAATCTGGAAGTCGTTTTTTACAAGATGCTAAGAGATTAGGCGTGGCTGATCAGTGTATATTGGCTGGAGGTCGTTCAGATGTCGCTGAGTTGATGCTGGGCGCCAATTTGCTGGCGCATCCAGCCAGGTCTGAGCTGGCTGGCTTGGTGATTATTGAAGCAATGACAGCAGGTCTGCCTGTGTTGGTAACAGACATTTGTGGCTATGCGCATCATGTGAAAGACGCTGATGCAGGTGTTTTGGTTGGGACGCCGTTTCAGCAGTCTGAATTAAATCAGGCACTCTTAAAAATGCTAACAACATCTTCAGGTGATTGGTCTAAAAATGCTTTTAAATACACGACTAAGTTAATGCATTCAAATCCTCCTCAGTTTGAAGCGAACTTTTTAATCGCTACTGCTAAGAAGAAGTTAAAAAATAAGGGGTAGCTTGATGCAAGATATTTGGGAAACAACAGAGTTTATTAACAACATTAAGCCTTATTTAAAAGCAGGTAATATTTTCAATACCATTATGACGTTGCAGGGCCGTGTATTCCGCTCTGTTAAAGGCCGTAAAACTTTGCAGATTGAGCTTAGCGGGAATCGTTATTTTATTAAGCAGCATTTTGGGGTGGGTTGGGCAGAGATTTTAAAAAATCTAATCGTATTTAGAAAACCAATCATTGGCGCTAAGACCGAAAAAGACGCGATACAGGCACTAGATCAAATTGGTATTCCTACAACACCACTGGTTGCATTTGGTGAGCAAGGCTTTAATCCCGCAAATAAGCAGTCTTTTTTAATAACACGTGATTTAGGCAATATTGTTTCGCTTGAAGACTTTTGTCGTGATTGGAAAGAGCATCCTCCAAGTAATAAGTTGAGGCAGCAGATTGTTATTGCTGTTGCGACACTTGCTAATAAACTACATCAAGCAGGTTTAATTCATCGAGACTTTTATCTATGCCATTTGTGTTTGGATGCAGATTTATTACAAAAAGGTGAGATTAAGCTTTACCTGATTGATTTACATCGCATGCTGATGAATCAATCTATTGGTGGGAAAGGTACTATGAAAGATATCGCTGCTTTGTATTTTTCAGCGATGGATGTTGGTTTGAGCCCTAAAGATATTGAGTTGTTTAAACAAAACTATTGTCAGGGCTTGCCAGCTAAGTTTTGGCCCAATGTTTGTGTTCGAGCGAATAAACTTTATGCAAAATTTCATAGCGCTAAATTTCAAGAAAGATTAAAAACAGAAAAGTCTGCTTTATAAACGCTAGTGTTCAGTTGCCTGCTTTTTAAGTAGGCGCGCTCTCACTTTATAACGTGGATAAGCCCATAAATATTGCGATGGTTGCTGAGCAATTTGAATCTCAATCGCTTTGTTTAAAAGTGCCGGTGTGGCAACGGCGCCATCTTCAAGTGCTGTTAAATGGATATTGAATCCTTCACCGTTTGGCAAACGTTCACCAAAAGCCATAATCACTGCGGCTCCTGTCTTCTCAGCTAATTTGCTAGCTAATGTCATGGTATAGGCCTGCTTCCCAAAAAACGGCACCCATTCGCCTTCTCCTTTACCTGGTATTTGGTCAGGCAGTATTCCTATAGCCTCACCACGTTTTAGTGCCTGCATAAGTAAACGTACGCCATGCATATTAGCTGGTGCCAGATTGATGTTTTGATTGGTTCTGCCGGATTCTGTTAGTGCATGAAGCCAACGCATTTTCGGTCTGCGAAAAAGGACGGTAATGGGATGTTTTGCACCATAAAATTTAGATGTAATTTCAAAGCAGCCCATATGAGGGGTTAAGAAAATAATTCCTTTTTTCTTGCTAAGTGCATCTTCAACAAGATGCCAGTTTTGACATTGTTTTACCCATTTTAATGTTGCGCTATCTTCTTTTTGCCAGATTGCAAGACTCTCTATGTAGGACTTGCCACTTTCTAATAAGTTGGATTTTGTAAACGATTTGATATTTTGGTTTCTTGGTAACAAGCCACTTTGGCTAATGTTTTCTTTGATATTTTTTTTAGATTCTGGCATAAGCACATACATAATGAAGCCGAGCCATTGGCCAATTCTATGAATTGCTGGTAGTGACAGTGCCGCTAACGGTTTTAGTAGAAATTTAAACATGGTGTAAATCATAACATAGCGCTCACTCTAGCCTAAGTCAGCACAATAGATTAGCTGATATAATTCGAAAGGGCGGCGGTGGCTGCTAACTTGTAAACTTCAATGAAAACAATGACAACCCTATTTCTTTCAGCGCAATATCAATCTGCATTATCAAGACATCAGTTTGATGATTTTGAATCGATATGGGCTTCTGAGA
>JACCDQ012025244.1_pt1 | contig 10624 bp, 9 predicted proteins | sample 7446031 | NCBI WGS metagenome assembly JACCDQ01 (sample SAMN15323442, study PRJNA562643) | freshwater metagenome | isolation source: river surface water | place: USA:Blue River Watershed | collected 2017-08-17
CAGGCCTACGTGACCAACCTCAACAACCTGATCAAGGGCACGCCGCACGAAAACCAGTCGCTGGAAGAGATCGTCAAGAGCTCCAGCGGCGGCATCTTCAACAACGCCGCACAGGTCTGGAACCACACGTTCTACTGGAACGGCATGAAGCCCAACGGCGGCGGCGCTCCGGCCGGCGCGCTGGCTGACGCGATCAACGCCAAGTGGGGTTCGCTCGACAAGTTCAAGGAAGAGTTCACCAAGTCCTGCGTCGGCAACTTCGGTTCCGGCTGGACCTGGCTGGTGAAGAAGGCCGACGGCAGCGTTGACATCGTCAACACGTCGAACGCCGCTACCCCGCTGACCGGCAGCGACAAGCCGCTGCTGACCTGCGACGTCTGGGAACACGCGTACTACATCGACACCCGCAATGCGCGTCCGAAGTACGTCGAGAACTGGTGGAACCTGGTGAACTGGGAATTCGCCGCGAACAACTTCGCCTGATCCCGCTCCGGCTCACCAAGCTGATGGCAAAAACCCCGGCCGGGTCGCCCCGCCGGGGTTTTTGTTTGGGCGATCGTCTTTACAGCGCATTGACCGGGATTTTCAGGTAGGCCACCCCGTTCCCGTCCTTTGGCGGCAATTCTCCGGCACGGATGTTGACCTGCACCGCCGGCAGGATCAGCACCGGCATCTCCAGCGTTGCGTCACGTCGCGTGCGCATCTCGACAAACTGCGCCTCGGTGACCCCGTCGTGCACATGGATGTTCTTCCGGCGCTGCTCACCAACCGTCGTTTCGAATGCCACCGCGCGATCCGTCGGCGGGTAGTCGTGGCACATGAACAGGCGCGTGTCCTCGGGCAGGCTGAGGATTTTTTGCACCGAGTGGTACAGCGTCTTTGCATCCCCGCCAGGGAAGTCGCAGCGCGCGGTGCCGACATCCGGCATGAACATCGTATCGCCGACAAACACGGCATCGCCGATCTGGAAAGCAACGCAGGCCGGCGTGTGCCCGGGCACGTACATCACGCGCCCCTCAAGCGCACCGATCGCAAAGCGTTCGCCATCCTGCATCAGATGGTCGAACTGCCGACCATCCGTCGAGAACGACGGCTCGAGATTGAAGATGCCCTTGAATACCGTCTGCACCGTAGTGATGTGGTCGCCGATGGCCGTCTTGCCGCCGAGCTGGTCCTTCAGGTACGGGGCAGCCGTCAAGTGATCCGCATGCGCATGCGTCTCGAGGATCCATTCGACCGTCAGGCCCTTTTCACGGACGAATGCAATGACCTTGTCGGCCGACGCCGTCCGCGTGCGCCCGGACTTGGGGTCATAGTCGAGTACCGAGTCCACGATCGCGCACGAGCCCCCCTCCTTGTCATAGACGACATAAGTCACTGTCCAGGTGGCCGGATCGAAAATTCCGTGAACCCGGGGCTTCAGCGCAGTTGAGGTCATCGCGATCTCCATGTCAGTTAGCTCGATCACATTATATTGACCAACGATTTATACGTCAATATAATGTGATCACTTTAATCAAAGTTGCCTCGCCAGCGCGCCCTGCCATCCATGGCTAAGCGCACCGATCACTGACATTTGCAGGAGAGAGTTCATGGCCGTCAATCTAACCCGCCACACGGCGACCTTCAGTACATCGCCGCAGATCAGCGTGCATGACGTTCAGGAGATTGCGGCACTTGGCTTCAAAACCCTTGTCAACAACCGCCCGGATGGCGAGGGCGGTGCCGACCAGCCGACCAGCGCAGAGATCGAGGCTGCCGCGCTCGCCTTGGGGCTGAATTATGTGCACCTGCCCGTCATCAGCGGCCAGATCACCGAGCCGCAAGCGCGGCGGTTTGCGGAACTATTGGTCACGAGCCCGAAGCCGGTGCTCGCGTTCTGCCGCAGCGGCGCGCGCTCGCAAAATTTGTATCGCATGGCAAGGGGCGAGGTAGCAGCGCCGCAAGCGGCCCCCGCCGCGTCGGCCTGTCTCTGGGGCGACAGCCATGACATCGTGATCGTTGGCGGCGGCAGCGCCGGCATCGGGCTCGCCGCGAGCCTGCTGAAACGTCAGTCCAACCTGCAGATCGCCATCATCGAGCCGAGCGAGCAGCACTACTACCAGCCGGCGTGGACGCTGGTGGGCGCCGGCGAGTTCAATCCGCAGGCAAGCGTGCGCAGCATGGCATCGGTGATGCCCAAGGGCGTGACCTGGATACGTGCTGCGGCCACGGGTTTCGACCCGGACCACCGGAAAGTGATGCTCGACACGGGCAAGGCTATCGCCTACCAGTACCTGGTGGTCGCGCCGGGACTCAAGCTGAACTGGCAAGCGATCCCGGGTCTCGAGGAAACGCTGGGCAAGAACGGCGTGACCTCGAACTACCGCTTTGACCTCGCGCCGACCACCTGGTCGCTGGTGCAATCACTGAAGCACGGCCGCGCGATCTTTACGCAGCCGCCAATGCCGATCAAATGCGCGGGCGCTCCGCAAAAGGCGATGTACCTGTCCTGCTTCGAATGGGAAAAGCGCGGCCTGCTGAAAGACATTGACGTGCAGTTCCACAATGCGGGAGCTGTCCTGTTCGGCGTGCCGGATTTCGTGCCGCCGCTGATGAGCTATGTGAAGCGCTACCACGCAAACCTGCATTTCAATTCGAAGCTCATCGCAATCGACGGGCCCGCAAAAAAGGCATGGTTCGAACAAAAGGATGCCAACGGCAACCTGGTCCAGGTCGAGCAAAGCTTTGACATGATCCACGTCGTGCCGCCGCAAACCGCACCCGACTTTGTTCGCGAAAGTCCGTTAGCGAATGCCGAGGGCTGGGTCGACGTGAACCAGTTGACGCTGCAACACATTCGCTACCCGGACGTGTTCAGCCTCGGCGACGCCTGCTCGTCACCTAATGCAAAGACCGCCGCCGCGGCCCGCAAGCAGATCGTGGTCGTGGCCGAAAACCTGCTCGCTCTGCGCAGCGGCGAAGCTCTGAAGACTCGCTATGATGGCTACGGCTCCTGTCCGCTGACGGTGGAGAAAGGCAAGATCGTGCTGGCCGAATTCGGCTTCGGCGGCAAGCTGCTGCCCACCTTTCCGCTTGACCCGACGGTGCCGCGCAAATCTGCGTGGGTCCTGAAAAAGAATGTTCTTCCGTGGCTGTACTGGGAAGCGATGCTCAAGGGCCGCGAATGGCTTGCCCGTCCGCTGGAAAACTGACCGATGAAATTGTCCCTGCACCTGCCGTCATGGCTGACGCATTACCAGAAGCACTGGCTGTCCGGCGACCTGACCGCCGGCCTGATCGTCACCGTGATGCTGATACCACAAAGCCTCGCGTACGCGATGCTCGCCGGAATGCCCCCGCAAGTCGGGCTGTATGCCAGCGTGCTGCCACTGGTCGCCTATGCACTGTTTGGCAGCAGCATGACGCTGGCGGTCGGACCGGTCGCCGTGGCATCGCTGATGACGGCCAGCGCACTGGCACCGCTGGCCGCGGCAGGCTCGGCAGAGTATGTCGTGCTCGGCGTGCTGCTGGCGCTGATGTCCGGGCTGATGCTGTTCGCCGCCGGCCTGCTGCGGCTGGGTTTCCTCGCTTACTTCCTCAGCCATCCGGTCATCAGCGGCTTCATCTCCGGCTCCGCAGTGCTGATCACGATCGGCCAGCTGAAGCCATTGCTTGGCGTGTCGCTGCCCTCAGGCAGTGCACTTGAGACACTTACTGCCCTGGTGCGCTCTCTCGACAAGATCAAGCCCACCACCGCGGCCATCGGCATCATCTCGCTGGTGTTTCTGGTGTTCGCGCGCGCGCAGCTCGGGCCGCTGCTGAAAAAGGCCGGGGTGCCACCGAAGCTGGCCGACCTGTCGACCCGGCTTGCGCCCATGCTGGCTGTGATCGGCGCGACCGCCTATGTCGCGACCAGCGGCGTGGATCGCAGCCACGGCGTGTCCATCGTCGGCACCGTGCCGGCCGGACTGCCGCAGTTGGGCCTGCCGTCGATCGAATGGCAGCAAATGAATACTCTGTGGCTGCCTGCACTGCTGATTTCGCTCGTCGGCTTCGTCGAGAGCGTTTCGGTTGCACAATCGCTCGCACTGAAACGCGGACAGCGCATTCAACCGAACCGCGAGTTGCTCGGCATCGGTGCGGCGAATGTCGCCAGCGCGCTGTCGGGCGGCTACCCGGTCACCGGAGGCTTCGCGCGCTCGGTCGTCAACTTCTCGGCTGGCGCGAATACGCCGGCGGCGGGAATGGTCTCCGCGGTGCTGATGGCCGCCGTCATCGCCGGCTTGACCGGCTGGTTCCATTATCTGCCGCACACGGTGCTGGCCGCGACCATCATCGTCGCCGTCACCGCACTGATCGATTTCGACACGCTGAAAGAGGCCTGGCATTACGACAAGGCTGACGCGACCTCGCTGCTGCTGACCTTTGCCGGTGTGCTGGTACTCGGCGTCGACGAAGGCATCCTGCTCGGCGTGGTGCTGTCGCTGGCGGCACTGGTCTGGCGCAGCAGCCATCCGCATATGGCCGTGGTGGGGCGCGTGCCGGGCACCGAGCACTTCCGCAATATCGAACGGCATCAGGTCCAGACCCTGCCCGGCCTGGTCGCACTGCGCATCGACGAAAGCCTGTATTTTGCGAATGCCCAGCTGCTCGAGGAGAAGATCGAGACGCTGATCCAAACGTACGCCGGCACCCGCTGTATACTCCTCATCCTGTCGGCGGTAAACCAGCTCGATACCACGGCGCTGGGCATCCTGACCGAGCTGGAGAAGAGTCTCGCGTCACGCGGCATCACATTGCAGTTTTCCGAGGTGAAGGGTCCCGTGCTCGACCGCATGCGTTCGACACCGCTCGGACAGCGGATGCAAGACCGGATCTTCCTCAGTACGCATCAGGCCTTCCTTACGTTTGCCTACAGTCACCCCTCAACATCACCTGATTCGGCCAGAAAGGTTTCATGGAGTTCGACGCACTAGGGCTGGCGCGCCTGCAATTCGCATTCACGGTCAGCTTCCACATTATCTTCCCCGCGTTTTCCATCGGACTCGCGAGCTACCTGGCCGTGCTGAATGGCCTGTCGCTGATCACCGGACGCGGCATCTGGTTGTCGCTGTTCAATTACTGGAAAAAGATTTTCGCCGTTGCCTTCGGCATGGGTGTCGTATCCGGCATCGTGATGAGCTACCAGTTCGGCACGAACTGGGCCGAGTTCTCCGACAAGGCCGGCCCGGTGGTCGGCCCGCTGATGGGTTATGAAGTGCTGTCGGCGTTCTTCCTCGAGGCGGGCTTTCTCGGCGTGATGCTGTTCGGCCGCGAGCGCGTCGGGCCGAAGCTGCATTTCTTTGCCACCGCCATGGTCGCCCTCGGCACGTTCATGTCCGCCTTCTGGATCCTGTCGGTCAACAGCTGGATGCAGACGCCGGCCGGGTACGGCATCAACGATGCCGGCCAGTTCATCGTGCAGGACTGGTGGGCCGTGATTTTCAATCCGTCCTTCCCGTATCGCCTGCTGCACATGCTGCTGGCGGCCTACCTGACCACGGCCTTCGTGGTCGGCGCGGTTGGCGCGCTGCACCTGCTGAAGTCGCGCAAAGCCGCCGAGTCCAACCCCGGTGCAAAAGCCATGTTCTCGATGGCGATGTGGATGATCGCGGGCACGGCACCGCTGCAGATCATTGCCGGCGACCTGCACGGACTGAACACCCTCGAACACCAGCCGGCAAAGATCGCTGCCATGGAAGGCCACTTTGAATCACATGCGGGTGCGCCGCTGATCCTGTTCGGCCTGCCTAACCCGGCGGAAGAACGCGTCGATGCCAAAGTCGCGATCCCGAAACTGGGCAGCCTGATCCTCACCCATGACCCGGAAGGCGTGGTGCGCGGACTGAAGGAATGGTCCCCCGCCGAACGTCCGCCGGTCGCGGTACTGTTCTGGAGCTTCCGCGTGATGGTCGGCATCGGTTTCCTGATGCTGGGCATCGGCCTGTGGGGCCTGCTGGCGCGGCTGCGCGGCAGCCTGTATCGCACGCCATGGCTGCACCGCGCCGCGCTGCTGATGGGGCCGGCCGGATTCGTCGCCGTGATCGCCGGCTGGATCACGACCGAAGTCGGCCGCCAGCCCTATACGGTCTATGGGCTGCTGCGCACCGCACAGTCGGTGTCGGCGATTGATGCGCCGGCAGTCGGCGCATCGCTGCTGGCGTTCATCGTGGTTTACTTCGCGCTGTTCGGGGCCGGCACCTTCTACATCCTGCGGTTGATGCGCAAACCACCGGAACTGGTCGAGCCGGAGCTGCCCGCCAGCGAACCGATACGCGCGGCCGGCATCATGCCATCGCCGGTGCTGATCCCGACCAAAGGAGGCCAGCGATGATCACCTCCCTCGACCTGCCGCTGATCTGGGCGGCGCTGATCGCATTCGCCGTGCTGGCTTACGTGATCCTCGACGGTTTCGATCTTGGCGTCGGCATCCTGTTCCTGTTCGTCAAAGGTGAAGCATCGCGCGATGCGATGATGAACTCCGTCGCGCCGGTCTGGGACGGCAACGAGACCTGGCTGGTGCTGGGCGGCGGCGGCCTGTTCGCAGTGTTCCCGCTTGCCTACGCACTGATCATGCCGGCGCTGTACGCCCCTATCATCGCGATGCTGCTTGCCTTGGTGTTTCGCGGAGTTGCGTTCGAATTCCGCTGGAAGACCCGCAAAGGAAAATTCGTCTGGGACTGGGCCTTCATGCTCGGTTCGACTCTGGCGGCCTTCTTTCAGGGCATCGCGCTTGGCGCGCTCGTGCAGGGCATCCCGGTCGCGGGCCGCGCCTATGCCGGCGGCTGGTGGGACTGGCTGACACCCTTCAGCCTGCTGACTGGTGTCGCGCTGGTGATCGGCTATGCGCTGCTCGGCTCGACCTGGCTGATCTGCAAGACAGAGGGCGAAGTGCAGGACCGCTCGGTGCGCTTCGCATGGATCAGTGGCGCGCTGACGCTGGTGCTGATCGGGCTGGTCAGCCTGTGGACAGCGTTTTTGAACCCTCAGTACATGGCCCGCTGGTTCGCGTTGCCACAGGCGCTGTACGTGATGCCGGTGCCGGCGCTGGTCTTCGCCTGCGCAATCGCCCTCTACATCGGGCTGCGCGACCGGCATGAGCTGACACCGTTCATTGCATCGCTCGGTCTGTTCGTGCTGTCGTTCGTCGGGCTGTGCATCAGTTTTTATCCGCACATCGTGCCCTTGTCAGTGACGATATGGGACGCCGCAGCGCCGGCCAACAGCCAGGCATTCCTGCTGGCGGGCGCTGCCGTGCTGCTGCCGATCATCCTGCTCTACACCGCGTACTCGTACCGGGTATTCCGCGGCAAGGTGCATACCGCTGACGGATATCGCTGATGCGCGGCATGCTGCGCAAATTCGGATGGTTCGTCCTGATCTGGACGCTGTCGGTGACGGCGCTCGCGGTGCTCGCGCTGCTGCTGCGCTGGGGGCTGCGCCAGGCCTGAGGCATAAGGCCTGAGACCTGCGGGCCGCGCAGGTCTCAGAAGAAAGCCTGCAGGCCCGTCTGCGCGCGGCCAAGGATCAGCGCATGCACGTCGGCGGTGCCCTCGTAGGTGTTCACCACCTCGAGGTTGACCAGATGACGGATCACGCCGAACTCGTCGCTGATGCCGTTCCCGCCCAGCATGTCACGCGCCGTGCGCGCGATCTCCAGCGCCTTGCCGGCCGAGTTGCGCTTCATGATCGACGTGATCTCGACCGCCGCCGTGCCTTCGTCCTTCATCCGGCCCAGCCGCAGGCAGCCTTGCAGCGCCAGCGTAATCTCGGTCTGCATGTCGGCCAGCTTCTTCTGCACCAGCTGGTTGGCCGCCAGCGGCCGGCCGAACTGCTGGCGGTCCAGCGTGTACTGGCGCGCGGTGTGCCAGCAGGATTCGGCCGCGCCGATCGCGCCCCACGCAATGCCATAACGTGCAGAGTTCAGGCAGGTGAACGGCCCCTTCAGTCCCTTCACGTTCGGCAGCAGGTTCTCGTCCGGCACGAACACGCGGTCCATCACCACTTCGCCGGTGACGGAGGCGCGCAGTCCCACCTTGCCGCGAATCTTCGGCGCGGACAGCCCTTGCATGCCCTTGTCGAGGATGAAGCCGCGGATGTCGCCGGCATCATCCTTCGCCCAGATCACGAACACGTCGGCCAGCGGGCTGTTGGTGATCCACATCTTCGCGCCCGTCAGTTCGAAGCCGCCGTCGACCTTGCGCGCGCGCGTCTCCATGCTGCCGGGGTCCGAACCATGGTTCGGCTCAGTCAGGCCAAAGCAGCCGACCCACTCGCCGCTGGCCAGCTTCGGCAGGTACTTGCGCCGCTGCGCTTCGCTGCCGAATTCATGGATAGGCACCATCACCAGCGAACTCTGCACGCTCATCACCGAGCGGAAGCCCGAGTCGACGCGCTCGATCTCGCGCGCGATCAGTCCGTAGCTGACGTAGTTCATGCCGGCGCCACCGTACTCGACCGGTATCGTCGGCCCGAACAGGCCGACTTCGCCCATCTCGCGGAAGATGGCGGTATCGAAGGTCTCGTTGCGGAAGGCTTCGAGCACGCGCGGCTGCAGCTTTTGCTGCGCATAGGCAGCGGCGGCGTCGCGCGCCATCCGCTCGTCAGCCGCCAGCTGCTGCTCGAGCAGCAGCGGATCGTCCCAGTGGAACTGCGCGTGCGCCATTGCCTTGTCTCCTGTGGCCGTGCCGGTCAGCGCAGCCGTGCCGCCAGCTCGCCGATGATGCCGCGGCGGAAAGCGAGCACGCAGACCACGAAGATCAGACCGGTCACCATCGTCACCGACTCGCCGATCGTGTTGAACCACTCGATCGACGTGATCCCTGCCAGCCAGGTACCGAATTCGCCGAGCTTGTTCTCCAGCGCGATGATGATGATTGCGCCCACCACCGGGCCGAACAGCGTGCCCATGCCGCCGACCAGCGTCATCAGCACCACCAGACCCGACATCGTCCAGTGCACGTCGGTCAGCGTGGCAAAGCCCAGCACCACCGCCTTGGTCGAACCAGCCAGGCCAGCCAGCGCGGCCGACAGCACGAAGGCCAGCAGCTTGTAGCGATCGACGTCATAGCCGAGCGAGGTCGTGCGCGGCTCGTTCTCGCGCAGCGCCTTCAGCACCTGCCCGAACGGCGAATGGATGATCCGCACTACCAGCGCGAACGCAACAACCACGATACCCAGCACGACGTAATACATGCTCAGGTCATTGCCCAGGTCGATCGCGCCGAGCAGCTTGCCGCGCGGGATGGATTGCAGTCCGTCTTCGCCGCCGGTGAACGGCGCCTGCAGGAACACGAAGAACAGCATCTGCGACAAGGCCAGCGTGATCATCGTGAAATAGATCCCCTGCCGACGGATCGCGAGGCCGCCGATCACGTAGCCGGCGAGCGCCGCAAACGCGGTGCCGATCACCAGACCGAGCTCGAACGGAACACCCCAGGCCTTCAGCGCATGGCCGGCGATGTAAGCGCCACCGCCGAAGAAGGCGGCATGGCCGAACGACAGCAGGCCGGTAAAACCGATCAGCAGGTTGAATGCGCAGGCGAACAGCGCAAAGCACAGGATCTTCATCAGCAGCACCGGATACAGGTAGAACGGTGCGACCAGCGCGCCCAGCAGCACTGCGGCATAGCCCAGTTTTCTCAGCATGGCTGACTCCTTATTTCTCGCGGCCGAACAGGCCTGCCGGACGCACCAGCAGCACGATCGCCATGATGATGAACACGACCGTCGACGACAGCTCCGGATAGAAGACCTTGGTCAGGCCTTCGATCACGCCGAGCGCGAGGCCGGTGACGATGGATCCGAGGATCGAGCCCATGCCGCCGATGACGACCACGGCAAAGATGGTGACGATCAGGTTCGAGCCCATCAGCGGCGACACCTGCAGCACCGGCGCTGCCAGCACGCCGGCAAAACCGGCGAGCGCCACGCCGAAACCGTAGGTCAGCGTGACCATCAGCGGCACGTTGACGCCAAAGGCCTCGACCATCTTCGGGTTTTCGGTGCCGGCGCGCAGGTAGGCGCCCAGACGCGTCTTCTCGATCACATACCAGGTCGCCATGCACACCGACAGCGACGCGACCACCACCCAGGCGCGATAGTTCGGCAGGATCATGAAGCCGAGGTCGGTCGCGCCGGCCAGCTGCTCGGGCACCGAGAACGGCTGGCCCGAAACACCGTAGAACGAGCGGAACACGCCCTCGAGCATCAGCGTGATGCCGAAGGTCAGCAGCAAACCGTACAGGTGGTCGAGACGGTACAGCCAGCGCAGCATGGTCTTCTCGATGACAATGCCGAACACGGCCACCAGCACCGGCGCGACCAGCAGCATCGCCCAGTAGCTGATGCCGAAGTACTCCAGACCCATCCACGCGAGGAACGCGCCCATCATGTACAGCGCGCCGTGTGCGAAATTGATCACGTTCAGCAGGCCGAAAATCACCGCCAGCCCGAGCGAGAGCATCGCGTAGAACGAACCGTTCACCAGACCCAGCAGCAGCTGCCCGAGCAGGGCCGCGAGGGGAATGCCAAAAATTTCCATCTTCTTATACCCCCAGCAACTCGTTCAGCACCGGCATCTTCGCGTCCAGCTCGGGCGCGG
>JACCDQ012202966.1_pt1 | contig 10624 bp, 10 predicted proteins | sample 7446031 | NCBI WGS metagenome assembly JACCDQ01 (sample SAMN15323442, study PRJNA562643) | freshwater metagenome | isolation source: river surface water | place: USA:Blue River Watershed | collected 2017-08-17
AAAAGGCGAAACGTCCCACCAACAAACCCATGCTGCAGCAGATCGACCGTTTCTATGACGAGCTGTACCAGCAGCGCTGGAGCGATCCGGCCATGGTGGACCTGCTGGCCTGCATTCCCAGCCTGATGATGTGGGACGACCACGACATCTTCGACGGCTGGGGCTCCTACCCGGCCGAGCAGCACGCCTGCCCCGTCTACCAGGGTCTGTTCGAGGTGGCGCGGCATGCCTTCGCCCTGTTCCAGCGCCAGGCCCTGGACGGGCCGCCGCCGGCCACGCTGGCGGGCCAGGCGCAGCACAACAGCGGCTACCGCATGGGCGCGCTGGGCTTGCTGGTGCTGGACACACGCAGCGAACGCCAGCCGCGCTCCACCCGCAAGGAGGACGGCGCGCAGGTGCTGCAGCCCGAGCAGGTGCTCAGCCCGGCGAGCTGGGCCGCCGTCTACCACTGGCTGGCTGCGCAGACCGCCGCCGGCGGGCTCAAGCATCTCTTCGTGATGAGCAGCGTGCCCGTGGTGCACCCGGACCTGGGCCTGGTCGAGAAGCTCATGGGTGCGCTGCCCGGCCAGCAGGCCATGGAGGACGATCTGCGCGACCACTGGACCAGCCCGGCGCACCGGGCCGAGCGCCTGCGCCTGATCCACCGCCTGCTGCAGGCCAGCGCGCGCGGCGTGCGCGTGACGCTGCTCTCGGGCGATGTGCATGTGGCCGCGCTGGGGCTCATCGAATCCACGCGTGAAGCGGGCAGCGGCCCGGCACTCAGCATCAACCAGCTCACCAGCAGCGCCATCGTGCACCCCACGTCGTCGGCCCTGGAGGTCTTTGTGCTGGAGCACATCGCCCGGCATGTGGAGCAGGCCGACCGCGGCATCCAGATCCGCATGCTGGATTTTCCCGGCACCTCGCGCTGCGTGATGGCCGCGCGCAACTTCCTCACCCTGCAGCCCGACGCGCCGGGCCAGGGCGGGCGTTACTGGGCCAACTGGTGGATCGAGGGCGAGCCCCATCCGCATACCAAGGTGGTGCATGGCCCGGCCTGAGTTAGAGTGAAGGGCACTTACAACAGGAGACCCGCCATGATCCGCTCCCCCCTGCGCCTGCTTGCCGTCCTTGCCCTGTTCCTGGCTGCCCTGGGCGCCACCGCTCAGACCAAGCCGCGTGTGCTCGACGCCGGTGTCGTCAACCCGGCTTCGGCCATCTACATCGTCAACAGCTTCTTCTATTACAACAACAGCCTGCACGGCCATGTGGGCCAGCTCATTGCGCAGGGCATGCCGGGCCACCGCCACCGCGCCAGTTCGGTCACGATCAGCGGCTCGGGTTTCGACTGGCACGACGTCGATTCCTACTTCCGCCCCAACGCCATCGGCGGCTACTCCTTCGGCCCCAACAATGTGGTGAGCTTCAACAAGCTCGACAAGCTGTTCGACGTGGCCATCATGATGGACTGCAGCCAGTGCCCGCTGCACCCGCAGCTCAAGACCGTGTTCAAGGAGTATGCGAAGAAGCACAGCGACACCGTGCGCAAGCACGGCACCAAGCCCGTGTTCTTCATGTCCTGGGCCTACCAGGACGCGCCGGAGATGACGGCCCAGCTGGCCGAGGCCTACACCCAGGCCGCCAATGAGAACGATGTCTTTGTCATTCCCGCGGGCCTGGCCTTCGCGCGCTCCATTGCCCAGAAGCCCGATTTGAACTTGTACGTGGCCGACAAGCGCCATCCCAGCCTGGCCGGCACCTACCTGGCTGCCTGCACCGTGTACGCCTCGCTGTTCAAGAAGTCACCGGTGGGCCTGGCCTACAACGCCGGCCTGGCACCGGAGGTAGCGCGCCATCTGCAGACCGTGGCCTGGGAGACGGTGCAGGCCTATCACCAGCCCTGAAACGCGCTGCCCCGCCAGGGCGGGGCAGCGGGCGGGCTGTTTGGCCTCTTCCTCTTATTTGTTCTTTTCCTTGCCGCGCGGGATCACGGCGGTGATCGGCGGCATCGGTCGGTCAGAGGGGGAGCTGGAGGTCTTGGGGGGCGAGGTGTCCTTCTTGGGTTTCTTCGCCATCTTGTTGCTGCGCTGTTCGCCTTTGGCCATGGGGTCCTCCGTGGGTGGTTGCGGCGCCGGCATGGCACCTGTGCATGGATGGTAAGCCAGAAAAGCGCGGTTCTTACAACTGGAAACGCAAGCGCATCGGCCCGCCCGGGGCCTGTCATGGGGCAGTGCTAGCATGGTCCCATCGCAACCCTCCCACGGTGCACGTCCATGAAACCCAGCCGCCTCGTCCTGGCAACTCTGGTCACGGCCCTGCTCATCGGTGCCCTGGTCTGGCTGTCCTGGCCCCAGCCCACGCCCCCGGCGCCCCAGCCCGTCAGCCAGCCCGTGAGCGAGGCCGCCGTGGCCACCGCGCCCGTGCCTTCCAACGATCCGCCGCCGCCGATTCGCCATCCGGTGCAGGCCATCGAGGCCGCCGAGCCTGCGCCCAAGCCCCTGCCGCCCCTGGCCCAGTCCGATGCCCGCGTGCAGCAGGAACTCAACGGCCTGCTGGGCCGCAAGAACGTGCAGACCTTTGTGCTGCTGGAGAACTTTGCGCGCCGGGTGGTCGCCACCGTGGACAACCTGGGCCGCGAGCACGCCGCCCCCAGCCTGTGGCCGCTGCATCCCACGCCGGGGCGCTTCGCCACGCTCAAGCAGGGTGAGATCGACTTCATCAATCCCGACAACGGCCAGCGCTACGTGCCCCTGGTGCAGTTCCTCGAATCGGTGGACAGCAAAAAGGCCGTGCAGCTCTACGCCGCGCTCTACCCGCTGTTCCAGCAGGCCTATGAAGAACTGGGTTACCCCAAGGGCTACTTCAACGACCGGCTGGTCGCCGTCATCGACCTGCTGCTGGCCACGCCAGTGATCGAAAGCCCGCTGCCCGTGGTGCTGGTGGACGTGAAGGGCCCCATTGCCTCCGAGCGGCCCTGGACACGCTACGAGTTCGCCGAGGAAAAGCTGCAGTCCCTGGCCGCCGGGCAAAAGATGCTGCTGCGCACCGGCCCGGTCAACCAGCGTCGCCTGCGCGCCAAGCTGCTGGACATCCGCAAGCTGCTGACCAAGGCCGAACTGCCCGCCAGCGTCAAACCCTGAGCGGTCTCACAAGGCCAGTATCAGCCCGGTGCGCGGATCACTGCGCCCGGCCAGCAGCTGCTGGTAGGCCGCGTCCACGGCGTCCATGCCTTGTTCGGTGCGGATCACCAGCCAGGGATGTTGCGGCGCATTCACCTTCTGCATGAGGGCCAGCCAGGCATCGCTCAGCCTTGCCTCCAGGCCGGCCGGTCCCCAGCCCTCGGGCGGCGGGCCCGCGCGTTTCTTGCCCTGGGCCGGCGCAAAAAAGAGTTCGGGCCGCGGCCCGGGCAGGTCACCCACGCCGCCCAGCGCTTCCCAGTGGCTGCCACCCACCGAACAGCTGTAGGTGAGCGCCGCACCGAAATGCGTGTGGATGGCGCGGCGCAGCTGGGCATCACCCGCGAAGTCGATGTACACCGTGGGCACGCCGGGGTCCAGGCGGCTGAGTTCGTCGTAGCGCAGCACCTCGTCGTAGCAGCCCAGCGAGCGCGTGAAGTCCAGGTTGCCCGCCGAGGTCAGCCCGTGCACCAGCGGGCCGCCGCTGCGCCTTGCCAGGCAGAAGGCCGTGCCATAAGCCGTCTTGCTCGACGCGCTGGACAGCAGCAGCTGGTGCGCCCCGTAAAACCCCTGCTCGGCCAGGAAGTCGTCGATCAGGAAGGAGGTGGTGAACAGCGGCCTCAGCACCGCCTGCTGGCCTTCGAGCGCAGCGTCGTAGGCCGGGTCGGCGTTGCAGTACACCAGCTGGTTGTAGACCGCGGCCAGCTCGCGCCGGTGCGCCGCGCCGTCCATGAAACCCCGCGCGTTCACGCGGCTGGCCTGCACCACCAGGTGATGGCCCATGGGCAGGTAACCGTACACCCGCTGGCCCGGGGCCACCTCGGCGTGGCGCGACTCCACCACCTCGGCAAACCCCCAGACCGGGATGCAGCCCCAGCCCTCGGCCCCGCTCGGGAAGAACTGCCAGTATTTCACCCGGTCGCCGAAGGCGGCGTAGGTGATGTTGTTGGCCGTCAGCGCAAAGGATCGCACGCGCAGGCGCAGCTCACCCTCGGCGAGCGCGCGTACAGCCGGCGCATCCGGGTCGGGCAGCAGGCGGGTGCTGTGCAGATCGCTGCGGCTCACGCAGAAACGGCGGGGCTCATCCATGGTCGGTCCTTGCGGTTGAGCCCCGAGCATGCGGCCAGACCGCCCACCGCGCTGTCACCCAGGTGATGCCGGCGTGGGCTCAGGGCCGCGCCCGCAGTCCCTGCGCCAGCGCACCCAGGGCGATACCCCCCAGCGCCCACAGCAGATCCCAGTTGCCCGTGCCCAGGCCGGCGATGGCCGGGCCGGGGCACACGCCGCACAGGCCCCAGCCCACGCCAAAGAGCGCAGCGCCCACCGCGGTGTCGCGGTTCCAGGGCCGTTGCTGCTTTTCAAACTGTCCGCCCAGCCAGGGCCGATCCAGCAGGCGGGGCCCCGCCTGGTAGGCCGGCAGCGTCACGAGCAGGGCGCCGCCCATCACCAGCAACAGCCCCCAGTCCTCAAATCGCAGAAAGCTCAGCACCACTTCCGGTTGCACCATGGTGGAGTAGGACAGGCCGAAGCCGAACAGCACGCCAGCCAGCAGCGTGGCCAGCGCGCGCTGGATCTCGCTGCCGTGCATCACAGCCACCTCGCCGCCAGCTGGGCGGTGACAAAGGCCGTGGCCATGAAGGTCAGCACCGCGGCCAGCGAAGGCAGCTGCAGCGCAGCCAGGCCACAGATGCCGTGGCCCGAGGTGCAGCCGTTGCCCAGGCGGGCGCCATAACCCACGAAAAAGCCGCCCAGCGCCAGCTGCCAGGCCGGCACCTGCGTGTGCTGTGCGGCGCCGTCGGCATAGCCCAGCCACCAGAGCAGTCCGCCGACGAGCAGGCCAGCCGCGTAGACCAGGCGCCAGCCGCGGCTCTGCACATAGCGAGCCGCCTGAAAGTAGGGCCGCTTGACCAGCCAGGACCAGCTGCTGGAAAACACCGAGCTCATGCCACCGATGCGACCGGTGCAGAGGAAGAGCAGGGCCGTGCCCAGCCCGATGAGCAGGCCACCCAGCAGGTAGTGCCAGGGGCCCAGGGGGAAGAGGATGGCGTACAGATTCATGGCCCGGCATTATCCGCGCCAGGCCGCGCTACCAGGTGGTGTCGATCGCGTCCTGATGCGAAGGAGGGGCCACCGAACTCACGCTGGACGGACCGCCGGTTTCCGAGCCCAGGGCCAGGCGTTCGGCGTCGTTGAGCACCTCCAGCGGGATGGCCTGGCTCGGCTGCTCCAGCGTCACCAGGCCCACGCCCAGCTGCGGGGTGTAGTCGTGCCGGCTCTGGTCGCGGCCCACCACCATCATGGGGCGGCGCACCGTGGTGCGCAGCCGCGTGACGGTTTCATTGACCAGCTCACGCCGGTGGTCGCTGGTGATCACCACCACGAAACAGCGCGGGTGGTACAGGCCCACCACGCAGCGAAACCCTGCGGCCCGCCGCACGCGCGCGGCCATGGCCGCCAGGATCTGGTGTTCCACGCCATGCCCCGCGGCCTGGCCGAGTTCGTAGAGATTGCCCAGGTGCAGGCACACCACCGTGCAGGTGCCGTGCAGCCGCCCGGCGCGCCAGAAGGCGTGTTCCACCTCGGACAGCAGCAGCGAGCCGGTGGGCAGGCCGGTGGCCGGGTCGGCGCCGACCTGCAGGCGCGACAGGCGGGTGAGCTGGCGCTGCTGGCGGTTGCGCACGAAGACCAGCACGCTGCAGGTCAGGAAATACACCACGGTGAGCGCGGCGGTGGCGATCCAGCTGGCCAGGCCGAAACCTGGCACGTTCAGGCCGCGCAGGTACAGGCCCGTCACCAGGCCCCCCAGGCACAGGCAGGCCAGCACCATCCAGCGTGCCAGCGGGTCGCCCAGCGCGGCGGCGCGCAGCGTGGCGATCAGGCCCAGCACGGCGGCGGCCATGTTGACGATGGCCGTGACGATCAGCAGCTGTTGGAATTCTTCGGGGCTGGCGCGCAGCACCAGCGGAATCAGCACCAGGGCGGCCAGGCAGACCGCGCCCGCGCCCCAGCTGGTGATGCGGGCCACGGTGCGGTCCTCGCGGCTGCCGCCCATCCAGATGCCCAGGAAGTAAAGCGCCATGGCCCCGGCCAGCGGCCCCATGCTGCCCTTGAGCAGCTGCATCAGCCACACGGGCAGGCCGGGCCAGAGCACCTCGGGCAGGCCGGTGATCACGATGCAGCTCAGACCGGCGAACAGCACGAAGATCAGGTTGCGCACCGATCCCACCTTGCGGTTGATCAGGACGTCCGCGATCGATAACGCAGAGAGGGTCAGCAGACCCCCCAGCATGGCGGACCAGACGGCAACTTCCGAGATGGGCATGCGCGCATTATGGTGCGCTCACTCCGCGCAAACCGTGACTTATTTCACGCTTTTGCGGGACAAGACCCGCGCCGCCGTTCACCAGGTGGTGTCGGCCACATCGTCCTCGGGCGGCGGGCGGCGTACCTGGGCCATGGCCTCGTGCTCCACCTCGTTGATCACGTCCAGGGGCAGGGTGCTGTCTGGCAGCACCGTGCGCAGGGCCAGGCCGATCTGTGGCGTGAACGACTGGCGCCTGTCGTTCTCGGCCACCAGCAGCAGCGGCTGCGTCACCTGGCCCAGCAGGCGCGCGACCACGGCGTCGTCAAAGCGGCGCTTGCGGTCGATGGAGAACACCACGATGAAACAGCGCGGGTGGTACATGCCCACCACACAGCGAAAGCCCGCCGCGCGACGGATGCGCGCCGCCGTGGCCGCCAGGATCTGGTTGTCGGCGCTGCGGCCCACCGTGTCGCCCATCTCGTAAAGATTGCTCAGGTAGAGGCAGACCACGATGCACTGGCCCTGCAGCCGGCCGGTGCGCCAGAAGGCGTGTTCCACCTCGCCCAGCAGCTTGGCGCCGGTGGGCAGGCCGGTGGCCGGGTCCCAGCCCAGCTCCAGACGGGCCAGGCGCGCCAGCGTGCGCTGCTGGCGGTTGCGCACCACGATCAGCACCATCACGGTCAGCATGAACAGCAGCACGCAGCCCACCGTGAAGATCCACATCCCGATCCCCCAACCCGGGACCTCCAGCGCATGGATGTACAGGCCGCCCACCATGCCCGCCAGCATCACGCAGGCCAGCACCAGCCAGCGCGCCAGCGGGTCGCCCATGAGCGTGGCGCGCACCGCCACGACCAGGGCCAGCACCACCGCCAGCGCGTTGAAGCCGGCCGTCATGAGCAGCAGGTTGCGAAAATCTTCCAGCGGCACCAAACTGGCCAGCACGGCCATCACCATCGCAGCGATCAGCATGCCGTAACAGCCCCAGACCGTGACGCGGTAGATCACCCGGTCTTCGGCCTCGCCACCGGTCCACATGCCCAGGAAACGCAGGCCCAGCGCACTGCTGAGCAGGCCGAAGCCGGCCTTCAGCGCCATGCCCAGGCGCACGGGCAGGCTGGGGAACAGGGCCTCGGGCAGACCCGACAGCAGCACGCAGGCTGCACCGATGGTGAATAGCAGCAGCAGGTGGCGTAGCGCCCCCAGGGTGCGCACCATCAAGGCGTCGACGGCCGAAAGCAGGACCAGCGAGAGGAGTCCGCCGGTCATGATCGCCCAGACGGTGTGCTCGGTCGTGTCCATGCCCGGATTATCCGGGGCCGGCGTACGCCGCGCATGCCGCGAGCGTGAACAAGTTGGCGTTGCGCAACGATTTCGCTGCTATGGATTTGGAAGCGATACCGTCAGGGGGCATGGGCATACCCCGGGGGTTATCTCAGGCGGCGCGTCACTCCGTGCGCTGCCACACCAGCAGCAGATTGTTGGCCGGCATGGCATGGCGCGCCGCCAGGCGCAGGCCCGCGGCGTGCGCCTGCGCCTCCACGTCTTCGCGCCGGCGCAGGCCCCAGTCCGGGTGGTCGGCACGCAGCTTGGCGTCGAACTGCAGATTGCTCGGGGCCGTGGGTACCTCGTCTTCCAGGTAGGGGCCGTAGGTCACCAGCTGCCCGCCCGGGGCCAGCTGCTGCGCGGCGCCGCGCATGAGCCCGGCGCAGCAGGCCCAGGGCGCGATGTGCAGCATGTTGGCGCAGTAGATCAGGTCCTTGGGCGCGTGCTCGGTGTGCCAGCGCTCCGACAGCACGTTGAGCAGCTGCGGCGCCTGCACATTGACCAGCCGGGCCTCGGCGATGCGCACCATGATGTCCGGGAACAGATCGGCCGTCAGGTCGGTGGGCTGCCACGACCACCTGGGCAGGTTCGCACCAAACCACACCGCGTGCTGCCCCGTGCCGCAGGCGATCTCCAGCGCATCGCCCTGCGCCGGCAGCAGCGGGCGCAGCACCTCCAGGATGGCTTGCTTGTTGCGTTCGGCGGCGGGGCTGAAGGCGAGTTCGGTCATGGTGTGGGGTGGCGTGAGGGTGCCGGATGATGCCACGCGCCGCTGGCGGGCGGCCTCCCATGAACATGGGGTGCCCCATGTTCATGGGGTGGCAAAAACGCCTGCGCCTCCTAGAGTGAAACGGCCGCATCAACCCGCAGGGGAGAGGAGCCCGCGCGGTGCATGCCGGCCACATCACCGCAACCACATCAGGAGGACATGCCATGCATACCGTCAAGATACTCATCGTCACCGACGGCCAGGGCGGCGGCTACCAGCGCCCCACCGTGGTCCCGCCACCCCCGGACGCCGCCTTCCACCTCGGCGAGTTCGTGCGCGTGCTGCAGGAGACCGACTGGGTCGGCTTCAACCTGCAGATCACCAAGGCCCATCGCCGCAACCCACCGGGCGCCGCCGCTGATCTGGTCGACTTCCGCTTCCACACCCACGACCTCTCGCAGTACGACGAGATCCTGCTCTTCCCCATCGAGCGCGACGACTTCGCCAGCAGCCGCGCCTTGCCCGAGGAGGTGCAGGCCATCGCCAACTTCATGGATGCGGGCGGTGGTGTCTTCGCCACCGGCGACCACGAAGACCTGGGCGCCGGCCTGTGCCGCGAGATCCCGCGTGTGCGCAGCATGCGCCGCTGGTACTTCCCCGGCGCCAGCCCCGACGGCCTGCCGGCGGCGCCTTCGGGCAGCTCGGCCGACCGGCACGACACCACGCGCCGCGGCTTCGACACGTCCTACCAGTTCAGCGACCAGTCCGACACCATCGCCCAGGAGATCACCCCGCGGCTCTACGCCGGCGGCGGCAACCGCTACATCCTGTGGCGCTACCCGCATCCCCTGCTGTGCAGTGCCGACGGCGTGGTGCGCCACCTGCCCGACCATCCGCACGAAGGCCAGTGTGAGGTGCCGGCCAACCTCAACCTCAGCGTGCTGGGCAAGGATGAATACCCCTTGCTGCCCGGCAGCAGCACCCGGTTGGCACCCGAGGTGGTGGCCACCGCGCGCGTGATCGGCGGGCACAACCTGCTCGACAACAGCGGCAACGAGGTCAAACCCACCGTCAACGAGAAGACCTTCGGTGTCATCGGCGCCTATGACGGTCACCGCGTCGTGCGCGACGGCCGCCGCCTGGGCCGGGTGGTGGTCGATGCCACCTGGCATCACTTCTTCAACGTCAACCTGATCGGCGCGCAGACCGGGGGCGTGGACGGTTCGGGCAGTGATCTGGTCAAGCAGCGCGGCTTCAACGCCCCGCTCAACCCGGGGCAGGCCGATCACTACCGCATGATCAAGCACTACTTCCGCAACATCGTCTACTGGCTCATCCCGGCCAACCGCTACCGCTGGATCTTCGACACCTTCGACCGCCTCGTGGCCTCGGCCTGGTTCTACGAGGAGTTCCGTTTTCCCTACCGTGAGACGGTGAAGAACCCCATCCGCGTCCATTTCGCGCTGGCGCAGCTGGCCGAGCAGTACTTCCGCTCGGTGCACGGTGCCTGCGCGGTACCCATGTTCGTGGGCGTGATCTGGCGCGAGATTCCCCAGCTGCGCCCGGTCTGGGAGCGGCTGCAGCCGCTGCTCGATCCCTGGCAGCCCGAGCTACCCCAGCCCCGGCCCGAGCCCGAGCCGCTGCCCTGGGCCGCGCCGCGACCCGACCCGCGTGACCTGCTGCGCATGCTGCTGGGCATCACGGTGGCCAGTGCCGCACTGGCCCAGCGCGCGCCCGAGCTTGAGAAAGCGCGCGACCCCGCCGCCCGCCGCGCCGAGCTGTTCGAGAAGATGCTGCCCCAGGTGGCCGACCACGCCCTGGCCGAGTTCCGCGAAGCCCTGCAGGTTCAGCAGAAAGAGCAGGGCCAGCACCTGCAGGAGCTGGAGGCCCTGCTGGGCAGCGGCAAGCGCGGCTGAGGGCCCGTGCGTTAGCATCCGCCATGCGCATCCATTACGAGAGTGTCCTCAGCCCCGCCCACTACCCCGAGGCCTTTCGTGTGGCGGCGCCCGCGGCCGTGCCAGAGCGCCAGGTCTGGCCGCGGCGGCCGGGAGTGTTCATCCGGCTGGCCGCGCCCGGCGCTGCCGAGGCTGAAGCCCCCGGCCGTGAGCTGGTGGCCGGGCAGCTGGGCCT
>JACCDQ011547885.1_pt1 | contig 10623 bp, 10 predicted proteins | sample 7446031 | NCBI WGS metagenome assembly JACCDQ01 (sample SAMN15323442, study PRJNA562643) | freshwater metagenome | isolation source: river surface water | place: USA:Blue River Watershed | collected 2017-08-17
ACCCGAACCTAAAGCTTCTGATGGCTGCACTGCTTTTGCTTAACTGTGTGCTGTTTTTCCAAAACATCGACACCGTGGGGGCGTATCTGCGAGCTCCCTTTGAGCATGTGAACTTTGTGTATTTATTCATTGCCTTGGTGATCGTGAAACTTTTTCACGAGTTTGGGCACATCTTGGCGTGTGTGCAAAATCGCATCAAAGTGCCAAACCTAGGCGTTGCCTTTATCCTTTTATATCCCATGCTCTATGTGGACACGTCCGAGAGCTGGAAAATTAATAAAGCAGGCAAGCGCCTCGCGGTCTCATCCGCTGGGATCCTCTTTGAGTTTATGCTCGCCCTCGTGTGCTTTCCCCTGTTTTTTGTCTTTACCGACGAAGCCTTGCGCACCCTCGTGCTCTACACCGCCCTCACCTCCTTTAGCCTCTCACTGTTTTTAAACGCCTCGCCCTTTATGCGCTTTGATGGCTACTTTATTTTGCAAGACACGCTGCGGGAAGAGAACCTCCATGACAAGTGCTTTGATGCGTTTAAAAACACGCTTCGAAGCTTTTTCTTCTCTATCCAAAACCCCATCACCGTGAGCCGTAAAAAGCATCTTTTTTATGTGATCTTTGGCTTTTTCACGCTTCTTTATCGCGCCATTATTTACTTTGGCATTGCCTTGGCGGTCTACTACATGACTGTGAAAGTTTTAGGCATCTTACTCTTTCTCATTGAAATTTATTACTTTATTTTAATGCCTCTTCTAAAAGAAGCCAAAGCGTATAAACAAATCTACCAACTTTTGCCTGCTAAAAACAAAAAGCTGCTGTATGTGAAAGTGAGTGTTATTTTCGGAGTACTTTTCATACTTCCAACCTTCTCTCAGATGAGAGTAGTGGGCTACCTTGCCCCTGATCAGTATCGGGAAATTTATGCTCCTTTTGCGGGAGAACTCAAATACCAAACAGACAAGAGTACGATTGAAAAAGGCGATTTGCTTTTTACACTTGAAAACTACGATCTATTAATGCAACAACAAACACTGGATAATAATGCACGCTACGCACAAGAGTATTACCAAAAACTACAAGTGTCAGAAAAAGAGCTCTCAAAACTCACGGATGCTAAAAATCAAATGCAGATTAAAGATGCAGCAGGAGTTGTCAATGACAGCAAACTTGCGAAGCTTGATGTGACAGCCGCCTTTCCAGGTGTTCTCACTCAAGTGAGTGATTCGTTAAGTGTGGGCACTTATGTTGCAAAAGATGAGCCGCTTGGTCTTTACTATAATCCTAGCGTTTGGAAAATTTATGCGTTCGTCACCGAAGAGCAGCTTGCACACATTAAGTTAAACAATCCCGTAAACTTTTACCTCAAGGGGTCTGAGCTCCAAAAAATAGAAGGAACGGTTGCAGTTATTCATAAAAACCCTATCCTTTATTTACCTAATCTTATTTTAATGGATCCCAATGATCCTAACTTTGTGATTGATAACACAAAATCTGACAAGCGCAGCAAAAACACCTTAAAAAACAAAAAGCCTTTATACAAAATTGAAATCGTTCCTTCCTCTGCAATACACTTTAATCAAATGAGAAAAGGCTATATAGTCATTGATACTCCTTACCTTTATCACATCTTTAATTATGCTGACAACCTTCTCTCGGCAATTCTTAAAGAGCTTACGTTCTCTTAATTTAACCGCACGCTGCGTTTCCTCAGAAATCCACTCTTTATATTTTTTTATACTGAGCAAAAAAAGCGTTTTTCTTGCCACATGTCTCATGTCTCACTTCTCATTCATAAAACCAGCATTTTTTTCACCGCTGAGTTAAATAACCCGAATTTCTATCTAACTCGAGTATAGATTAGACATTTAATATGCCTATTACTTTTACCAACCGCTCAAAGAGCGGATTACTTACTATCCAAGCCGCCCATAAGGCGGATAACGGTTTATGCTTTTGCTTTCAATTTGTACATACTATCTAAGCCGCCCATAAGGCGGATAACTAGGTAAATAAACATATTTACCTATTAAATAATAATTAAACTTTGACTTTTATTACTATTCTTTCTTATTTCTATTCATTGAGATTATGTTGTCAATATCTCTCAATAAATCTTTATATTTTATGTTAACCATCGATAACGCTTCAGATTGCGGAATGCCTTATTAATCCCTCTACCCAACACACGTAGCGTCTTTTCTTAACAGGCAAACAGCCTTAAAATTTTTAACATATTTATCCCTTCAGCTATTCAACAATGTCCCCCATTCTCATTCTATCATTTAAAAACAAATCTCTTGTAACACAGCAAAGCAATCTACATATGAGCTATTGGGATTGCTTTTTGATTAACATTGCTTAGTTATATTGAAAATACGTATTATTCATTTCGTTTTTCCTCATGTTGAATTTAAATATCCTCTCAGAGTTTTCTTATCTTATCTTATCTTATCTTATCTTATCTTATCTTTATATACTCAAAAACCATTCTTATCACAATGTTTATAAAATTGGAACTATGAGCAAAAACGAGGTGAAAACTGTTTATGAGTGCTCTAAATTGCTTGACACGTGTGGCATGCGATAAAAGGTGAGGGCACCTAGCCCCGAATTTGTGATACTGAAAAGTGATCAAATAACCAATATCACTCGGAGGTGCCCTCATGATCGATACTATCGCCACACACGCTTATACGCAACTAGATGACTTCTATAAAGCTCGAGTAGGTACTCTAAAGCTTAAAAATTATGCTCGTTTAGACCGTAAATGTCGCCTTAAAGGTGCAAAAATCACACTTCCTGAAGCCGCTTGTCTGCTTATTTTATTTCAATCTTCAAGAGTCGAACATTTAAAGATTTTTCTGCAGCTCTGTAGACCCACCCTCCTGAGGTTGTTTCCGACCTTACCCAGCTATTCCCGATGGATTACTTGGGTTAAAAAGTCGGAGCAACTGCTTTTGGATTACTCCAAAAATCACCTTGCAACCCCAGGCGACAGAAAGACGCAGTATGCACTCGATTCCACCAAAATAAATCCTCACAAAAGCCTACATTTTCCAAAAAGCCTTAAACACCAAACGGGGGTGGGCTATACGCACGAAGGAGCGTTCATCGGCTTCAAGTTGCATGCCTTAGTGAACCTGAAAGGGCAACTGGTGGCGGTCGATGTCTCCTGTGGTAACCGCCACGACTTGGACCCCGTCAAGGGGGGATTGCTGCTGGGAGTCAAAGGCGTTTGCTTCGCAGATTCGGGCTATGTCTCAGAGCAAATCCGACAAAATCTGCGGCTAGGGGATCTGGCTTTTATCGCCAATCCGCCTAGCGGGCAAATCGATGCTCGGTGGCTATTTGATAAGCTGTGGAGTCATCCGTATCGGCAACGTCAGATCGTAGAGGGGGTATTTGCAAAACTTAAAAAGTGCTTTGGATTGCAGTCTCGTTCTTGCAAGAATGCAGCAGCCTTAAGGGCTCGAATCTGGGCGAGTGTAGCTGCTTATCTGATGCAACAAACGACGGACTCCTTTGCACCATAAACGATTTTCACTTCTCCTATCATAAGCTTGCTTATTTCTGGTTCATACTATTTTCCGCACAGGGAGACCTTCCTTGATAACGGGAGTCTCGGGGCAGTTTATTTGACTTCCTAAGCGCTGCAGATACTGCCTTTTACTCAAATTAACAGGGAAGCCATCCAAATACTGTGCCCCCAACGCTGCTCGGTCGGACTTTTCTGCATCGGCGACCTCTTCTTTTTTTTGTGCAAAGCTTTCAAACGCTTTGATTTGAGCCTCCACGGCACCCGCAAGTTCACAAGATTTTGCCGCATCGCTCATGGGCGCGAAAAACCGCAAAAAGCCCAATCTTCCTGAGAAAGAGCTCACACTTTTTGCTTGAGGATGATCGATGTGACTCCACTCTTCTGAGAGCTTTTTCCCCAAATCCAACCCCGTTTGAGGCAACAAGGAAAATAACACATCCGCATCATTGCAAAGTGCACTAATACGTGTTGTGAGTTGCTCAAAGCTGTGTTCATGAGCAACAGGGGGCAAGCTTGCATACTCTTTTTTCGTTCCCATCGTGCGTGCGGGATCGGTATTTAAAATAATTTCTTGTAACAGCCGCTGATCGCTATGGGTCACCTTTTCTTGGTCTAACACGGGTTGTGCCAAACTAAAGGCAAGTTTTTCTAACCGCTGAGGCTCCCCTTCTTTCACCTCTTTGACTCCAGATTCTTTGACGAGGGGGACAAGGGTATTAGTTCCCCCGTCGTGTCCCAAATCATGAAAAATCATCGCATTTAATGCCACAAGCTTTTCATACACCTGAGAGGGAGCAAACTCATGATGCGCGAGCATGGTAACGGATGCGATTGCCTCGGAAAAATGCTTGTGATTATGGTAAGACACGTGTTCCTCCACAGGCGTATTTTCTACCAAACGTGCTCCTGATTGTGCACTTTGAATCAAACTCCAGCTTTTGGAATCCAAATCTTTTCCCAGGACCGCCAACAGATCGGAAGGCGATTTTAAATTTTCGGGCACCCTCTGAGGATACAGATGCTCATAAAAAGAGGATAAGATCGTCATGAGTGCCCGACTCGTTGTTTGCGTAATCCCCGAGGAAGTATTTTCAGGGCTTCCCTTGTCCGACATTCTTTTTACAAAATCGCTCCCAGACGCATCACTGTTCCAATTCAACAACGATGCAATGGTTGTAAAGGCATAATCTTTGCTTGTCATTTTTTATGTATTTTTAAAGGAATATTTTTTAGTTTACCAAAAGATATTTTTTTCAATAGCCTTTTTTGCGCAAACACATATTTATTTTTTCACTTCATTTGCTCATAGGCTTTGTACATTCTCTCATTTGATTGATTTTACAAAGACCATTTTTTAAGGTAGGCGTTACATTTTGGGACTTTTTTTACTTAGATACTCGATGACTTGCTTTCCATCCAATATCTCTCCACTTTGCATTTCATATTGCACCGTATAATTTTTCCTATCCCCGCACTTTAGCAACTCATATTCTTCTATTTTTCGAACCACTTCGTTATGCAAATTTGCATATTCATTATTTTCAATCGTACGTTGGGCAATCCACTTCCCATCGACTTGACGCAATGCATACGGATGATCCCAAGGATCACACACGGGCACATGATCTTCTAAAATCGTCATGCCGATGACCCTTTCTCGAAATGCATCATTATCCACTTCTAGCAATTCCCGTATCTGATCCATATATTTTTTTTGATAGGCAACGCTTTGCTCCAAAGAAAGATTGGGCACCACATAGGTTTCTCCCCCTTTGAATTTCCAATATTGCGGACACTCTCCTTGTCCGTCCCAATCGTGCATTCCATAATTTTCGCTAGACTGAGTGGAGATGACAACTTTCATAATAAATTCCTTTTTATCTTATTAAAATTATCTTATCAAAAAACACCGCCTAATTTTTTCTTTTCTATTTTCTTTCACAGCCAAAATCTTTTTTTTAATATCTCAAGACGCATGGACCTACTCAAAAATCATTTAAACACCGCTTCAGTACTGACTAAATTGAAAAAAGGAAGGCACCTCCCTCTCCTGCTTAAAATTTCATACTACAAAGCATCTTAACGTGTAGATAAATCCAATCTCTTTTCTTTTTGGTATGAATAGTCGATATAATGTAGTTCGGTTTTCATTCAAGCTTTTCCAACCTCCCCATTACCTACCATGTTGCGCTCTTCTATGTCCGCTCGTTTACTCTCTTTGTTGCGCACCGCTTTGGTGTTCTTTGTCGTTCTCATGCCGATAACGCTGGGCGTTCTTTGGCATCAGCAGCATGTCATGATTTTCCCAGGCGCACACTTTCAAATGCCCACCGCTCCTGCTGCCGTGGATGCGTATTCTTTTCCGCTAAAAGCCTCGGATGGAGTGCCCCTTCAGGCGTGGGTTTACCCCACTGCAAAATCCTCCGATCCGATTGTTCTGTATTTTCCAGGAAACTATGAGCAAGCCAGCTGGTTTATTCAAAACGTGGCCCCCATTCTTGCCACAAAAGGCGTTGCCACTGCCACGATGAATTATCGAGGTTTTGCAGGAAACCCAGGAGTGCCCTCCCAAGAGATGCTCATTTCGGATGCAAAAGCCTTGCTAGACGCCTTGCAATCCAAGCATCCGCAACGCTCTTTGGTTTTAGTCGGGCGATCTTTGGGCTCAGGCGTTGCAAGTCAGCTTTATGCCTACGTTCAACACGGCATCCAAGATCTTTCCCCCCAAATCCACCTTAATGTAAACGCACGTAACGCAAAACTTAAGACTCCACTTAACACTCAAGAGCAGCGGAGCACCGCGCATTCTTCCCCCGTGGCATGCCTTGCCTTGATTACTCCCTTTGCCAAGCTTGCCCACCCTGCTCAGCAGCGCTTTTTCTTTCTTCCCGCCTCGTGGATTGAAGCCTTACTTGAACACCCCTTTGACTCCAAAGCGGCACTGCAAAGCGTCTCAGAGCACGCTCCTCTCTATATTGTGCAAGCGGGAAAAGATAAACTCATTCCTGCTTGGAGTACGCAAGATCTCATGAACACCGCCCCCTCACATCTTATGCACAGTGTGACTCTTCCCGATGCCACGCACGGCAACGTGATGACGGGTCCTCTGTTTTGGAATGGATTTTTGCAATTTTTAGATTCTCGCTGCCTCGCATCTTCTAGTACCCCCAGCGTGCAAAGCCAACACCCGCAAAGCAACATGGCGTACTCCTCGCAAGAGAGGGGCTTGCATGAGAGGGCACTCACATCAAGAGATTTGCATCAACGCAAAAGCACTCCCGCCAATCCTCGCAGCCAAGAGCGCACCTTTTCTTCCAAACGCCCCGCCACGGCAAAAAACACTTCTGCCAAAGCTTCTTGGTATTTTTCCGAGCCTCTTGAGACGCAGGATTTAGATTCTCACTTTTTGTGGCACATTAACTTTTTAAAAGAACACAGCCACATCCCTACGTTTATCCTCCCAGAGCACTAACGTGTCCCTCACAACACGGCGTTCTTTAATGCTTTAAGATGGCTTCTTTTAGTGCTCTCTTGAGCAGTGTTTCTATGGGAGTTAAGGATAAAACCAATACTCATAGATGTGCATCAACACTCACACCTCTTTTGTTCTATTTTTTCCGTTAACAAGAATCTATTAGAGATTGCAAAACCTTTCCCACCTTACCATCCTTACATTTATTGCATTTTTTCTGCTCATCTTTTTCAAATCTTTGGAGACGGGAGCCCTACGAGACGCTCGCGTTCCAGTTCAGCCATCACATCCCCCTACGCATTGACTCCAATGGAGCAGAGAGCATTCCTACGCCTAACTATTTTTTAGACACCGTTACCGTGGCTTTTCGCTGCTCTGTTTGCATGAAATTCCAAAACATGAGAAACGTTTGCACTCTTTGCTCAAAAGAGGCATTCTCTTGATCTGCTAATGATGTCTTACTTTCAAATAAGAACCAGCATCTGAACACAAAATGCGATTGCTGCTGGAGCCATCGTAGCCCTTTATAAACGCCCCAAAAAATAAAGGGACCCAGGAAGAACACTAAAAAACCATTATTGTTTTCTCCCGTTTCCATGTCAGCACCCATATGCTTAATCATCCAAAACAATAACATTGCCATCACTGCGTATTTGATGATTTTATGTAACCGCAGATGCTGCTCATAGAGTTTTGATTTTCGGAAAATCGCATCCTCGCCCGCGCTGATTTTTTGCAAGCGCTCACACTGCGCTTCCCACTCTGAGCGCTCCTTCACACGATCCCACTCTTTTTGTGTGATGTGATTTTTCTCTAATACAATGTGATCTCCTCCTGCTTTGCGAATCGCCGCAATGCCTTCATCTAAGGACACCTTAAACCACTCTTTGCCCTCATTTTTCTCTTTGAGAAGGCGGTGGACTTTTTGCTCAATCGAGTATGCGTTATACGCTTTACACTCATACGCAACATCGTACTTATACGGCAATCCTGTGACCGAGAGCTCTTTTGCACGCACGGAGCCCTCTCGCTCGGTAAATCCAATTTTTATCAAATCGGGCAATGCTTTATTTGTAATGATGTAAATCCAGCCAGCTTTGTTTTTTTTCATGTGAGGGAACCCTGCTGATTTACTTTTAATAAAAATTTCTCTCTTCTGCAAGAAAAATCTATTTTTAGGAATACGCTTTTTATATTTTCACATTTCCAAAAATTGACCCAAAACACACACACTTACCGTGTTCACTCCAGCATTTTTCTTCTGGCTTATTGTGAATTACACCTTTCAAAACAAGACTTTATTCACACATTTCTAACTCCATTTTTGCTTTTCACTTGCAAAAAATCTCCTTCTGAAATTGTGGCTCCCATAGGATACTTCTCTTTAAACTTTTGGATCGACTCTTTTTGTCTTTTTTTATAATACTCCTGAACTGGGCATACCTGCTTTTCTTTATGAAGTCCAGTCTCTCGATCTGTTCCGCTTTTTATATCTTTTGGTTCAATCACTCTCTTTTCCCTTCTTCTAAATTTTTTAGCACACCATGGAAATATAATGTGCTCTTTCCGAAGCTTCTAAATTTGAACTATTATCGCAGCGTTGGAAGCTTTAAATAATTCATCTAATTTACCTTTAATATCTGGCACTTTGATTTTCATTAAATCTTCGACGCTATTAAATATATCCAAACAGTGTAAATCCGATGAAATTTAATGCTCTGCTTTTTTTATCGAGGGCTAGTGCCCTTTTTTCATCCCCATTTTTATTAGCTGCTTTTACTTTTGTAAATATGATTAATTGTATGATGGCAATACTAATTAGCACCAATGCCATTACTTTATCCATTACGCTGTCCTTTTTTGTTTATTATTCTTCTTGATACTCTACGCTACAGTGTTCATAAAAAAAGCCACCTTTCGGTGGCAAAAAAACTTGGTTTTTGTCCTTGGTTGCGCGAGAAGGATTCGAACCTCCGACCTTCAGGTTATGAGCCTGACGAGCTACCTAGCTGCTCTATCGCGCGTCTGATCTTTTCTTGAAAAAAACGGTGTTGTTTTTCAAATGTTTTTTTATTATGCAAGAATTTTTATTTTTCGTCAATCTCTTTTTGTGAAAATTGCCAATTTTCTTATACCCATCCCCTTTCACCTATCCACATAGGACCAGAAACCGTTGGAGAGACACTCCCATCAAATAAAATTTTTATGTAGGCACCGTACTGATTTTTATTTGTGCTAGAATCAGACCGCTTTTTGCAACCTCCCCCTTTGGGCTCCATAAGGGGCGTTCGGTCAGTCAGCGATTCATTCAGAGTACAGGAAAAAACACAATGCTTGCCAATGTCATCAAAAAAATCAGTCTTCTTATCCCCTTGATATGCCTATCCCTCTTAATCGTTAATATGATGGGTGGTTTAGGACTGGCACAAGAGTCCCTTGAAGTTCTATTGATTTTTCCCATTTTAATTTCAAGCTATTTTAATTTAATAAAGGCAAATCAAGAGGGCAGCAAAGTCATTTCGTACTACAGTTTTTGTTTGCTATTCATGTATTTGGTTGTTTCCGCTTTAAAGTTTTATGTAGTTGCAATCTTCTTTTTTATTTTACTCCTTGAATACGTCATTGAAAGTTTTTTAAAGAACGTCCAAATGGACTATAGATTGCCCTTTAGCACAACAAGAACCCTTTTGGGCAAAGGCTGGGCAAAGGCTGGAAAAGCCATGAGTTGGAGTGTTTTCCTTTTCTTTCTTCTCATCTATTTTTTAAGTCAATATTCCTTTAAATAAAAACTTAAGTCTTCTTATCTATCTGCATTTGACCATAAACCTTAGGGGCATAACATCCACTCCATCCGCCCCTTTTATCACTGCGTGCACTTCTTTGCTATAATAAGACGTCTTTTCACCCCTCTTTTTACGCCGTAAGGAACCTCTCATGTACAACACCACTTTTACTTGGACGCTTAAGCGTGGCTTCATTGATATGGATAGCATTGAGGAGCCTTGTGTTAGGGCGGCAATGGAGAAAGTTCAAGCCCTTTTGGAAGAGGGGAACTCCTCTTTGGCACTAGCGGCTTTGCCCCCTTTATCTTTTGAGTTTTCTTGCTCTCAAATGGATACGCCAGAGAACCCTTATTTCCCCCAAGATAGTGAGGTGTTTTTGGATTTGGATGCATCCAATAGTCACATTGGGCTCGCTTTGCGAGGAGGGCGGATGTATTTGACGGCAGTGGTGCAATTTTCCATGGATCTTTTGCAAGAAGTGAAGGATCTGGAGGCATTTAATGAGTGGCTTGCAGATGAGGGAGCTCCTTTTGCTTGTGCCTTGCTGGGGGGATTTTCTTTTGTTGAGGATGACGGGTGCACCCTTTTGGCACATTAAAGAATCTGTAAGGCTAGATCACCATCTAGGGCTGTTTATCCATCATTTCTTTAGCCTCAATTTTTTTAGCCTCAATTTTTTTAGCCTCAATTTTTTTAGCCTCAATTTTTTTAGCCTTATGCTCTCCTCAAGGGTCGAGCCTCACGCTTATTGCGGTTTTTCCGTATGCTCTTTAAAAAGAGCCTGAGCGTAGCACTTTTTTGCCCCGTCCTTGGCAACACTGCACCCTCCCACGAGG
>JACCDQ012025966.1_pt1 | contig 10623 bp, 8 predicted proteins | sample 7446031 | NCBI WGS metagenome assembly JACCDQ01 (sample SAMN15323442, study PRJNA562643) | freshwater metagenome | isolation source: river surface water | place: USA:Blue River Watershed | collected 2017-08-17
CAGAAATACGCTGCAACATTTGATCGGTTTCGCGAGAGGCCATTTCAATGCGCGCCATGTCTTCACTCACTTCACGCACAGTGGCAACAGCCTTGGCTGTTTCTGTGACCGCTTGCTGAACCAGTTGGGCAATTTCTTGTGAACTCTCGGCACTATTGGCCGCAAGTTTGCCCACTTCTTCGGCCACCACCGAGAAGCCTTTGCCATGCTCGCCGGCGCGCGCCGCTTCAATGGCTGCGTTCAAAGAGAGTAGGTTGGTTTTGTTCGCAATCTTTTCAATCACTTCTGTGATCTTGTTGATCTTGTCTGAGTTCACAGCAATGCTGTTCACCACATCGACCATGTCTGTCATCTTTTGCATGCCAACACGCATGATGGCTATCGACTCTTGTGACTTCTGGCTGGCCACGCTGGTGTTGCGTGACACATCGCCCACGGAAGTGGCGGTTTGACGAACAGCTGCAGCCACTTGAGAAATGGCATGGGTTTGATTTTGTGCGCCATCAGAAATCTGGGCAATGGCGTTGCTGGTCTCGTTGGCCGCTGTGGCCACTTGACGCGTGTTGCTGTGGATGGCGCGAAGCGCTTGGCTCATGGAGTCCAAAGATGCATTGATGTTGTCTTTGAGTGTGATCAAGTCACCACGACCTTGTGCTGTGACGCGTTGTGTCAAATCGCCACGAGCCACACGGCTCATCACTTGGCCCACGCCGCCAATCATTTCATCTAAAGAATCCATGGCAGAAGTGGCTTGATCCAAGGCTTGCTTGAACTCGCCTTGTACGTGGACTGTGGCGCGAACAGAGAAGTCACCTTGTGACATGGCATCCAACACTCTGCGCAAGTCTTGAATGGTCAATTGAATGCTGTCAACCGATGAGTTGATCGCGTCCTTCATGGTTTTCAGATCGCCATCCAAGTTGGCTTCAACGCGCTTGCTAAAGTTACCTTGCGCCATGGCAGTGACGGCGTTGTTCACTTCTTTGATCGCATTTTGCTGAGACTCTAAAAGCGCATTGAAGGCTTGAGCCGTTTGTCCCACTTCGTCATTGCTTTCCACTTTGACACGCTTGGAAAAATCAGAACTCTTCGCAACTTCACGAACCATTTTGCGTACTTTTTCCAGGGGTTCACTGACCGAGCGAACAATCCAGAATGCAAACAGGGTACCCAAAGCCAAACCAACCAAAATCAAAGCAATGCTGGTAAATCGGTTGCTGATGTAGTTCTCAGTGGATGTTTCGTACTCTTGCTTGGCCACCTTGAGTTGAACTTCAATGAGATCAGAAAACTTTCCGCTGATGGGATCAATGGCTGGGTAGAGAGGACCGGCTGTGAATTCGGCGATGGCTTGCTTGTCTTCAGCCTTCATGATGGCGCGTAATTTGTCGAGCTCCACTTTGGTCGTTTTGAACATGGGCTCAATGTCTGCGACCAAGGCTTGTTCTTCTGCCACCAAGACGGTGTTCTTGTAGTCGTTCCATTTTTCACCGATGATTTTTTCAGCATCGTCTAGGTTTTTCCGACCTTCTTCCCAAGAAATATTGCCATTGCGTACCTTGTGAGAGGTGTCGACAATGTTCACGGCATACATGTCGGCAATGACCTTCAAGTCACGCAAAGGAACCACACGATCGTCATAGACGGTTTGCATGCCCGCGACGCATTGGGCCATGTTCCGCAAACCATTGACACCAATGGCGATGGAGAGGGCACCCAAAAAGGCGACCAAAATCATCAAGCGCTTACCAACATTCAAATTTTTCAACACGTCTCTTCCTTCAAGCTAATTCTTAAATATCGCGGTATTGTGTACTAAGAAATCAATTTTTTTGTGATTATTGAATTTGGTATTAATACCAATTTAATCCAACATCGTTTTCGCGAAACTCGCTTTCAAATGGAACCGGAGTCAGGGCATACCCGAGTTAGTCGTCATTGAATATATTTAGTAGAACGAATAATCATTCACATTGCCGGAATCGAGCGCTCTTTTCAATCAAATCTGACAATGACTTGTGATCTAATCTCGAAATTCGCGAAATTTTGCATAAAGCATTACGGTTCAAAAATCTATAAAGGTAGGTCATGGCGACAATTTTGTTAGTGGACGACGAAGATTTGCTTCGTGAAGGCGTCCGTGAAATCTTGGAAATGAACGGTTTTTCAGTCATTGAAGCCCCTGATGGCCAGGAGGCTCTGCGTCAATTTGCCTTGGCTGACAAGATTGATTTGGTCATTTCTGACATCGTGATGCCCAATATGGACGGGGTGGATTTCGTGACCAAGTTGCGCGAAACCTTCCCAGATGTGCCAATTTTGACCATTTCAGGCGGTAGCCGCGTTGTAAGCGCTCGTTTTGGACTGGATTCCGCCTTGTTGTCTGGCGCAAACGCCAGCCTGACCAAGCCGTTTACAGCCAAGCAGTTGATTGAAAAAGTCAAAACTTTGTTGCCTGCTTGATATTTAACGAAACCCGCCATCGATGTCTTCGTTGAATCTAAATTTCTCTTCCGAGTCGGAAAGCCCAGAATTAGCCATTGAAGCGGCTGCAACAGGCCGAAAAGGCTTGGAGAGCGCCAATGTGTTGCTGGTGGATGACAGTGTCATGCTGCGCATGGGGCTTCGTCGTTCCTTGGAAGCGGTTGGCCTGCGCAACATTCGCGAAGCCAACAATGGCAAAGAAGCCATTGAAATTTTGATGCGTGAACCCTTTGACCTCATGCTGTTGGACATGGAAATGCCCGTCATGAGTGGCATGGAGGTGTTGGAAGTCATTCGAGAAACACCTTACCAAGCTTGGCCACCTGTCATTGTGATTTCTGGTGGCGCGGGTAGCTCTGGCATTGACGACGCCGTGCGTTGTATTGAGTTGGGCGCTGAAGATTACTTGCCAAAGCCATTCAACCCGGTGTTGCTCAAAGCCCGTGTCACAACCTGTATTGATAAGAAGCATTTGCGCGATCAAAACGCATTGCGCATGCGTCAATTGAAGCGTCAGCACGAGCAGCTCAGTCAAGAGCAGGAAAAAACAGAACAACTGTTGTTGAACATTTTGCCGCGCAAAATTGCGGGCCGATTGAAGTCAGGTGAAGCCCGTATTGCCGATGCATGCCCCTCAGTCAGCGTCTTGTTTGCTGACATGGTGGGCTTTACCAAAATGACCCGAACCATCACAGCAACGGCTTTGGTTGAAATGTTGGGCGATCTGTTCTCACGATTTGACCTGATCACGGAGCGCCACGGTTTAGAGAAAATCAAAACAATTGGTGACTGCTATATGTTGGCGGGTGGCGTACCTGAAGCTCGCGATGACCATGCTGAGGCCACCGTGATGGCGGCCATGGACATGTGTGAAGCCTTGAAAGAGTTGTACGAGAAAACCAATGGCGCGTTGAACATGCGCATTGGCATTCACAGTGGTCCCGTGGTGGCCGGGGTGATTGGTGTTCGCAAATTTACTTATGACTTGTGGGGCGACACCGTCAACGTGGCCAGCCGCATGGAGTCAACGGGACAGCCCGGGAAAATTCACGTTTCATCTGCAACGGCCGACTTGTTGGCTGGCAAGTTTGAGCTTGAAGCACGCGGCATGATTGAAGTGAAAAGTTTGGGACAAGTAGAAACTTTCTTTGTGGGCCCCAAAATCGCTGCTGCCAATTGATCCTGAAATAAGAAGAAAAACGAGCGTAGTTAAATGCAATTCACATTTATTCGGCTGACGAGGAGCAACTGAACATGAGCTTGAGAGACATTGTCCCGAAGGACAAAGAAATAGTGATGCGTGAGGAAGACTTCATTGTCTCCAAAACGGACTTGAAAGGCCGGATTACCTACGGTAACCAAACCTTCATTCAATTTTCCGGCTTTGAAGAGTCGCAAATTTTGGGTATTCAACACAATCTGATTCGTCACCCTGACATGCCACGCGCCGTTTTCAAGTTGTTGTGGGGCAGCATTCAGGAAGGTAAAGAAATTTTTGCGTATGTCAAAAACATTTGCAAAGATGGCAGTTTTTACTGGGTGATCGCCAACGTCACACCTTCTGTGGACGAGTCAGGCCAAGTTTTGGGCTACTACTCGGTCCGTCGCAAACCCCATCCACGCGCAATACCAATCATTACCGATTTGTATCGCAAGATGTTAGAAGAAGAGCGCAGAGTCGGGGCGCGTGACGCCATCGACGCATCCACAAAATTGATGCATCAGTATTTGAATGAAAAAGGTATGAGCTATGAACAATTTGTTCTCTCTCTTCAGTCGGCTTGAGCTAAGCCCCGTTAAGGGCTTGTGGGTGCAAGCTCTCCTAGCGGCAGTTGCCGTGGCCGCGCTGCTGCTGAACAGTGTGTCAGATTTGGCCATTGTCTTGGCCGTTTTGATTGTTCTGGTTTTGGTGTTGTCCATCCGTGGTCAACGCCGTGAAGAAGTGTTGATTCGCAACATGAAGTCAGTGCTCAATGGCGCCGCCAATGGTGCATTGGAGCCTCGCGTGACCAACATCAAAGGCAACAGCGCTTTGGCGCAGTGTGCTTGGAGTCTGAACGAAGTGCTCGATCAGGTGGAAGCTGTTTTCCGCGAGTCCTTGACAGTTGTCACGCGCATGAGCGCTGGTAACTTTTCACGCCAACCTCAGCCTGCCGGCTTGAAGGGTATCTACCCACAAGTCCTGCACAAAATTGCCGACGCGCAAACTAATGTGTCCCGCACAGTGGAGTCATTGCGTGCCGCCATGACTGCCATGGCGAAGGGTGATTTTTCTGTTCGTTTGGATGCTTCTAGAGATCAAGGTGAATTCAAGCTGATCATTGAAAACGCCCAATTGGCGATCGGTTCTTTGAACATCGTTTTGAGCGAAGTGGTCCATGTGATGGATGCCATGGTCAGAGGTGATTTGACCAGCCGAGTGCATGCCAACGGCGAAGGCAGTTTGGGTAAGTTGAAAGATGACATCAACCGTTCGTTAGATTCCCTGGCCAGCGCGATGCGCAATATTGGTGACAATGCGCAACAAGTGGCTGGTGCCGCTAGCGATACCAGCACCGCAATTGGTCAATTGGCCGATGGCGCACAAAGCCAAACTCACTACATCAGTGAAGTGGTGACGGCCATTAGACAAACCTCTAGTGCTGTCAACGACATTTCGAAGAGCACAGAGTCAGCCAGCAACCAGGCTCAGGAGTCTGCCAACATTGTGAATGTGGGCCGCGCCAAAATGGAGCAGATGGTGGAAGTGGTGAATGGCATTGCGCGCAATTCAGAAAAGATCAACAAGATCACTGATGTGATTGAAAAGATTGCGAACAAAACCAACTTGCTGTCCTTGAATGCAGCCATTGAAGCTGCGCGTGCAGGAGAGCATGGTAAAGGCTTTGCGGTGGTGGCTGACGAAGTGGGCAAACTGGCAGCCAGCAGTGCAGACAGTACCAAAGAAATTACCTTACTCATTCAGCAGGCGGTGTCTGAAGCCAATCGGGCGGTGCTTGCGGTCAGAGAAGTCAGCAGCGACATGGAGCGAATTGTTCAAAGCTCTTCTCAAACAGATGGCATGTTGCAAAGAATTTCGGCCGCGGTTGAAGAACAAACCAAGACCATGGAAGAGATCAACAACAGCGTTTCCAATTTGGAAAAGATTGCTCATACCAACTCATCGGCCTCCGAAGAGTTGGCAGCCAGCATGATTGAGTTGTCTAAGGTGGCCGACTCCACACGCCGTGAAATTGATAAATTTAAGATCTGACGGAAGACGACATGGAACTGGTTCTATTTGAAGTCGGCAAGGGGCGTTTCGCCTTTTCCGCCATTGGTGTCAGCAAGGTCCTGGATGCATTGCCTGTGACCCCGCTGCCCTATGCGCCTGCCGACGTTGAGGGCCTGGTCAATGTGGCGGGTGCCGTTTACTTGAAAGTCGATTTGGCGGCACGCCTTGGTTTGGGTTCTCGTGCCGCCGATCCAAATGGCAATTTGTTGGTCGTCTCTGCGCGTGAAGACACTGTCGTGGTTCAAGTAGACCGCGTCTTTAACAAAATCAGCGTAGAGCCTGAAGACATCAACATGTACGACACCTCCGACAACACTGCGTTGGTTCGTGGTGAATTTTTGTTGTCTGACGGCATGGTGTTGTTGCTCAACGAGTCCGTGCTCGGCCTGCAAAACATGGAGCCTGAGGGCGTACCTGAAGGTGGCAGTGGCCTTTTAGGCCAAGTGGACGCATCGGCTGCCGCCAAAGCGGCAGAAATTTCCAAAAATGACTTGCCTACGGTCACGGTCAGAGATGGTGATGAAGCCTACGCTTTTCACATGGACGATGTGCTTGAAATCGTAGAAATCAAAGAGCTGACAGCTCTGCCCGGCGCGGGACCAGAAGTGCAGGGCTTGATGCAATTGCGCGGGATGGCTTTGTTGGTTTTGTCGCTGACCGAACTGCTCAAGTGCAAACAAAAAACGCACCCACGTTTTGTGTTGGTGGTGGCAGTGGATGGTGCCAAAGTGGGCATCGCTGTGGCAGACATTGTGGGCATTGAGCGCTACGAAAAAGACATGCTTCAGGCTATTTCTGGCGGCGATACGCAGCTTGAAGGTTACTTGCCTGGCATGGGTGTTTCAGAAAGCCGAATGACCGGTTTGGTGTCTATTGGTGGTTTGATTTCTATTGAAAACATGGCCGTGTTCCGGCGCTATTTGAGTCAACACGGAGTCGACATGGCTGCAGTTTCAGAGCAAGAGTTGAGATCGGTTCGCCGCTTGTTGTCTTTCCGTTTGGGTGGAGAGCGCTGTGCGCTGCCGCTCTCATTGGTAGACCGCGTTGAAGAGTATGGCTCTGCGGTGAATTTGCCCGAAGGTGACGACACGCTTGCCGGTGTGGTTCAAATCAAAGGTGAAGTGGCCCCTGTGCTTGACATGCGCGACATGTTGGGCGTTCAAGCGGGCGATACCTCCGCCTATGTGGTGGTGCGAATTCAAGGTGCGCCTTGGGCGCTGGTGGTCGATAAGGTGGACCGTGTGATTGAAATTGCAGAGCGAGACATCACGCCCGTGCGAACCAATCAAAATGATTATTTGACCGAAGTCGGTCGTTTAGATGGCGAGTTGGTTTCCTTGCTGTCCCTTGAGCCCTTGTCTAGGGCTGCCTAACATTTAAAGGAACGGACTTGTCAAAAGACAAAATGAATGATCTGCTAGCGCAGATGAATACCGCGGTGAAAAACGCGCGGGGAAATACTGCTGCCATGAACAATGCGGGCTCCAGTATTTCCAATTCAGTGCACAGAAATGAACCTGTTGCCAGCCCTAAAGAACGCTCCGACAGCGCTACACAACTTGAGTTGGTCAATCAACTGATGCTGGGCGTGGAGTCTCGCTTCGGTATCAAACCAGGCACTTTGGTTGAAAGAAAACTGGTGCGCATTTTGAAAGAAATGCCGATCAATATTCTGCGCGATTGGGTCAACTCCATGGGCACATGCTCTTCCGAGCACCCTGAGTGGCAATCCTTGGTAGAGAACTTAACCGTTCATGAAACTTATTTTTGCCGCGACCCCGACTTGATGGACATGGTAGGCAAAGACATTTTGCCGCCGCTCATTGCCTCCCGTGAAAAGCACCGTCAGTTGCAGGTTTGGTCAGGCGCTAGCTCGACTGGCGAAGAAGTTTATGACTTGGCCTACATGTGTCTGCGTGGCTTGGAGAAAGCCGGCAAAGCCAGACAACAATTGGATGGTCAAGTGGTGCTAGAGCAGGGCTGGTCCTTGTTTGTGATGGGCAGTGACGTCTCCAACCAAGCCCTTCGTACAGCACGTGAAGGTGTTTACGGTGAACTGGGCATGGGCTCGTTCCGCAACTTGCCAGCCCATTGGCGTGCCATGTTCGAGGACGTGGAAATGGCCCCGTCCAATGCCATGCCAGGCGTGCGCTATCACAAGGTCCGTTCTTGGGTCAAAAACTGCGTTCGCTTTGAGCGTTTTAATTTGATGAACAGCCGCCCGCCTGTGATGGGCATGGACTTGGTGTTCTGCCGCAATGTGCTGATTTACTTTGATGACACCGTGAAGAAAGCGGTTCAGACCATGTTGGCCCGTTCCATTGCACCCGGTGGTGTCTTGGTGATGGGTGCTTCTGTACAAATGCTCGTACCAGAATATTTTGAACAACGCCTGGGCAATGGTGGTCCTTGGTATGTTCGAAATGGGGTGCCTGTATGATCAAATTGCTGATATCGGACGACTCCGCCTTCATGCGAATTGCCATTCGCAAGATGGTGGAAGGTCATGCCGACATCGAAGTGGTGGGTGAGGCACGTACGGGTCAAATGTGTGTCGAAATGGCGGAAAACCTTCGGCCAGATGTGATCACCATGGACGTTGAAATGCCCGTGATGGATGGCTTAGAAGCCACTCGCCAAATCATGGCGCGTTGCCCCACGCCCATCATCATGCTGAGCAGCTTGACCGAACGCAATTCCGTCACGACCATCAAGGCCTTGGAATTGGGTGCGGTCGATTTCATTGCCAAAAAGTCTTCTTTTGTGCAACTCGACATTGTCAAAATTGGCGATGAGTTGGTCGACAAGCTTCGTTACTGGGCAAAAAAGCGTGCGCGATTTGCCACCAGTGGTCTCAAGCTTCAAAGTGTGCGACTGGATACCAGCAAGCCTGTGTACCAGCGCAAAACAGAGAATCAAGGCGTCCCTGGCTTGGTGGTTTTGGGCATCTCTACGGGCGGTCCCGCCACATTGCCTCAAACACTCAAAGCCATGGGCAAACTAAAGTGCCCCTTGGTGGTCGCCCAGCACATGCCGCCTTTGTTTACCAGTGGTTTTGCGCGTCACTTGAGCACAGAAACTGGCTTAGAAGTGGTGGAAAGCACCGATGGCATGGAGGCCAAGCCAGGCATGGTCATCATCATCAAAGGTGGCTCGGATGCTGTCATCCGCGAGCCATTTCCAGGCCGCATCATGTTGTATGAGCGCACCAGCGCTGAAGCCAACATCCATCCCAATGCCGATGTGTTGTTTCGATCCGCAGCCACAGTCTCTTGCCCAGTGGTCGCCGTTGTCATGACGGGGATGGGGCGCGACGGCATGGTGGGTGCACAAGAATTGGTGGCACGCAAAGCGTGTCCCGTGTTGGTTCAGTCTCCCGACAGTTGCATCGTAGATGGCATGCCATCTTCGGTCATTGAGGCGGGCTTGGCCACTGCTGTTTTAGATCCCGCGGCACTGGGTGCCCGGTTAGGTCGTATGGCGGGTGTGGGTGGGCTTTCAAGCGCATCCGTTAATTAATTTGTTTGAGGTGTAATTAAATGTCTAAGAAAAATATCCTGATTGTTGATGACTCTTTTGTGATGCGTGCTCTTTTGCGCGGCATTATCAGTGCTGACCCCGATTTGGCGGTGGTGGGTGAGGCGACCAATGGCTTGGAAGCTTTGCAAACCATCAAAGAACTCAACCCCGACTTGGTGTTGCTCGACATTGAAATGCCGCACATGGACGGTATTGAATGCTTGAAGCGTTTGCGCCTCATCAGCAACGTGCCTGTGATCATTGTGTCCTCAGTGGCGCAAACGGGTTCTCCCCAAGCCTTGGAAACACGCAAGTTGGGTGCAGCCGAAGTCATTGCCAAACCCTCTGGTGCGATGAGTCTCGATTTGAATGCCAAAAAAGGTCATGAAATTGTGACCGCCTCACGCAAAGTGTTGGGCATCTAAGGTATTCAAATTCGAAACGCATTGCATTTGCAAATCGTTCAGGTAACAAGCGCTTAAGCTAAAGGGGCACTAGTCAATGTCTGATGACTTTATCGAGACCATATGGGCTCAATATGCTGTAGAAACAGAAGAGCATATTGAGGGCATTGAGGCGTTGTTGGTGCGTGCCGATGGCGGCGAATTGTCTCCAGAAGAAATTTCCAGTTTGTTCCGCGCGTTCCACTCGCTCAAAGGCTTGAGCCGGGTGATGGAGTTGGGTGCCTTGGAGGCCGTGGCTCACCGTGCTGAAGATTTGCTTGGATTGGTGCGCGAAGGTGTCACTGGTTTGGACAAGGGCAATGTGGATCTTTTGTTGAGATCACTCGATGCCATTAAAGGTCTGCGCGATATCGCTGTGGCCGAACGCTCTGACGGCCAAAAGCCCGATGCTTTGTGCAAAGAATTGGAAGAAGCGTTCCGAAAAGCCAATGGTGGTGGTGGCGCCGAGGCGCCTGAGGCTGCGCCTGCGACCGCTGCTGCTGCGCCGCCGGCTGAAGCAACCCCCTCCACAGCGTCATCGGCTAACACCAACAACAATACCAAGCCTGCTTCCGCGCCCAAGTCAGCGCCCAAGAAGCCAGCCCCTGAACCCAAAAAGTTGGTCAAGATTTCAGCTTCGGGCACGGACGAAGACACGCCCGACGACATGTCGATCTTTTTGCGCTTGTTGAAAAATGGTTTGCCCATTTTGGAACAATTGGCAGTTTCCATTGCTACCAATGAAGATGCCAAACTCATTGTCGCTGTGAGCAATGATGTCCGTCGCCCGCTCATTTGGATGATGCGCGCCTCCGACAAGCTGGGCTATTTGGGCATTACTAGACGCATCAAAGAAATCAATGATGCTTTGCCTAAGGATGAAAACGTCAGTCGTGAGATTGG
>JACCDQ010434433.1_pt1 | contig 10620 bp, 7 predicted proteins | sample 7446031 | NCBI WGS metagenome assembly JACCDQ01 (sample SAMN15323442, study PRJNA562643) | freshwater metagenome | isolation source: river surface water | place: USA:Blue River Watershed | collected 2017-08-17
AGGATACGCCGGCAACACGTTTCACTTATCAGGCAAATATCAGGACGCCGCCAGAACTGCTGGCGGTGATGAGTGCTGACAACAGTGAGAATGCCCAAAGGGATGGCGATTATCAGTTTTCGATGCCACAACCCGTGCCAGCCTATTTGCTTGCTCTGGCGGTTGGTGACATTTATTTTCAACCGACATCTGCAAACACCGGGGTATATGCGGAAAAAATCTGGCTGGAAAAAGCCAGTGCTGAATTTGTCGATACCCGCCGCATGATGGCGGTCGCCAACCGACTTTTTGGCCCATATCCGTGGGATCGTTATGATTTGTTGGTATTACCGGCCAGTTTTCCATTTGGCGGTATGGAGAATCCACGGTTGTCCTTTATTACGCCAACGGTGATCACCGGCGACAAAAGCCTGATAAGTCTCGTTGCCCACGAACTGGCACATTCCTGGAGTGGCAATTTAGTCACTAACTGCAGCTGGGGCGATCTCTGGCTCAACGAAGCGTTCACGCATTACGTGGAGAACCGTCTGATGGCGGAACTCTATGGCGCCAGACGCGCCGATATAGAATTGATGCTGCATGTTAAAAATCTGCAAACAGAGTTGAAGGCAACGCCCAATCTCGACACCCGGCTGGTGACGGACTGGCAGGGACGAGATCCGGAAGACGCACTGAACACAGTGTCTTATGTCAAAGGCCAGTTGTTATTGAACCGTTTGGCACAGCACTTTGGACAGCAGCAATTTGAAGCATTTCTGCGCGACTATTTTGCTCATTTTGCTTTTCAGTCAATCTGTACCACTGATTTTCTGCGCTTTTTCCGCCAGCAACTGGACCCAAAGCTAAGTTTCAGTCAGGCTGAACTCGACCTTTGGTTGTACGGCAGCGGCATACCGCAGACGGCTTTGCTGCCGCCGGGCGATAGTTTTGCAGCGGTCGATCTCGCGAGGCAACGCTGGTTGTCAGGTGCAGCAGGGCTCAGCACTTTGGCAACCGGTGACTGGACTGTTCACCAGTGGCTGCATTTTGTCGACGGACTGCCAAAAGATCTGGGCACAGCCCAGCTCAGCGAGCTTGATCTGATGTTCGCATGGTCCGAAAGCACAAATCCCGAACTGTTCAGTCGCTGGGCACTGTTGGTGATCCCATTGAATTATCCTCGTATCGTGCAGCCGCTCAGACGGTTTTTACTGCAGGTTGGCCGGTTGAAGTTCACCGAACCTTTGTACGCGGAGCTGTTGCGCCAGCCGCAGTGGCAGCGCTGGGCACGTCAGGTCTACCGCGAGGCGCGGCCTGGTTACCATCCACTGGCACAACAGCAACTCGATGAACTGAATTGGTGACATTTAGTCACAGCAGATTCATCCAACGGCCGCTAAGCTGCGAGCGACAGTATAAACAGGAGATAAGTTGATGAAAAAATGGTCATTTTTGTTAGCGAGTGCGGTCTTTAGCTTCCAGCTGAGCGCCAGTGAAGTGGATTTTATTCAGGTCAGTGGCAGTGGTGCAGTGGCTGTGACCCCCAGCCAGGCCCGGCTGACACTGGTGTTTTCCGCGCAAAATGCCGATGTGGCGGTTGGTAAACAGCAAGTGGATGCGCAAAGCGCGGCCTTTGCCGAAGTCCTGCGCAAACACAAAATCAACGACAAAGACGTCAATAATGCACCTTTAGTTGTCTATCCCGAACAACGCGAACAAAAGCTGGATCAGTTCCGGATTGAGCGCTCCACAACAGTGTTGATCCGTGATTTGAACCAATATCCGCAGCTGCTTGAAGCGGCAGCCAGACTGAAAGTTGCCCAAATCCATCCGGTTGAACTGCAAACAGAAAACAGCGAGCAACATTACAAAGACGCATTAGAGCAGGCGTTTGCTGCCGCCAAAGCCAAAGCACAACAGCTGGCCAGCCTCAGTGGCCGCAAGCTTGGCAATGTGAAACAGGTGTATGAGCAGTCTTCTGCGCCAGGGCCACGCTTTAAAGGCATGATGATGGCGGCGGAAGCCATGCCGGTCAGTTTTGGCCAGCAACAAATCCGCGCCGACCTGCAGGTCCAGTTCGAGCTGACAAATCGCTGAGAAATGTTCAGCACAATGGTTTAAATTTGCCGGCAAACCAAGTATGTTAGGGGCCTTTAACCTCAAGGCCCGTTTTACCCGATGTTTGCTGAAAAATTAGCCTTTTATCAAACCCTGACTGCCCAATGTGCCGCTTTAATCGCCGATGAGACCGATGTCACGGCGAATCTCGCCAACGTCAGCGCATTATTATTCATGGAAATGCCAGACCTGAATTGGGCTGGTTTTTATCTGTTGAAAGAGAATCAGCTGGTGCTGGGGCCATTTCAGGGGAAACCTGCCTGCGTGCGAATCGATATTGGCAAAGGGGTTTGTGGCACGGCCGTGGCGACTGGCGATGTCCAGCTGGTCAAAGATGTTCATGAATTTCCCGGCCATATCGCCTGCGATGCTGCCAGCAACTCCGAAATTGTCTTTCCCATCCGACTCAGAGGCGAGATTATCGGTGTGCTGGACATTGACAGCCCGTCGCTGGCCCGGTTTGATGAAGCTGATCAGCAAGGCCTGGCTGCTTTAGTCGCTGCGTTGGAGCTTCGGCTGGAACAGACGCTATGAAAGATTGGTTATCGGTACAGGACTACCTGTTCGATGTCAAAGATGTCGGTGATTGGGAAGGCGAAGAAGAACTTGTCGCAGACCGGATCAATGCGATATACCATGCGCTCTGGCCGCTAATCCCTGAAGAAGCAACTGTCGGTCTGATCGACAGCCTGATGCGGGATGTCTGGGACCAGCTGCGTGGTGGTGAAGTGCTGCTTGAAGCAGACGAAGATGAGCTGATTGACTGGGCGATGGCGCACTGTCAGCAGTTTTTTGAACAACATGGCGGTGCTGCTGACGAAGACGATGATGAAGATGATGCAGCGCAGGCCGAAGATGATTTTGATGAAGAAGAGTATTAAAGCATGACCAGTCCAGTTGAAACCCCGGTAAAACCGCACAATGTTAAAGAAGTGGTGGCGTTACTGGCCGAGCAGTTTCCTTTGTGTTTTAGTCAGACTGGTCCGGCTAAACCATTAAAAGTAGGTATTTTTCAGGATTTAAGTGAGCGTCTGAAAGATCACCCGCTGATTAGTAAGACAATGTTGCGTCAGGCGCTGCGGGTTTATACCAGCAGTTGGCGTTACCTCGAGGCGGTCAAAGAAGGCGTCAGTCGGGTTGACCTGGATGGCGCAGAAGGCGCTGTCATTGATGCATCTCAGGCCGAGCACGCGGCAAACAGTCTGGCAGAGAGCAAGGCAAAAGCGGCTCAGGCCCGCAAAGAACGCCAGGCTGCTGAACGAGCGAAAGCCAAACAGGAAGCCGCAGCCAATCCTGATCAGGCCGCCAGAACAGAGCCGAAGAAGGCTGTAAAACCTGTTTACAAAAAATCCGCGCAAAAAGCAGAAAGTCAAAAGCCAAAAAACGCTAACCTGAAAACTGCTGATGCTTCAGCAAAAACTGAAAAACCAAGCCCGGTCGCAGTGGAACTCAAAGCCCTCGAACAAGGTCAACTGGTGACAGGTGCAAAAGTGCTGGTGAAGCTTGGGGCGAATCCGATGACAGCCACTGTCGTTGAAGTTGCCAAGCAGGATGTGGTGGTCCAGCTCGCCTCAGGCATGATAGTCAAAACTCAGCGTGGAAGTTTGTTCCAGGCTTAATTCAAAGAGTGTCCGATGAGAAAATTAACAGGTATTGCCGCAGGTTTGTTATTGGCGTGGAGTCACGTCACTATTGCAGCGCCAGTTGCCGATAAAGTTGAACTGCCGGAGCTGACGCAGCTTGATCAGCATTTCACCGCAGGTAAGCGCATTGCCGCTTTCTTAACTCGCGGACACTACCTGCCTGTCCAGATTGACGACAAACTGTCGGCCAAGGTCTACGACCAATACATCGACAGCCTTGACTACTTCCGCAACATTTTGCTGCAGTCAGACCTTGATAACTTTACGCAGTACAGATTTCAGTTCGATGATGCCATTGCCAAAGGTCAGTTCGATTTCGCCTATCAGATGTTTAATTTGACGCTGAAGCGACGCGCTGAGCGCTTTGACTATGCGCTCAGCTTACTGGACAAAGGTTTTGATTTTAATGTGCCGGATGACTATCAGTTTGACCGCGAACAAGCCGCCTGGCCAAAAAATCAGGCAGAGCTGGACGAATTGTGGCGTCAACGCGTTAAATATGATGCGCTGAATTTAAAACTCGCTGGTAAAAAGCCTGAAGAAATCAAAGACGTCCTGACCAAACGTTATAAGTCAGCCAAAAAGCGGCTGGCTCAGACTGAAAGCGAAGATGTCTTTCAGCTGGTCATGAATGCTTATGCCCGTTCAATCGAAGCCCATACCTATTATTTGTCGCCACGTAATACCGATCGTTTTCAGCAGGAAATGAACTTGTCGCTGGAAGGGATTGGCGCTGTGCTGCAGGCTGATGATGATTTTACGGTGATCTCAAGCCTGGTGCCGGGCGGTCCAGCGGATTTGACTCGTAAGCTGAAGCCTAAGGACCGGATTGTCGGTGTGGCGCAGGAAAATGAAGATTTTGTTGATGTTGTGGGTTGGCGTTTAGACGACGTGGTAGACCTGATCAAGGGACCAAAAGGTTCTAAAGTTCGCTTGCAGATCATGGCAGCCAGCGACAACGCTGGCGCGACCCCGCAACAAATCGAAATTGTCCGCGACAAAATCCGGCTGGAAGACCGTGCCGCCAAGGGCGAAGTTTATAAATCCCAGTGGCACCAGTTAGACAAAAAAGTCGGCGTGATTAATATTCCGAGTTTTTACAACAACCTGACGGACGACGTTCGTAAGGAAATTGTGAAGCTCAAAGAGCAAAAAATTGATGCGCTGGTCATCGACCTGCGTGGCAACGGTGGTGGTTCACTGCCAGAAGCCATCTCCCTGAGCGGCTTGTTCTTTGATCGGGGACCGGTGGTGCAGATCCGTGAAGGCAATGGTCGTATCACCCAAAATGACGATACTGACGGCGTGACACTCTATGATGGTCCGCTGACAGTACTGGTCGACCGCTACAGCGCCTCAGCATCAGAGATATTTGCTGCTGCCATGCAGGATTACGGCCGGGCGTTGGTCGTCGGTGAGCATACTTTCGGTAAGGGCACCGTGCAGCAGCACCGCGGCTTGGGCCGGATTTACGACACATTCGATGCAGAGCTGGGTGGATTAAATTACACCATCGCGAAATTCTATCGGATCAACGGTGGCAGTACCCAGCACAAGGGAGTCGTGCCAGATATCGCGTTCCCAACGCCTATTGATCCTGCAGAGTGGGGCGAAAGCAAAGAAAAGAATGCCTTGCCATGGGACTCCATCGCGCCGGCCAGTTATGCCAGTGCACCCGACATTAAAGTAGCGCTGCCGGTGCTGCAGGCCAAGCACCAGAAACGGATCGCTGAAGATGTTGAGTTTAAATATCTGGCTGACGACATCGCGTTGTATCAAAAGGAAAAAGACAGCAAGACTGTGTCGCTGAACGAAAAAATCCGCCTCGCCAAGAAAGATGAAGACAGCGCACGTGAGCTTAAGCGCATGAATGAACGTCTGGCGCGTTTGAAGCTGCCTGCCGTGAAGTCGCTGGATGATGCACCGGAAGTGCTGGAAAAAATCGACCCATTGCTGGAAGAAACAGTCTTGATTACGGAAGACTTACTGATGAGCAGTAAAATCGCTAAGAAGTAATCCGTAAACCATTTCGCCCTCGCAAAGGACTGGTGACAGTCCTTTGTTTTTGTTGCAACCTGCCAAAATGAGTAAACAATGACCACAGCAACTGCCGCACACCCGCAATGGTCCAGCCGGCTGATGTTTATTATTGCGGCCACTGGCGCCGCAGTCGGCTTAGGCAATATCTGGAAGTTTCCTTATATCATGGGACAAAACGGCGGCGGCGCTTTTATGTTGCTGTATCTGTTCTGTATTTTGCTGATCGGCATCCCGGTGCTGATGGCTGAGGTGATGATTGGCCGGCGCGGTCGCCAAAGCCCGGGGTTGTCAGTCAGGGCGCTGGCGATGGAAGCGAAAGTCAGCCTCTGGTGGCAGTTGGCGGGTTGGATGGGATTGGTGGGCGGCTTTTTAATCTTGTCGTTTTATTCGGTCATAGCCGGCTGGGCTTTTGCTTATGTCGGTAAAGCGGCAACAGGGGATTTCAACGGTCAGGCTGCGGCGGAAATTGGCGCACAGTTTGGCCAGTTCTCCACCGATTTTTACAGTTTGCTGGGCTGGAGTACGCTGGTGATTGTGCTGACCTGCCTGGTGGTTGCCCGTGGTGTACGACAAGGGTTGGAACAAGCTATTCGCTGGATGATGCCTGCGCTTTATCTGTTGCTGGTCGGGCTTGCTGTTTATGCCGGCTTCACCGGGGATTTCGGTCAGGCGCTGCAGTTTATGTTCGCGCCGGATTTCAGCAAGCTGACGATGTCCGGAGTGCTGATTGCGCTGGGTCATGCTTTTTTTACGCTGAGCCTGGCATCAGGCGTCATGATCACTTACGGCGCTTACATGCCGGCTAAAGTGTCCATCGGCCGCACCTGCTTGTGGATAGCGCTGGCTGACACGTCTGTGGCGCTGATCGCGGCGATGGTCATTTACCCGCTGGTATTTGCGCACGGGCTTGATGCCGGTCAGGGGCCGGGCCTTATTTTTGTTACGCTGCCGGTCGCCTTCGGTCAGATGACCGGTGGGGTGGTGATAGGGACTTTATTCTTTCTGATGCTGGTATGCGCGGCCTTTACCTCGACGATTGCGATGATTGAGTCTGTCGTGGCCTGGCTGGTGCAGTCTAAAGGCATGACCCGGCTGCAGGCTTGCTGCTGGTCAGGGTTGGTCCTTTGGCTGCTGAGCTTACTGACCGTGTTCAGCTTCAGTGGCGCATCTGTCGCACAAGTTCATTTTCATTTTGTCGGCAAAGAGGTGCATAACCTGTTTGAAGTGCTGGACCACCTGACCTCTGACATCATGTTACCGCTGGGCGGGTTGGCTGTTGCCCTGTTTGCCGGCTGGAAATTACCTCGTCATATCAGCCGCGATGAGTTGAATGCCTCGGCCGTTGCTTATAGTATCTGGTTGTTCTGTATCCGCTGGCTGACGCCAGTTGCCATTATTGCCGTGTTTTTAAATCTGACCGGCGTACTCTGATAAAACGACAAGACCCGCAACAGGGCTAACAGAGAGACTCATGACAACGACTACAAAAGTAAAAGCGCCGAGCCTGCTCGACGCTGTGCTGCCACTTGCCACCCTGATTTTCTTATTGAGCCTGTCGGTTTATCTGTATGGCAGCGATTCGTCTTATGGCCCCAACCAGATGGCATTGTTTGTCGCTGCAGCTATCGCGGTATTGATCGGGCTCAAAAACGGCTTCAGCTGGGCCGACATGGAACAGGCGATGATCCGGGGGATTGCATTATCACTCGGGGCCGTCTTGATCTTGTTTTCGGTCGGCGCCCTGATTGGCACCTGGCTGTTATCCGGTACAGTTCCTGCGTTGATTTATTATGGCTTGCAGATCATGGACCCCAGCTGGTTTTATGCCGCCACCTGTGTGTTATGCGCAGTAGTTGCGCTAGGGATCGGCAGCTCGTGGACCACCGCCGCCACTATTGGTGTGGCCTTACTCGGCGTTGCGCTTGGGCTTGGTTTATCACCGGTGATCACCGCCGGCGCTATCATTTCAGGGGCGTATTTTGGCGATAAGTTGTCGCCTTTGTCGGATACGACCAATCTGGCGCCTGCTGTGGCAGGGTCAGATTTGTTCGGCCATATTCGCCACATGTTGTGGACGACGATTCCGAGCATGCTGATTGCATTGCTGCTGTTTGTTCTGCTTGGTTTCAGTGCTGATGGTGTCGCTGATCTGGCCAAAATTGAGCTGCTCAAAGAAGACCTGCAAAAGCATTTTTACTTGTCGCCGCTGCATTTGTTGCCATTGCTGATCTTGCTGGTGATGGCAATAAAGAAGGTACCAGCTTTCCCGACCGTCTTTATCGGCGCTATTTTGGGCGGAGTCTGGGCCGTGTTGTTTCAGCAACCTTTGCTGGAAAAGATGGTCGATGCCCAATACCCGATGGTGCTGGCGCAGCTTAAAGTCGTCTGGACTACTTTACACAGTGGCTTCGTGATTGAGACCGGTAACGTTGATTTGGACAAACTGCTCAGTGGCGGCGGCATGGCCAAAATGATGAATACCGTCTGGCTTATCATGTCAGCCATGGTTTTTGGTTCAGTGCTGGAACATACCGGCCTGCTGCGCCGTTTTGTCCAGGCTATCCTGCGCCGTGCCAACAGCACAGGGTCTCTCATCACCAGCACTATTCTGACCTGTATCGCCACCAACATTCTGGCGGCAGATCAGTACATGGCGATTGTGATGCCGGGCCGGATGTATAAAGAAGAGTATGAAAAACGCGGACTGGCACCGGTGAATTTATCAAGAACTCTTGAGGACGGCGGTACTATTACCAGTGCGCTGATCCCGTGGAATACCTGCGGCGCCTACATGCATGGTGTGCTTGGCATCAGTCCGCTTGAATACATGTTCTATGCATTCTTTAATGTAATAAATCCGGTACTGGCGATTGTCTATGCCTATCTGGGCATTAAGATCCTGCGACTGACGCCGCCCGCTGGACTGACGGCAGCGCCTGTTCAGGCGCGCTGACGGACACCTAAAAAGCCTGCTGCTGGCAGGCTTTATTGATTCTCAGGAGTTGTTGATGACGGCCAATAAAGCCAAACACCGGTTGGATTACCAGCCACCTGCATATCTGACCACGGAAGTTGCGCTGACTTTTGAATTGGAACCGACTTGTACCCGGGTCACCGCTGTCAGTCAGTTGCAGCGTCAGCAGCCTGCGGCATCGACACTCTGGCTGGATGGTCAGCAGTTGAAACTGTTGTCGCTGCAGATTGATGGTCAGGACTGGCCACACTATCAGCAACAATCCGATGGCTTGTTGCTGGAGCAGCTGCCAGCGGCATTCAGCCTGACAGTCATCACCGAAATCGATCCATCAGGCAATACTGCGCTGGAAGGGCTTTACCTGTCCAATGGCGCTTATTGCACACAGTGCGAAGCCGAAGGCTTTCGGCGCATCACGTTTTACCAGGACAGACCCGATGTGATGGCCGTATTTACTACCCATATCATCGCAGACGCTGCCATCCCTTTTTTACTGTCCAACGGCAATCTAATCGCCAGCCAGGTGCGGGAAGACGGGCGCAGACAAGTCAGTTGGCATGATCCATTCCCAAAACCCTGTTATTTGTTCGCGCTGGTCGCCGGTGACTTTGACGAACTGTCCGGCAACTTTATCACCCAATCTGGCCGCGACGTTGCGCTGAAGTTTTATGTCGATAAGGGCAACCGTGCTCAGGCCAGCTTTGCGCTGGAAGCGCTCAAGCGCGCGATGAAGTTTGACGAAGAAGTTTACGGTCTGGAGTACGACCTCGACATCTACATGGTGGTCGCTGTCGATTTCTTCAATATGGGTGCGATGGAAAACAAAGGCCTGAACGTCTTTAACAGCAAGTTTGTGCTGGCCGACCCGGAGAGCGCCACGGATACGGACTATTTCAATATTGAGAGTATTATTGCCCACGAATACTTTCATAACTGGACCGGCAACCGCGTGACCTGTCGTGACTGGTTCCAGTTGAGCCTGAAAGAGGGCCTGACGGTGTTTCGTGACCAACAATTCAGCGCTGCGATGGGTTCTGCCACCTTGTGCCGGATTGATGCCGTCAAAACCATTCGCACACTGCAATTTGCCGAAGATGCCGGTCCGATGGCGCACCCGATCCGGCCAGACGTTGTCGAGGAGATGAATAATTTCTACACGGTCACCGTCTACGACAAAGGCGCAGAAGTGATCCGGATGCAGCATACGGTGCTGGGCGAGGCCGGATTTCGCCGGGGCATGGATTTGTACTTCGCCCGTCATGACGGTCAGGCCGTGACTTGCGATGATTTTGTCCAGGCGATGCAGGATGCCAATCAGACCGACCTGTCGCTGCTGCGTCGCTGGTATAGCCAGTCCGGCACGCCGGAAGTCAGCGCCAGTCTGCAATGGCAGAGCGATGGCTCCATAACGTTGAAATTGTGCCAGCATACGAACGCGACAGCCGATCAGGCGGAAAAACTGCCGCTGCTGATCCCACTCAGATACGAATTGCATGATGCCAAAGGTCAAAAGCAACTTGGCTTGTTGCAATTAACAGGGCAGGAACAGGAGTTCAGCTTCAGTGGTCTGACTGCACCAGTGGTGCCGGTGTTACTGGCTGATTTCAGTGCGCCGGTACGGCTTTCGTATGCATACAGTATCGATGATTTGTTGCTGCTCAGCCGCCAGGCGTCCGATGGCGTTGCGCGATGGGACGCACTGCAGCAAATCTGGAATCAGTTAGTGGCGCAGTCGGTTGAGGCTGGGCAACCGGTCGAGTTACCGTCAGCCTTACTGACCGCCTTGAAGCAGTTGGCAGCACAGCCACTGGACGATCTGGCGTTGACGGCAGAGCTGTTGACGCTGCCGTCTTTCGAGACATTGGC
>JACCDQ011537393.1_pt1 | contig 10620 bp, 9 predicted proteins | sample 7446031 | NCBI WGS metagenome assembly JACCDQ01 (sample SAMN15323442, study PRJNA562643) | freshwater metagenome | isolation source: river surface water | place: USA:Blue River Watershed | collected 2017-08-17
ACACTTGGGACAGGAACTTGGCGTCATCAGGGTCGTTCGGGCAGCAAACGATAGGCTCCTTGATGTCGGCCAAATCGATTTCGATGATGTGCGCGTATTCGGCGTCCTTGTCGGCTTCGAGCAGCTCGGGTTTGGCCAGCCAGGCCTCGACTTTCTCAATGCGGCGTGCCAGCGTACGGGCGTCTTTGTAGCCGTCAGCGATCATGTTCTTCATCAGAACGACGTTCGACTTCAGGTACTCCTGCACAGGCTCTTTGTTGAGCTTGATGGTGCAACCGGCAGCAGAGCGCTCGGCAGATGCGTCGGACAGCTCGAACGCTTGCTCGACTTTCAGGTTGGGCAGGCCTTCGATTTCCAGGATACGACCCGAGAACTCGTTGATCTTGCCGGCCTTGGCCACGGTGAGCAGGCCTTGCTTGATGGCGTACAGCGGGATCGCGTGCACCAAGTCGCGCAGAGTCACGCCGGGCTGCATTTCGCCTTTGAAGCGCACCAGGATGGACTCGGGCATGTCCAGAGGCATCACGCCAGTGGCTGCACCGAAAGCCACCAGACCGGAGCCAGCGGGGAAGGAAATGCCGATCGGGAAACGGGTGTGGGAGTCGCCACCAGTGCCAACGGTGTCGGGCAACAGCAAGCGGTTGAGCCAGCTGTGGATCACGCCGTCGCCAGGACGCAGGGCCACGCCGCCGCGGTTGCTGATGAAGGCGGGCAGTTCGCGGTGGGTTTTCACGTCCACGGGCTTGGGGTAAGCGGCGGTGTGGCAGAAAGACTGCATGACCATGTCGGCCGAGAAGCCCAGGCAGGCCAGGTCTTTCAGCTCGTCACGGGTCATCGGGCCGGTGGTGTCTTGCGAGCCCACGGTGGTCATCTTGGGTTCGCAGTAAGTGCCGGGACGCACGCCCTGGCCTTCTGGCAAACCAACGGCGCGACCGACCATCTTCTGAGCCAGTGTGAAACCAGCTTTTGTAGCGGCAGGCGCAGTGGGCAAACGGAACAAGGTCGAGGCAGGCAGACCCAGGAATTCACGGGCCTTGGCAGTCAAGCTGCGACCGATGATCAGGTTGATACGGCCACCGGCGCGCACTTCGTCGAACAGCACATCGCTCTTGAGCTTGAATTCGGCAACTGTTGCGCCGTTCTTCACGATCTTGCCGTCGTAAGGCAGGATGTCGATCACGTCGCCCATTTCGAGCTTGGACACATCGACTTCGATCGGCAGGGAACCGGAGTCTTCTTGCGTGTTGAAGAAGATGGGCGCAATCTTGCCGCCCAAGGTAACGCCACCAAAACGCTTGTTGGGCACGAACGGGATGTCCTGGCCAGTGGCCCAGATCACGCTGTTGGTGGCCGACTTGCGGCTGGAACCGGTACCGACCACGTCACCGACGTAAGCCACCAGGTTGCCTTTTTTCTTCAGGTCGTCAATGAACTGCATCGGGCCGCGCTTGCCGTCTTCTTCGGGCTTGAACGCTGCGCCTTCGCGGGTGTTCTTGAGCATCGCCAGGTAGTGCAACGGGATGTCAGGACGGCTCCAGGCGTCAGGCGCTGGCGACAGGTCGTCGGTGTTGGTCTCGCCAGGCACCTTGAACACGGTGACGGTGATTTTTTTCTCGACTTCAGGACGGGTGGTGAACCACTCGGCATCGGCCCAGCTTTGCATCACATCCTTGGCCTTGGCATTGCCCGCCTTGGCTTTTTCGGCGACATCGTTGAAGAAGTCGAACATCAACAGGGTTTTCTTGAGCGCTTCAGCAGCCACGCCAGCGACTTCTGCGTCGTCCAGCAGCTCAATCAGAGGGTGCACGTTGTAGCCGCCCACCATGGTGCCCAGCAACTCGGTGGCTTTGGATTTGGAAATCAAGCCAACCTTGACGTCACCATGGGCCACCGCAGCCAGGAAGGAAGCTTTGACCTTGGCCGCATCGTCCACGCCTGGGGGCACGCGGTGGGTCAACAGGTCCATCAAGAACGCGTCTTCGCCAGCAGGTGGGCTCTTGATCAACTCGATCAAGTCTGCGACTTGTTTGGCGTCCAGCGGCAACGGTGGGATGCCGAGGGCAGCGCGTTCGGCTGCGTGTTCACGGTAGGCTTTCAACATGGTTTCTTTCTCCGGTAGTCAAAATCAATCGGGTCGCCCCATGCCGGTCGTGTCGAACAGCTTGGGGGGTGGGTTGTTTTTCATGTTTTGAGCAAAGGCCATTTGCTCGGAGTTCGCACATTCATCGGCAATGCGACGCCCTTTGTTCTGGTCCATCAGCATGGACTTGTTGGCCAGCTGGAGCCAGACGGCGCCCGCTTTTTTATCTTCCAGACGGATCGCACCGGTGCTGGTCGCCACCGGACGCATCCGGTAATGGAAGCCTTTGCCATGCAAATCGAAATAGCCCGGTCGGCTGGCATCGGCCTCCACGCGGACGCTGGCACCCAGCTCGCAAGACAAATGGCCTTTGTGCACGCGCTCGGCAATGGCCAATTCATCCTCACCCATGTGCGCTTCTGCCAGCGGCATCGCGGCCAGTGCGGCGGGCAAGACAGCAGCAGCGGGCTTGACCGGTGCTTTTGCGGTGGTTTTTACAGCCGCCTTGGCCTGAGCCTTGGAGTGAGATTTGGCAGACTGGGCTGATGGTGACTGTGCCCATCCGGGCAGCACAACCAAAGAAAACATCAAACCCCAAACAGCTTTTTGCATCGCGATCCCTTTCAATGAAATCGACATCATGATGTGTGCCGAGCAGATGTACCCGACTCCGCAAAAAATAACTGTATCTCTTTTGGCAAACGGCGTCCGGTGTGGTGCGCACGTTCAAGCAATTGCCAAAAGAAACGGTAACTGGCCCGGTCGTGCAACTGCCCTGAGTGACTGATCGGCGCCCATTGGGCGGCGTGTGCCGCCAAGATGATGGCACTGGCCTGATCAATCTGCGCTTCACTGGGGGCCATGGCCTCCAGAATCGGACGGATCTGATCGGGGTGGATGCTCCACATGCGGGTGTAACCCAGTTCGCGCGCGGCTTTCTGGGCAGCCATGCGCATGGCATCGGTGTTCTTGAATTCGGTGACCACGCAGTGCGAGGGCACCTTGCCATAAGCATGGCAGGCGCTGGCGATCTCCATCTTGGCACGCAGCACCAGCGGGTGCGTAAACTGCCCCTCAATGCCCATGCCATCGGCAGGAATTGCGCCAGCGTGGGCAGAAACAAAATCCATCAGGCCAAAGCTGATCGACTGCACCCGCGGATGGGCGGCAATGTCAAAAGCACGGTGCACGGCACCAGGCGACTCGATCAGCACATGCAAAGGCAAATCGACGGCACCGGCCTGCAGCAAAGCGGCTTGGGCACGGTCAACATCGGCCACGGTCTCCACCTTGGGCACCATGATGTGAGACAAGCATTGACCGGCCTGGCCTGCGATGAGCGCCATGTCAGCGTCAAAGCTGGGGTGATCAACGGGGTGGACACGCACGGCAACGCGGGCGTCGGGTCGAGCTGCGGTGGTGGCCAGCGCCAATTCGGTGACCAGTGCAGCGTGTTCTGCTTCGCCACCCACCGGAGCGCCATCTTCGCAGTCCAGGGTGACATCAAAGACACAGGCGCCAAATTCCTGAGTCATCTCAGCCTGCAGTTGCAGACTTTTGCGCATCCTCGCTTCGACACCGCTGTAATGGTCACAAACCGGCAGCGACACGCTACCGGCTTGCGCACCCAACAGAACGTCGCGAGGATGGCTCACTGAGTTTCTCGACTCGAAATCAGATCAAGTGGGCCACGCCCGCTTGCTCGTCGGTCAGCTCTTTGAGGGTCTTGTCAATGCAAGCCTGGCTGAACGCGTCGATTTCCAGACCTTCAACGACTTTGTACTCGCCGTTTTCGCAGGTCACAGGGAAGCCAAACATGACGTCTTTAGGGATGCCGTACCAGCCTTGCGATGGGATACCCATGGTGACCCACTTGCCGTTGGTGCCCAAGGCCCAGTCGCGCATGTGGTCGATGGCGGCGTTGGCAGCCGAAGCGGCCGAGGACAGGCCACGGGCTTCGATGATGGCCGCGCCGCGCTTGCCCACGGTAGGCAGGAACACGTTGGCGTTCCATTCCTGGTCGTTGATCATGGCCTTGACCGACTCGCCCTTGATGGTGGCGAAACGGTAGTCGGCGTACATGGTGGGCGAGTGGTTGCCCCACACGCACAATTTCTCGATGTCTGCCACGGCTTTGCCGGTCTTGGCAGCGATTTGCGACGCAGCGCGGTTGTGGTCCAGACGCAGCATGGCGGTGAAGTTGCCGGGCTTCAGATCAGGCGCGGCTTTCATGGCGATATAGGCGTTGGTGTTGGCGGGATTGCCCACGACCAGCACTTTGACATCACGCGAAGCCACAGCGTTCAGGGCCTTGCCTTGAGCGGTGAAGATGGCGCCGTTGATGGCCAGCAACTCAGCGCGCTCCATGCCGGGGCCGCGTGGACGCGAACCAACCAGCAAAGCGTAGTCCACGTCTTTGAATGCGGTCATCGGGTCGTCGTGGGCTTCCATGCCGACCAGCAATGGGAACGCGCAGTCTTCCAGCTCCATCATCACGCCCTTGAGCGCTTTTTGCGGACCTTCCACAGGCACTTCCAGCAATTGCAGAATGACGGGCTGATCTTTGCCCAGCATTTCGCCGGAGGCGATGCGGAACAACAATGCGTAACCGATTTGACCTGCTGCACCGGTAACGGCAACGCGGACGGGCTTTTTCATGGTGGAAACTCCAGAAGGTTGAAAACAAGAGATTGCAGTCCTGCACCCACAAGGGCTGGAGCAGGCCTGTCCGGCGCACCGGACCCACACTTGCACCGCCCGACGGGCAGCTTAAGTGCATGCAGACAGCTTTCGAGTGTACCCGCGAAAACCCGTATTCGTCAATTTGTCTTATGTCTTATATAAGATATGATTGCGCATCTGACACGATGCTGACCACGTGCCATACGAATCCCCATGAACAACCATTCGCCCTTGGCCGATACACCCCCCTCCGATACACCGGCGCTCACGCCAGCGTTCAGCCCGCTGTATCAGCAAATTAAGGGGCTGATCCTGCAAAGCCTGCAATCGGGCGAATGGAAACCCGGCGAATCGATCCCCAGCGAAATGGAATTGGCCGCACGCTTTCGGGTCAGCCAGGGCACCGTGCGCAAAGCCATCGACGAACTGGCCAGCGACAACCTGCTGGTGCGCCGCCAGGGCAAGGGCACCTTTGTCGCCACCCATGCTGAGCAGCACGTTCAATACCGATTCCTCAAACTCGTCCCCGACCAGGGCGACCTGAACACCGAAGGCCCAGCTCAACGCTACATCGTGGACTGCAAGCGCCTGCGCGCCACCGCAGACATCGCCCGCGCACTGGCATTGCGGGCTGGTGACGCGGTGCTTCAGGTGCGCCGTGTGCTCTCTTTTGGCGGCGTCCCCACCATTTTGGAAGACCTTTGGTTGCCCGGCGGCCCCTTCAAGGGCCTGACGGCAGAACGCCTGGCCGATTACCACGGCCCCATGTACGCCCTGTTTGAGACCGAATTCGGCGTGCGCATGGTCCGTGCAGACGAAAAGATCCGTGCCGTGCTGCCTGACGAGAGCCAAAGCAAGCTCCTGCAAGTGCCTGGCAGCACGCCGCTGCTGAGCGTCGAGCGCATCGCCTATACCTACAACGACACGCCCATGGAACTGCGGCGCGGTTTTTACCGCACCGACAGCCACCACTATCACAACGCCTTGAGTTGAAAAAGCACGCACGAACTTTTTTTAAAACAAAGCCCCTGCAATGATCATGTCAGTTTGCTGCGTTGCAATAGAATCCGACGGTTTGTCATTCAAAATTACAACCGAGTTACCCTCCAGAAAGTGCCAACATGACTGAACTCGCCAGAAAGCGGCCTGAATTCCGCAACATCAATGCCCTGAAAGACCTGCCCACTTACCGCTTGCCGGTGGCTGGCATCGTCTCGATCTTGCACCGCATCAGCGGTTTCCTGATGTTTTTGTTGATGCCCCTGATCATCTGGATGTTTGACAACTCGATCACATCCGAAATCTCGTTCGCCAAGTTCTCGGCCGCCTTCAACATCGGCATTGGCTTTGTACCCGGCTGGTTCATGAAGCTGGTGGCCTTGGCCCTGATCTGGGCCTACCTGCACCACTTCATCGCCGGTCTGCGTCACCTCTACATGGACGTGTGCCACGCCGTCACCAAGGAATTCGGCAAGTCTTCTGCCATCGTCACGCTGGCCCTGAGCATCGCCTTGACCGCCGTGCTCGGCGCCAAGATGTTCGGCCTGTACTGATCAGCCCACTATTACTCCAAAGGAAACTGACCTATGTCCGTGAATTACGGCTCCAAACGCATCGTGACCGGTGCTGGTTATGGCTTTCGCGACTGGCTGGCCCAGCGCGTGACAGGCGGCCTGATGGCCCTCTTCACAGTGATCTTGCTGGCCCAGGTGATCTTCACCTCCGGCCCCATGGGCTACGAAGAATGGGCGGGCATTTTTGCTGGTCAATTCATGAAATTCCTGACCTTCGCGGTCATCGTTGCTTTGCTTTACCACGTGTGGGTGGGCATGCGCGACATTTGGATGGACTACGTCAAGCCTGTAGGCGTTCGCCTGGTTCTGCACGTTTTCACCCTCGTCTGGCTGGTCGGCTGTGCTGGCTGGGCTGTTCAGGCCCTCTGGCGCTTGTGATGCGTCTGCAATCGAGTTGATCCCACACCAAGATAAAGAATCATGAGCTATACCAAAGATCAAATCTCCAACCGCAAATTCGACGTCGTGATCGTCGGCGCTGGCGGCTCAGGCATGCGTGCCTCGCTGCAACTGGCCCGCGCTGGCCTGAACGTGGCGGTGCTGTCCAAAGTGTTCCCTACCCGCTCGCACACCGTGGCAGCGCAGGGCGGCGTGTCCGCTTCGCTGGGCAACATGAGCGAAGACAGCTGGGAATACCACTTCTACGACACCGTCAAGGGCTCCGACTGGCTCGGCGACCAGGACGCCATCGAATTCATGTGCCGCGAAGCGCCCAAGGTCGTGTACGACCTGGAGCACATGGGCATGCCGTTTGACCGCAACCCCGATGGCACCATCTACCAGCGCCCCTTTGGCGGCCACACCGCCAACTTTGGCGAAAAGCCCGTGCAACGCGCCTGCGCTGCGGCTGACCGCACCGGTCACGCCATGCTGCACACGCTGTACCAGGCCAACGTCGCGGCCCGCACCACTTTCTTCGTGGAGTGGATGGCCCTCGATCTGATCCGCAACGAAGCCGGTGACTGCGTGGGCGTGACCGCCCTCGAAATGGAGACCGGTGAGGTCTACACCCTGCAAGCCAAGACCGTGTTGCTGGCCACCGGCGGCGCAGGCCGAATTTACCAGTCGTCCACCAACGCTTTCATCAACACCGGTGACGGCCTGGGCATGGCTGCCCGCGCCGGCATCGCGCTGCAGGACATGGAGTTCTGGCAGTTCCACCCCACTGGCGTGGCCGGTGCTGGCGTGCTGCTGACCGAAGGCTGCCGTGGCGAAGGCGCGATCTTGCTCAACAGCAATGGCGAACGCTTCATGGAGCGCTATGCGCCCACCCTGAAAGACCTGGCACCGCGTGACTTCGTGTCGCGCTGCATGGGTCAGGAAATCCTGGAAGGTCGCGGCTGCGGCCCCAACAAGGATTACATCCACATGAAGCTGGACCACCTGGGTGCCGACACCATCCACAAGCGCCTGCCTTCGGTGTACGAGATTGGCGTGAACTTCGCCAACGTGGACGTGACCCGCGAGCCTATTCCCGTGGTGCCCACCATCCACTACCAGATGGGCGGCATCCCGACCAACATCAACGGCCAGGTGGTGCACACCGTCAACGGCGAAGACCGCCCTGTGAACGGTCTGTACGCTGTGGGCGAATGCTCTTGTGTGTCGGTGCACGGCGCCAACCGCCTGGGCACCAACTCGCTGCTGGACTTGCTGGTCTTCGGCAAGGCCGCTGGCGACCACATCATCGCCAACAACAAGCCCGGCACTGCCGTGCCTGAGCTGCCCGCCAACGCCACCGATCTGACACTGGCCCGCCTGAACCGCCTCGAAAGCGCTCAAAGCGGCGAGTACGCGCAAGACGTGGCCAATGACATGCGCGCCATCATGCAAGCCCACGCCGGCGTGTTCCGCAGCCAGGAAGTCATGGACGAAGGCGTCAAGAAGATCGCTGAACTGCGCGCTCGCGTGGCCAACATCGGCCTGAAGGACAACTCCAAAGTGTTCAACACCGCCCGCATCGAAGCGCTGGAAGTGGAAAACCTGATGGAAGCCGCACAAGCGACCATCGAAAGTGCTGCTGCCCGCCAGGAATGCCGTGGTGCCCACCTGGTGCGCGACTACGAACACGATGTGACCCACCCCACTTGCCCACTGGGCCGCAACGATGCCGAGTGGATGAAACACACCCTGTGGCACAGCGCAGACAACAGCCTGAGCTACAAGCCCGTGCGCATGAAGCCACTGACAGCCGAAACCGTGCCTCCCAAGCCACGTACTTTCTGAGCGGCACGCACGAACACAAGGAATCTGAAAAATGGCAAAACGTACCTTCAAGATCTACCGCTACGACCCGGACACCGACGCCAAGCCCTACATGCAGTCCATCGACGTGGAGCTCGACGGCTCCGAGCGCATGCTGCTGGACGCACTGGTCAAGCTCAAAGCCGTGGACCCCACGCTGTCATTCCGTCGCTCCTGCCGTGAAGGCGTTTGTGGCTCCGACGCCATGAACATCAACGGCAAGAATGGTCTGGCCTGCCTGACCAACCTGAACACGCTCAAGGGCGACATCGTCCTGAAGCCTCTGCCAGGCCTGCCGGTTGTGCGCGATCTGATCGTGGACATGACGCAGTTCTTCAAGCAGTACCACTCGATCAAGCCTTACCTGATCAACGAGACCCCCCCTCCCCAGACCGAGCGTTTGCAAAGTCCTGAAGAGCGTGACGAGCTGAACGGCCTGTACGAGTGCATCTTGTGCGCCAGCTGCTCGACCAGCTGCCCCAGCTTCTGGTGGAACCCCGACAAGTTCGTGGGCCCAGCCGGTCTGCTGCAGGCTTACCGCTTCATCGCCGACAGCCGCGACCAGGCCACATCCGAGCGCTTGGACAACCTGGAAGACCCCTACCGTCTGTTCCGCTGCCACACCATCATGAACTGCGTCGATGTTTGCCCCAAGGGTCTGAACCCCACCAAGGCCATCGGCAAGATCAAGGAACTGATGGTTCGCCGCGCTGTCTGATGACTGAAACAGCACTGCTCGAAGACGCGTCCTTGTTCGGCGCCGACCGCCACGCGCCTTTGAGCGAGCGGTCCCTCAGCAAACTGCGCTGGCGCAGCCGACGCGGTTTGCTGGAGAACGATTTGTTCATCGAACGCTTCTTCGCCCGGCACGATTCTCGCTTGAATGTGGGTCATGCCCGGGGCATGTATGTGCTGATGGACCTGTCAGACAACGATCTCATGGACTTGCTGTTGCGCCGCAAGGAACTGCAGCCCGAGATCAGCACCGAAGAGGTGCGTGAAGTCCTGGACATGCTGAGAGCGTGATCCCCGCTGGATCACATCTGGAATTTTTGAGGAAACCCCACCATGAAACTCGCCGATAACAAAGCCACCCTGTCGTTCTCCAACGGCAGCCCCAGCATCGAGATGCCCGTCTACTCGGGCAACATCGGTCCTGACGTGATCGACATCCGCAAGCTGTACGCACAAAGCGGCATGTTCACCTACGACCCTGGTTTCCTGTCTACGGCCTCCTGCCAATCCGCCATCACCTACATCGATGGTGACAAAGGCGAGCTGCTGTACCGTGGCTATCCCATTGAACAATTGGCCAACAAGGCCGACTATCTGGACACTTGCTACCTTCTGTTGAATGGCGAGCTGCCTGTCGGTCAGCAAAGCAAGGACTTTCACAAGCTGGTCAACCAGCACACCATGGTCAACGAGCAGATGCAGTTCTTCCTGCGCGGCTTCCGTCGTGACGCTCACCCCATGGCCGTGTTGACAGGTCTGGTGGGTGCCCTGTCGGCCTTCTACCATGACAGCACCGACATCAACAACCCAGAGCACCGCCACATCGCCGCGATCCGCCTGATTGCCAAAATGCCAACCTTGGTGGCCATGGCTTACAAATACGGCGTGGGCCAGCCTTTCATGTACCCCCGCAACGACCTGTCCTACGCTGGCAACTTCCTGCGCATGATGTTCGGCACCCCTTGCGAAGAGTACAAGGTCAACCCCGTGCTTGAGCGCGCCATGGACCGCATCTTCACACTGCACGCAGACCACGAGCAGAACGCTTCGACCTCCACCGTGCGCCTGTGCGGTTCGTCCGGCACCAACCCGTTTGCGGCCATCGCTGCGGGCGTGGCCTGCCTGTGGGGCCCTGCCCACGGCGGCGCCAACGAGGCTTGCCTGAACATGCTGGAAGACATCCAGAAAATGGGTGGCATCTCCAAAGTCGGCGAGTTCATGGAAAAGGTCAAAGACAAGAACTCCGGTGTCAAGCTGATGGGCTTCGGTCACCGTGTTTACAAAAACTACGACCCACGCGCCAAG